>Ga0181538_10001112_pt1 | contig 31042 bp, 29 predicted proteins | sample PEATcosm2014_Bin_40_FD_119773 | JGI IMG/M metagenome (GOLD analysis project Ga0181538, IMG submission 119773) | Peatland microbial communities from MTU Mesocosm Facility, Houghton, MI, USA - PEATcosm2014_Bin23_30_metaG | ecosystem: Environmental > Terrestrial > Soil > Wetlands > Peat | place... | reverse complement strand
GAGTCGAGATCGGCCTGCGCCGCAAGGACTCCCGCGGATGCCGCCGATGCGTCAGAGGAGCGAATCGAAACTTGGCCGGAGTTCGCGCGCGCGTCGGCCAGGTGCGCTTCGGCGGCATCCAGGTTCGCTTTCGCAATGGGGATGTTCTGCTGCGCCTGTTCGAGTTTTTGTTTGTCGGCGTCCAGTTGGCCTTGGGCGACGTTGGCCGCCTCGACGTAGCCGTCATACTCCTGTTGCGAGATCTCGGCTTTGTCCGCGAGCGGTTTCATGCGGTTCAAATCCGCTTTGGCTTTGTCGTAGCTCGCCTGGCTCTTTGCGACGTTGGCTTGGGCGAGCGCGATGGTTGCCGTGGTGGCTTCCTGATACGCGAGCCGGGCGCGCTCGACATCGGCTTCCGCCGCGGAAATACCACTGTTGGTGGTGGCCGCGGTCATTGGCACAACGCTTGCAGCGCCTTTCGCTTGGCTCTCGGCAAGCGCGAGCGCGGCGCGGGCCTGCTCGACCTTCGCTTCGTAATCGCGCGGATCAATCCGGACCAGCACCTGACCCGCCTTCACTTGCGTGTTGTCCAGCACGAGGACTTCGGCGACGCTACCGTAAATTTTCGAGGACACAGGCGTGACGTGCGATTCGATTTGTGCGTCGTCGGTCGAAACGCGATTGCGGTAGTAGAAATAGAGAATCGTCAACAGCACCAGCAGCAGGGCGGCGCCGCCAAGCAATAATATTTTCCGCTTGCCGTTCGGCCGCGGAGTCTCTTCGGTCTTTCTTGCAGCCGGTTGAGCGGCGGGTGTTTGGTCCAACTCCAAGGTCTCCATGTCCGTGTCTTCCCCTTCACTTTGCATACAGAGATTCCATCTGCCCGCTTGCGTGGGCCAAGTCTGCGCGCGCCTGGTTGTAGCGATAGAGCGCGTCGATCTGATTGCCGTTGGCGCGAGCGAGTGCGTCTTGCGCTGAAACGACTTCAATATTGTTGGCGACACCCGCGCCGAAACGGTCGCGCGCTTGCTGAACTTCTTCCTGCGCGAGAGAGACGCCTTGGTTCGCAACGTCTACTTCGTTTCGCGCGGAATCCAAATCCGCCGCGGCCGTCTTGACCTCGAGCGCGATCTGATCCTTCAGGTCGTCACGTTGTCGGGCGATTTTTATCAATTCAAGGTCTGCGCGGATATTCTCCGCGTGAATTCGGCCGCCGGTGAACACCGGCACGTCAAACTGGACCGCATAGTTGTAGGCGGGAATGCCGGTGCTGGTGGAAACACCTAGATAATCCCACGATCCGACAAAGCGGGCGCTTGGCAGGCGAGAGTCGCTGACGGCCTTCTTTTGTTCTTCGAGCGCTCTCTCCCGGGCGTTCAGCGCCAGCATCTCGGGGCGAGCGGACAAGGAAGCATCCAGGTTTTCTTGCAGATTCAAATCCGGGGTCTCGAAGAAACTCATCGCGTCTTCCAACTCGACGGATTGATTTGGATCGATATTCAGCAGTCGCGCCAGTCCATAGAGCGAAGTTTTTTGCGTCGTTTGGGCTACGATAAGGACTTGTTTTTCGTTCTGCAATTCGACATTAGCGCGGAGCGAATCGAGGCCTGTCCCTGCGCCGTGCTTCTGAAGATCCGCAGCCTGGTCGTAAAGGGCTTGGGCGAGATCCACTCGCGATTGGCCGGCGCGAACGTCGGCCGCCGATCGGAGACAGGAGAGGTACTGCGAGACGACCAGCAATGTTATTTGTTCGCGAATGGAGACGCGATCCGCGTCGCTCGCCTGCTCGTTGGACTTTGCCGCTTGCCACTTGCGCCAGAGCGAAAGATCAAATATCGGCGTAGAAAATTGCGGGCCCGCCGCAAAAATCTGGAATGGGCCATAGTGCTCCGCCAAGCCGGGGAATCTTTGGCCGAATGCAGCCTCCACATTGCCTCGCATCGCGGCGTCGGATACTTCGAGGTTCGCTTGCGGCAGTAGGTCCGCTCGCGCGACGTTCTTGTCCTGCACACTTTCCGCCAGATTGAGAATGCTGATCTGAACCTGCGGATTCTGGCGGAGCGCCAAAGCCACGGCATCATGCAGCGTCAGCCGCAGTGGCTCAGGTTGCTGCGCGCGGAGAGATAGAGAAGAAGCAGCAAGAAAAATTGCAACCAGCCAGAGGGCGCTTGTCCTGCGCTTCAACGTCATTAGCATCATCATTCGTATATGAATTTCTGGCATAGAAACCGCTCGCCCAAGGGGAAGTCAGATACTAAAAGCGAAGACAAAACCGTTGCCGAAAAGCATCCCCCCGAAGCGTCTAGTATCTGATGAAAAAGGGGACAAAAGGGATTCAAGTGAATTGCGGATGTGGAGACAAACACAGGAGTTGCCGCGCTCACTTGCCCTGGGCGTCAACGCAATTTGTTGTGCTACTGGCCAAGTCCTAAATCTTCGGAAGATTCGCGGGATTGCGCACGACGGTGAGCAGGCTCTGGATTTCGTCGCGATAGGGAACCAGAAAGTTCTGGTTTGCGGCATCCACCTCCGCCAGGTGCCGCTCGAGCGGCGATCGAGGAGGAAGTTCGCCTGATTTTTTTTGTGGGGCGGTCGGGAAAGGACTTGGGACGACCGCCTCGATCGCGTCGGCGATGGCGGTGTAGTTCGCGGGGTCAACTTGCAGTTCGCGCACGACGATCTGGTCCATGGCGAGGCAGATTTGCGAGGCATGCTGCAGCGTGCTTGCGTCGGATGAACTGGGCACGCGGCCTTTTGCCGCGGCGGAAATAATCTGCCGGGCCTGCGCGAGCGTTTGCGTGTCATCCGCAATTGGATTGCGCACGCGTTCGGCGGCGGCGCGCATGACCTTGAGGTAGAGCCCGACATCGGATTGCGTGAGCGGATCCGATTTTTGTTCAGTGAGCGGCGGGATGCCGGTGGTGGTGGTGCCGGCAGATCCGGCGATTTGCGCGAGCGGTGGAGGGTGATTCCGGCTGCAGCCGCTGAGGGTGCAGAGCACAATGATTGTGCGCAAAAAAAAATTGTGGGAGAACCGCTTCATGCTATCTTCCATCGCTATGGAAAAGTCTAAACAGCTGCACTCGCGGCGTCAACGAAGTTGAAAAGCCATGTGCTGTGAAAAAACACATAAATTTTATTTGACACGCGGGTATTGGCATCGCATAATTATGCAGCGGGATGTATAATCTGGCTTCCATGGCACTGGCGACCACAAAACGGTTCCGGCAAGGGCAGATCCTGAAGCTCGTTTCGAGCGCTCCGATCGCCAGCCAGGACGAATTGCGCAAGCAGCTCGCTCACGTGAAGGTCCGCGTGACGCAAGCGACGCTTTCGCGCGACGTCGCCGAACTCAAACTGGTGAAAACCGCCGCCGGTTACAAGCCGCTGACCAATGGTGGGAATGAATCCGCGCCATTGCCGCCGCTCGCCCGCGCGCTGCGGGAATTTCTTCTGGACGTGCGGCCCGCGGACAACCTGTTGATTTTGAAAACGCCTCCTTCGGGAGCGCAGCCGCTGGCCGCGGCCGTTGACGCGGCTCAGATGAAGGAAGTGGCCGGCACGATTGCCGGTGACGACACGGTCTTGGTGATCACGACGTCCCGCCAGGCGCGCATGCACGCGCAAAAGCGCATGGAGGACATGTTGCGATGACGGAACCCTTACGGGTCGCCGTCGTCGGGGCAACGGGCTACGCTGGATTCGAGTTAGCCCGGCTCCTTCTGCGGCATCCCCAGATCGACACGCCGACATTTTATCTGCGCGAAAGCTCCGCGGGCATTCGCTGCATCACGGAGCTCTACCCGCAACTGCGGGGGGTGGGCGAGGCGCCGTGCCGGCCACTTTCCGTGGAGGCGATTGTGTCGAGCGGCGCGACCGCGGCGTTTCTTTCGACGCCGCACGAAGCCTCTCTTGAACTTGTTCCGGCGCTCGTCGAAGCCGGATTGCGCGTGGTGGATCTCTCCGGCGCATTTCGTTTCCGCAATCCCGAGACCTTTGCGAAGTGGTACAAACTGCCGGCGCCGCCGCGAGCGTTGGCCGAGGAAGCTGTGTACGGCTTGCCGGAACTGTATCGCGATCAATTGCCGAAGGCGAGGCTAGTGGCGAATCCCGGCTGCTACCCGACCTCAGTGATTCTGGGGCTGCGTCCTTTGATGGAAGCGAGCTGGGCGGCTCCCGGACGCGGTATCGTCTGCGATTGCAAATCCGGCGCGACGGGAGCGGGCAAAGAACCCAAGCGCGAGATGCAATTTGTGGAAGTGGACGAAAACTTTCGCGCGTACGGCCTGTTCAGCCACCGGCACACGCCGGAAGTAACAGATCATGCGGGCGTCGCGGCAAGCGAAGTGATTTTTTCGACGCACCTGCTGCCGTTGGCGCGCGGGATCCTTTCGACGATTTACGTTTGGTTGGATCAGCCACGCCAAGCGGACGAGATCGAGGCGCTGTATCGCAAGTTTTACGCGGGTCGGCCGATGGTGCGGATCTGGCCGTCTGGGAAGTTGCCGGAATTGCAGCACGTGGCCCGGACGAATTTCTGCGACATCGGGTTTGCGCTCGACGCGTCCGGCGAGCGGCTGGCGGTGGTTTCGTGTCTCGATAATCTCGGCAAGGGCGCGGCGGGGCAGGCGGTACAGAATTTCAACTGCATGTTGGGAATTGAGGAGGCAACAGGTCTCCGATGAGAATGGTCGTCAAATTCGCAGGGGCATTGCTGGATGACGCGAAGCTGGTGGAGTCGCTGTCGCGCCAAGTGGCGCATCTCGCGCAGCAGGGGCACGAAATTCTCGTCGTGCACGGCGGCGGCAAGCTTTTCACGGCGACGCTGCAGAGGATGGGGATTGCGAGCAACTTCGTGAATGGTTTGCGCGTGACGGATCGCGCGACACGAGACGTTGCCGTCATGGTCTTTGGCGGACTGCTCAATAAGAATTTGGCCGGTGCGATTTCCGCCGCGGGCCAACCCGCGATCGGCATCTGCGCTTCGGACTCCGCGTCATTTCTGGCGGAGCCGATGGTGCACAACGAGGTGACGGGCGGACTGGGGTTTGTCGGCTACCTGACGGGCGTCAACGTAGAATTTCTGGAGTCGCTGTGGAAGGCTGGTCTGGTGCCGGTGGCGGCGTGTCTGGGGCTGGGCGCGGACGGCGAACTCTATAACATCAATGCGGATCACATGGCCGCAGCGTGTGCGGAATACATTCACGCGGACCGGCTGGTTTATCTCACAGACGTTGCTGGAGTGCTGGACGGCCAAAAGGTCCTGAAGGCTGTTTCGTGCGAAGAGGTGGAAGATCTGATCCGGCACCACAAGGTGTCCGGAGGAATGATTCTGAAACTCGAAGCCTGCAAGCGCGCGCTCTCGGCGGGCGTTACGCAGGTGCGGGTCGTCGGCGGGGCGCATCCACGTGGATTGTTGGCTGCCGCAAATGGGGGCAAGGGTCCCGGCACGCGTGTGCTCCCGATGTTTCCCGCGGCGACCGCGGGAGCCGTACGGTGAAATCAAAAAAGAAATCGGCAAAGAAAGTTACCGCCGCGGGCGCCGTTCACGGCGAGCGCTCACGCCAAGCCGTTCGCGACGAAGTGCGTTTTTTGATGAACACCTATAAGCGCCCGCCGGCCGTTTTTGAGCGCGGTCGCGGCTGCTACGTGTACGACCAGCGGGGCCGCGCGTATCTGGATTTTCTCGGGGGCATCGCGGTGAACGCCCTGGGCTACGCACACCCGCGGCTGGTGCGCGTGATCCGGCGCGAAGCCGCGCGCGCGGTGCACGTCTCCAACTTATTTCACAACCCCTACCAGGGGCCGCTGGCGCGCAAGCTCGCGGAATGGTCCGGGATGGACCGCGTTTTTTTCACCAATAGCGGCTCTGAGGCTGTTGAGGGGGCGCTGAAGCTGGCGCGGCTGGCCGCGCACCGGAAATTCGGCGCTCAGAAGACGGAATTCCTCGCGCTGGAAAATTCCTTCCACGGGCGCACGTTCGGCGCGCTCTCGATCACGCACGCGGCGAAGTATCGCGATCCGTTTGCGCCGCTGGTGCCCGGCGCGGAATTTGTGCGCTTCAATGACGTTGCCGACCTGGAAGCGAAGTTCGACGACTCGGTGTGCGCGATCGTCCTCGAACCGATCCAGGGAGAAGGCGGAATCAACGCGATCAGCCCCGTGTTCTGGCAGAAGGCTCGCGAACTTGCGACGCGCCATGGCGCAGCGCTCATCGCCGATGAAATCCAGTGTGGGCTGGGGCGCAGCGGGCGGGCGTTTGTCTACCAGCGACTCTCCGGCTTGCCGGACATCGTGGTGGTGGCGAAGCCGCTGGCGGGCGGGTTGCCGCTCGGCGCGTTCCTCGCGCGTGAAGAGTTTGCCTCGGCGTTTTCGCCAGGGCTGCACGGCTCAACGTTCGGCGGAGGGCCGCTGGTTTGCGCGGTGGCGCTGGAGTTTCTCTCCATCGTTGAGGAGCAGGGCTTGCTCGAGAATGTTCGCGCGCGTGGGGCGCAACTACGTGACGGCCTGACGCGGCTGGCCGCCAAATTCGATTTTATTCGCGAGGTGCGCGGCGAAGGCCTCATCCTCGGAATGGAATTAAGTGTGGAAGGCGGACCGTACGTCGCGGAGGCGATGCGCCGCGGTTTGCTGATCAATTGCACTCACGAAACCGTGCTGCGCTTCTTGCCTCCGTTCGTGCTCAACGCGCGACAGGCGGAACAGGGACTCAAAATTCTCGAAACTGTGCTGGCAAAGACCGCGCGTCCCCAAACAGCTCCGGCGTCGGGCCTGAGCGAGGCGCCGGCCATGGCCCTGGCAGCCGTGAGGTAAACCATGAATGCGGTGGCCCAAGCAGTGACGACGAAGACCGATTTATTGACCGGTGCTGAATGGAATCCCGCGCAGGTGCGCGAGCTCTACCGCCTCGCCACGGACGTGAAAGCGGATCCGCTGCGATACCAGGACGCGCTTAAGGGCCGCAGCGTGGCGATGATTTTTGAGAAGCCGTCGCTGCGCACGCGCGTGACTTTCGAGATTGGAATCAAAAGCCTGGGCGGAGCCGCGGTGTTTCTCGATCACTCGGAGGCGCACCTCGGCCAGCGCGAATCGATTCCCGACGTCGGGCGTTGCTTGTCGCGCTGGGTGCACGGCATCGTGGCGCGGGTTTACGAGCAGACTGCGCTTGAGGAATTAGCTGCGTATACTTCCGTTCCCGTGATCAATGCGCTCTCGGATCGCTTTCACCCGTGCCAGACGCTTTCGGATTTTTTCACACTGGAAGAGCGCTTCGGAAATTTGCGCGGCCTGAAAGTCGCTTACGTGGGAGACGGCAACAACGTCTGCCACTCGCTGATGATTGCGGGCGCGCGCGTCGGCGCACAGGTTCGCGTCGCCACACCTGCCGGGTACGAACCGGATCCGCAGATCGTCGCGGAAGTGATGCGCGTGGCTCGCGAGACGCGCGGCAAGATTGAATTGTTCCGCGCGCCGGCCGATGCCGTGACCGGGGCGCAAGCTGTCTATACCGACGTGTGGGCCAGCATGGGTCAGGAAGCCGAGACCCAGGCCCGCGCCGCGAAGTTCAAAGGGTATGAAGTGGACGCGGAGTTGATGTCGCTCGCCGCGCCGGACGCCGTGTTCCTGCATTGTTTGCCTGCCCATCGAGGCTCTGAAGTCGCCGAGGACGTGATCGAGGGGCCGCGCTCCATCGTATTCGACCAGGCGGAGAACCGCCTTCACGTGCAGAAAGCGATCCTGCTCAAGCTGCTCGGCTGAAAGGAATTCCAGTGCCAAAGAAAGCGGTGCTCGCTTATTCCGGCGGGCTCGACACCTCAATCATTATTCCGTGGCTGAAAGAAACGTATGGCTGCGAAGTCATCGCCATGATCGGCGACGTGGGCCAACAGGAGGATCTCGAAGGGGCGCGGCGCAAGGCGCTGGCCACGGGCGCCTCGACGGCCGTGATCGAAGATCTGCGCGAAGAATTCGTCACGAACTACATCTGGCCGACTTTGCGCGCCGGTGCTGTGTACGAGCACAAGTATTTGCTCGGCACTTCGTTTGCGAGGCCGGTAATCGCCAAGCGCCAGGTGGAAGTCGCAGTGCGCCTCGGCGCGGATGCTGTGGCGCACGGGTGCACCGGCAAAGGCAACGATCAGGTGCGCTTTGAGCTGACGTACAAGGCGCTTGCTCCTCAATTGACAATTCTTGCGCCATGGCGCGAGTGGAAAATTTCTTCGCGCGAAGACGCCATCGCGTACGCCGCCTCGCACGGCGTGCCGATCGAGCAAAGCAAGGCGAATATTTACAGCCGCGACCGCAATATCTGGCACCTCTCTCACGAGGGCGGCCGTCTTGAGGATCCCGCCAACGCGCCGGAAGAAGCGATGTGGCAGTGGACTGTCTCTCCCGAGAACGCGCCCGACGCGCCGGCGGAGGTCGAAATCGGATTTGAGAGCGGCACACCGGTCTCCGTGAACGGCCGGAAGATGGGCGCGGTGGAATTGTTGACGGAACTGAACCGCATCGCCGCGGCGCATGGAGTGGGCCGAATCGATCTGGTGGAAAATCGCCTCGTCGGAATGAAGTCGCGCGGAGCGTACGAAACGCCCGGGGGAACGCTGCTGGTTGCGGCGCATCGCGAACTCGAGGCGCTGTGCGTGGACCGCGAGACCGCGCATTACTCGCAGATGCTTTCGTTGCGCTATGCCGAGCTGGTCTATTACGGACTGTGGTTCACGCAACTGCGCGAAGCCCTTGACTCCTACTTCACCACCGTTCAGAAGCGCGTGACGGGCGCCGTAGGCTTGCAGCTTTATAAGGGCGGCGTTGTCGTCACGAAACGCACTTCACCCAATTCCCTCTATCAAGCCGATCTCGCGAGCTTCAGCATGGATCATTACAATCCAAAGGACGCGGAAGGGTTCATCAACCTGTTCGCGCTTCCCGTGACCCGGCCCGCGCGGAGGGCCGCTCCTTGAGCCCCGCGGCAGGAGGGGCCGGCCCAAGTAAGCCCGCCGCGGCGGGCAAGCTCTGGGGCGGGCGGTTCGACCGCGCGCCGGACAAAGTCTTCTACGAATTCCAGCGCTCGTTTTCCTTCGATCGCCGGCTGCTGCCGTACGAGTTGGCGGTGGATCGCGCCTGGGCCCACGCGCTCGAGCTCGTCGGCATCTTGAGCGCCGCGGAAACGAAACAGACGATGGAAGCGCTCGCCGCTATCGGTGAGCGTGCCGTTCGCGAGCCGCAATGGCTGGATGCATCCGCGGTCGAGGACGTGCATTCGTTCGTCGAGCAGACGCTGGTGGAAAAGCTCGGCCCGCTCGGATACAAGTTGCACACCGGACGCAGCCGGAATGAATTGGTCGCCACGGATTTTCGGATGTTTGTCCGCGACGCTGCGACGCAAACCTGCAAGCGATTGTGCGCGCTGATCGGCGCGCTGGTGGGGCAAGCGGAGCGCAATCTGGGCGTGCCGATGCCCGGCATGACGCATCTGCAGCACGCGCAGCCGATTTTGTTGTCCCATTTTCTGCTCGCGCATGCGGAAGCTTTTTTTCGCGATTGGGAACGCGTCTCCGCGGCGCGCGATTCTACGGACGCTTGCCCGATGGGCTCGGGCGCGCTCGCTGGTTGCGCGCTCGCCGTGGACCGGGAAGCAATTGCGCGCGACCTTGGTTTTTCGCGGCCGACAGCGAACAGTCTCGACGCGACGAGCGATCGCGATTTTGCGCTGGACTATTTGGCGGCGCTGGCGGTGCTGGCGATTCACATCTCGCGGCTGGCCGAGGATTTCGTGCTCTTCGCTTCGCAGGAATTTGGATTTCTGATTTTGCCGGACGAGTATTCAACGGGCAGCAGCCTGATGCCGCAAAAGAAGAATCCCGACGCGTGGGAGTTGTTGCGCGGCAAGACGGGCCGCGTCGCGGCGGCGCTTTCAACTTTACTCATCACGCTCAAGGGCTTGCCGTCGAGCTATCAACGCGACCTGCAGGAAGACAAAGAACCGCTCTTTGCCGCGCACGATCAGGCGGACGGTTTGCTGGCGATTGCCGCGGGCGCGATCGAAGCCACGCGCTTTCAGGAGTCGCGGCTGCGCCAGGCGGCAGCAGACCCGGCGCTGCTTTCGACCGAAGCAGCGGACTATCTGGTGCGCCGCGGAATGCCTTTCCGCCAGGCGCACGAAATTGTCGGCAAGATTATTCGTGAGGCGGAGCGCAGCGGAACTCCGTGGACGGATTTGCCGCTGGAGAAGCTGAAAACATTTTCGCCATTATTCGAGACAGATTTGCGCGCTGCGCTGACGCTAGATGCCGCGCTGGCCGCGCGAGCGGTTCCGGGCGGAACCGCTCCGGATCGTGTACGGGAAGCGCTGGCCGCGACGAAGAAACGGCTTGCGGCGCTTGAGGCCGCGCCATGAGCGAAATGGCTCCGGCACACACGCTGCCGCGAGGATTTCGGTTTGGCGGCACGCATTGCGGCATCAAGCGGAGCGGCCGGCTGGATCTCGGCCTGATCGTTGCGAGCGAAGCGTGCCCTGCTGCCGCGGTCTTCACCACCAACCGGGTGAAGGCGGCCCCGGTCTTGCTGTGCCAGGCGCATCTCAAGCGATCCGCTGCGCGCATGCGCGCCGTGGTCGTGAATTCCGGAAACGCAAACTGCGCCACCGGCGCGGCAGGCATGAGGGCCTCTCGCAAGACGGCTCGCGCTGCGGCTCGTCTGCTTGGCTGCCGGCAAGAACAAATTTTCGTCTGCTCGACCGGCATCATCGGCGTCCCCTTGCCTGTGCAACGCATCGTGAGCGGACTGCCGGACCTCGAATCGTTGATTGCTAATCGGCCGCAAACCTTCTCGGAATTTACGAAAGCAATTCTCACGACGGATACGCATCCGAAGTGGGCGGTTTCCAGTTGCCGCATCGGTGGGAAGCGCGTGCGCTTCATCGGTTGCGTGAAGGGCGCGGGCATGATTCATCCGCAGATGGCCACCATGCTGGCGTTTGTCCTTACGGATGCGAACGTGCCTGCGGCCTTGTTGCAGCGCGCGGTGCGAGAAATATCGGCGCGCACGTTCAACGCGATCACCGTGGATGGCGACACCTCGACCAACGATACGCTGCTGGTCATGGCCAGCGGCGCATCCAAGGCGCCGGCCCTGCGCCCTTCGGCAAAACGCGAGTACCGCGCCTTCGTCGCCGCGCTGGAAGAGGTTTGCCGCTCGCTCGCCTTGGCGATTGTTGCCGATGCGGAAGGCGCAACGCGAGTGGTCGAAATCGAAGTGAAAGGCGCGCGTTCCGCGAAAGATGCCGGACAAATTGCCACCACCATTGCACACTCGCCACTGATCAAGACCGCAGTTGCCGGGGCGGACCCCAACTGGGGTCGAATACTGGCGGCTGCCGGCCGTGCGGGCGTCCCGATGGATCCCGACCGCGTGGAGATTTGGTTTGGTGGAGTCAGAATGTTCGGTCAGAAGAACGGCGCGGGTCCCTCGCAGCCGTTGCGGTTCAGCGAGAAGGCGGCGCACCAGCGCCTGCTGGCCAAAGACGTCAAGATTGTGGTGGACCTCAAACTGGGTCGCGGGACCGCACGCGCCTGGACCTGTGATTTGACCGCGGAGTACGTACACATCAACGCCAGCTACCGAACCTAGGTTCGCCGCTTCTTTTCGCCAGCGGTCTGCTTTATCGCCGCGCCAGGCCTAGAAAATCGTTCTTCAGTGCGTCCGGCGGTCGACTTGCCGAAGCCGGAAACTCCTACCGTAGGCATACTTTGGTTTTTATTAATCTTCTAGTTGACGCCATTCCCATTTAGGGAGAAGATGCCCGCCATTGCTGAGGCCTCAGCCGGGGCTAGGGCGCTTTATTCTGGCATCCTTCCTGCCCAAATTTGCTGCGTCTTCGGTAAGTGGCGGATATGCCCGCCGGGATTAGGGGGGTGTGCCAGTGAAGAAGCTTTACGTAGGGAATCTTCCGTTTCAGGCTTCAGAAGAGGAAATTGGCGAATGGTTTGCGCAGACCGGTGTGACTCCTTCTAACGTAACTCTCATTCGCGATCGTTTCACGGGTCAACCCCGTGGCTTCGGTTTTGTTGAGATTCAGAATGATGAAGAAGCAGACAAAGCGGTACAGGCCCTGAACGGCCAGCAATTCAAAGGACGCAACGTTGTCGTCAACGAAGCCCGACCGATGCGCGAAGGTGGCGGCGGTGGCGGTGGCGGAAGAGGCGGTGGTGGCGGTGGCCGCGGCGGGTTCGGCGGTGGCGGTGGTGGTGGACGAGGTGGCGGTGGCGGCGGGAGAGGCGGCGGTGGTGGTGGCCGCGGCGAGCGTCGCGACTGGTAGCCGTACTCCCGCAGTAGGGTTTCGAGTTTTCTGATCTCCGGGGCGCTGCCGACAACTCAGCGCCTCCGGATACCTTCTGCTGATTCCCTCAATTGGATTTGCTACGCTCTTGCAGACTTGACCGATTCCATTCGTTCCGCGCGTCCGTTTGCGTAGTGATAACGTTCCAACGCGGCTGTTTCGACGCCTCGCAGAACGAGCGCGGGCACATCGAGCCGCGCTTCCGCCTGAATTAAATCCTCAGCGGACGCATGGAGCGCAGGTGCGCGGGGTAGAAATATCGGACAGCAATCGTGAAAAGGCTCCGCGGAAATATCGTAGGTGCCGATCTTCCGTGCGATCGCCAGAATCTCGATCTTGTCGTCTCCCACGAGCGGCCGAAAGACTGGCATTCGGACCGCATCTCCTACGGCGACCATGTTGTGCAACGTTTGGGAAGCGACCTGTCCCAGGCTGTCTCCCGCGATAATTCCCTGCGCGTGGTCCGACTGCGCGAGGCGGTCGGCGATCCGCAGCATCATCCGGCGATAGAGCAGCAGCCGAAAGTTTTCCGGCGCGTCTCGCACGATTTCGCGCTGGATGGGCTCGAAGGGAACCAGGTGGAGTTTCGCTGTGAATTGGTACGGAACCAACTTCCGCACCAACTCCCGCGCAACGTGAACCGAGGACTCGCCCGGCCGCGCGCCTCCGCCCCAGAAATGCACGAAGCTCAGATGCGCACCGCGCTTCATCATTTTGTATGCCGCGACCGCGGAATCGAAACCGCCCGAAAGCAGGCACATCATCTTGCCTGCCGTATTTGCCGGTAAGCCGCCCGGCCCGGGAATCTTCCGCGCATAGATGAGCGCCGGCCCGGGCGGAATCTCGATCCGGCAGGTTAGCTCGGGGTCGTTCAACCGCACGCGAACGTCTCGGCCACTTTCTCGCAAGCGATGCAGCAGGTAACGCCCGACCGCCGATTCGATCTCGATGACGCGATGCGGAAACTCCTTGTCACTGCGCTTCGCACGCACCGCAAAAGTCTTGAAATTTTCTCCCCGAACCTCTTCCCACGCCACCCGGGCAATGTCCTCGAGCGCGTGCTCTCCACTGCGATCGACCGTGCGCGCCACAGCGAAATTTGCGATTCCAAAGACGCGTTCCAGCCGGGACAACACTTCCGGAACCTCCGCTCCGGCGCCCAGCTCGATAACGAGCCGGTTCTCCGGTCGGCGGATGCGTTCGACCGGGAGACCTTCGAGGGCCGCCCGCACGGCCGTTACCAGCTTGGCAAGAAAGAAATTGCGGTTTCCTCCTTTTAGCCATAGCTCGTGATAGTGCGCGACGATCACTTGTTCGGGCATACGGTGAAATCCGGGGGACTGCTTGCGCCGTAGAGTATAACAGCGGGCGCGGCCGGGTTGCAGCGGCAACGAACCAGAGGCTTGCGAGCCGGAACCCGCGCCGTTGCGTCCAATTGAATCATGGCAGGTTGGAAACATAAGGCACGATTCGATGGACGGGCTCGCTGGATTTGTCGTATACGAGAAGCTGAGCGCGGCCCGAGTTCGCGAAGCGACCTGCCGAGGCTCAGGCGCATCTGATGATAAGTAGCGCCTGAGTCGCTGAGGACGCGGGAGCAGCGTATGTGGGACAAGCGTGATTGGCGCACATTTTTTGAGATTGCACGGCACCCGGGGCGGCGCCGCCGTCCACCGCGGCCCGTCTACCCGAGCGGCTTGAACCGCGTGGCTCCGGCCATGGGTTTCAGCCTGTCGGAGCTGGACGATGCTGGGATTGACCTTGAGATTGCCGAGCGGCTAGGCTTGCCCGTGGACGCGGCTCGCGTCGGGGCCTACGGTCCCAACGTTACGTCTCTGCGCGAGTTCATCCGCACCACCCGCCAGCCCTCCTAGACGAGGCAGGAAACGAAGATTCTCATATTTCTTGACGACGGAGATTGTTCCGGTAAACTGCCTTTTTCTCGAAGCCGATGCAGACTGTGTCCATTTCGCACGAAGAGAGCGACCTCGCATTCCCCCAGCGGGAGGCCGCGTTCTTCTATGGTTTGTTCCTCAGGGGACATTCCGCGGATGAGCTGCGCCGCGACATCGAGGTTCCGCCCGCGGTCGTGGCGAAATGGCATCGCGATGCCGAGCGCCAGCCGAGCTTGCGCGAACTCCTCGATCGCATGATCGTGTACCGGCGGCACGTCCTGGCGATCTTCGAGTCGCTCGTGGACAACGAATCGCACCCGCAGCGCATTCAGTAACGCCCGCTCGTCTTCGCCTCCGCGCCTTTACTTCCCCAAGTGCGTTCGCTACACTCTGCGCGGTGGACCTCGGATTTTCCTCCGCGAGACATGTTCCCCGGTAGCTCAACGGTAGAGCATTCGGCTGTTAACCGAAGGGTTGCTAGTTCGAATCTAGCCCGGGGAGCCAAATTCTCAGCACTCAGCCATTCCTGAAATCACATTCGACGCGTGCTGATGCGCGAGTGCTCGATCGTCAGCCACCCGATCGGAATAGGCAAACGCCCAAAGGGTCAGCGGACTATACTGCTTTACCGAGAAGGTGGCCGGAGTTTCGCAAATCGTTTGTGGCGCCCACATGCGGCGCACGCCGCGCTGGAGGAGCGATGCAAGAGCGCACAATTGGCAAGAGCAGTCTGAAAGTTTCCGCCCTCGGACTTGGCTGCATGGGAATGAGCTTTTCCTACGGTCCGCCCAAAGACAAGAAGGAGATGGCCGATCTTCTCCATGCCGCCGTGGACCGCGGGATCACCTTCTTTGACACCGCTGAAGTCTACGGCCCGTTCACCAACGAAGATCTCGTTGGCGAGGCCCTCGCTCCGTTCCGCGGCAAAGTCGTGATTGCAACCAAGTTCGGGTTCGATCTGAGTGGTACCGATAATCGGCCGGGCGCGGCAGGCCTGAATAGTCGGCCCGAGCACATCAAGCAGGCCGTCGAAGGATCGCTCAAGCGGTTGAGGGTTGATTCCATCGATCTGTTGTATCAGCACAGGGTTGACCCGAACGTCCCGATCGAAGACGTTGCCGGCGCCGTGAAAGAATTGATTCAGGCCGGCAAGGTCAAGCACTTCGGCCTTTCGGAAGCGGGAATTCAAACAATTCGTCGCGCGCACGCCGTCCAGCCTGTGACTGCACTCCAAAGCGAATACTCGCTGTGGTGGAGGAAGCCCGAAGCGGAAGTGCTGCCGAATCTTGAGGAACTTGGGATTGGTTTGGTTCCGTACAGCCCTCTGGGAAAAGGATTCCTCACTGGAAAGATGGACGAGAACACGAAGTTCGGGAGCTCCGATTTCCGCAGCACCCTCCCTCGCTTTACGCCAGAGGCTCTCAAGGCGAACCAGGCTGTCGTCGATCTGCTCGGCAGAATCGCCAAGCAGAAAGGGGCGACGCCCGCTCAGATCGCGCTCGCTTGGCTGCTTGCGCAGAAACCGTGGATTGTTCCGATCCCGGGCACGACCAAGGTGGCTCGCCTCGATGAGAACATCGGGGCAGCGGCAGTCGAACTGTCGTCCCAAGACCTCCGCGACATCGATAGTGCCGCCTCTAAGATCAATGTGGAGGGGGCTCGATACCCGGAACGCCTAGAGAAGATGACTGGTCTATGAGCGGCAAGGGCAGAAGTAAAGCGAGGACGATCTGTATACGACCACGGTTTGACTGAGGTTGTCGGTTTCTCGCGGCCGACGCAGAATGCTAGGGTGATCCACCGATTCGACGTCTTGATTCTGGGTGCCGGAGCCGCAGGTCTCATGTGCGCGGCCGAAGCGGGCAAGCGCGGGCGTCGCGTCGCCGTCCTTGAGCGGGCCGATCGCGCGGGCAAGAAAATCCTTATCTCAGGAGGGGGCCGCTGTAATTTCACCAACATTCATTGTCAGCCGGAAAATTTCATCTCGGCAAACCCGGACTTCCCGAAATCCGCGCTCGCCCGATATACGGCACCCGATTTCATCGCCCTGGTCGAAAAGCATTGCATTCCCTACCACGAGAAATCCCTGGGGCAGCTCTTCTGCGACCGCTCGGCAAGCGATATCACGGACATGCTCGAATCCGAATGTCTAAGCGCAGGGGTGAAAACATTCGTCAATTGCCGTATCCGCGAGGTGCGGCGCGCGGATGGGTTCGTGGTGCAAACGGAACGGGATGAGTTTCACGGGCCTGCGGTCGTGGTCGCGACCGGGGGACTCTCGATCCCGAAAATCGGTGCCACTGCGTTCGGCTACGACCTCGCACGTCAATTCGGATTGAAGATACGCGACACCCGGCCGGGGCTCGCTCCATTTGTGTTGTCGGCCAGAGAGCGAACCCAATACTGCGATTTAGCCGGTGTTTCGACGGAGGTCGTGGTATCCGCCGGTCAGAATTCGTTCAAGGAAAAGATGTTGATCACCCACCGGGGATTGAGCGGGCCCGCCATCCTTCAGATTTCCTCCTATTGGAATAAAGGCGAGCCGATCCGAATGGACCTGGCGTCCGATCGTGATGTGACGGCCGCAATTCGCGCCGGTAAGGTTCGGGATGTGGCGGCTGCACGGTCGGCCTTCCAACAATTTCTGCCGAAGCGTCTCGCTACGCGTTGGCTTGATTTGCATACACCTCCCGATTGGACCAACCGAGCGCTAGCGGAGCTGGAGCGCCAGGCGCATGAATGGACCCTCACGCCTGCGGATACAGAAGGTTACGAAAAAGCTGAAGTAACGGTCGGTGGCGTAGATACGGATGACCTATCGGGCAAGACGATGGAGAGCCGCAAACTGCGGGGATTATTTTTCGTTGGTGAAGTTGTGGATGTCGCGGGTCACCTGGGTGGCCACAACTTCCAGTGGGCCTGGGCCTCCGGCGCCGCAGCGGGGCGCGCGGTGTGAGCAGCACGCCGCACGCTTGAAGCGAATGGTTCATAGATTTGAAACGAACCGGCGGCGTGATATGTCTAATGTGGGGCTGGCCATTCATTTGGGGAGATCAAATGGATTACAGAACGTTGGGAAATTCTGGTCTGAGGGTGCCATCGCTTTGTTTTGGTCTCGTGACGTTTGGAGGTGGGAATGAGTTTTTCAAAGCGTGGGGTTCGACCGGTGTCGAGGAGGCGAAGAAACTCGTCGGCCTCTGTCTCGATGCCGGGATCAACCTCTTCGACACCTCGGACGTGTATTCCGACGGACTCTCTGAAGAAGTTTTTGGACAAGCCATTCGGGGAAAGCGCAACGAGCTGTTGATCTCGACCAAAGCAACGTTTCGCTTCGGCAAAGAACCAAACGATGTCGGATCGTCGCGCCATCACTTGATTCAGGCCTGCGAGGGCAGCCTGCGGCGCCTGGGCACAGATCACATTGACGTCTACCACATGCACGGCTTCGACGCGCTGACGCCGATTGATGAGGTGCTCTACACGCTCGACACTCTCGTGCGCAGCGGCAAAGTCCGCTACATCGCCTGCTCCAATTTTTCCGGCTGGCACTTGATGAAATCGCTCGCCACATCGGAGCGCCATGGCTGGGCCAAGTACGTCTCGCATCAGGTTTACTACTCTCTGGTGGGGCGTGATTACGAACACGAACTCATGCCGCTCGCCATCGATGAGAAAGTGGGCGCGATGATCTGGAGCCCGTTAGGGTGGGGCCGGCTGACGGGCAAACTCCGGCGCGGTCAGCCGTTGCCGAAGGAAAGCCGCTTGCCGGTCACTGCGGAGAAGGGACCTCCTGTTCCTGAGGAATATCTCTACAAAGTTGTGGACGCGATTGACACCGTTGCCAAGGAAACAGGAAAGACCGTTGCGCAAATTGCGTTGAACTGGCTGTTGCGCAAACCTACGGTCTCCACGATCATCATCGGTGCGCGCAATGAAGAACAACTTAAGCAGAATATCGGCGCCGAGGGATGGCGATTGACGGACGAACAAGTGGCGATACTCGATGAGGCGAGCGCGTCGTCGATCCCTTATCCTTACTGGCATCAACGGCAATTCCCGGAGTTGAATCGGTGGCCGCCGGCGGTCAGCCAATAAGCACCACCTAATCGCGCTCAGTCGGTGATGTGGCATCGCGGACGCGAACCGGCAACAAGCGCAACGGAGCGGGGAGGTTCTGATTCCGAGGAAGAAGTTATGCCACCGGATCTTTCTGACGCGTCGCCTTTACACCCGTCAGAATCCCGACTCCCAAGAGTACGACCGCGCCCACGGCAATCCAGTGAGCGGGCATGTGCACCAGATACGCCCCATAAATCAGGCCGAGGATCACGATCGCGAAACCAATCGCATAAAGTCGGAACGACATAGCATCTCCTTCTCGTTCGAGCTAACAGCGGTCGCTTTCGTCCGAAAGTTGAAACGCCGGCCGCGCAGGGGTTAGGACGTCTTGCCTTTGCAGCCAGCGTGCTCGCAGGTGCAATCGATATCCGGCGTCTTTTCCATCGCCTCGCACTGGGTGCTGCAATACTTTCCCGAGGTTGTCATACACGAACAAACCGGATGGGCGCACTTCTCAGCTTTCGTGATCGTCATTTCATTTCTCCTGGATTCGGGTCAAGGACGGATGAACCACACTTACATCGTAGCCGCTCGAAGAAAGCATTTCTGTCCCGAAAGAAACACTTTCCAACATCGCTCAAGCAGCAGCGCCACAGCAACGGCGCTTCCGCACTTCCAACGAATCGAAAACAACCGATTTTGCGCGGCCTATGCGTGCGCGACGCGTGCCGCTTCCAACTCGCTGACCAGTTCCTCAAAAAGAGTGCGGTAATGAATCATGGCTTGGCGCAAGTCTTCGGTGGTGGCCTGGCCCTGCGTTTGACGAAGTGCAGTTTGGTGCGCTGCACGGTAATGTGCGAGAACCAGCGGATGATCCACGGAGATATCCGCCGCCCGCTGCTCAAAGTCGCTTACCGGATAGCCGCGCGTGGACATTACATCGCCCAGAAGTTGATCGGCGTCTACTACCGCGCCGCCGGGCCCGTCAACGAAACTCGCCTGGACTCTGCCCCAAGCCTCGACAAACCGGGCACGGTCGCCGGCGCTCAAAGGCCGGATGTGCAATCGCTCCACGCGGTCCGCACGCTCGTCGAGCGCAGCTTCCGCTTTGCGGCGGCTCCCGCCTTCTTTCACCGCGCGAGTATATTCATCGCCGCCAAATTGAGTGCGCAGTCTCGCCGTTCGGCGCTTGCGAACCAGTAACCAACTCGTGATGCCGATGACCACCACCATTGCAGCCGCGAAGATGATGACGATTTCTGTGGTGCTTAACGCTGACAGTTTCATGGTCTGCCTCCAGATTCGTCTGGGGAAACTTCTGGACTGGCCTCGATTCCCCTGTAGGGCAGCATCGTAGGCGAAGCGAAGATGGATAGATGTTCACATCGGGACACATTCGAGTTTTGCTCGTTTCTGGTGTAACGCGATGAGTAACTGTCGGCGATTCGAGTGAGCGCAAAGATGCTCGCTACCGCAATCCGCCAAGCAAAAAGGAACTTATTCGTGCAGGACAATACTCAGGAGGGAATTATTGATGTGAATCTCGCCGTTTTTATACTCAAGGAAGCCCAGTTTTCTGAATTTGTTCATGAAAAAATTGACCCGGGACCGCGTCGTGCCCACCATCTCCGCCAGCATCTCTTGCGAGACTTTGGGGAGCATCTTTTGTGGATGGTCGCGCGTGCCATAGCGGCCGAGCAGCAACAGAGTACGCGCCAGTCGTTTCTCGCTGGAGTTGAAAAGTTGGTCGATCAGATCTTCTTCGGTTCGAATATTTCGGGCCAGCATGAACGCAATGAAGCGGTCGGAAAACTCGTGCTCTTCGTGCAGCACTCGAATTACCTCGCTTTTCTCAAGCACGAGCATCGTGGTAGGGGCAATCGCCGTCGCAGTCGCCATGCAAATGGGCTGTCCTGCAAGGCAACCTTCTCCCAAGAAATCACCAGGTCCGAGTATCGCCACGACAGCTTCTTTGCCCACTTCGTTGACCACGGAAAGCTTCACACCGCCTTCCTGAATGTACAGGACATTTCTTGCCGCATCGCCCTGGGAGAAAATAGTTTCTTTTGCACGAAACTTCGCTACCGTTCGCCCGAGTCCGGCTGAGTCGAGAAATGATTGCAGATTGAATGCGTGTCTTCCTGAATCCTCTTTTTGGGGAGAGGGGCGGGACTTAAGGGGCGCACGTCGAACTGCTGAATGCACCATACCGTGTCCTATCATCAATTCCGAATCCGGCTGCCTGTACAATAGTATACACCACCTGCCGCCCGACAGCCATAGGCAACAGTCCCCTATTTGGCCTGAAGTAACTTGATATAGTTTGTTAGATTTTCAATCCGCGATGTGACTTGAGCTTCATTCAAACGGTCCGTCGAAAAATCCGCTCCCCAGATGGGCATGTCCGCTGGCCCGTGAGCCGGTATTTCCACGCCACTCCGCAGCACATTCGAGACATAGGCATCAGGGAATTTCCCGCCGTGGCGCTGGGCCAGCGTGGTCAGGTCGGGCGGTGTCTGGAATGGGTAAGGCGCAGGGCCTGTCCCTTTCAAATCACTTCCATGGCAGGCTACGCAGTGCTGTTTATATAGTTCTTCGCCGGAGGCAGCGGTTGAAGATGTGATCGACTGTATGGATTGGAGATAGTCCACCAGGTTGTTCACCCGTACATTCCCCCAGTCCATATCCGACTCAACTTGATGAAAGATGGGCCCCCAAAGCGGCATCTCTCGCGAACCATGCGCTGCCACAATTTTATCGCCCAGGATCAGTTCGCGAACGTCCGCCGCTGGAAACTGCCCGCGATTATTACTCGCCAGGAGGGTCAGGTCAGGCACTTTGGCTTTCAATGCGGACGCCGCCGGCCCGGTTCCTTTGGCATCCAGGCCGTGGCAGGGGGCGCAGTAGGCCCGGAATAAGTCCGGACCATCAATGGGGCGAATCAACCGCGTAAACTGCGCTTCCGAATTCGGTGCGGTCTGCGTTTGCTTGCCGCGTCCGGGAAGGACAACGACAGCGAGCCCAAGCGCCAGAACGGCCAACAGCGCTGGTGTGAAGTTTTTGCGAGCCTTCCCCACCGTAGCGTCCTCCTCATTGGCCTGCGCTCTTAAATTGCGACGCGGCACTAGCGGCTTCGCAGGACCTTGCGCAGCGACTGGTGAATTTCCAGCCCTCCATCGTAGTTAATGAACCCCTGCTTCCTGAAGCGATTCATGAACACATTCACTCGCGGGCGCGTCGTCCCGACCATCTCCGCCAGAACTTGGTGACTCAGAATCGGAATCTCCACCACCGCTCTTTGCCCGTTCTTGTCCAAGTGCGCCAGCCGCAAGAGCACGCGCGCCAGCCGTTCTTCCGCTGCGGAGGTCAGCAAGTGCGCCACGTGATCCTGGTAGTCCTTGACGCTCGAAAGCAGATAGGCCACCAGCGAATTAGACGTTTTGTTCCTCTTGCGCAGCAGTTGGAGCATTTTTTTCTTCTGAATCGTGCGGATGGAACTGCCGGTAAGCGCGACGGCTGTGGACATCCTTAGCGGATAGCCTGCGAGGCAAAGCTCGCCAAAAAAATCGTTTACACCTAGGATCGCGGTAACCGCCGATGGCTGATTCTTCCCTCGCATGGTGAGCCGCACGCCGCCTTCTTGAATGTAGAAAAGCGTGAATGCAGCCGTGCCTTGTTTGTAGATCACCTGCTTGTCCCGATAGCGCGCGACTTTCCCGCCCAGGCTGGCGCCGGAGGAAAATCCACCAAGGTGAGAATTCGTCTGAGTTTTACGTTTCATATTTGACGCCCATGCCGAATAAGGAGCCCGCAGAGCCGGTCGCTCAAGAGATCACGCACCTCTATGGCTTCCCCGCTGCTTGTGCGGAACTTACAGATTTTGCGGACTTTTGATGAGCCTCCTGCGACCATTGCGAAGCTTTATTGGCGTGTTCCAGCGCCTGTTTGGAATGTTCGTGTCCGGTTTGGTGATCGCCTTTCGCGTGGTGCGCGGCCGCAGCCCGGTGTGCGTGCGCAGCAAGCTCGTGGAACTCGGCAGCTCTTTGGTGAGAGTCATATGGCATAAGATCCCCCATCCTCGGTGGCCCTATAGCTTAATCCCAAGCTACGTTTGGCACTGTTCAATAGTGAACAGGTCCCGCGGTCACCGGTTTCCTGGCCGGAATTAACTTGACCGAGGCGCTGCGTATAGTTCATAAGCCAGTGCGCCTGTCATTTTGCGGGCAAGGAGCTTGGTGCCGCCATGCGTTCGCACTGTAGGGGCTTTTTTGTCAAGCACCTTAGGCAATTGGCCTGGGTGTGGATCTGTTTCTTTCTTCTCGCTGTGCCAATGCACCCGCAGTCGGATTCGGAGTCGGAGTTAAATCTAAACGGCGCATTCGACTTCCACGTCCATCAAGCCCCGGACAGCATCGATCGCGCCATCGACGCCGATGACCTCGCGCGCCTCGCCAAGCAAAACGGCATGCGCGGCATGGTGATGAAAAATCATTGGGAGTCCACCGCCGCGCTCGTCTATATGGTGCGCAAGGAAGTCCCCGGCATCGAACTCTTCGGCGGCATAACCCAGGACCTCGCCGTCGGAGGGATCAATCTGGAAGCCGTGAAGCACATGGTCGCCATGAAGGGCGGCTGGGGCCGAATCGTGTGGCTGCCCACCTTCGACGCGGAAAACGCCGTGAAGTATGCGAAGGAGACGCGCCCCTTTGTTCCCGTCTCCAAGGATGGCCGCCTGCTCCCCAATGTGCTGGAGCTAATCGATTTCATCGCGCAACATCATGAGATGGTGCTCGAAACCGGCCACATCTCTGCGGCGGAAGGGCTAATGGTCGTGCATGAGGCGCACGAACGCGGCGTAACGCACCTCGTCGTCACCCACGCGATGGCCGCGCCCGTCCGCATGACCATCCCGCAAATGCAAGCCGCCGCGCGCGACGGCGCATTCATCGAGTTCGTGTACGCCGCGACGCTCGGAACGAACCCGGTTGTCACGCTCAGCGATTACGCCAATGCAATCCGTGCCGTCGGCCCGGCGCACTGCATCCTCGCCACAGATTTCGGCGCAGTCCAAAAGCCGCCCGAGCCGCAGCGTCCGCTGGAGCCGCAAGGCTTGCTGGATTTCATGGTCGCGATGCACCGCCAGGGAATCTCGGTGGCGGACATCAACCTCATGGTCAAGACCAATCCAGCGCTAGCTCTCGGGCTTGCGCCCTAACGTGGTGTATGCTCGACGGAAAGATTTAGAGAGCGCAAAAAATCATGAACGTCCTTATCTTTGGAGCCACGGGAATGGTGGGGCAGGGCGTTCTTCGGGAGTGCTTGCTGGATCCCGAAATTCAATTGGTCAAGACGGTCGGGCGCACGGTTACTGGAAATAAGTATCCGAAGCTTCGGGAAATTGCCCATGCGGATCTCCTCGAGTATTCACAAATCGAAGATGAACTTCGCGGTTTCGACGCCTGCTTCTTTTGTCTCGGCGTGTCGTCGGCGGGAATGTCCGAAGCGCAGTACCACAGCCTCACGTACGACATCACCATAACGGCTGCCGAGACGCTCTCCCGCTTGAACCCCGACATGACCTTTGTTTACGTTTCCGGCGCGGGCACGGACAGCACGGAAAAGGGGCCGCGCATGTGGGCGGGGGTAAAAGGCAAAACCGAAAACGCCCTCCTGTATCTTCCCTTCAAGGCCGCCTACATGTTCCGGCCGGCAATCATCCAGTCGTCGCACGGCGAGCGCTCCAAGACCTCCGCCTACCGGATCGGCTACACGTTGACCAAGCCCTTGCTCCCGTTGCTGCGTGCCCTCTTCCCCAATTACGTCCTGACCACCCAGCAGATCGGCCGCGCGATGATCCAAGTCGCGAAGCACGGCGCGCCAAAAAGAATCCTCGAGACCGCAGACATCAGAAAGTGTGCGGGCTAGTTTGCCTTTGGCCGCTCCGCCTGTTTGGAGTGCGGCGGCTAGACGCCGCTTTGCCCCTCCGCCTTCGCGGGTGCCCCACACGCCGTGCTCGCGTGTGGGTTCTCCGCCGTTCCCCAACTTAGTCATCCCGAGCGAAGCGAGGGATCTCTCGGCCTCCTCCGCCTTAGGTGTGAATGTAGCGCCACCCTTAAGGGTGGCATCCCCCTTTCCCCATGTAGGGGCGGAGCTTGTCTCCGCCCGCTCCTCTCCGTCGTGCCCCAATCGTAGTCATTCCGAGGAGTCCCGGCTTGACCGGGACGACGAGGAATCTCTCTGCCCTCGGCTTGAAGTCGTCCGCTCTCCGCCATTTTCTACAAATCCGTCGGCCCGGCTCCGAGGTGGGGCGCACTCGCCACTGGCGACTTGCCCGCGGCGGCGCGCAGCAAATCCTCCAAATCCAGCGGACGCGTGAACATCGCCAGACTCCCATCCTTCGCGCGCGGCCACTCGTCGCGCGGACGATCCCAGTACAACTCCACGCCGTTGTCGTCCGGATCGCGCAGGTAGAGCGCTTCGCTCACGCCGTGATCGCTCGCGCCGTCGAGCGGAATGCGCGCCGCGATGAGCCGCAGCAGCGCGTCCGCCAGAGCCGCGCGCGTCGGATAGACGATCGCCAGATGGTAGAGCCCGGTAGTCCCCGGCGCCGGCGGCGCGCCGCCCAGGCTCTCCCAAGTATTCAGCGCGATGTGATGGTGGTATCCGCCAGCGGAGACAAACGCCGCGCTCGTCCCGTACCGCTGCGTCAATTCAAATCCCAGCACGCCGCAATAGAAATCGAGCCCGCGCTGCAGGTCCGCAACTTTCAGGTGAACGTGTCCAATCCGAACTCCCGAATCGATGGTCGGCATTCTTAGCTCCTATACCCGTTGAACCGGACGGGCTCCCGGCCGTTTCTTCGTTACCCTTCGGCAAATAATTGGAGTTCAGGAACAGTCACACGTATCATCGGAGCGCACCAATTCTTATCAGCAATAGTCCATTCTAACTGGGGCAGACGCGAAACAACCGTGCTTCTGACGATTTCATACACCGGGAGATCGGCGACGGACTTGGGTTACCTCTTACATAAGAGCCCTTTCCGCGTTCATTCGATCGAGCAGGCCTTCGGAAGGGCGCATGTTTTTTACCCTGAGACCATGCCCGATCGCTGCACCGTCGCGCTCGTATTGGATATCGATTCCATCGGGCTCGTGCGGAACCGACGTGGGCCGAGTGGCGAAGCACACGCCTTAGAGGAATATGTAAACGACCGTCCGTATGCTGCATCATCCTTCCTAAGCGTTGCCATCGCGCGCATTTTCGGAACCGCGCTGACCGGCCGGAGCAAGGAACGACAGGAACTGGCCGATGCGCCGTTGCCGCTGGAGACGCGGATTACCGTGTTGCCATGTCGCGGCGGGGAGGCCTTGTTGCGGCGGTTGTTCGAGCCGTTGGGCTATGAAGTCGTCGCCGAGCACCATCCTCTCGACGAGAAATTCCCCGAGTGGGGAGAGAGCCCGTATTTTACAGTAACGCTCAAGGCCACGACTCGTTTGAGCGAATTGCTAACACATCTGTACGTACTGATTCCTGTCTTGGACGACGACAAGCACTATTGGGTTGGGGACGACGAAGTAGAAAAACTCCTACGCCACGGCGAGGGTTGGCTTCGCGACCATCCTGAGCGCGATCTGATAACGAATCGCTACTTGAAACACCAGAAGCGTCTGGCGCGTGAGGCTTTGAGCCGACTCATCGCTGAGGAGGAGCCTGCAGCGGATGAAGTGGCCGAAACTCACGAACGGGAAGAAGAAGCCATTGAGAGGCCAATCAGCCTAGCGGAACAGCGCATGGGAGCAGTAATGGCGGCACTTCGCAGCAGCGGGGCCAAGCGTGTTCTCGATCTTGGCTGCGGAGAGGGCCGGCTGTTGAGAGAGCTTTTGAAAGACAAAGTCTTTTCTGAAATCCTCGGCATGGACGTATCGCATCGCGCCTTGGAAATTGCTTCACGGAAACTGCGTCTTGAAGACTTACCTACTATGCAGAAGGAGCGTATTCGCCTGATTCACGGATCGCTGACTTATCGGGACAAACGTCTTGCAGGTTATGACGCCGCAACCGTTGTAGAGGTCATAGAGCACCAAGACCCGCCACGCCTCGCCGCGTTCGAGAGAGTGCTATTCGAGTTTGCGCGCCCTCAGACCGTCGTGGTGACGACACCGAACGTCGAATACAACGTCAAGTTCGAGACATTGCCTGCCGGTAAGATGCGACACAAGGATCATCGCTTCGAGTGGTCGCGCGCTGAATTCCGATCCTGGGCGACTGCTATTTCCCAGCGATTTGGCTATTCGGTGCGGTTCCTCCCGGTCGGACCAGAGGACCCGACCTTGGGCAGCCCCACTCAGATGGGCATTTTCACCCGCCAATGAAGCTAACTATTCCAGAGCTGGCAGTTGTAGCCCTTGTCGGTCCTTCAGGATCGGGTAAGTCGAGCTTTGCGCGAAAGCACTTTCGACCGACGGAGGTTCTTTCTTCGGATTTCTGCCGTGGTCTCGTTTCCGACGAAGAGAACAGCCAGGCGGCGACGAACGACGCCTTCGAGGTCCTGTATTTCATTGCTTCCAAACGGCTAACGGTTGGCAAGTTGGTAGTGATCGATGCCACGAATGTACAGGCCGAAGCCCGCAAGCCAATCATCGCCCTGGCTCGGCAGTTTCACTGTATCCCCGTCGCGATAGTGTTTGACCTGCCGGAGAAACTTTGCCATGAGCGGAACCGCGATAGACCAGATCGAGACTTCGGCCCACATGTTGTGCGCCAACAGTCACAGCAATTGAAAAGGTCCTTGCGCAATCTTGAACGGGAGGGTTTTCGTAGAGTCCACGTATTGCATTCGCCCGAAGAGGTTGATGCCGCAGAAATCGAGCGCCAGCCGCTGTGGAACAACCTGAAGCATGAGCACGGCCCTTTCGACATCATCGGCGATGTGCATGGTTGCTTCGATGAACTTGTCGATCTCCTCACCCAGCTTGGGTATTCCGTTGAGAAACAATCCAACGGCGACCGTGCTCTTTCAGTGAGGCCCCCAGAAGGGCGTAAGGCCGTCTTTCTTGGCGACCTTGTGGACCGCGGCCCGAGAATTCCAGACGTGCTGGGCTTGGTAATGAGCATGATCGCAGCCGGTACGGCGCTCTGCGTGCCTGGCAACCACGACATCAAATTGATGCGCAAACTCCGAGGCAAAGACATGCTGATTACGCACGGGCTCGCTGATTCCTTGGAGCAACTGGAGAAGCAGCCTCCGGAATTTCGCTCTCGGGTCTCCGAGTTCATTGATGCGCTCATCAGCCACTATGTTCTGGACGACGGAAATCTGGTGGTCGCCCATGCGGGCATGAGGGAGGAAATGCAGGGGCGCGGATCGGGAAAGGTTCGCGATTTTGCGCTCTACGGTGAGACGACTGGCGAAACCGACGAATTCGGACTACCTGTTCGCTATAACTGGGCCGCGGAGTATCGTGGCAAGGCAATGGTTGTTTATGGTCATACGCCGGTGCCGCAACCCGATTGGCTCAATCGAACAATCAATATCGATACCGGCTGTGTCTTCGGGGGAAGGCTGACAGCATTGCGCTATCCGGAGAAGGAACTTATCTCCGTTGCTGCGCGAGCGACATATGCCCAGCCAGTGAAACCGATTGTCGCGGTCGTAGAATCCGCGGTTTCGTTGACATCCCAACAAGCCCACGACGATCTCCTCGACATCGACGACGTAATTGGGAAACGAATTGTCACAACCCGGCTACACCACAATGTAACAGTTCGCGAAGAGAACGGATTGGCCGCTCTCGAAGTGATGAGCCGATTCGCGGCGAACCCGAAATGGCTGATTTATTTGCCGCCCACGATGTCGCCTACGGAGACGACCGCGCGACCCGGTCTGCTTGAGCACCCCGCAGAAGCGTTCGCCTACTTTAGACGGGAAGGAGTGCCGCGCGTTGTTTGTGAAGAAAAGCACATGGGCTCGCGTGCCGTCGTGATCGTCTGTCGAGAGGCGGACGCTGCTCGACGGCGTTTCGGCGTCGTCGAGGAAGGCATCGGGATCTGCTATACGCGCACTGGACGACGCTTCTTCGACGACGCAAAGATTGAGAAGGAATTCCTCGAAATTGTGCGCGCGTCTTTGGACGCGGCCGATTTCTGGAACCAGTTTCAAACGGACTGGGCCTGCATGGACGCGGAATTGATGCCATGGTCGGCCAAGGCACAAGAGCTTCTGCGCCAGCAGTACGCTGCTGTGGGGGCAGCAGCGCAGGCCTCGCTTGTCGCAACCGTCGCCGCGTTGAAATGCCTCGTGACGAAAAACGCTGACGCGCTGCCTCTTATCGACCGATACAAACGACGGTTGGAAGCGGCGAATCTTTACGTGGATTCTTACCGCCGCTACTGCTGGCCGGTACATTCAGTCAGCGACTTGAAGCTAGCGCCGTTTCACCTGTTAGCAACCGAAGGACAAGTTCACGCCCAGCGCGACCACTTCTGGCATATGGAAAAACTCACGGAGATTTGCAAAGCCAGTGATGGGTTGCTTCTCGCAACCTCCTTCAAACAGGTGGATGTGACCGACATTGCGAGCGTTGATGAGACTACCCGGTGGTGGGAGGAGTTAACGAGCCGCGGCGGTGAAGGGATGGTGCTCAAACCTTTAGACTTCATCGCGCGCGGACGACGGGGCCTCGTTCAGCCAGCCATTAAATGTCGCGGGCCTGAGTACCTAAGAATCATCTACGGGCCAGAGTACCTACTGCCAGAAAACTTAGAGCGTCTCCGCAGCCGCGCAGTTTCAACCAAACGTTCGCTGGCGCTTCGCGAATTCGCTCTGGGGATCGAAGCATTGGAGCGTTTCGTTCGGCAGGAACCGCTTCGCCGCGTTCACGAATGCGTTTTTGGCGTCCTCGCGCTTGAGAGTGAGCCTGTCGATCCTCGCCTTTAGTGCAAGAACCAAGGATAATTTGCGTGGCGAAGAAGTCAGGGAGCGATGGTCGCTAGTAGGTCTTTCGCTTCGACGTGCTGGCCCGGGGAGACGAGCAGCTTTGTCACGCGTCCCGCGATGGGAGCGTAAATGTTCGACTGCATTTTCATGGCTTCGAGCGTCATGAGTTTTGCGCCGCGCGCCACGGACTGATTGAGCTGCACGGAAATCGCGGTGATCAAGCCCGGCGTCGGCGCTCCCACTTGCCCGAGATCGGCGGGATCGGCTTTGGGATGCGCATGCGCGGCGACGCGCAGCGCGCGGTCTCGCACCGTGACCTCGCGCGGCTGGCCGTTCAACTCGAAGAATAGCGTGCGCGTGCCGTCGGGGCGCGGTTCGCCTACGGCCAGAAACTTGATGATGAGCGCTTTGCCGGCTTCGATCTCGACGTTGATTTCGTCGCCGGAGCGCAAACCGTAGAAGAACGCCGGCGTCGGCAGCACGCTCACATCCGCATACGTCCGGCGGAACTGGTCGTACTTCACGAAGACGTCGGGGTACATCAGGTAGCTGAGCACGTCGTCGCGGCGCACGGAATGTTCGAGTTTCTGTTCGAGCGCCTGCTGCGTCTCCGCGAAATCGATGGGCTTGAGATTTGCGCCGGGCCTTCCGTGGCTGGCGCGTTCGCCGCGCAGGATGATGCGCTGCAGCTTCTTCGGCCAGCCTTCCGGCGGAGCGCCCAGCGCGCCCGCGAACATCTCCACCACGGAATTCGGCAGCGCGAGATCGTGATGCACGTCCAGATGCAAAATGTCGGCGGGGCGCATGTCCTTGGCCATCAAAAAGAGCGCCATATCTCCCACCACTTTGCTGGACGGTGTGACTTTGACGATGTCACCGAAAAGTTGGTTCACTTCAGCATAGGTTTTTTCCACTTCGTGCCAGCGATGGCCGAGCCCCATCGCTTCCGCCTGTTCGCGCAAATTCGTGTACTGCCCGCCGGGAATTTCGTGCAGGTAGAGCCGCGCCGAGCCCGCGCGCGGGCCGGAATCGAACGGGAGATAGTAGTCGCGCACCGTCTCCCAAAAATCCGAGCAGTCGTTCAGCGTGTCGAGATCGAGAGCGGTGTCGCGCGGGGTGTGGCGCAGCGCGGCGACCAGCGAATTCAAATTTGGCTGGCTGGTGCCGCCGCTCATGGACGCGAGCGCGGCGTCGGCGACGTCCACGCCCGCGTCGGAGGCCTTCAGGATCGAAGCGGCGTTGAGACCGCTGGTATCGTGCGTGTGAAAGTGGACCGGGATGCCGATCTCTTCGCGCAGCGCCTTTACGAGTTGGAACGCGGCGTAGGGTTTGCAAAGGCCCGCCATGTCTTTGATCGCCAGAAAGTGCGCGCCGAGTTTTTCGAGTTGCTTGGCCATGGCGACGAAATACTTCAGCGAGTATTTCGGCCGCTTCGGATCGAGGATGTCGCCGGTGTAGCAAATGGCGGGCTCGCACACGGCGCCGGTTTCCAGCACGGCGTCAATCGAGACGCGCATGTTCTCGATCGAATTCAGCGAATCGAAGATGCGGAAAATGTCGATGCCCTGTGCGTACGATTCGCGCACGAACTCTTGAATGACGTTGTCGGGATAGGACGCGTAGCCGACGGCATTCGCGCCACGCAATAGCATCTGGAAGCAGATGTTCGGAATTTGTTCGCGCAATTCGCGCAGCCGCTGCCAGGGGTCCTCGTGCAGAAAGCGCATGGAGGCGTCGAACGTCGCCCCGCCCCACATTTCGATGCTGAAAAGATTCGAGAGGCGCTGCGCCACAGCGGGCGCCGTTTTCAGCAGATCGTGGGTGCGCACG
>Ga0181538_10001111_pt1 | contig 31083 bp, 27 predicted proteins | sample PEATcosm2014_Bin_40_FD_119773 | JGI IMG/M metagenome (GOLD analysis project Ga0181538, IMG submission 119773) | Peatland microbial communities from MTU Mesocosm Facility, Houghton, MI, USA - PEATcosm2014_Bin23_30_metaG | ecosystem: Environmental > Terrestrial > Soil > Wetlands > Peat | place... | reverse complement strand
ACGTTTCCTCGCCTGAGAACAGAGCCGACTGCCGTTCGGATGAGTCGAGCGATTGCGATACGGTCGAGAACGTCAAACTGGGCCAGACGGCCCTTAGGGATTGCGGTCCATCACCGTTTCGACCAGGTTGCTCAGTTGGTCGGCGGTGAACTCGTTGCCCTCGAGGTTGGCAACCACCAGCCCGTTCCGGTCGATGACGGCCGTGTGCATGGCATGCGCGATCATCCCCATGTCGGGCCAGAAGTTCATGCCGAACATCAAGCACACTCGCTTCACATCCTCGGGAGGCCCCGTGAGGAAGTACCAACCCTTCGCGCTCGCCTTCCACGTCTGAGCGTACTTCGCGAGAACCTCAGGACTGTCATTCCCGGGATCGAATGTAATCGTGAGCAGGACCAGGTCTTTGTCGAGCCGGTCGGAGAATCGCTTTCCGACGAGGCCGAGGTTGTTGGACATGCGCAGACAGAACTCCGGAAAAGAGCATCGCGTGTACATGAAAGAGATGGCGACCACTTTCCCCGAGAAGCCGGAGAATGTGACGGGACGCTTGTGCTGGTCAATCAGAGTAAAGTCCGGCACCTTTTGACCCACCGCCAACATGGCCGCATTGGGTTTCGCGTCGGACGCGCCGGCCATTATTTGCAGGGTTTGCACTTCCAATTGCCTCTGATCGGCACTATGAAAGTGATGGATCCGAATACTCTCCGCATGCGGCGCGTTCTCTCCGACAACCAGCGTGAAGTCAATCATTGCGCCGGGCTGAATGTCTTTGAGCTGCTTCCGGTCCGGAACGTCCAGGTGCATCACCATCGCTTGCATGAAGCCAGGTATCTCGCTGCACGACACAACCAGGTTGTGCCCATCTTCGATTTTAAGCACGAGTCCTAAGGCGGCGTGCCGCTGCGTGGTATCGGCCAAAGCTGCGCTCGAAAGCAGAAGCGCACACGCTGCGGCGACAATCCAAGTTCTCAGTAGCGCGTGCATCACTTCGAGCCTCCAGCCGCACTCGCAGGAGTGGTTTTCGTCGCGGATGCACTCGAAGGCTGTGGGCCTCCGATCCGGTACGTCTTGCGCTTTAGCTTCGTGTACTCGTGGGAGAATTCCTTGATTTGGATGTATTGGTTCATGCCCACATGCTTGAATTCCTGCCGGGTATTGCTCGTCGGCCACCATATTTCGAGCTTTTTGATTTCAGAGGCCGGGCCTAATCCGACATGTTGCTCGAACGGAGCCGCTCCCCAGGACCCGCTGCTATTCACGGTGCGGTAGAACGAATGCTCACTCCCGTCGCGGTTTTTGGTCGTGACCGTGATGCGAGCGCCAACGGCGGGGCGATTGGTCTTAACACCCACAAGTTTGACGGCAATCCAGCGATTGTCGTGCCCGGGATTCCGGAACACGCGAAGCGCGTGCGCGTCGGATGGCGCGGATCCTCCCACCAACGCGATGATGTCTTCGTTCCCATTATTCTCAAGGTCCGCAAAGACGATGGCATGCGTCTTGTGAAGTTCCCCAGTGCCTGAAGACACGGTGATATCCACGAAGCTCTTCCCGTTCTTGTTGCGCATCAAGACGTTGGGGACCAGCGCGCCATACTCCGGATTTCCGGTGCCGAGGTAGAAGTCCAGAAAGCCGTCGTTGTCGACGTCGCCATAATTCGCGCCCATCGGCATCAGAACCTTGTCCAAACCGACCTGGGCGGTTACATCGGCGAAGGTCCCATTCCGCATATTCTTGTAGAGCTTCAGGGTGCCAACCTTGTGGCTAAGTCCCAGGTAGGTGCGCAGAGTTTCGTCGACCGATGGTTCGTCGGTGGCTTCAAAGATGTCAGGCCAGCCGTCGTTGTCATAGTCGAAGAACCATGTGCCGAAGCTGAGCCACGCCTTCTGAACTCCCGCCTTTGCGGCCACGTCGGTAAAGGTACCGTCGTGATTGTTGTGGTAGAGGAAGTCATCGCCGCGAAGATTGGAGACGAAGAAATCGGGGTAGCCGTCGTTATCATAATCTTCGGCGACGACGCCCTTGGTGAAGCTCGTGCGGTCAATGCCTGCCTTCGCCGAGATATTCTCGAATGTGCCGTCGCCCTTGTTGCGAAAAAGCTGGCTGGGTCCCTGCTCGTCTCCAATGAAGACGTCGAGCCAGCCGTCATTGTCGATGTCGGCCCACGCCGCGGTTTGGGTGGCGAACAGGTGGTCGCCCAGGCCTGATTCCTTGGTTACGTCGGTGAACGTGCCATCGCAGTTGTTGCGCAGCAGCGTGAGAGGCATGGGCACCTGCCAGCCTCCTCGCAGCGCGAGGATGTCGATGCAGCCATCGTTGTTGTAATCGGTCTGAATCAGGTTGGCGGCGGCCGGAATGTTTGCCAGGCCGGAGGCGACGCTGCGATCGGAAAACGTGCCGTCGCCATTGTTGTGGAAATAGCGGAGGCGTTCGCAGGAGTCGTAGCCCGACGTAACCACGTCGAACAAGCCGTTGTTCTCAAAATCTTCCACGATCACCCCGCCGGAATCCTGGAAAACATCGAGCCCCGCTTCAGGAGCCACATCCACGAAGCGGCCAATGCTTTCGCCGGGAGCCTCTTTACCGGGTTCCGTAATCAGGTATTTCGGCGGAACTCCCTGCGGGTATTCGCCGAGCGCCATGTATGCCAGGTTCAACATCCATTTCACCTGGAGATCGTCGGGCTTCCGTTCGAGGCATTTTACGAAAAACTGCATGGCCTTCTCGACGTCCTGCGTCTTCTCGTATTTCGGATAGACGCTGCCCGGGCGCGGAGGGAAAATGCACCTCTCACCGGGCTTGCGGTACACGCCGTTTTCCATCTCGGCTTTATGGAAGTAAGCGTCACCGAGAACTTCCTCCATCAACGGAACACTCTCAGGGACGTCCGACAATGCGATCTGGTACGCCGCCTCCCAGTGGCTGATGGCCTCGGTCATGTGGCCCTGATAGGACTCCATCAGCGCCAAGGCATAGTGAACTCCCAACAAGTCGTTTGGGGTGTAATTCGCGGCGTTTTCGGGCTGCAGCATCGGAGTGATACGCGCTTGCGTGAGCGGAATTGCCGACCGATGGAGCTGGCAAATCGTATCCAAGTTGTGATCCCAGCCTGGCGGCTTTTCCAGGGCAAAAAATGCGGGGTCGACAAATGGCACGCCCGACGTAATTGGGGTCTGGCGGCCCACGGCCCGACTGGAAGAGAAGCTCATCGTCCTATCAGCACCAGAGGAGGCGCCAGTGGCGGAGGGGGTCGGACGGTCGTTCTCGACCACTTTCAGAATCAAATATCCTACGGGGGTCTTGATGATGCCGGTCACTTGACCCGGTTGCAGGCCGGTCACGGCATCTCGCAACTCGGCTCGCAAACTGCTGAGGGCGACTTTTCCCATGGAGCCGCCGGAGTCCGCGGTGGGATCAATCGATTTTTCTTTGGCGAGTTTGCCAAAATCCTCGCCGTTCTTCAGGCGACCGAGAATTTCCTGCGCCTCGCCCTGCGAATTCACCAGGATCAGTTGCAGGGAAATCTGCGTGGAGGATGGGCTTTCCGGAGTCTGTGAACTTTGCGGGCTAGCGAACGAGGAAAACGCAGCCAAAGTGAGGAAGACCAAGCCTAGCAAACCAGCAAATCCGATCCGGAAGCCCCAACGTCGATTTCCACACTCAATGAACGTCATAGGGACAAATCAGGATGTTAGCACAGAGGCGGCAGCGGAGCGCGGACATGGCGGCAACGTCTAAGAAGTCCTCGCCAACTCGGGAGAAATGGAAATTACCTCAACTCGGCCAAGTGGATCGAGACGATCAGCCAGCCGGGGTGGGCGTCGCGGAGGAGCAAAACCATTCGGAGAGCACTCGCATTTTGCTGCTTCGCTTCACCTTTTGGCCTCCAGACGACAGTTACGACCGCAACTTCGCCCGCGACCGGTTTCACGTCTTTGATGTCCGGCGTGGCGCCCGCTGGCTCTGCTGACGTGAAGTGAGCGGCGAGGCCTTTCTCCACCTGGGGTGGAGTCAGCCACAGCTCGCCGCGAATATCCCAGAATTGGCCGCGCGCATCAAAGAGGCTGGACAGCTTCCTCGCATCGCGAGCCCCCCATGCTTCGAGGATCATGTCCACCGCAGCGCCAATCGGAACTCGGACGGGCACTGGGAGCCGTTCTGAGTCGCCTTGCAGCTTCGGACCCGCGATCTTCTCCCGCATGTGGTCGAGGAGAATTCCGTGGGCTCTCAAGATGCCTGCCGCCCTGCAATCCTCTTCACGAAGAATTCCCAGCAGCAAATGTTCCGTCCCAATGTGGCGGTTACCAAGTCTCTGCGCTTCCTCCGCCGCGTAATTCAGGATGCGCTTACATTCTTGAGTGAGCGGCACCTCAACCGACGTGGATATTCGCTCACGCGCCTCGATACTGCTTTCGATTTCCGTTCGGAGCATTTTAATCGAGAGCGACTTAAGGAGTACGTGCGCCAGGGCTTGGTCTTCTCTGAGCAGGCCAAGCAGCAGGTGCTCGGTCTCGATGTAGGGGCTGCCGTATTGGCTGGCCTCGTAACGGGCGAAGAAAATCACCCGGCGGGCCTTCTCTGTATAGCGTTCGAACATGGTCCTGAAAGCTAGCTTCCTTCGGGACGCATCATCTTCGCGGCCATCTTTGCCACGAAGCGGCGAGGCGCCAGGCGCTCGGACTCCATCATCAGGCGATTCATGGCGCCGGAAATGACGTAGCTCTTCCCTTTCGCCAGGCCTTCGAGGCCCACCCGCGCGACCTTCTCCGCGGTTTCGGCCACCTTGAAGGTGCGGTCGGGCTGTTGAGCAACCTGCTGGAACTCTGTGGTAGTGGGGCCGGGACAGAGCGCGCAAACGTTCACTCCGAGCGGACGAAGCTCCTCCGAGATGCCTTCAGCGAAAAGCAGGTCGAAAGCTTTCGTCGCGGCATACACGGAATTGAATGGCACGGCCTGGAAGGCAGCCGTCGACGCGACGATCAGGACGTCGCCATGCCGTCGCTCGACCATCGCCGGAACATAGAGGCGCGTCAGATGAACCACCGCCGAGCAGTTCACCTGGACCATCTCCAGCAGGCGATCCTCGGGTATTTCATGGTTGTAGCCGAACGCGCCAAAACCGGCGTTGTTGATGAGGAGCTCGATTTCGAGGTTCTTCCGGCTAGTGAACGCGTGGATTTCGCCGGGCGCGTCGGAGCGCGTCAGGTCGGCAGTGAAGACTTCGACGTTGACGCCGTGCTTCGTCGAGAGTTCGGCCGCGAGCTTCTGGAGCCGGTCGGTTCGCCGGGCCGTGAGAACCATATGGACACCGGCGGCTGCTAGTTGTTTAGCGAGCTCCCAGCCGATGCCGGCGCTGGCGCCAGTGATCAGGGCCCATTCCCCGGACCATCGATTTCTGGGCTGATTCTTAGGATCGTTGGGCACGAATGCCTCCGTCTCGAGGGCGCAAGAGAAGGGCTGTTTCAAACCGCCCCCGAGCTTTTTTTGAGTAATGTGAGGTCGCCATACTGACGGGCACGGCGCTCGAAGGCATGAAACCACAGTTGGAGAGGCTTCGGAAGCGAGAAAATCCAGGGGAGCGAGGAGCGAAACTAGGCTCGATCTGCCGGTTGGCGAACGAACACGGCGTCGCGAAGGCGCATGCCCTGCTCCTTGAGCCGGTCGAGCAACGTTCGCGCCCACACGAATTCGGCCGCGAGGATTCCAAGGCCGAGGATGATCGTGAGCCAGCCCGGACCGGGAGTGACGATCATCACGACTCCCAAGGCAAGCAGGGTGAAGCCAAAGAGGATTTTTATCCACCGTTTCGCCTGCTGCATGGTCCGTATGAACATCAAAGCGATCCGATCATCATCGAGATTTCGATTTCGTCCCGCACCAAGTTAGATGCAACAGCCCGACGACAGGATTTAAGAGAGCACGTGAATTTCCAAATACCACCGGAGATTGCACCGCCTAGAATCGCTGCTGATAATGGCATTTCGACAAAAATCGGCGATCTGCCAAGATTCGTGAATTCCATTTGTGGGAACTTTTTACCGAATGAGGGATAAACATGGAACTTTTTGACCGGCCGGCTGGATTCCCGGAGGACGCGAACCCCATCCTGGGTCAAGCGCACTTCATTAAAACTGCGGAGGACCTGTACGACGCAGTTGTAAACACTGTACCCGGCGCGAAACTTGCGCTGGCATTCTGCGAGCTTCCGGGCCGTGCTTGATTCGCGTTCGGTCGAACGACGACTAGTTGCGGCAAGCCGCAATCGCGAAGGCCCTCGGCGCCGGACACGTGCTCGGCTTGTCCGGCAAGCCTACCCATCAATTTCACCGCTTCCCCGCGCGCCTGACGCAACCGCGCCGCCCGAATTGACATAGTCCCATAAATATGGGAGCATGGTGCTATGAAGACAACATTGGAAATTCCCGACGCCATCTTCCGCCGCGCTAAGTCCGCGGCGGCCGAACGCGGCATCCCTTTCCGGGCTCTCGTCTCCGAAGCCCTGGCCGATAAGCTCCGCTCGCAAGCAACGGGCTCCGACCCAAAGCCCTGGATGAAGTCATTCGGGAAGCTTCGCCACCTGCATAAGGAAACGACAAGAATCAATCGCATCGTTGAAGAGGAATTTGATCAGGTCGAGGCCGAGGACCGGCAGTGATTCTCGACACAAACGGGTTATCGGCAGTTGCCGATGGCGAACCGTCGTTAGAACCTATTCTTCGCGAAGCATCAGAGCTCGCCGTACCCGTCATTGTCCTGGGTGAGTATCGCTACGGGATTCGGCAATCGCGCGATCAGGAACGCTACGAACAGTGGCTGGCCGAATTCCTTCCCGCTTACCGGGTTCTCGACGTGGACCAAGACACCGCGACGTCCTACGCGGCGGTCCGGAGCGAGCTCAAGAAAGCCGGAACGCCGATTCCTTCCAACGACGCTTGGATCGCGGCGCTCTGCCGCCAGCATTCCCTTCCGCTATTAAGCCGCGACCGCCATTTCGATCTCGTTCGCGGGCTCCGACGCATCCATTGGTGACCTTAGCCGTGGCGAGACCTCGTAGCTGCGCCCGTCACTCGGTTTGGGGCTTCTTTGGGGCTTGCGGGTCCTTGGTATCTGCGGTTGAGCTGGCGGGCGTCTCCGGGGACGACTCAGGAGTTTGCGCGTGTCTTGGCGCGACCGGCGAAGGCGGGCCCGACGGCTGGTTTTGTGCAACCGCCTCCGCGTGGTAATCCGGCTGCGGATGTCGCAGGCGAACCCGGTCCATGGGGTACACGTCGGGATCGAAAACTACTGAGTACAAGTGCCAGATGAGAATCGAAAACGTGGCCAGGATTGCTTCGTAATAGTGAAGCGCCGTGGACGCGTCCAGCACCCACTTCGGAAAGTAGCGCAGAGCTAGCGTGTTGAACCACAGAATGAAGCCGGTTGTGGCCATCACAATCGTGCCCCACATGTAGGCCAGATACTCGAGTTTCTCGACATATGTGAATTCACTGAGCACCGGACGCACCTGGTCTAGGCCGAGGTCGTAACGCACTACATCCCGCAAGTCGCGGAAGTCTTTCAGCCTGGGAGTCATGTGGCGGATGATTAGCCAGGCGCGGTGATCCAGAATCAGGTGGACCACGTGATAGCCCAGCGACACCAGCAGGACAACCGCAGCGACGCGGTGGATGGTGCCGCGAAGCGCGAAATGGCTTTCCCAAACGAGCAGCGGTCGCGCCCACCACGACTCCGGAAACTTGAGGGCGAATCCCGTCACCACGAGAACGGGAAAGCTGATCAGCGTCAGCCAATGGGCGATGCGGAAGTGCAGATTCAGGCGGAAGGCGGCGGCGGCCGGGGAGATGGAACGTTCCTTGTGTAGGAGTTTCCGAAGGAAATCAAGAAAATGGTGCAGGAACATGAACCCGATCGCCAGCGGGATCAACACCCAGTAGATGTGCCGGATTCCCCGCACCACGGGATGTTCGCTGCGCGTTTCCGGCTGGACGTGCACAGGTCCGATCGCAAATCGCTGCCCCGCACCGGGGTGGCACGCACCACAGGTATGGGCGAGGTTCGCAGCGTTGACGGTGGAGCGGGGGTCGGCGGACGCGAAAATATTGTGCACGCCGTGGCAGGAAGAGCAATTTGCCACCGTTTGCGAGCCCCCACGCGCCGCCAGCCCGTGAAAGCTGTCCGCGAACGTCGGGACGCGGTCGGCCGGAAGGTTGTAGCGGACGTCGAGCCGTTCGTCTCCGTGGCACCGGCCGCAGGTGACGCTGGAGACGCGCGCAGGATTGACGAGCGATTGGGCCTCGCTGGGCGCCAAAATGATGTGCTCTCCGTGACAGTCCGTGCATACCGGCGCATCGCTGACGCCGTGTAGCACAGCCTGCCCGTGAACGCTTTCCGCATAGGTCTTCCCGATGGCGCTGTGGCACGCGCCGCACGTGGCGGGAACGTTCCAGTGATTGATTTTCGAGCGCGGGTCACGCGGCGCGTAAATTTCATGGCTTCCGTGACAATCCGAACATGCGGCGGCGTTTTGGTTGCCCGCTGCCACGGCGCGGCCGTGGACGCTGAGCCTGTAGGCTTCCACCGGATGCGCAAACGGAATCTGGTGATTGGCGAGAAACGCCGGATTTGAATGGCACGAACCGCAGGTATCCGGAAGATTTTTCTTCGCAGCAGGCGAAGCCGGATCCTGTGCGGCCAATATCCTGTGAACGGGCCCGTGGCACGTCTGGCACGACGGAGCTTGCGCGTCGCCTTTCCTCGCGGCGACGCCGTGGACGCTCGAGAGAAAGCCCTTCACCTCGTCGCTGTGGCAGGAAGCGCACAATTGAGGGACGAGCCCCGCAGCAGGCTGAGCGTTGTGCGCCGAACCATGGCAGCTCGCACATGCGTCCGCCCCGAGCAGCGAGTGCGCGCTTTTCGGCAGATCGGCAGCTTCGTCCGCATGGCAGGTGGCGCAACTGACTTTCGCAATTCGCGTGGGGTGAGGGAACTCCTTGATGTTTGTATGGCAATCGGTGCAACCCAGGATCGAATGCGCGCCCGCGGCGTGTTTCTCTTCGTCGACGTATACGCTGCGGCCTGACTCCGCCTTCAAGTCCTTTTGGCTGTGGCACGCAAGGCAATCGTCGTCCGGCTTTGGCGAAGCTTTCGTCTGAGCTTTCGTCGAGAAGGAAAGGAAGGCGATAGCGATAGAAATTGCGACCGGAACCGCCGATATCCAGCGCGGGATGTTGCGAAGTCGATCGCTCAAAGCTGACCTGTTCGCTCTTCGAGACGCTACTTTACGCCCAAATCGGTGAGGACCTTTGGATTCTTCTCTTCCATTGCCAGCATGGTGTGGCAGGTGTCGCAGTCATTCGGGATGGTGCGGCCATCGGCGCTCGTATGGCTTCCGTCGTGACAGCGGAAGCATCCGGGAAAGTCCATGTGGCCCAGGTTGTTGACATAAGTGCCCCAAGTGACGTTCATCGCCGGAAACACGTTCCGTGAGTAGACGGCTTGCACCTGACCGATCGCTGTTTCTATAAGCGCGTGCTTATCGCGGTACACGTCCGGGTAGGACTTGCGATAAAAATCATCTAAGCTGGCAGCAATTTGCAGCGATGCTGTGTCGCGGTCCGGATAGCTTGCCTTCAGCACCTCAACAGCTTTCTTCCTGATAAAGGGCAGATCGGGACTAATGCGCCCTTGCGCCATGGCCTGGTCAACGGCGCGATCCGGCAACTGAAAGGTGTGGGTGGGGCGATTGTGGCAGTCGATGCAATCCATGGTCCTGTGTTCACCGGCTGCGAGCTGCTGTGACGTAGGCTTGGTGTCGGTGGAGGTATAAACGGTCGGCTTGCCCGAGACGTCCGGGTAGCTCACCTGAGCGATGGTTTGCCGCTGGTGATCCGTGGCGATGTATTCAATCGGCGAACTTATGTCCAAGTGGCGGCCGTGGATTCCCACCGCGCCGTCCCAGGTGCGCCCGCCAATCTTCAGGAGCAGCACCGTGGTCAGCTCCGTGTTCTTTTCGTCTTCGGAAAATTTCCTGATTACAACCAACTTATTGCCCGTGAACATCTGCGGCCAATGGCATTGCTCGCAGGTTTGCCGCGCCGGGCGCAGCTGCTGGACCGGCGAGGGAATCGGGCGATCATACGTGTGAAATGTGACCGCGAAAACTTGCCGGACCCCGGAGAGTTTCGAGCGCACGAACCATCCCGCGCCAGGACCGATATGGCATCCCACGCACTCCACTCGTTGATGAGGTGAACTTAAGTAAGCAGTGTACTCCGGCTGCATGACAGTATGGCAGGTCTGCCCGCAGAATTGAGGCGTATCCATATAGGAAACGCTCTGGTAGGAAGCCGTTGTAAAGATGATGACATTTACCACCGTGAGGCCCGCAACCCAGGCGAACGCCCGCCGTAACACCGCTTCCGAGAAATCCACTTTCGGGTAAACAGTTGGAAGTTCGCCGGCGGTGATCAGGCGCCTCCGCTGCAGGATGGCCCCGATCGGCATCAGCACAAGCCCCAGCACGAAGATCCCTGGAAGGATCAGGAAACAAATGATTCCCAGGTACGGGTCCACCGAGCGGGCCATAAGAACATTGAAGACCCAGAATGCGACGAGCGTGACAGCCGAGCTGGTGGTGAGAACCGCCCCAGCTAATGTGAGCGTGTTGCGGCCGAGATAAACTGCGGGACGAAGCCAGGTGCGGATGCGCTCAGGAGAAGTCATTGTGAGGAAGAGCGAAGAACCTCCTGGCCGAAAAGGATGCGCCGACCGGCTCCGAAGACCGAGCGAGGCCTGATCGCTGCAAGGCCCCTGCTCTGCTCTGAAGCTACTTCTTTTTCAAAGAACGGATGTAGCCGACGAGTTGCTTAATCTGGTCGTCAGTGAGCTTGCCCTTGTAGGCGGGCATCTTGCCCTTGCCGTTCGCCGTAATCTCCGTCAGCTCGGCGTCGGTTTGCTTTTGCACGTCGTCCGAGCCGAGATCACGAAGCTTCATGGATTTCCCCATGGAGGTGTCGCCCTTGCCGTCCGCGCCGTGGCAGGCTGCGCATTTTGCCTTGAAGAGGCTTGCACCGTCACCTTGGGCCCGCGTGGGCAGGGTGAAAAGAAAGAGGACGCCGACAATCCACAACGCGTTGCGAAAACTCCACGTTCCGATTCGATCCATTTTCGTCTCTCCTTCGAGAAATATAACACGTCTTACGGCCTTGCGGACCAGGTCCGGATGAGAGCGAATTGATCCCTGGGCCGAAATCCGCTGATGATGGTTCGGCGATCGGCCTTTCATGATTTGCCCCTTGTCTACCGTGAGTCCTTCGACTCGAGGTTGCGAATCGTAAAGAACAGGCCGATCAAAACGAACACAATGAACACGACCGAAACCAAGAGCCCTTTGCGGCGATAGCGGAGTTCCGCCAGCGCATTTTGGCCCGCTTGATAAGTGGATGCCGCAACTTTCAGCCCCGCGTTGATATCGCTGTCCACCGTGGCTGGCTCGACAGAATGGATTTCAACGCGCGCCTTGGTCAAATCGTCGCGGGCTTCGGCCTCGGCGAGCTTCGCTTCGGCGACCTCCATCCCCGAGCGCTCGGCACGGTCGAGGATATCGTCGGAGCGTGCGGTGGCGGAATCAAGCTTCACGAGGTCGTCATGCATCGCGGCCGCCGCGACGTAACCCGCATCCCCCGCCATATGACAGTTCAGACAGATTGAGCCCTTGGCGGTCCCGATCAAGGCGTCTGTCGGATGCACGACGCGATGGTTGCTGTGGCATGTGACGCAAGCGGGGAGGCCCATGGCGCCGAACACGTCCTTGTGCGGCCCAGAATCGAAAAGCTGTGCCTGGAAGACGTGGCACGTGGAGCAAACTCGAGCGACCGAATCCACGCCCGGTGGCGCCGCGCCATGGCTGCCGTGGCATGTCGAACAGGTCGGCGCACTCAAGTCGCCGCGAACGGCGAGCGCGTCGTGATGCACGCTGGCCGAATATTCGGCGAATTGATTTGTAGCGATGCCGTAGGACTTCATGTACTCGGCGTTGGCGTGGCAGTGAGAGCAAGTTTGTGCAACGTTTAGAGGATGCACTCGGGAACGTTGATCGTTCGGCGGTTGGATATCGTGGACGCCGTGACAATCGATGCAAACGGCCGTTTTGGCGTCGCCCTTCGCGTGCAATTTGCCGTGCACGCTGCTCTGATACTGGCTGTACTGATCGGTGCGCAACGATGGATCGAACCCGCGCATATAGGCGGCGTCGGAGTGGCACTTGCTGCAGAATTCGGGAATTAGGTTGCGTTCGGGCTCGCCGCGAAATCCGGCAGCCTTGCTCATGGCGCGAGTCGGGTCATCACTTGAAGGATCGCCGCCGTGACAGGAGACGCACGTGAGACCTTTCTGCGCGTGAATGCTGTCCGTGTAATCGGCGGCAGAAACCAGCAAAGGCGGATCGAGCTGCGAGTGGCAGTCGAGGCACGTATTCTTGGTCTGCGCGTGAGCCCCGCCGCACGGAATCAAAACGCCAAAAAGTAGGAGGGCTAGCGGAAGAATATCGGGAGCCAGCCCCCGAAGCATTCCCGCACCAGCGTCCCTTTTTGCGTGATATCCGTGAAACCGCGGCAAGAAGAAACCTCCACTGAGACCAATTTGGCCCGGGCTCATCATTTCGCGAGATACCCGTACGCGGTCAATGCAATGATGTAGGCCAGCACGAAAACTCCCGCGCCGGTGATCCATCGCGTCGTGCGACCTCGGCTCTCGCGATCGAAAAACGGAAGCAACATCCACACAAGCCCTGCCAATCCGAATCCGATCACGCCAACCAGCTCACCGCTAATGGGGCCGATCTTGGCAGGCAGCAGCTTCAGCGTCTGGAACATGAACATGAAATACCATTCGGGGCGAATGCCTGCCGGAGCCGAGGCGAACGGGTCAGCTTTCACGCCGAGTTCCCAGGGCAGGAACGCCGCCAGCGCACCCAAGACGGCGAGCACGATGTACCAGGCCATGAGTTCGCGCAGCAAAAAATTGGGGAAGAACGGCACTTCGCGTTGCGCCGCAGGCTTGGCGCTCCATTCCGCTTCGACCGACGGTGGAACGCTCATGCCAAACCGCTGCACCAGAAGCAAGTGCAAACCCACAAACAACGTGGCGAGGCCGGGAAGCAAGGCAACGTGAAAACCGAAGAAGCGCGTTAGAGTGGCAGCGGTAACGTCTTCACCGCCGCGCAGGAACGTCATGACCCAGTTGCCAATTCCCGGGATCTGGCCCGGAATATCGGTGCCGACTTTGGTCGCGAAAAACGAAAGTGTGTTCCACGGCAGCAGGTATCCGCTGAATCCAAACCCGAGCACAATCGCGAGGAGCGCAATGCCGCTGAGCCACGTAAGCTCACGTGGCTTGCGATACGATCTCAGGAAAAAGACGCTGAACATGTGCGCGAACGCCGTTAGGATCATCAGGTTCGCGCTCCAGGAGTGGATCGAGCGAATCAGCCAGCCGAAGCGGACCTGCGTCATGATGTATTGAACGCTCTCGAATGCATCGTTGGGGGTTGGGCGGTAGTACAGAAGAAGCAAGATGCCCGTGAAGACCTGAATTCCGAACAGAAACAGCGTCATTCCGCCGAGAAAGTAGAAATAAGAGAAGCGATGCACGGGGACAGTTTTCTTGCGGAGCAAAGCCAGAATTTCGCTGTAACGGAAATGCTCGTCGAGCCAGTCGAAAGTTCTGTCCAGCGTGCTCATCTATGCGTTCCGCTGTTGTTGCACGTAAATCTCGTCGCCCTTGATGAAAACATCGTATGAATCAAGTGGCTTCGGCGGGGGGCCGCTGAGATTCCGGCCGTTCACGTCGTACATGCCGTTGTGACACGCGCACCAGACGTTGTGGAGATCAGCGCGGTATTGAACTGTGCAGCCGAGGTGGGTGCAGACTGCCGACAGCGCGCGATACTTCCCGTCCGGCAACATGATCAACAGAGCGGGACGATTGCCGAACCGGAAAATCTTGCCCATATTTGGTTTGAGATCGCCGACTTTTCCTGCGAGCACGGTGTCGCTCGCGAGTTCGGCCGATTGAGGAGGAATCACGTAGCGCAGGACGGGATACAGAAATGAGGCGAGAGATGCAACGATGCCGCTGCCCAGGAATACTTCGACGAAGTGCCGCCGCTCCGGCTGAGTTGCCCGATTCCCCTTTTCGCCTACCAAGGTCCGCTCGCCGTTTATTTCTTTTTGAGCGTTCGGATGTAACCGACGAGTTGCTTGATCTGGTCGTCCGTGAGTTTGCCCTTGTACGCCGGCATCTTGCCTTTGCCAGTCGCGATGATGTCCGTTAGTTGGGCGTCGGTTTGCTTTTGCACGTCATCCGAGCTAAGGTCACGAACCTTCAAGGTCTTTCCCATGGACGTGTCCCCCTTGCCGTCTGGGCCGTGGCAAGGCGCGCACTTCGCTTTGAAGAGACTTGCGGCATCACCTTGCGCCCGCGCGGGAACCGTTAGGAGAAACAGGCCAGCGCAGGCGAGCAAAGCAAGTCTGACCACGCCGATCAACATTTTCCGCATGTGAATCCTCCGAAATGAGAGTTGGCGAAAGATACCACAATCAAGGCGGTCCTATACCTCAGAATGCGTACCGGAACGAGAATGTTGCGTTGCTTCCGTTAAAATCCTGTAAGCTAATCGCCGCGAGTCCAAATGGGTTCGTGGTTCCCGTCTCGTTGAAGCCGTAATAATTCCAAGACATCTTGTAGCTGAAGCCTCGATAGACATCGATCATCAGGGACGCGTACGGCCGCTGGTAGTTGAAGTCGAGAGTGCCGGAAGGCGTGAGTTGATTCAGGAAAATCGTGCTGCCGCGGACAAAGCTGCCGCCATAACCCACCATCGCGGTCACTCGCTTCATGGGTTTCCACATCACGGCGGCATGCGCGAAATGATCCCCGCTGCTATATGTCGAAAGCGCCCCTAGCCCTGTTCCAGGGGGAGTTCCGGTCGGCGGATTGCCGACAAGCTGGCCCGGAATCGTACAGGCGGTCGTATTCACTCCTGGGGGAGAGTCGAACGCAATCCCAGTGAGAGTTCCGGGAGGCGTGGGGTTCGGATAAGTGTAAGTTGCGGAATAGTTAAAGCAGATGTCGGCCTGCGTGTAGACGTCCCAGTAGTTATACCCGAAATCGACAGACAGACGTGGATTCACCGTCAATATCGTAGAGAAGCTGTACGAGCGGTCGTGCTCCAGGTTGTTCACATAGGTGACATTGTCGCGGTTTTCATGAATTTCAACCGCGCCATCTACGGTCGCCCAGGGCCGCGGCCTGTAATTCGCATGGACCTTGTAGGACTGCACTTGCCGGGGATCGATCCGCGTAAAGGAGGCGTCGTTGTAACCGAACTCCAGATCGCCGGTGATGCGCAGGGCATCGATGGGACGCGCGACAACGCCCAAGAGCAACGCATTCTCGTTGATGGTTGTGAGGTTGCGCACTGGGCTCGCCGCCGCAGGACCGACAAAAGTCACCGACCCATCTGCATTGAGCGTGCAGCCCGCGAAAGTTGGGTTTGTCACCGGGCTGCAACTGCCGCGCGCCGCAAGATAGTCGTTCCCCGGGTTCGCCTCGGTGGCAGCTGGCCCAGCGGGCCCACCAGGATAATAGGTCAGCGAGCAGTTTACGTTGCCCGCGCAAGCTGCCCCCGTGGTGTCCGTATCGCCGTTCGTATCCGCGTCCAATTGAGCGATGGTCCGGCTCGTGTAGAGGTAGCCAATGTCGGCGCTGTATCGCCTATTGAAGTCATATTGGAACTCAAAAGTGTTTGATTTCAGGTTCTGGCCCAAAAAGGTTAAAGCGAGCCCGTTGATCACATCCGCGGTCGAGGTTGACGAGTGCTGGGGGCAAGTCACCGCATCGGAGTTCAGAGGGCAATTGGTCGTGTTGAAGATTGCCTGACTCTGTTGCAAGCCGGTCAGACCCGCGTAGCCTGTGGCATAAATATTGGTTTCGTCGAGATCCCATAGCCCTGGACTGCGCCAGTTGTCATAGCGGAAGAAATCGAGGATCCGGGCCTTGTCATTTATGGAATACACACCCGACCAATCCGCATTTACCGAAACACGTTTGGTTTCTATCGGTCCCCCCGCCGTGCTTCCACGCGTCGCCGTCCGGACAGTATAGTCATTCACGAACTCGGAGAGGTCGGAGAATTTATAGTCGGCAGTGCTATAACCTACCGAACCCGACATTTCGAAATTCTTGAAATAGTCCGATTGGAACCGGACTCGTTCCGTGGGCATGAAGTTCCGCGGACTCCCTACCTGGCTGTAGGACAAGAATCCGTTGCAAGTGGGGAAGGCAGTATTGGTCGTGCCGGTCACGATCGGAGTCCCGCAAGGGAGAGGCTCGGCGTGTGTTTGTGTGCTCCAAATACTTCCCAGGTCCACCGGTGTGCCTGCCGGGGTGCCGTTCGCCGTGCCATTCGCGAGGATGAAGCCGAAATTTCCCGGATTAACGGCTGGGTTATCGGTGACGGCGTTGTCCTGCTTGTAGTAGCTAAGGAACTGATCATAGGAGATCGTCGTCCGGGGAAGAATTTTGAAGTCGACTCCGGCGCGATACGCATTCGTCGTGTAGCTATAGGCCTCATTAAAGTCAGATATCGTCCCCCCGTCCGTGGTAAAGAGACCAGGCCCGTCGTCGCGGTTCCGCGAATAGCCCAACCGGAACCGCACTTTCGAATTCGGAAGCAGGGTGAGATCGTAGTCCTGCATGCGGCGCACAAGATCCATTGAATGAAGTGAATTGTTTTCCGCCACCGCGGGCGAAGAGCAGTACACCGGGAGACCGGGGACGCCTGGGGGCGTCGCTCCAAGCACGGAAGGTGGGCTTACGATGCAGCCTGTCGTGGGGGAGCCGGCCGCGTTCAATGCCGCGGGGTTCAACGGGTTTGCAAACAGGTTGTAGTCCCAGAAATTCTTGTCGCGGCGAAAGAGCATTCGAAAGTCGTACCACTTGTTCTTTTCGATGCGCAGGCGCGTCACGTCGTTTGGATCGCCGCCATATCCGAAGTTCGTGAAACTCAGGGTGTCGAAAAAGATGCCGTTGTGGTCGAGCGAACGCATGTCCAGGGTGTAATCGAAGAGACGAAGGCCGGAACCCAGATTCTCGAACGTATTGTAGGTGTTGATGTTGCCGTTGATTTCGCTCGCCCGATAGCCGAAATCGATCGACGAGTGGACATTATAATTGCCCCAATCAATTCCCTTCAGTTCTCCGGAGCCGTCTTGAGCGCAGGCAGCAGGTGAAAGGAAGAGTGCCGCCACAAAGATGACGGCAGGAATCAAGCGAATCCCCAGGCGACCTTTCATGACTTTCCTCTCTTTCTACTCGGAAACCTCATTGCGGGCTTGCCTGCGTTCTCCATAGCTTGGATAGAGTTCATGGCGCCTCTTATTTGAAGAGGGTCGCATCGAAGTTGGAGCCGTGAATTTGCGAGTGACACAACACACACGACTGGAAAAAGCTGGCCTGGTTATGGAACGAAGGGGCTCCCGGCGCGGAGCTGAACGACGAAGTCGTGTGGCACTGTAGGCAAAGCAGGTTGACGTTGCTGAGCTTCAGCATGTGGGGATTCGGACCACCGTGTGTCACATGGCACGACTGGCATCCGTCGGTCTTGACGGGCGCATGCTCGTACACAAATGGGCCCTGCTTGTCCGTGTGGCACTTGAAGCAGGTCGCATTCTGCGTGGAGGAAGTCCGTACCTGCTTGGGTTTGACGGTGCCGTGTGGATTGTGACAGTCGGTGCACTGGACCAGCCCTTCATTCACCCGGTGATGAAAAGGCATATCAAACTGGGCCTTTTGCTGGAGATGGCATGTGTAGCAAAGCTCGGGCTGGGACTTTACGAGCAAGAACTGCGATTCTTTAGCATGGTGCGGCGAATGGCAGGAGACGCAACTGACGTCATTTCTCGAGTGTTCGGAGTTGCTCGTATTCATATGCTCCGGACCACCCGCGTGGCATGTCAGGCAGCGGTCATTGATTTCCTTTACAGATGCTTTCTCAAACAGGAAGAGCTTTGACGTGTCGGTGGGGTCCGCTATGTGGGAGGCGGCAGCACCGTGACAATCCTCGCAACCGTGCTTCGCGATGCCGCCTTCTTTGTACGTTTGCTTCCAGTGCGGAGACTTTTCCCACCCGTTGTAAATATCTTCGTGGCAGCCCTTGCACGCTTCCGCGCCGACGTAATCAGACGCCGCTGCCGGTTTGGCCGTCGCCGTCTTATCCTGCGCCGCAGCGGCCTGCGGACGAGGAGTCGCGGGCATCCCGTGCCGTGAGTCAGCCAAGCCGTACGCCGAAACAAGAATCAATCCCAGGAGCAGTCCCGCTAACTTTGAGACTGTCGAATGTGGCATGGAGTTCCCCCTCTCCTGCTGCCAAAAGGCTCGGTCGGCCGTTTCCACCAAAAAAAACCGCGTAACGAACGCGGCATCCTACAGCGGGCCCCAATCCCACAACTGTTCAATACTGCACACTTTCAGAACGAATGCGTCACGAGAACAATTGGGAGCGCTCTTTCCCTTCTTCCGCTGCCCAACCGCTGGTTCAAAACCAAGGATATCCAATATCAGCAAAGAAGCCCGGAAGATGTGAGCGCCGTCACTTAGCCGAGTGAAGTACGTCACATCACCAAAGGGGTTAGGTGGGAGAGGAAATTCCACTCGCAGGAACTCAATCGTTGGCCAGACGCTCGAGCCCGAGCTTGTCTCGCACTATAAGAGTGGAGCCTTTCATTTGCAACAGTTGTTTTTTCTTGAAGTCACTGAAGAGTCTTGTAACGGTCTCGCGTGAGGCCCCGATCATTTGGGCGATTTCCTCGTGAGTCAACGTTAGTTTCGCGCGAACCTCACCTTTGCCGTCTCCATGGCTCGAGCACCAGTCGAGAAGGAACTTGGCCAGTTTTTCTGCCGCTGAGTGCGAGAGGCCGATCGATCGCATTTCAGCCACAGCGGCATGGTACGTTTCGCCCAATTGCTGCGCGACCCGGAGCGACACTTCGCCGTGCTCACGCAGAAAATTCAGAAAATCGGCGCGCGAGATAAAATTCGCCTGCGCGGGCTCTAGCACATCGGCCGTAAGCTCATACGGCTTCCCGGTGACCGTTGCAGGCAATCCCAGCACTTCTCCTGGTTCGGCAATCCGCACGATCAGCGTTTTCCCGTCGACCGAGGACGTGGAAAGCTTTACGCGCCCATTGCACAGGATGAAGACACCGCGGCCCGCCTGCCCTTCCACAAATAGAGTGGCCCCTTTGGGATAGGAAGAAGCAGAGGTAATCGTCGAAAGGCGTTGCAAGGCCGCCTGCGGAAGATTGCAGAAAAGCCGATCTTCGTGGTGCGGGCAAGTGATGCAGTTCTCAATTATCTCGAGACCGTAGGGAGCACGCATAAATGAATCAGGCGGTATTGTACTCCCTTTTCCGCGTGGCACAATTCTGAAGCTGGTGGTCATCTCAAGAACCCGCCGATATGGTCATCGCCTAAGTCTCCCTCCGACCATCTCGGGCGCAAGTGACATGAGTCACGTTTTCGCGTGATGGCCGTCACAGCAGCTCGATGGAGGGTCGCGGATAGTGATATCTGACATCAAGGAGCCGGGCATGCATAGAGATGAGCGAGACCTCTTGGACGTCCTGAAGTTCGAGCTGGAGTTCATGGAGAAGGGTGGCTATGGGCGTTCGCCACGCGAGCCCTGGAGGCCCCAGTTCATTTTCGAGGATTCGCCCACTTGCATGAACTACGATTGCAAAGAGAATCCGGGGCCGTGCAGCGATTGCGTGCTGATGCACTGGATTCCGGACGAGCACCGCGAGGAGAAGGCTGCCTGCCGCCACATTCCCCTCGGCCCCTCGGGCGAGACCCTTGATTCTCTCTACCGTTACAGCGACGAACAGGAGATTGAAGGAGCAGTGGCCACGTGGTTGCGCGCCACCATCTCTCAATTGGAAGCACAGCGGAAATCAGGCCGGCCAAACGCGAGCGAGCACAGCCTCCCGAGCGACACGCAGGTGAAAGGCACTCCGCTATATCAGCAGCTCCACCCCAAATGCGCGAACCCCGGTTGCCCTGCGGCGTTTCATTGGCTGGGAGGCGGCAAGTTCTTCCGCTTTCGACCCGATCAGCCAGCCGAAGATTCGCTGATGAATACCCTGAATACCCATGGCGTGAAGCATTTCTGGCTATGTGAACGCTGCTCGCACGTGTTCACACTCGTGTACGAAGGAGAGAACGGAGTCGTGCTCAGGCTGCTGTTGGACGAGCTGCCCGCCGTCGAGGAACGCAGGACGCAGCCAGCGGCGTGAGCGAGCAGGCATCGCAAACGAGACGAGTTTAGACCCGCTCTCTCCAGTATCCAGGTCGCCGATGACCGTGCGCGACCGCTAGCACCTGGATGATGGAAGGAAGCTCCCGATACACAATTGCGAACGGAAACCCGTGGAGTAGGAACTTGCGGGTGTTATTTTCGTTGGTGGGCCAGCGCTGCGGTGACTCTGCAATCCGATCAATGGCCCGGCTAAGCTGGCCGGCAAATTTTGAGGCTATCAGTTCGCTGCGCTGAAAGTACCAGTCAAAAGCAGCTTCGTATTCCGCGCTCGCTTCCGGGTGAAATTCGACCTGCTTAGCGGCCATGCCTGAGTTTGCCGCAAATCCGGCTGCGAACCTGGTCCCAAGGGATCGTCTTTGCCTTACCCGAGTCCAGATCTTCCATGCGGCGAGCGATCTCCTGGTTCCAAGCGGCTTCAGCAGACTCATCAACGACAGCGTCAAGGCTGTCCATCAGAGACCCGGCCAGGGCGGCACGCTCCTCCTCGGGCAGAGCGAGCGCCTTCTTCAATAGGTCAGCGGATTCTCGGGTCATTTTGCTATTGTACTCCAAAGGAACAATGAGTTCGCTTCGCCTTTGTTTGAACTCCAGCCCGCCACCTGGTTCCCTGGACGTCTCGATCAACTCTCTGTTTTCTCTGTTTGGTTTATGCAGCGACGCTTAGCCTCGCGGGACAAGCGACCTGATTTTCTGAATCACGAGGTCGATGCCGACTTCGTTGTGCCCGCCCTCCGGAATGATCACATCGGCAAAGCGTTTTGAAGGCTCCACAAAATCCCTGTGCATCGGCCGCACCGTGGTCAGATACTGATCGACCACCATTTCCATCGTGCGCCCGCGCTCGCCAATATCGCGCAATAGCCGCCGGATGAACCGCAAGTCCGCATCGGTGTCGACGAAGACCTTGATGTCCATCAAATCCCGCAACGCCTTGCTTTCGAAGATCAAAATCCCTTCGATGATGATCGCTGCGCGCGGCTCGATGCGCACGGTTTCTTTGTGCCGCTGGAAGTTGGCGAAGTCGTAGGTCGGCGATTCGATTGCTTCGCCCTCGCGCAGGCGCCGGACGTGCTCGGCGAGCAGCGCCGTGTCCATCGAATCCGGATGATCGAAGTTCACCCGGACGCGTTCCTCGTATGAGAGTTGCGGGTAGTCTCTGTAGTAGTTGTCCTGCTGAAGAATGCTGACGCTGTCACGGGTTTCAGGGTTTGTACTTGCAAACCCTGAGACTGAAGAAGAAAGAGAATCGATGATCCGCCGCGTGATCGTGGTCTTGCCCGACCCCGTTCCGCCGCAGATTCCGATGATGAGTGGCCGTCTATCCGACGCTTGAATCGCGGCCTCCCCCTGCAAATACTGCGTTGCGCTCCATACGGCGGCGCGACATCGTCCCTTTTAGACCCGACGCCGCGCTGACGTGTTCGGTCTTTCTTATGCTTCCCTATTTCTTGTGCTTCTTTCGCTTCTTGTCTTCGATCACGGCCTGCGCCGCAGCCAACCGCGCAATCGGCACGCGGAAGGGTGACGCGCTCACGTAATCCATCCCGACCTCATGGCAGAACTTGACGCTGTCGGCGTCGCCGCCGTGTTCGCCGCAGATTCCGATTTTCAGCTTTGGCCGCGTCTTGCGCCCATGCTCGATCGCCCACTTTACAAGCATTCCCACGCCTTCGACGTCGAGCGTCTGGAACGGGTCCGTCTTGAAGATGGCAGCCTTGCGCTCATCGACGTACTCCGGCAAAAACCGACCAGCATCGTCGCGTGAAAGCCCCATCGTTGTCTGCGTGAGGTCGTTGGTTCCGAACGAGAAGAATTCCGCCAGCTCCGCAATCTCTCCCGCCAGTATCGCCGCCCGCGGCAACTCGATCATCGTTCCGACAAGATATTCAAGTTTTACTTTAGCATCGGAAATAATCTTGTCGGCCACGCGCCGCGTTGCCTCTTCCAGAATCTGAAACTCTTTCTTATCCAGCACAAGCGGATGCATGATCTCAGGTAATACTTTAACTCCGCGCTTCTGGCAGTCGATGGCCGCCTCGATGATCGCTCGCACTTGCATCTCGAGAATTTCCGGATACGTGATCGAGAGCCGGCATCCGCGGTGCCCGAGCATCGGGTTGGCTTCATGCAATTGCTCGACGCGCCGGGCCACCGCTTCGGCCGTGATTCCTATCTTCTTCGCGAGTTCCGCCTGCTTCGCGGGATCGTGCGGAACAAACTCGTGCAGGGGCGGATCGACCAGGCGAATCGTCACTGGCAGGCCGTTCATGGCCTCGAAGATTCCGATGAAGTCGCGCCGCTGGAACGGAAGCAGCTTCGCCAGGGCCTTGCGTCGCGACTCCGAATCATCGGCCAGGATCATTTCCTGGATCGCTTGCTGGCGTTCCGCGCTCTTTTCCGGACGCTCAAAATCCTTGAAGAACATGTGCTCGGTACGGCAAAGCCCGATTCCCTGCGCGCCCATTCCACGCGCCGCGCGGGCGTCGTGCGGCGTGTCTGCGTTCGTGCGCACCCGTAGTCTGCGAACATCGTCGGCCCATTTCATCAATGTTTCATAGGCTTTCGGCGGTTCGGGCCGCGCGAGCTCGATTTCGCCAGAGTAGACTGAGCCGTCGCCGCCATCGAGCGTGATCCAATCGCCCTCGCGCACCACATGCCCGTTCGAGCTCATCTTCTTGGCTTCCGCATCGATGTCGACCTTCTCCGCGCCGACGATGCAGCACTTCCCCCAGCCGCGCGCCACCACGGCGGCGTGGCTCGTCTTGCCCCCTGTCGCTGTGAGAATTCCCTGCGCGACGTACATTCCGCCCACATCCTCGGGGCTCGTTTCGCGCCGCACGAGGATCACTTTTTCGCCGCGCTCGGCCCACTGCTCCGCTTCCTCCGCCGTGAAGACAGCCTTGCCCACAGCTGCGCCCGGCACCGCGTTGATTCCCTCTGCAAGCTTTCGGCTGGCCAATTCGGCTCGCGGCAGCTTCGGATCGATCACGGGGTAGAACAGCCGCTCGATATCTTCGGACTTGAGGCGCTCGAGCGCCTCTTCCCGCGAGATCAACTTCTCGTTCGCCATGTCAACGGCCATTTGGAACGCGGCTCCCGGCGAGCGCTTCCCCGTCCGCGTTTGCAGCATGTAGAGCTTGCCGTTTTCGACGGTGAACTCCATGTCCTGCATATCGCGATAGTGTTTTTCGAGCGTCTGCCGAACTTTCTCGAGCTGCTTATAGACCTTCGGCATGCGCGTTTTCAGCTCGCTCAGATGCATTGGCGTGCGGATGCCGGCGACTACATCTTCTCCCTGCGCGTTCAGCAGAAAATCGCCAAAGAACGTCTTCTCACCCGTGCTGGGATCGCGCGTGAAACAGACGCCCGTGCCGGAATTGTCACCGGTGTTGCCGAACACCATCTGCACCACGTTGACGGCCGTGCCGAGCAGCCCTGTGATCTTCTCGACGCGCCGGTAGGTGACTGCCTTTTCACCCATCCATGACTCGAACACCGCGCCAATCGCGCCCCAGAGTTGCTCCACCGGATCTTCGGGAAAGTCTTTGCCCGTCTTCTGTTTGAAGTAGGCTTTGTATTCGCCCACAAGCTCGCGCCACCCATCCGCGGTGACTTGCGTGTCGTCCTTCACACCGAGCCGGCTCTTCATCGCACGCAGCCGGGCTTCGAGATCTTCCTTCGGGAGGCCGATCACAACGCTCGAGTACATCTGCACGAAGCGGCGGTAAGCGTCATAAGCGAACCGGTCATTCTTAGTAGCTTTCGCGATTCCCTGCACCGACTTGTCGTTGAGCCCCAAGTTCAGAATCGTCTCCATCATTCCCGGCATCGACCGCGCGGAGCCGGAACGCACGCTGACGAGCAGCGGGTCCTTCGCGTCGCCAAGTTTCTTGCCGGTGAGTTTTTCGAGGTGCGCGAGATGCTTTGCGACTTCGCTTCGAAGTTCTTTGGGGTATTTCTTCCCGTGCTTGAAATAGTGATCGCATGCCACGGTGGTGATGGTGAACCCGGCCGGAACCGGCAGCCCGATCCGCGTCATCTCGGCCAGACCCGCTCCCTTGCCTCCGAGTACTTCTTTCATGTCGCCCGTGCCGTCCGCTTTCCCTGCGCCAAAGAAATAAACGTATTTCATCTCTCTCCTCTTTTGAGTCAGAGTCGGCTCGCCTCGGCGGACCGGCTCCGGAAACCGAATTGATGTATTACTTCAAGATTGCGTGTCGGCGCTCCGACAACGAAAGCGCCACTTGATGTGCCTCAGTCCTGCGAAAAACAAGTTTTAAAGTACTACTTCAATTGAATGCGCCGATGCGATTACGCCTGAGCAGTCCGCGTCCCGCCGCTCGAATCCTCCGCGCCCAGCTCCGAAAAATCCGCGATGGTCGAAAACTCCTTCAGCAGACCACCCAGCAAAGCAATTCGGTTGCGGCGGATGTTCTCGTCCTCATGCATCACTAGGACTTTGTCGAAGAAGAAATCCACCGCCGGGCGCAGCTCTGAAATCTTCTCCAGAGCTTGCCGGTACTTCTTCTCTTTCTTCCGCCGGGTCGCCTCTTCGCCAATTCGCTGAGCGGCGGTCTGAAGCTGCAGCTCGGCCGCGTCTTTTAGCAGTTCTTGCTTCACGCCCGTCTGCATCCTGTCTTTCGAGCCGGCCGACTTCTCCAGAATATTGCGGATGCGCTTGAACGCCGCCGCCAGCGGCGGAAAGTTCTTGGTGTTGCGAATGGCCTTCAGCGCCGACACGCGCTCCACCGCATCCACCAAATCGTCCGCGCCTGCCGCAAACGCGGCGTTGATCTCGTCGTACGCGAAGCCGCGACGCTCGCGCAGGATATACCGCGCGCGTTCCAGCAGGAAATCGAGAACCTGCTTCTGTACCGCATCCGAGGCTTCGATCTTCGGCTCGTGATCCTTCAGCGCGCGGGCCGCCGCAGAGATCGCCGCCGAAATCGAGAGCGGAATCTGCCGCTCCAGGATGATCTTCACGATACCCAGGGCAGCGCGCCGCAATGCGAAGGGATCGCTCGAGCCCGTGGGTACGGCGCCCACCGCAAAGCACGCTACCAGCGAATCGAGCTTGTCCGCAAGCGCCACCGCGCAGCCGGTCAGATTCCGCGGGATGGGATCGTCGAGTCCCAGCGGCTTGTATTGATCGTAGACCGCCCATGCGATTTCGTCCGGTTCGCCCTGCGCTCGCGCGTAGAGACCGCCCACGATTCCCTGCAGTTCCGTGAACTCCCGCACCATCTCCGTGACGAGATCGCATTTGGCAAGTTCCGCCGCGCGATCCGAGCCCGCGACGTCCGCCTCGGTGACGCCCGCGCTGAACCACTGTTCCGCCAGCCAGCGGGCGAGCGCCCGCATCCGCTCTACCTTATCTTTGTAGCTTCCGAGGCGTGATTCGTACGTGACCGCCGCGAGCTTCGGCAGATAATCGCCGAGCCTCGTTTTTTGGTCCGCTTCCCAGAAGAATCGCGCGTCCGCAAAACGCGCTCGCAAAACGCGTTCGTGTCCCTGCCGCACCAGACCCTTCGGATCGTGCGCCAGGTTGATGACCGCTAGAAAGTGCGGAGCAAGCTCGCCGTCGCGCGACTCGAGCGCGAAGTATTTCTGGTGGCCGCGCATCACGGTGATGAGGATCTCGTCCGGGAGTTCGAGGAATGCAGAGTCGAAGTCGCCCGCAATCACCGTGGGATACTCGTTCAGATATGTGACCAGCTCCAGCAAACCGGCGTCCTCGTGCGCGTGGAGTCCACGGCGCGAACTGAGCGCGCGTATCTCCGAGTCGATTTTCTTTCGCCGCTCTTCGGGGTGCGGCAAGATAAAGTTCTTCTTTAACTTTGGATCGTATTCGTCCGGCCCCGTGAGCGGCACGTTCTGCTTGCCCAGAAAACGATGGCCCTCCGTTCGATTCCCCGATTGCACGCCGGCGAACGAAAACGGAATCACTTTGCCGTCGAGAAGTGCCACGAGCCAGCGAACCGGCCGGATAAATCGCGGCCCGCGCGCGCCCGTCCAATACATTGACCTCGGCCAGGAAATCTCCTGAATCGCTTGCGGCAGAGCTTCGGAAAGAATCTGCGCTGCGGGACGCCCCAGGATCACCTGAACCGCAGCAACATATTCTCCCTTCGGCGTGTTCACGATCGTGAGCTTCGAGAGAGGGATTCCCTGCTTCGAAGCAAAACTTTCCGCCGCTCTTGTGGGCTCGCCCAGACTATCAAAGGCAATTGATTTGGGAGGTCCGGTGATTTCTCGCGTTACATCTTCCTGCTTCAAGCGAACGCCACGAATAATGGCGGCGAGTCGCCGAGGCGCGCCGAACGTTTCGATCGAAGCGGCGCCCGATTTCTCCGCGAGCAATCCGTTGGTAAGAAAATGTCTTTCGAGTATTACTTTAAGTTCGCTCGCAGCCTTGGCAATCATCCCTGCCGGAATTTCTTCGCAGCCAATCTCGAAAAGGAAATCGCCGAAGGATTTTGCGGCGCTCGGATTAGCACGCGCACCGCCAGTGCTCCCCTTTTTCCGGGACTTCGGGGCTCTCAATTTCATGCCACGACCCCAGCTGGCTCTTCCCTCGCCGCTGTGCGTTGTTCGAGCCACGCGCGAGCCACCTGCGTGGCAAGCTTTCGCACGCGTCCGATCATGGCGGCGCGCTCCGTGACGGAAATGGCGCCGCGCGCATCGAGCAAATTGAACAGGTGCGAGCACTTGAGACACAAATCGTAGGCCTGAAGAACTGGGAAGCGCTGTTTTGCCTCGCCTTTCAGCTTCGCGTAGGCTGCAAGAAGTCGGGCCGCTTCTGCTTCGTTGAGGTCGAATTGTTTTCGAGCCGCCGTGGCGTCCGCGTGATCGAAGCTGTACGCTGAAAACTGCTGCTCCTCGGCCAATCGCACCTGCCGATACGTCACCGTGTTCGACCAGCGCACGTCGAAGACGTTGTCGACGCCCTGAAGGTACGCGGCTATGCGATCGAGCCCGTACGTAATCTCCACGGAAATCGGATCGAGATCGATTCCCCCGCACTGCTGGAAATAGGTGAACTGCGTGATCTCCAGTCCGTCGAGAAGCACCTGCCAGCCGATACCCCACGCGCCGAGCGTCGGGGATTCCCAATTGTCTTCCTCGAAACGAACGTCGTGCTCCTTCAAGTTGATTCCGACGGCGGTGAGACTGTTTAAATAAAGACTTTGAATGTCGGCAGGCGACGGCTTAAGTATCACTTGAAGTTGCGTGTGCTTGTAAAGTCGATTCGGATTTTCGCCGTAGCGTCCATCCGCAGGACGCCGGCTTGGTTGCGCATAAACCACACGGTACGGTTCAGGCCCGAGCACTCGCAGGAAAGTTTCCGGGTGCATCGTCCCCGCTCCGACTTCCACGTCGTACGGCTGCTGAAGAATGCAGTCGCGGTCCGTCCAATAATGTTCGAGCGTCAGCAGAAGATCCTGGAAGGTCAGCCCGTGCGGCTTGGGCGAAGTTGAAGTTTTGCTTTCACTTCGTGCCGTTCGAGTTTGCTTGCGCGCAGCTTTCACGCTGACTCCAGGAGTTCTCGCGAAATGAGTTTGCGGTCGATCTGATGTTCGATCACGTCGAGCATAACCTCAGTGACTTCCCTCGCAGCGCGCCCCGGCACCGATTCCTCGCTGAGCCGGTCGAGCCGTTCAGCAAGCATCCGCTGTGCCGCCGCCATCGCTGCCGGAGAAATCACGCGCATTCCCGGCCGCCGGCAGCTAGCACACACCATCGCCGAACTGCTGGGCGAAAAATAAGCGGGCTGCGCACTCTCGCCGCTGGCCCGCAAAGAGCGCCCGCACCGCGAGCACTTATCGAGCGGCGGAAGCCAACCGCCGAGCTTCACGGTCCAAAGTGCGAAGTAGGCTAGCGCCGGCTCGGCCTTGCTCGTGCGTTTCACCGTTTGCGCGCAGAGCAACAACAGCCGGAAATTCGCGTCGGAGGCTTCCTTGTCCGGCAGCACAGACTGCGTAATCTCGCTGAAAAGCGAAAGCGCGATGCTCGAAGCGTAGTCGCCAAACGCGTCGAGGAACGACTCGATCACTTCGCACTGGCTGATGCGCACCAGTTCGCGCGTTTCACGCTCGAAGAACCAGATGCGAATGTGCGAGAGCCGCTCAAGCGTCGAACCGAACCGGCTCTTCGTCCTCCGCGCGCCCGACGCTACGCCGCGCATGCGTCCCATGGTGCGCGAGAGAAAGCTCACCAGCCGGTCCGCCTCGCCGAGCGGATAACTCTGCAGGACAATGGCCTCGGATTCGTGAAGCGGCATCGGCGTGTCGGCGCGCCGACGAGCGAAGGAACCATGTTGGACCAGCAACTCACCAAACGCAACACAGTCCGTGCAAGACGCACGCGGCTAAACAAATTTTTGTACCACAGCAAATGACGCCGCGCAATTGATTTGCACGCGCGGAGAAAAATTTTGGGAGCGAGTCCGCTCGCTTCTCCTTCACACGCGGGTTGCGCAAACCATTTGTCCCAGCTACATTCTCTAGGCCTTGCGCACCAAAACAAATTCAAGCCTCCGCGTCCTCGGCGTCGGCATCAACGCAACGGACACCGTTATCCGCCTGCCGCGATTCCCCACTCTCGACAGCAAAGTCGAGGTCTCCTCAGCCGAAGTGAAGGCGGGCGGCCAAGTCGCGAGCGCCATGGTTGCCTGCCAACGTTGGGGACTCCAAGCGCGCTACGTAGGGAAGATCGGCGACGATTCCGCCGGACGCTTTCAAATGGAGGAAATGCGCCGCGAAGGCGTCGAGGCCCACTGGATCACGGCGCCGAATTGCATGAGCCAGACCGCATTCATTCTGGTCCATGAACCTTCGGGTGAGCGCACCGTCCTGTGGAAACGTGAGCCGGAGGTGGCCCTGCAACCGCACGATCTGAGGCGCGAATGGATTTCGGGCGCACAGGCGTTGCTCGTCGATGGACACGATACCGCGGCCGCAGCGCAAGCGGCGCGATGGGCACGAGCAGCAGGCATCGCCGTCGTGGCTGATCTCGACAACCGCTATCCCGGAGTTGAAGTGTTACTTCAAGCCGTTGACTTCCCCATCACTTCCCACGATTTCCCCGAACGAATCACCGGCGAAAAGGATTTACTCAAGTCCTTGCCAAAGATTTTATCGGACTTCAAGTGCCGCCTTGCTGGCGCGACACTCGGCCGGCTCGGCGTCCTGGTGTGGGACGGGTCGCGCTTCATCCTCTGCCGCGGCTTCCGCGTGAATGCGGTCGACACCACAGGCGCGGGCGACATCTTCCACGGAGCGTTCCTGTACGGCCTCGTTCAATCGTGGCCGGTCCAGGATATCCTCGAATTCAGTTGCGCCGCGGCCGCGCTTAATTGCGAAGCGCTCGGAGCACGCGGCGGAATTCGGTCCGTTGCCGAGATTCAGGAATTGCGCCGCGTTGGAGACAGGTCGGACCCTGCATACGAAGTCGAAGAACTCCTCGAAGCCGCGCGCACGGCCAGCACAGGCATAGCGAAATGATTCCGCTGAAGGATCTCACGCCGCGGCGTTCGTTTCCCGTGATAACGCTGCTCTTGATCGTCGCCAATGTTCTAGTCTTTTTCTACCAGATCTCATTGCCCCCGAAGGCTGCGGACGCGCTCGTGATGACGTATGGCCTCGTTCCAGCGCGGATTCAATACGCTCTCGCCGGGACGCATCACGTCACATTCGCGCAGGCATTCGTTCCGCTGTTCACCTGCATGTTCCTCCATGGCGGCTGGATGCACATCATAGGCAACATGCTCTTCTTGTGGATTTTTGGCGGCAACGTCGAAGATCGCTTCGGCGCGTTTCCCTATCTGCTCTTCTATATTGTCTGCGGACTCGGTTCGGGAATTTCTCAGGTCCTGTTCTCGTGGGGCTCGAAGATTCCATCCATCGGCGCAAGCGGTGCGATCTCCGGAGTGCTCGGCGCGTACGTCGTGTTTTTCCCCAGCTCGCGAATCCTCACGCTCGTTCCCCTCTTCATCATCTTTTTCCTGGCGCGCATCCCAGCCGTCATTTTCATAGGACTCTGGTTCGTCGTTCAGTTCTTGAGCGGCCTTGGGTCGCTGAACTCAGTAAACACTGGCGGCGTGGCGTGGTGGGCGCACGTAGGCGGGTTCGCGATCGGGGCAGTCATCGCGCTCGCGACAAAGCTGGAGACGCGGGCCAGGTCGTACGGCGCCTACGGCTAAACAACGCGTCGACATGCCGACTCCTCAAGTTCCGCTTGAAACGCGAAAGTCAGAGTTGAAGTCTTGCTTCCACTCTGCTTGCCGCGGCGCAGTGAAACCTTAAAGCATAGCTTGCTATTGAACGCGCGCAGGCTGCGATTGGAATCGATAGTTAAAGTGCCGCTTGCACTCCTTTCACCAGTACACTCTCACTTGCGTTGATGCGTGAAGTAACACTTCAACTGTCTCCGTGACCTTTGGCCTTTCTCTGTGCTTGCCCGCCATCCTGTTGGGCGGGTCCTCTGTGTTTCGCTTCTGGCAGTCAGAAGCCGGCGCGTACAACAGTATCTGCGATGAAGTCCCCGAGGTCGCGCGTCCCGAGCGTGCCGCCGAGTTCTGCGGGCGTCTTCCCCTCACGCAGCGCGACGCGCACCGCGTTCTCGATCGACTTCGCCTCCGCCGCCCAACCGAGATACTCGAGCATCATCCCCGCCGCCAGGATCGCGCCCATCGGGTTCGCGATGTTCTT
>Ga0181538_10001110_pt1 | contig 31113 bp, 37 predicted proteins | sample PEATcosm2014_Bin_40_FD_119773 | JGI IMG/M metagenome (GOLD analysis project Ga0181538, IMG submission 119773) | Peatland microbial communities from MTU Mesocosm Facility, Houghton, MI, USA - PEATcosm2014_Bin23_30_metaG | ecosystem: Environmental > Terrestrial > Soil > Wetlands > Peat | place... | reverse complement strand
CCATGTCTGGGCTCAGTGAGTGCCCTGTGATGACATTGTTTGGAACATTGTAAAACCATGTCTGGGCTCAGTGAGTGCCCTGTGATGACATTGTTTGGAACATTGTAAAAGCTATTATAGCATATTTTTTCTTGTTTGTCAAGAACTATTTTCAATTATTTTTAGCTTGACTTTGTGGCCTACATGTGCTATACTATAGTTTGAAGTAAAGAAAGGGAGTTATGCTTATAAAGCCTAAAAAAGAAAGTGAATTTGAGACGCAAGCACGAGTTTATTCATATCTTAAGAGAGATGGGTTTGATGTTCGTGGAGAAGTGGTTTCAGAGTCAGGCAATAGGTTTGATTTAGTTATTTTTGATGGAGAGACAGCCAAGGCTCTTATAGAAATTAAGAGGGTAGGAGAGTATTGGTCTAAAGGTCAGCGCGAATGCTATGAGAGTTGTAAATTACCAACTATTCTTTTCAGTAGTAGCTTAGAGAGCGATTATAAGTTTCTTTTGGAATGCATAAGTAAACTTCCTAAGTACACTGAGATTATAGAGGGAGAAAGAACACAGATTAAATGTAAAGTAACTGAGCAGTTAGTTCAGAATGTAATAGTCATACCTTCGCCGGAAGAAGCATTAAAAATAAAACCATCGTTTGTTCATGGAAATCTTCCAGAGTTTGTTACTTGCACTAATAGTATGCATAGTTTATTTAATAAAAAATTAGCTGTGATAGGAGAAACTAAGTATGGGATTCTTGAAGTAAGAGATATGGACGGAAAGAAAGCATTCATAAATAGGTGTTCTACTGACCTTGACTCTAAAAGAGATACTTTTATTAAGCCGGAAACATCTTCCGAGGAAATTGCACTATGCAGAGAGTTGGCCGGAAAGTATTGGGATTATTTGGGGGGAAAGACTAATAAATATGGGTCATTCCCAAGTTGGTGGGTTGAGGCTTTTGAAAGATTGAACAGTATCTACAGCGATCTACCTGCTATTCTTGATTATGTTTGTAATTTTGATGATTTTTGGGGAGATGGAAGGCCGGGAAGAAACAATGTCTTGCGTAGAATGAAGGGAGATCAGTTTGGAAATTTAGCGAGGCAACTTTCAAAATCAGGAGAGGGAACAATAAGGAATCGTTATGAAGAATACAAAAAACAAAAAAGTAGTAAGTGATGAATACATAAAATCTCCTGAGGAACTATACGTTCTTATGCAAAAGGTTTCTTCTTTGGTTCTGAGGAGATTTAAGGGTTTAGGACTTGAACCAAATGATGTAGCAAATGAAGTGTTTTTAAAGTGGCTTGAGTCGGGAGGAAAGCCTAAAAGACGCAGGCCAATTTATAAAAATAAACTTACAAAACCGTCAACGCCTTTGGTTTTACCTATTAAGGGTGGTATGGCACATCATATTGTATTGAATGATGTGAAAAATTTACTTAAAAACAAGTCACGTAAGTTGCTTCCTGTCACTAGTTTAGATAATTTTAAAGGTATATTGTGATGATACTGAGTAGCATACCGCGCGAACCCTTAGGAACATATAATTGAGAGGGAAATAAACTTAGTATCAAAAAATTTAGACCGACTCCACGTTCCCTATGCAGTATGGCCCTAGTAGCGAACCTGAATCCGTTAGGATGCGTCGGCCAAAGAAATAAGGCCTGCACATATATGCAGTCCTTGTGGGCGTGTAGCTCAGCTAGGGAGAGCGGGAGCTTTGCAAGCTCAAGGTCGCAGGTTCAATTCCTGTCATGTCCACCAAAATTCAAAGGGGAGCAAAAGCAATGGCAAATGTAATTAATGAAGTTGAGGACTTCTTGAAGAAAGTCGGAGCTGAGGCACGAAAGATTGAAGCGAAGGTTCCAAGTGTGGTTGACACAATTCAGAAAGACCTTACGAACTATGCTCAGCCTCTTGAGGCTATGTTGGTCACCGAGTTCCCAGGAGCGGCAGTTCCAGCTGCATTCAGTACAGCGTTGCTCCAAGCCGGTCTTACTTGTGTTGCAGACGTGACCAAGGCAGCAGATGCCAATGGATTGAACCCTACAACCGATCAGGCGTTCATCCTTGCAGTTAAAACTTTGATTTCGCTGTTTAAGTCAAAGCCAGCGGTTCCGGCAGCGAAGTAATTCCCTATAAATAGGGCTTGTTTCATCAACGGTCTAGGAGATCAACGATGACTATAAGTGAAAAAAGCAGAGCTAAAAATTTGGCTAGTTTTCTTGGTATGTCACATGGTGCAGCCAATAATAGACTTCGCAAATCACTTTTATTTAAGTATGTGAAGTTGGCTGGCGAGGATGTTTGTTTTAGATGTAATAAACAAATAAACTCTCTGGAAGAGTTCAGTATTGAGCATAAATTGCCATGGGAAAATAAGGAAGCTAGTTTGTTTTGGGATTTGGATAACATAGCTTTCAGCCATTTAACTTGCAATTGTGGCGCAGCATTTAAGCCGGGGAAAATGATTCCTGTTGATGGTGAATCATGGTGTACGAATTGTAAGAAGTTTCATCCTGTTGATGAGTTTAGTAAGGCTACTGATCCTAAACATAGTAGAAACGGTTTGTCTGAGGAATGCAAAGCTTCTCATGTTAAAAGGACTCAGCAGTACAGAGAATTATTGCGGGGTAGACTGGAGCCCGGTCCCAGCGCGGCCCCATAAGCCGATCACGAGAGTTCAAATCTCTCCCACCGCAACCAATTTTAAGAAGTAGGTTTGGGCAAGACTCTGCGCCCATATAGGAGGCAGCAGACAAGCGACGATGAAAGCGTACAAGTAGGGCAGGGTTGGTTGCCTAGCTTCCACCCCTGCCCACATTTATTTTGGGGGAGTTGTTCGTGGCAAAGGAACTTCATTTTGACAAAGAAGCTCGCGAAAAGATGATGGTGGGTATTGACGCGGTGACCAAGCTTGTAGGAAGCAGCTTGGGTCCAAAAGGACGCTGCGTCGTAGTTGAGCGCACAGTAACTAACCCGGCCACCAAGGAAATAATTCGCCTAACCCCGGTAACCACAAAAGATGGGGTGAGTATAGCGAGGGCAATATCTTTATCTGACCCAACCGAGAACATGGGTTGTGATCTTATTCGCGAGGCTGCATCGCAGACGGTGAACAAGGCCGGTGATGGTACGACAGCGAGTGTTGTTTTGGCCAGGGCTCTGATTCATGAGGGTATGTCTGCATTGGATAATGGTTCAAGCCCGGTGTTTATCCGATATGGTATTGATAAAGGAGTTGCCAGGGTCATTGAAGTTCTTGATGAAATGAAACAGCCTTGTAATGGCAGAGAGCTTCAAATAGCACGCATTGCGGCTAACGGTGATGAAGAGATTGCTGCAACAGTTGTCAGAGCGATTGAAATGGCTGGTGAGAACGGAATAGTTTCTGTTGAAGCTTCTCGTAGTGATAAAACAGAAGTTGATTTTTCACCAGGAATGAGGCTTGATAGTGGTCTTCGCTACCAGGATTTTGTTACGGATGGTTCTCGTGGAGAATGTGTTCTGGACAATCCTTATATTTTATTGCATGAGAGACGTATTCCGAACTTTGCAGCGGTTGGAAAGCTTATAGAAGCGGTAGCTGAGAGTGGCCGGTCTATTCTGATTCTTTCTGAGGAATTTGAAGTACCGTTCATTGCTTTTTTGTTAACTAACCTTGCTAAGTTAAAGTCGTGTGCTGTAGTAGCTCCGTATTTTGGTGAGCGTAGGAAGGACATGCTAAAAGACCTCGCGGTATTTACCGGAGGCACGGCAATTATAGATGAACTTGGATTAGACACTAAAACATTGGGTCTAGAAGTTTTGGGGCAGGCTGATAAGGTAGTTGTCACAAAGGGACATACTACAATTATTGGTGGCAAGTCTTCTTCTACTGAGTTAATGGATCGCATCAATTACTTGAAGCTGGCTATTCAGAGGACAGAAAACCCATATGAGAAAGAAGTCTTCGCGGATAGGCTAGCCAAGTTAGATGGAGGAGTTGCGGTAATTAAGATTGCAGCCGCGACGGAATCCGAGTCCAAGGAAAAGAGGGACAGAACAGAAGATGCGGTCCTATCTGTGAAATGTGCTAGGGCAGAAGGAATTGTTCCTGGTGGAGGGGTTGCATTGTTGAGATGTGCCCAGGATGAGGCTCTGTTGTCTATGGCCGATCAAGGCTATCCTGAGTCTGATGGTGTAAAAGTTTTAATTGCTGCTTTATATTCTCCTATTACACAATTACTGAATAACGGGGGATATGATACTAATGATATTATAGAGTATCTTAAAGCTGCTCCTAAAGAAATTGGTTATGATGCGTTGGGTGGAAAATTTGAGAATATGTTTGAGGTTGGGATTGTTGACCCAGTTAAAGTAGTTAAGGAAAGTTTGAAGAACGCAGCATCTCTGGCTGGTACATTTTTAACGGCCTCTGGTACGATTACAAATCTCCAAGACGGAGAAAAAAAGTGAAACTAGGAAGCGATAAAGTTTTAATTGAACGTACTGATGCACCGGCTACAACAGAAGGTGGGCTTTTAAAGATTCCTGATGCAATGCGGGAGAAGCCTGATTTTGGTATTGTACTTGAGGTTGGTTCAAAGGTTACTGATTGGGAAAAAGGTGATCGAGTGCTGTACCCTAAATGGTCTGGTTTCGTAGTGAACGTTCCTAATGATAAGCGCGACCTTCTTGTTCTTTTCGCAGATGAAATCTGGCTGGCTTTAGAGGTTACTCTGTAATGGATGCTTCTAAGTTTTCAGGAAAAGCTGTTTCTAAGAAAGATGCCGGATTTATTGGTTTTCGCATCATTGAAATTCCTCTTGGACTTGTTAGAGAGATGGTTGCTAAAGGAATGGGCGGTGAAGGGTCTAAGAAACTGTGTAAAGACTACCCTCCTAATGGACCTTGTTCTGATCTAACAGCGGTTCAGGTTAATGAATTTGATGGGGCTCTTACTATTATGAAGAACCCTGATGGAACGTACAAGCAATTAACTAAACAAGGAATGTAATATGAGAGAAGAGGAACGCAAGGACAAGAAAGAATGCCCCACAGCTTGTTGTGAAGCAGGGACAGCGGCTACTATTGCTATTATTTCTGGAGTTCAACTACGTCCAGTTTCCACAAATAAGAAAAATGATAACATCATTGTTCGCGGCAAGGTGATTGGTGCTTGCGATCATCCCGGCGTGGAAGAGGACTGTGGTGGGATGTAAAAGTGACTAAGGAAGAGAATGCTAAGCGCCAGCGAATATGGCAGTTTAAGAGAAAGTTGAAGTCCATCTTCGCATATTGGAAGATCATGAAAAAGATTGGCAGCGAAAAAGGATTTAGGTTAATTAAAACCATGTTGAGGTCCGTAGGTAATCCTAAGAAACATCCCGAGGCTACTGCTAGGGAAGTTTTGCGAGCATCAGAATGGTTGATCTACTTAGAAACAGGTGCAAAGAAGGCATCCTCACCTAAAGAATTAACACCTGTTTCCGCAGAAGAGGTTGATACTAATTCCATAATTGTTAATCCTGAAATTGGTCCCGATGCTGCTGATATTGAGTTAACTGGGCTATTGAACAAGCTCAAGGATCGACAAAATGCAAGTTCCTAGAAACTGGAAAGATGTGGCTATTGGAGTTTCAATACTCTTAATAGCGTGGACTATAGGTTGGACTGCTAGTGATTATGTTACAATTCACAGCAAAGTTGTAAATCTTCCAGACATAAGTGATATTGTAACTTCTAAGTCGATTGATGAAAGATTCAAATCTACTAATGATAAGATAGATCGTAATTTTGATGTTAATACTAAGAGACTTGATCAGATAGAAGGTAAGATTGATAAGTTGCTTTTAAGCATGGCTATAAAACAACGACAGCCATCTATTAAAAATGACGATAGTATTTATCCATCAGACCTTCCATCTATAATTAGTCCCAAGAAAGAACACACTAAGGTAGCCCAAGTTCCGAAAGAACAGAAAGTTCAGTAAGACACCGTTTCTCACCGCTTGGTCAGAGACGTGTTGTTGTAAGTCTGGGTAAGTTAGAGGGTAATTAATATGAGTATGCCAAATCAAAGTGGCATTTCAACATTCTTCATTGCTACTTGTTCTAAAGCCGCTGGTCCTCAAGCAATTGAGCTTCCAGTGACTTCTACAGGCCAGCAACCAAGCGGCACCTCTGCATTTGAAGGTGGGTTAACATCACTTCCTACTGTTCCGGTTATGCAATCTCTTGGTGAGGTTCATCCGGGGGCAGCGGGTGCTAATACTACACCAACTATTTATGCAGAAATTGAGGAAGCAGTTCCTACTGCTGGTGTTCCTCCTACTCCTCAACCAACTGTTAAAAATAGTCAAGCATGGGCAAGTACAGGTGCTCAGCCATCTGTTACAACTCCATTCACCGGCTCGGATTATGAGACAGATACTACGCATCCAGTCCCGGCTGCATCTGGAGTTACCCCTGGCCAGAATGTGTAAGATTAGGTATGTCTGACTACCATATTAGGAAATTTTATAAATGCCCCTACTGTGATAAGGAAAGAGGCCGCAATATTCAACCGGACGGTAGGAATAAAGGTATTTATAAAACCTGTGGTTCTTTGGGGTGTATTTTGAAGGGTAGAAGTAAGCCAAATCCTTTAAAGGCACATCATGGATGTAATCATCCTAAATGGTTAACTGATAGGAGTAAGGTAAAGTACAGACCAAGATATGAAATGACTATATGGACTAGGGAAGTATTTGAACGTGATAATTACACTTGCCGAGCATGTGGTCAAAAGGGCGGTAATCTTCAAGCTCATCATATCTTAAGTTATGCTAAATTTCCTAAACAACGTTGGAATTTAGCTAACGGTATGACACTTTGTTTATCTTGTCATAAAAAGACAGATAGCTATGCAAGAAATTCTGTTTAGGGGATACTAAAATTCCTTTCGTTTCGCAAGCACAAGCCGCATTTCTTATTCACCATCCTGAAAAGATTGGTGGAGAGGCTAAGTTGGAGGAATGGAAAGAAGCTACGAAGGGCAAGCATTTACCTCCTCGCGTAAGCAACGGGAAACCTCTGCGTGCGAGAGGAAAGTTTCACACACATAAGTAAAGGGGTATTATTATGGAAGACCTTTCCAAAGAAATGACTACTGGTTTGGCGGGTAAATCAAAAGCAGGAGCGGCAAAGAAACCTGCTGGTGAGCGCCCAAAATACCATAGTACCCATATTCGACATACTCCCACAGGGCATCATGTGGTTCATTATCATGAGAAAGGTAGTTCTTCTCATTTTGTTCCCCATGGTCCTGCTGGAGAAGGCGATCTTGACAATCTTCATGCCCATCTTGAGCATCACCTAGGCGCTCCTAACGCCGGTGAGGAAGGTTTGGGCGAAGGGGTTGTTGGTGAGCCAAATCCTGCCGGTGGTATGGCGAATCTTGGTCCAGAAGCGGCACCCGCTGCAACTCCTGCGGCTGCATAGCACGAATTTTGAATTGGAGAATTAACATGGCAAAAGAGCATTACACTCCTGCTGAAAGACATTCGTTTTCTCGTGCTATGGGCCATTTGCACGGTGGAGCACTTCACCGCCATTTTGGTATAGCCGAAGATAAGCCTATTCCTCATGAAAAGAAAGTTGAAGCAGCAAATAGTGATAATCCACATGTTGCAAAAATGGGGCATATGGCTTTGGCTTTTGAAAAATGGAATCATGGTAAAAAGTAGGACGATTTTAGAGTTCTTCATTCGTCCTCTTCCTTGCTGGTATTCAAGATCGGCAATGGTTGCCGTCTTAATATTGAATGCTTTACTCACAGCCCAGGTGTATATACAAGGTAAGATTATTTGGGCGCAAAAGTTAGGAATTGATTACCTTCTACAATTGTTGCAGGATCACAAATGATTTCATTTACAACGTTCCATCCAAAATCTGATGAGGTATGGAACGCTGAAGAGAGGTTAAAGCTTCTTAAGCACCTTGATGAGGGACAAGAATTACCTTCAGAGGCACTTAAGGTACTCAGAGGTATTTATCAGCGCGATTTGTGGTTGATGTCTACTGAGTTATGTGATGTTCCTCTTCGTGACCCGATGCATCGGATGATGTGTGAGTTCTTCATCCAGAAAGACCCAAGCAAGCCAATTCACTTGCAGTCTGACATTAGAGAGCGGCTGCTCTTAATGCCCAGGTTTGCATGGAAAACTACAATTGATGCGCTGGATGCTGTCAATTGGATTATTTGTTTCCCGTTAACTACTATTGCAATACAAACTGGAGATGGGGGTCTTGCAGATTCAATCGTTGGTTTGATTAAGAGCTATTTTATTGTTCCTGGTTGGGATGGTGGAGTAGATGCCAATATGGTTCCAATATGGAACGAAATGGCCAAGCCTACTAAATTACATCGTCTGTTCCCTGAGCACTGTTGCAAAGAGTCAGATCAAGGTGCCATGGATTACTGGACTACGCCAGCCAGGAAAAATCCATGGTTCAATTCTACTCGCAGGCATATTAAAGACCCTAGCGTTTATGCTATCTCAATTGGGTCAAACCAATCTGGTTGGCGTTGTGAGGTTTTGAAGAACGACGATATTCATACTGATAAGAACAGCCTTAATGTTACAGCAGAGGCTTTTAACAAAATCTATAGCCGGTTTAACTTCACCCATAAGCTGCTTCCTTGGTGGGGATTTCGTGATACCATAGGCACTCGTTATGACAATGATGATACTTATGGCCGAATGATGAGGAAGCTTGGTATTGGTGATGAGGCGGTCTATGGATTCATTGAAGTACCAGGAAAAATTAAGTACTTGTGTTATCCGTCCTGGTGGATGAAGGGCACAGGACCAGACGGCGAAGGGGAGCTTAAAAATAAATTCTTTCCTCCAACACTTGATGCTACGGAGGATATGTGTGACTTTTTAGATACTGATATTTGGCCATTTGAGGCTATGCATTCTGATCTTTTGATGGACCAGAAATCGCATTCTTCTCAGTACTTGAACAACCCCGTATTGGCAAGCGAGTCTGATTTTACAGCGGAGGGATTAAGAAAGTGCTTCGTTGAATGGACTAGAATGCCAGTAGAGGCCGACACATGGATAATTTTTGACCTTGCTTATTCAGATAAGAAGGGCAGAGATTTCACGGTTGGCGCAGTAGGGGCTTGGTATAACGACGCACTCTGGATTAAGGATATTATCTGCGGTAGATTTAAGCCAGAAGAAATGCCTTCTACTATTGTTGGTCTTCCCGCTGAATACCCTGAAACAAAAGGTATGGCAGTTGAGGAGTCGGTAGGAGCCAGATGGCTGCAAACCGATATATACGCAGAAGCGGAGCATCGTGGAATTTCTCTTCCATCTATAGAATGGATTTCTCTAGGACAGGGAGAATTGAATGCTAAGCAAACGCGCATTCATGGCCTTGTTCCTCTTTATAAAAGTAATAGGTTATTCTTTCTTAATAACATGCGCACTTCTCAAGAGGAAGTGATTAAGCAATTTACTTCTACGCATGGTAAGAAAGATATTCCTGATGCAATATCAAGGTTTTTGAGGTATCAAGTCTCTGCGCAGCGACCAGAGGAAAAACAAGCTCAGATTGAGCGTAGGCAGCAAATGCGTGAGCAAGCTACTTATGATATGATTTTTGGACAAGGCAAGTACGCTTACGTAGAGCCTCCTAAACCAGTATCTATTGAGGAGCCGGAGCCTGAAGCACCTTGTGATCCATGCACCGGACTTCCAACGGGAGACTTCTACGGTAGTAGACAATATTAGATCAGCCTCCTGTGACCTTTGATGGTAGGAGGCTTTCCCCGAGGCCGGTGGGTTAATAAGGCCAATGCAGGGCCGTTGCCTCCACAGCGGCTCTGCATATCTCATGGAGGTGGGATATGAAAAAGTGTTTACGTGGTCATTTGATGACTACTAGAAATACTTGGTTAAAGAAATGCAAGGATGGTTATACAAGGACTCTTTGCAGAGCTTGTGAAAGAATAAGAAATAACAGGATAAAGTTAGAACTTAAAATTGAAGTTCTTTCTCATTATGGCAAGGATGAGAAATTGCAGTGTTGTTGGCCTGGGTGTGAAGTTAATGACATTGATGTTTTGACTTTAGACCATGTAAATGATGATGGAGCAAAACACAGACGAAGTAAAGGGTATGGTCAAGGTGGAGGATCATTCCTTTATTGGGAAGTTAGGAAATTAGATTTTCCAAAAGGTTATCAAACACTGTGTTGTAATCATCAATGGAAAAAAGAAATTTTAAGACGCCGAAATATGCGTTTTGATGAGGAATAACCATGGCTCTTATAGAAGACCAAAGCCAAGCTAAACCGGGGCCGGTAGAAGTTAAAGATGTTAAGAGTGATGGTTCGTGCTCAGATGAAACTGCTCTCCAAATTGTAAAAAGAGATATGCGCTTGGACGAGCAGTATATGGGCGAAAAGATGTGGAATTTGCGTTGGCGCGAGATTGATGCATTGTACCAATCACCGAGGCCAATTAGCACATGGGAGGGCACAACGACTCCGGAAGCAAATGTTCAATCTTTTCTTGTTGCTAAGCATACTAATAGCATAGTCCCTGCTGTTATGAATGGGGTATTCTTTCAATCACCATTCTTTCTTTTGAAAACAACCCCAGGATGTGATGAGGAAGTTGTTCGACAAAAGACTTCTTTGTTCTCTTCTTTGTTCCGAGAGATGGAGTTTGAAGAGGAATGTTGGGATGGTTGGTTCTATACAGTTCTGTTTGGAACAGCCATTTATAAATGGGGAACTAAAACTTCTCCTAAACAGCGCCCACTTTATAAGAGAACTGGAAAGAAAGTTCCTATCTCAGGAAAGTATACCCAGTTTAATCTTAAGACTGAGGAAAGTGAAAGCTATTTGGTTGATGATAGGGAATCAGATTTCTGGACTCCTTATATTGAGCATATTCCGAATGAAGATGTGCTTGTTGATTGCACATTGAAAAAGCCTGATATTCGCAAGGCAAAGCACGTCATACATGTTAAGTACATGACTGGTTATCAGTTGCTTGAGATGGCCAGGGAACACCAGGACGAAAAAGGAAAGTGGGAAGAGGGCTGGGTTCCGATTGACGAGTCTACGATTCGTAGCTGGTTTGAGACTCCTAAGGAAGCTCCTGCTTCTCCAGATGCGCCTCAAGCGAACATGTCAACGTCCACGATCTTAACGCACGCTCGCGAGGAATGGCGTGCCGATCAGGGTGACCCGCTTGAAAATGTTTTGAAAGTTGCGGAACATACAACTAATAAGCGAGTCATATTGGTTATTCAAGACAAGTTTGTTCTACGCAATGGATTCAACCCTTGGGGAAGAATCAATTATTTCTCATCACACTGGTGGAGGATTCCACGTTCCTTTTGGTCAATTGGTATTGGCCATCTAGCAGGCCAAGAACAACGTGTTGACCAAGGTACAAGGAACGCTGCTCTTAATCTTTTGTCCATGGCTGTTAATCCTCCTATGTTGAGGGCTAGTACTCAGAATCAGCCGGGTCAGAATATTAGGTTGAGACGTGGTGCGATTATTACAGTTGAAGGCGATGATGTTAGGAAAGGTTTCGGCATAATGGAAATGCCGAGAATTCCTACCGAGTTATGGCCTGTGTTGCAGAACGCTAATCAATCTGCGGAGGAGGCTACAGGTGCAGATCAAAGATTGGCTCAAGGCAATACTGGCGGTTCTGGCACTAGTATGGGTAGGACTGCTTCTGGTGCTATTCAGCTTGCTAGCGCTCAGTCTAACCGTTTACAAGGCCCTATCTCGCGCTTTGTCAAAACTGTTCTGGAGCCTTTTATATACACAGTAGACGAGTTGATTAATGAGGAGATGCCTGAAAAGGAGATTGTTGAAATCCTTGGTGACGAACTTGGTGCAGACTATGTCAAGCACTTTGATATGGAAAAGTACTTGAATGGCCGAACTAAGTTTGAAGTTCTAGCTGCTCAGCATATGGCTGCTAAGAAAGGCATGGCTCAGATGCTACCGTTGATTTCTCAGATTTTTGAGAATCAACAGTTATTGCAGCAATTGAATAAGACAGGATGGACAATCGACGCTGTTGAATTAGTTAGTATGTTCATGGAAATCTCTGAATGGACGAATCGCAAGAATTTGATTCGCCGCATGAACAAACAAGAAATATCATTCATGACTGGCATGGCGCAAATGGGCCAGCAAGGACAGCTACAAGGTAAGATGGCTCTGCAAGCACAGAAAGGTCAACAACAGTCTGATTTGAACATGGAAAAGAATGATGCTCGTGCAACAGATATAGCTTTGAGACGAGTTATGGAATCAGCTATAGGTCCAGAGCTATTGACGGGTCAAACAGGTGGCGGATTTGGGCAAGAGTTAGCAACGGGAGAATAAGATGGCGAAATCTTATACGGTTCAATTGTTAGTTGTTGATGATGAAACAAAACAGACTGTACATACTATGCAGTTTGCTGCGACTGATATTGTTCCTGTAGTTGTTGCAACAGCGGCTACCGTTGCTAAGCCAGTGGCTCCTAAAGCTACTATTCCTTTTGAGCCAACACCTAAACGACCAGTAGTTGCAGTTATAACTGGGCCAGAGGCACCTGTAGCACCTATAAGGCCGGGAACTACTGCCCCAGTTAAAAAGTAATTGCGGTGTAGCCAAACGGTAAGGCAACGCACTGTTAATGCGATCATTGGAGGTCCGACTCCTTCCGCCGCAGCCAAGAGGTAATGATGGGGAAATTGTGGGATAGGTTCAAAGACAAATTGGCAGAGATGGCTGAGAATCAAAATGTTACTGTGGAGATGGTTCCAGCTCAACAAAAACCAATGCGTTCTTGGCGTAATGAACTTTTATCTGACGAGCAACGACGCGACCTAGAAGAAGTTGTTAATCTTCCAGGCTATGAAGTGCTTCAAGATTTGGGAGAAAATGTTTTAGAAGGGTTCATTACTTATCTTGTGCAGCTTGATCCTTCCGAAACTCAGAAGGTATTAGCAGCGCATAAGCTGGTTCATGCCGGTTATCTATTTCAGAAGTCTGTGCAGACCCAGGTTTCTGCATACATGGAACTGGCTAAGGCTGAGAACGAAGAGGCGGCGGAACTTAAAGCTGCTTTGCTTCCTCCGTCTGGTAATCCTTTAGATAATCAGGATAGATTGGCTAAACTTTTGAATCCTATTCATGTTCCTACTCAGGAGGTTTCTAAAGAATTGACAGCAAAACAGAAAAGAATTATAGAACGTCCTTTAGATACTATGCTTAAGGAGAGAGAATAATGAGACAGTTGATCGGTTGTATTTGTGATGAGATGAAAGCAAAGGCGTGCATAGGAGCGGCGTTGACATTCAAGTGTCCTAAGCACGGTCAAATAACCGTGGATATGCGGGTGCTTCCTTTGCCAATTTCTTATCCTATAATAGTCCCGAATCCTTTGACTCAACCATTTCCTTATACACCTCCTGACTTTGGTGATCCTCCGATAACAAGTGGTAGTGGCACGATAGGTAGTGATTGTAGCGGCGGGGGCTAACCACACTGTAAGTGAGGAAACAAGGATTAACCAGAGGAGAGCACACTTAGGAAAAACTATTCCGGCTGAGCAAAGAGTGTTAATGAGTAAATCTCACACCGGAAATAAAAATCATTTCTTTGGTAAGAAGCATAGTGAAGAATCACGAAGAAAGATGCGGTTGTCAAGATTAAATTTTTTAGAACGACAGTCTCAGAATGGAGACTGAATTCCAAAGTCCTACAGAATGGTAGGAGAAGGATAATAAGATGGATGTCATGGACGTGATGGAGACTAGAAATATAACTAAAAGTGATGATGTTGCAACACCTCAACCTGAGGTTTTGCCCAGGACGGCACGAAGGATTCCTTCTAAAGAAGAGTGGGATGCGGCTCATGCTGCTCCTCCTGTTCCAGGGCCTATTCCTGCTGTTGTAGAACCTACACCGGAAGAACCAGTACCGGCCCCGGTTCCTACACCGCCTGCTCCAGTGCAACAGGAAATTGTTGTAAGCGAGCAGTGGCAGGCTACAGATGATGAAGGAACGCCTGTAGGACCACCTAGCAAGGTTTTTGGAAAGGGGGCTACTGAGGTTGAAGCTTTAAGAGATTTGTCTAAGAAGTTAAAAGAGCTTAACATCATAGCTGCCAGGAAGATTAAGGAATATCGAGATAAGTATCGAACATACGATAGGGCTACCAATACTTTTATGTTGGTTGAGCCAAAAGCTTTAACATCAGAGGAAAAGGTTAGTATTGCTCGATTACTTGCAGACCCCGACACAATTGATCAAGGCTATGCTGAGCTATATAAGGCTCAATTTGGGGAATCGCCTGACCAAGCACGCAAGAGAATGGCAAAAGAAGCGGAAGCTGCTTCTATTTTGGAAGGTAAAAGGCAAGTTTCTAAGTTTCTTTCTGATCATCCAGATTTTCCTCAGAATCCTACTTCACAACAGGTTATGTTGGATGAGATGGATGTTATGAAAGCAGAAGCCGAGGCTGCTGGTGCAACATTTGGTTTCACAGCACACAATCTTGAGATTGCTTACGACAATCTCGTTGAAAAAGGAATTTTAATTCCAATTCAGTTAACAGTTTCAGAGCCGACAACTAAGAGCCAAATAGCTCCTATAAGTCGAAACTCTCAGGAGACACCACCTCAAGTGGCCACTCCTGCACAACCTGTAGCTCCAACCGCAAATACGGACGTAGCGAACGGTAATCTCAGGCCGAGGGGAACGAGACATTCAAATATGTCTGCCGAGCATGGTGAGGCACCGCCTACCACTCATCAGGCTGATGATGTCGAGTTTCTAAAGCAAGTGGACTCAATGCCCCTTGAAGTATTGAAACGAAAGATCGGAAGCGATAGAGCATTCCGAGATCGTCTTAATTCCATAAAGCGGCGTTCGTCTGAGTAGCGTAGCAATACGCTATTAGAGGTTATCCTTATATGAGTTATTCACCCACATCAGGGCTGGTGAGCAATCTTCCCCAGGCACAAGCGACCTATTTCGATAGGGACTTTGTGCAAAACCTCAAACAAGTCACCCCTTTCTACCGCTGTGTAGAGAGGCGTGAATTGCCGCCCCAGTCTGGTCAGAACCACAGGCTGTATATGTATGCGGCAGGTTTGGGGATCGCTTTTAACGTCAATCAGGCATCAGAAGGTACGGTGGTTGCAGGTATCGCTCCGGCAGTTAGCACTGATAGTGCAGTAATCGGGCAATACGCCGATAAATAAAACATTGTTGGCGTTAAATTCTACTATATCCGTCAAAGGCTTTTGAAAGGAAAGCAGAGACGGAGGAAAGATTTCATCATGGAAAGAAAAGCGTACTGTTATGCCGCTGGCATACTGGACGGTGAAGGAACAATAGGGATATACAGGTGTAAACAAGGAAAGGCTATTTTAGATTTTAAGCTGTGTATTCATATTGCAAATACCTCGTTAAAATTGATGTATTGGCTTGTAAGGAATTTTGGTGGAAACTATTATCAAAGCAATTCGGGTTTTCAAAAGAGAAATCCAACATCAAAAACCTTATATACTTGGGTAGTTAGTGGTGCTAAAAATAGGGAAAAGTTTCTACTTGGTATTATTCCTTATTTGTTGCTTAAAAAAGAACAAGCAAAAATAGCATTAGAATTTGTTAGGTTAAATGGGGTTCGGTGCCCAGAAAAACGGCAAGAACTTGTTGAACGTTGTTATAAAGCCAACCATCAAGATGAAAAATCCCCAGAGGCCATACGTAGAACACAGGAAATACCTGTGAAGATATGGTCCGAACTGCATAGTGATATGCAGAGCGCTCTATTGGAGACAATAGAAGCCTAAACAAAATTGTATGTCAACGTCAGTGACTATGCTCTAGAAACTGCAATTGATCCATGTGTGGAGAACTTGGAACGTGAGATGTGCTACCGTTTGGCTGGCACTATTTCAACCCTAGTTCGCACCGTGGCGAATGGTGCGTCAAGCGTCGATACGACTGCCTTGACTCAGTTGTCTTCTGGCACAGTTCTAGCTCGCCAGAATTTGACTGCTGCTACCCAAGAACTACGTCAGCGTTCAGTTCTGCCGTTTGACCCCGGTGAAAACCGTTTTGTCGGCGTCATCAGTCCGTTGTCAATTGGAGACACGTTGAATCAAACGACTCCTAGCAACGACTTGGTTGACGTCTACAAACACACCAAGGAAGGCTTGGATCGTTTGCTTGAGCTTCCTGGTGGGGATGGCAAGGACCACGTTGCCCCTGTGCTGGAATTTGGTGGAATGCGATTCTACGAGAGTCCTATCGTTACCACAACTTCTAGCTATCTATCGTCTGCTGCGACTGCATACCGAACCTATTTGTTTGGTCATCAGGCCGTGATTGGAATTTCTCTTGGAGTTAAAGAGAATTCTCAGATCGGTGAAGGTGACTGGAGCAATATGAAGGTTTGGATTATGAAGCCGACAGAGCCTAGCGTTGGCGATCCTACGAGGGTAATCGGCGGCTGGGCCTCGTACAATGTGAAGCTTGTCTTTACCCTCCCCCCGGATACGATCTCTCGGTTGAGGATGATTGATGCAACTAGTAATCTTAGCTAAGGTATTACTAAGGTTATTAACACTAATTCTGAGCTAATTACACCGGCTCACAAATAGGGAGGGCTAGCCGATACTAGCTCTCCCAATTCTCTTATCGGAGGGAATATGCCATTAAAAGACCCAGTAGCACGAAGAAAGTATGATCGCGAAAGACCTCATAGGTACAATAAAGAAACTCAAAAGACTTATGAGCAATTGGCTTCTACGAGAATAGCTCGTCGTAATGCAAGGGAAGTTTTGAAAAAGGAAGTTCTAGCCCATTATAGTTTCAACCCTATTCCTCGCTGTGTTTGGCCTGAGTGTGACATAGTTGATCTTGATATGCTCACCCTTGATCATGTGAACGGTGGAGGAACAGAGCATAGGCGAGCTGGAGGATGCAATTTTGGTGTTATCCTCTATCGCAAGTTGAGACGCGCAGGTTATCCGGTTGGTTATCAAACATTGTGCTTCAATCATCAGTGGAAGAAACAATTGACTCTGTTGAAGCAGGATTTTGATAGCAGAAATGATTTACATGCAATGGGTCCGAGAGTGCCCACAGTGTCACCGGGAGTTAAGAAAGCATAACGCCTGGGATACAGTAAAATGTATTTGCGGTTGGATTTGGAGAGGTTACTATGTGTTGCGTTGGAAGTGATTTGGAAGGCAGGACAGTAATCCACAGCGGCGTTGACAAGAACACTTTGTAAGAAATACATCTCTGGAAAGTATCGTAAAGGACACCACAGAACACCACACAGCAAGCGCACCAAGAAGAATCGCCAGTCTCTTAAGATTGGTTTGCAGTAAAATTAAATAGGGCAGAATGGCCCAAAGGAGAAATACCATGGCTGAGGAGAAGAATGTCTCTCAGGCAGTAAGACAGCAAATTAGTGAAACTACACAGAAAGAAATCGACAGGCTAGCATTAGAGACGGCAGAGTTAGAACGACAACTTGCCGCAGCTACCCTGGAAGAAAAGAAACTTCAGTTGCAGGACTTGCAATTTAAGAACGAGGAAACTCGCCAGCGTAGGCTAGCTGAGGCTCAAAGGCGCAAGAACTCAGTTGAGGATGCAAAGCGGCTGGAAGAGAATACCCGACGTAAACAGTCATATTGCAACCATACTCAGGGTGGAGAAGGTTTGGAAGGATTGTTTAGAGGCGATGGTCTTCAAACCACATATCAGTTAGAGAGTACTGTTCTTGATGAAAAGTATTTTCGCTGTATTCGTTGTGGTTTTGAAGTTAAACAGGAAGAAAATCCTAAAGAATTCAATCGTATCTTCCAGTTGGCCCACAAGGGTCTTCGACCTCCTATCCCTGTCACCTTTAAGTTTATAAATGAAAAGGGTGAGATTGTTTCTGTTAAAGCAGTTCTTGAAGCTCGTAAAGCAACTGCATAGGTATGCAGAATAGGGCTAGCCTAAAGGGTTGGCCCTTTCTTATTTTTAGTTCTGCCCACACTACATCTATGGATTCACTTTCTTCTCCCACAATTTTAATGCCTACATTGCCATTCACTATGATGGCAGTCTATGCTCCCCCTGGGCCGCGACTTGTTAACTACATTGCATATCATGGCTTAGTAAATCTTTTAAATAGTGTTACAGTTGAACCTTTGGAGTCTGATACTTCTTATGACCCACCATCTCCCCCTGTTGAAGTATACGCTCTTGGTCCTTCACCTGCCCCCGCCATATATTTTGCTGCTTTTGCTTTTCAAGCATTAAGCCTTTTGACTTTATGGTTAGCACCCCCGCCTCCGGTAGTTGGTTGGGCTGGCTATTGGGACACATAGGAGATTTATGGCTGCACCAGCATTTACTACAATTAATGTTACCTCTCCAGTTATTAACCCAGGCCAATTTACACAATACCATGGTTTAGGTGTTGTTCCTGTCAAAGTTGATATTACCATGACCAGCCCTGGAAGTATGTGGGAATATCAGCCAGCCGACGCTAATAATATATACCTGGGAGCTTCTGATGTAAATTTAACTGCTGTTATTAATGTTTGGACAGTTATTCCTGCAATTAGCTTTGCAACTAATATAGGTAACTCAACTACTCAAATTCAGGATTGCTTGGATTATTGTCAAACTTTTGCTGATCTTAATTCTTCAATTCCTGTAGCTGGCTACTCTGTTAAAAAAGTTATTCAAGTTGCTAATGCGGTTATGAAGCAGTTTTTAAGTTCTCGCTTGAAGTGGCTATTCAATCGTAGGACACTTCCTATAGGTATTACGAATAGCTGGCAGCAAGACTATGCTACTAATCTTTCGGATGTTGCATTTTTACAGGACAGCTTCTTACTGGAAATAAACAATACTTCAAATCCTCGACCTATTTGGCCTGTTGAAGTTGTTCAGAATGCTCCTGAAACAACACACCAATATGGTAGGCCGGGACAGATGGCTGTGATGTACAATCGTGACCTTCAATATGGTTTTTGGGGAGCTAGTGGAATTGGTACAGGAGGCATTCAAAACCCTCAACCTAACCAAACTATATTGAGTATGGTTGGAGTAGTTGTTACTCCTCAAAATCCTCGTTTGCAAGTGCGTGATGCTTTTGGTAATCTTTGGGTTCTTACACAGTTTGGAACTACAGGGCCGGTTAATCCTTTCTTGACTAATTTGAATCCAGTTTATCCAAGCTATGCAAACCCAACTGTAATTCCTACTACGGTTGTAGACGGTACTCCTCCAAATAATGTGGTATGGACAGCGGTTAATCCGATGAATTTTGGTTTCAGGCTTTTGCCTCTTCCCCCAGCTACAGGAGTTCCTTACCAGATTCATCCTGTGTATCAACGTCGTCCTCCTATGATTACTGCAATGACTCAGTTCATTGACCCTATTCCTGATGACTATGCACTTTCATTTATGGACGGGATGGTTGCACATTTCTATCAATCAGTCACAGATCCTAAGATAAGGGCAAAGCATTCGGACGCTATTAATCTTTGGATGAAGTCTTTGATTGAGTCAAAGGAGTCTCAGGACCGCACACGAGACGCGAGTATTATGTATCCGGCTACATCTGTACTTCAGGGCGGAGATATATATTACCCGAACGCTGCGATGCCGTATGGGCCAAGTTATTGATATCTACTTTATAAATAGGAGAAGTTAATGCCTTATAAAGACCCTGCTGAACAAAAGAAATATACAGAGGAGCATCGTAAAGAAGCTAATGCACGAGCTAGAAAGTGGAGAGAAGAAAATCCCGAAAGAGCTAAGAAAGTTCAGCGTGAATACCAGATGAGAGTTAAGATTGATGTTCTTTCTCATTATGGATCTAATGGAAAACTTCAATGTTGTTGGCCCGGATGTGAAGTTACTGATATTGATATTTTGACTTTAGACCACGTAAACAACGATGGGGCCGAGGATCGTAAAGGACATGGTAAAGGCGGGGCATATTTTTATTCTCGTGTTAGGAAAAACTTATACCCCGAAGGCTTCCAAACCCTGTGTGCTAATCATCAGTTAAAGAAAGAGATTCTTCGTAGGAGAGCAGAGGAAATATAATGTCAACTACAGTTACTATACCCCCATATAGCAATAACCCATACATTGATTTTACAACGTTTAAAGTGTCAACTGATAGTGATTATACAAATGCATGGGCTAAGGCTATTCAGTATGCTAACTCTAACGGAGGAACCTTGTTTCTTCCTCCTGGCATTTTTCTTATTAGTGAGACTCCTCCGGCTATTAATAGTAAGTCTGTAAATATTCAAGGTTGTGGAAAGTCTAGTATTCTTGCTTGTAATGTTCCATCTGGTGTATCTCTTATACCTCTGGCTATTAATTACGTTGATCGTTATCAGCAGAATGGTTTTATTCGTGATCTTGTTCTTGAAGGTAATATGGGAGCACCGGCAGGAGGTACAGGTCGGCAGAACGTAGGAATTTATATGATTGATACAGGTGCCATATTAGTTGAGAACGTTCAACTAGCCGATTTTAATACCGGGGTGTTTTTAGAGAATAAAACGTCTTGGTCTGAGCGCCACTCTTTTAACCACATGACTTTTGAAAATTGTCATGAGGGGTTTAGGTTTCAAAAAGATTCTGGCGGCGCTGTTTCGTTTGAGCATAACTTTTGGTCAGACATCAAGTTTAATATGTATTTGGGCGGCTCTACTATAGCGGCTCCTGGTGATTCTTTGTTTCACTTAGTTGGAGGGGCAGCTTTGGGAAATGCTGTTATCTTAAATCTTAATGGTAATTTTTCTCAACCATCTGGAACTGCTTATATTTTCTTGCTTGATAATAATGCACCAACACAAAACTCAATTACTGGGTTTATTGTTGGCTTTCCTGAACAGAATGGTGGACCTTCTTTTGCTTTCTTTTCTGGTGGCACATCGAATTGGGTTACTGCATCAGGAGCATTGTCAATAAATAGTGGTGGTATGCAAGGGGGTCTTTGGGCCTCTAAAGCATTTCAGTTTACGAGCCTACCTGGATAGGTGAATTATGAAAAAGAAAATCTTAGGGCTTTTGTTTGCACTTTTGATGGCTATTCCTGTCTTCGGGCAGCAGCCGCAGGCGAGTATGGGCCAGACTTTATACTCAGCTAATTCTAAATACACGAATGGTATAGCTCCCGGCTATTGGCCGCAAACTCAAGACACACCTCCTGATTCCCTGGGAGTGAATATAGGACCAGGAACCTCAAATTGTGGTGGGGGAGATGTGTTCTATGCAGGTGGCCAGCTTACGATGACAAATAATACCACTAACTATATTGACCTTTCAGCAACTAATTGTGTTCCCGAGGTAAGTATAGTTGGCTACCAATCAAATATGCATATAGCCCTTGTTGTTACATCAGAGTTTGCTGTAACAAGCCTTACTGATACTAGAACCTTGTTTTTTAGGGGCGGCGGTCCTACAGGTGGTGGGCAGAACTATTTTAATGTTAAGCTTTATGGCTCTATATGTGACGGTGTAACCCGAGTGCCGGATGATGGTCCTGGAATTATGGCAGCGGCGTCTGCGGCAGCGATATCTGGTCCTTATTCTACTGTGCTTATTCCTGCTGGATCAAATTGTATTGTAAATAGCTATCCAACCTTTAATGAGGCCGGATTGAATATTGAGGGGTATGGTTCTCAGATTACAAGCACCAATGCTGATTGGATTTTGCAGTTTTCTGGTGAGAATCAAGCTTTTCGTGGGGTTATGTTTAGAGACGATACTCCAGGAGCAACTAATCATAATGCTATTCAGCTTGTAGCGGTTAACGGGTTCTTGCTTGAAGACTCAGGCATTATAAGCAATGCTGCAATTACTCCTTATGGAAATTCTGGTATAGGATTATTGTATACTAATAGGACTCCATATACTTATGACCAGTTGATTCCCATGTATCTTGCAGACCCTTCTATGAATACTAACGGGTCTGGTGGAGCTAGCCCATTTTCTAGGAATGTGCGAGTTTTTAATTGCAAGTGCATTGAAAAGCAAGGCATTCCTATGGTTACGGGCCTTGTGTCTGTTATTAATGCAGGTGGGACGGCTACTGTTACTCTTATTTCAGGACAGCCTTTTAATACGGCATGGGCGTTAGGAGCAATTCAAATTGGCTCTGTTAGTTATCCTTTGAGCAATACAACTATACAAAGTTCAACACAAATGAAGATTACTAGTGGTCCTGCGACTATAGCTGAAGCGACTTATAATTATAGTCTCCAGGGAGCCGATCAATGCATTCAATATGCTTTTACAAAGAGTGGTCAGGCGTCTGGAAATTATATTTTTGGCTATGCAACAGGCATTCAATTTTGGGGTGGAGATATTACTACACTTACCAACGTGGCTACGACAACGACTAGTGGTGGTGTGTTGACAGATGATAGTGACCCGTTTGATACTACTCCGGGTTCTCCTATTGTAGGAAGCACCCTTCAAATGTATCAAACTACTCCTGCTTTGCCTTTTCCTACTCTGTATTTTATTACGAGTGTTGTTAGTGCTTCAGAGATTACAATTACTCCGGTCATTCCATGCCCTCCTACGATTAGTTGCCCTCAAAATTTAACTGATGTGGGCTATTCAACAGGGTTTGATAATCTTACAGCACCTAGGATGGTTCAAGACTTGACTGTTGAGAATAATGTTTGTGAGGGTTGTTCTTTTTGGGGAGCCTATGGAAAAAGTATATTATTTACAGGGAATTTTGCTTATGGTGGTCCTGATGTAGGAATTGATTTTGAAGGCACACTTGACTCACAGATGGTAGGCAATACTTGCCATAATTTCCCTAATGGTTGTCTTACTGTTTTTCACTCTTGCCGAAGTATTTTGATTTCTGGAAATCATGTTACGCAGGATAACTCTGTTTTTCCAATGGCACCTATTTATGGTGACTTGTATAATTGTACGGATACTAAAGTTGACAACAACGACTTTACTAGCCTTGACCCAACTGCTCCCGGCACCTTGACTAGATCGTTTGGGTTTGCTGCATTTAGGGATTTTAATAACAATAAGTTTAACAATGTTTTAGCTCAAGTGTTTTTTGAAACCCCTATAGCTAATCTTATAGGAAATCAGTTTGAGTTTACTTATCCATTTTCAAATTCCTTTAATGCACTTCTTGCTTATCGAGAAGATGAATTTTGGCCTCCTGCTGTTCCTCCGTCCTTGCTTAATATCAGGGGCAACACTATAACTTCTACTGTAGCTCAGCCTGCTGGTACTATAGGCGTGGCTTGCGCTTTTGGTGACGGAGTACACTCTGGCACTGGTACTTGCATTATTGATGGTAATGTGTTTCAAGGGCCTGTGCCTTTGCCGGTTGATATTGCTCTTGGTGATGGAGAAGAGATAAATGAGCCTTCTCCTCCGAATGGTCCTTTCGTTACTCCTACTTTTGTGGTTACTAATAATAAACTTCATGGGCCTGTAATTACTGGAAATTTCTCTGGAGGCTATCTAGGACAGCCAGTAATTGACATTGCAGGAAACCTTGATTTAAATACTGGCCGCTGGTATAACACTCTTACTAATATTGGTAGTGGTGGGTTTAATCCATCTACTACAATTCTTGGACCTGATGTAGCCCAGGTTAATCCAGACTTGACTAAGGAAAATCCAAATAGCAACGTCGCTAATTACAATTTTTCAGGATGTTCTGGAGCGGCTTGTTCTAAATGGACTACAAGCTCGTCTGATTGGTCATTTTCTTCTGGTGGAGCATCTTGGGACGGAACTGCACCTTCTTTGCTATCTCAGTCTGCTTCTAATGCCGCTATTCCTTTAGTGGCTGGCGCTTATTACGACGTTTCTGTGGATTTTGTATCTATCACAGGCTCACCTATATTGTTTGTCCATGGTGAGGTTAATTCATGGAACGTTGGAAATGGGCAAGCAATGCCAATGGCGCTTGGAGTTCAGCACTTGATTATTCAGGCTAACGGAAGGCAGCAGCCATTCTTATCTCTCTATGCTCAGACTAACGCGGGGTATTCTAGCACTTTGGAAATTGCTTATGTCGATTGCCATTTGTTAGGAGGTAGTGGAGTATTTCAAGGTAATTTGGCTATTCTTACTATTCCTGTTTATGCTTCTATATCTGATGCTGAAAATGATGGTATGACTCCTGGGCAATTGTTCCAGAATAGCTCTGGTGAGGTTTTTGTTGTACCTCCTTATCTTGTTTCTGGTCCTGATGCACCTACAGATTTAGTGGCTACAGCAGGTTCTCTTTCTGTTAGTTTGACTTGGGACGCAAGTGCTAATTGTCCATATTGCACCTATAACGTTTATTATGGAACGGTTTCTTCTCCGACTACTTTGTTTGGTAACGTAGGAACGGCTACTAGCGCTACGATAACAGGCTTAATATCAGGAACGGAGTATTATTTCATGGTTGTTCCTATTAATGACGCCGGTTCAGGTACAGCGTCTAGCATAGCAAATGCTACTCCGACTTCGTAGGGGGATTTATGTTGAAGTTTATTGATGATCGTTGGCGAGACATCCTGGGGTTAACCCTGGTTGTAACTGGTCTTTTGGTAATGGCGTTTCTTCCATCTATTAAAGATGCCGGTTTGGGGTGCTATTCTGCTGGTTTCTTAGCCATGAATCTTAAGGGCAATGGAACATCAGAGGTTTCTGGTGGTAAGTAGAAGAGAAGAATGTGTAGGGTATCCATATTATAGAGGTGTATAACGGTAATTTTCAGTATCCTGATGGAACTCCCCTCGCTAATGGAAAACTAGAGTTGAGATTATCTTGGGATGCTACTCAGCAAGTGTCTCCTGGCACTGTTTTTGCTGGAGCCCCTATAATTATAACTTTAGATGCAAATGGCAATGCTCCAAAGACTTCTATATGGTCTAATGCAGAGTTGGTTCCGGCAGGCACATACTACATTGCTAAGCTTTATGACATTAACGGAATACCAGTACTTAAAGCACCGCTTACTTGGCAGTTTACTCAGCCTACTGGGGCCAATGTTAATTTGTCTTCTATGGTTAGTTTGACAAGCCTTCCTGTTTAGGTGATCCATGGCAACTACATTAGTTTCTATTATTCCTTGGGCTAGGCGATTCCTTGGGAATTTGTCTTTATTTCACAAAGGAAGTAAAGAGCCAGCCCTTACAAATGCTAACATTATTCTAGGCACAATGCTTAGTCCTCCTTTTACCTGGGAATGGAATAGAAACATTGTATCTTTTTATTGTCAGAATGTGTTAACAGATTATATAAAACCTGTCAGTGATTTTGGGTTTATTGAGTCAGGCTCACTTACTGTTCCTAACAGTGCTCCAATCGACGCTCAAAATATCTATGCTATGCAGACTAGGAGAAATCTTGATAAAACTGCACAATTAGGCAGGCCGGGATTTGTGTCGGTATTCATGGACGATGGGCAGGGTAATATAACCTTTCGCGTAGGAAGTGCAGCACCAGATCAGCCATATTTTGTTATTGTGACATACCAGAAGTCGTTTGTTCCTTTGACTTCTACGAGCCAAGTTTTACCTATTCCTGATAAGCTAGTTCATATTTTTAAATACGGCTTTGCTTCTTTGGCTCTCTTGTATAATCAAGATACGCGCTTTAGAGAAATGAATCAAAAGTTTATTTCTACTTTGTTAGGAACTCAGCAGGGGCTTAGCGCTCAAGAAAAGAACGTTTTTTTGGTTAGCTGGTATACAACCCTGTCAGATCAAGTAAGTATTGGCCCAACAGTGCAACAAGGATTTCAGGAACGAGGGTCTTTATAATGTCTAAGACTTTAGGACAGATCGTTGAATGGGCAAAGCCTTTTATAGGTGATTATTTTTTGCTTACTGATGCTACACTTGAACCTGCTTTGACAAACGCCAATAATTTGTTAGGAACTATTCTAGACCCTCCTTTTACTTGGGAATGGAACAGAAATTACATAGATTTTCTTCTTCAAAGTGTACCCGTAGCTCTTACCGATTATCCTATGCCCCTTCCTGATTTTGGATTCATTGAGACAGCTACAGTTCAAAGTGTGGTAGTGTCTGATCCTCCTGAGACTTACATAGCTTATTCGTATGGTCCTATTTTTCAGTTAGGGTTGAGGCGCAGCCTTGAAAAAAGCTTTCAACCTGGACGGCCTTCGTTTCTCAGTGTATTTAATGACGATCAAAAGGGAAATATTACTTTTAGAGTATTGACTGCTCCAGACGCTCAAAATACTTATCAGGTCGAGGTTACATATCAGAAGGCGTTTGTGCCGCTTACTAATCTTTCTACTCCTATTATTATCCCTGATAAATTGATACACATTTTTCAATATGGGTTCTTGGCTATGGCGTACTTCTACAACCAAGATTCTAGATTTGCAGAGATAAATCAAAAATTTGTAGCTACTCTATTAAGTGCTCAGCAGGGACTTGATGAAATTGAGCGCAACGTGTTCTTGGGCAATTGGTATGCATTACTTGCAGACCAAAGTATGATAGGGCTAAAGGTTAATCAGGGTAAGCAGGCCAGAGGATTAATATAATGTCAAATGCCTTGCTCCAAGCCGGTGCGGTGCCAAAGGGTAATACAAATTGGGCACCTATTTTTAGTAATGAATTTTTCAGTGGACTATTTACAAACCGCAACCCTCTTCGCGACCCTGCTACACCTTTCCTTTATGGAAAATTTTATAGCGCTACGCGTTATGAGGCTATTTGGGACGGCCTTAATACTGAAATTACCCCTCGCCTGACTCTTGCTCGCGCACCGGGGCACTCAGTTTATAACAGTAAAATTTTTCCTGCCACTAATGATTATTATTCATATCACGTTGTTGGAGTAAATTTTAACGAATATATCCGAGTGGTATGTGATACTGCATCGGCTGTTTATGATTGCACAGCAGGAACTAAGGCCCTAATCTATACAAAGTCAGGAGCCGCCGGACAATGCCGATTCATTGATATTGGCAATACTCTTTATATGGGAGATGGTGTTAGTCTTTTAAAATATATTTCTCCTAGTTATGTTTGGGAATCTCAGTATGCTATGCCATCAGGGGCATTTATAGTTGATACCAATAGCAATATTCAAGAATGCCTAGGCTATGGAATAGCTTGTACAAATGTAAATATTACTAATAGTGTTGTTACTCTTACAGTTCCTCCTTTATCTGTGTCTATTCCAGAAGGAACAAACATCACTTTGCAGGGTATGCTTACTGGCTATCTTAATGGCCTGTCTCTTTATACTTCTGCAACAGCTAATATTGGCTCTACTAGCATAACAGCAAGCTATGCCTCTCCTGATTTAAATGAGATAGAAACCGGCATTCGTGGAAGTTCAAGCGGATTTGTAACTATTCCTACAATTAATGGCTCGTTGGGATATACTGAGCCTACTTGGAATTCTACGTGGGGAGGTTACACGCTTGACAATAATATTTTGTGGCAGCAGGACGGCCCTCAGCTTAGGATATGGGGTGCCCCTGCTCCGACAACAGCGCCTAACGTTGCTAATGTTATAAACACTCAAGTTACTTCTGAGTGGAATCCAAATACTTATTATTTAGCTAATTCTCCTGTTGTTTTCATAACCGCAAATAGTGGAGCAAATATTGGAATTAATTATCTTTATCAGTTAGCGGCTGTTTCTGGTGATTTCGGAGTAACAGGAACGTATGCTTCTGAATCTTATACAGGAACAACTGGAGAAGTAATAACTGACGGTACGACTACTTGTACGTGTCTTGGTCCTGCAAGTCGGCAACTTCTTACTCCTTATTCAGCAGGAACAATTATCCTTGTAACCTTTACTATAAGTTACAATGTTCAAGTTCCTAATCCAAACTATCATGGCGGTGTGCCTCAACCTGGAGGTCCACAGCCAACCATGCAGCAGACTATTTCTACTACTTATAGCCAATTTTACCAATGTACTACTCCTGGTATAACTTCTGGAAATCCTGATAGTGACCAAACTTATTTTGAGTGGAATACTGGTATTGGCGGAAGCGTTACGGACGGGACTGTGGTTTGGACAAATATTAGTCCTGCTGTTCAACGTTTTACTACTCCAATAGGGGCACCACCTAATAATTCAACTCCTCCAGGACCACCAGTGCAAACAGTGCCTTATACATATGTTCAAGCAGTTGGAGTTATTGGGGATAGTGCAAATGTTGCAGATGTAACTTCTGTTATAACTGCGGCAGCGAGTGCAAATGGAGCTACCGAAGGAACTGTAGAGATAGTTGTTTCTCCAGGAATTTCAAGTAATCTTATTCTTCCTGCTGAACCAAATTGGACTTCGGCAGAAGGAAGCATTACTATTGATGGATCAGTTGATTGGAGTAATAATGGGAATAGCCCAGCTACAGGTGGAACTGCCGGTGGTTTTGTGTGGGAATATTCTTATGCTTATGTGGATGAAATTACTGGGGCAGTTGGCCCGTCATCTCCTGTAACTTTGCCTATAACTTTAGGGGCAGATAGTTATATTCAGGTTCAAGGCAGCATGTCTAGCTTAGTTAGTGTGGGTTCTATCATTATTTATAGAACTACAACTGGTGGAGCACAGCCTTTCTATATTGCTCAAATTGATAATGACATAACTAAGAAGACTTGGACATATAATGATTTTTCTCCTGATGAAGGTTCAATAGGCTCGACCATGAATAACTTGATCGAGGCTGATTTGATTGGTTATAATAATCCTCCTCCTTCAGGATTTTTACCAATAGCCCTACATTTGACGGCTATTTGGGGATTTGTTAACAATATACTTTACTATTCGGCGGGTGGTGGTGTTGTAGATATGGAGGGTGGTTGGGAGGCTTTTCCTGCTGGCCAGTATGCTGAATTTCAGAGTAAGGGTATTACAGGGTGGGATACAAATAATGGGCTCTATGTTTTATTGACTGATAGTTTGCAATTAGTTTCAGGAACATCAGCGCCATTTAACATATCTCAGATTGTTCCAATTGGCATTCAGTCCCCAAATTGTTTTACATTGAATGGTCAAAGTCCATTTATTTATACGTCTGATAAACAAGTTATTGGATTTGATCCTTCGGCTGGAATAGCTGTTGATGGTTGGCCTATTGCTAATATTTTGGCTAAACCTCCATTTACTCCTCTTACAACTCATATTTCTTGGTATGTTAATGGAACTGATCAGAGATTATTTGTGTCTGACGGAAGCACTGGTTATTACAATATGATTAACAGCATTTCTCCAGAAGCACCCACCGCTGTGTGGTCACCTAAGAGAGAAATTATTGGTGGATGTTCTGCTGTTAAGGCGGTTGAGACATCGCCTGGAAATTATCAACTTCTTGTTGGTCCCGGAACTAAAGGTGGTCCTATTCTATATAGAGACATTACCTCTGCTACAGATAATGGCCAGGAATATAATGCGTGGGCAATATTTGGTTCTAACGTTTTATGTCATCCTGGACAAGTGGCAGAGATTGGGTTTGTACATATAGAAGCTCCTCGTTATGGAATAGCTCCTCAAGTGGCTGTTCTTCTGGATGAGATTAGTGGATATCCTAATTGTACTCAGTTTTTGCTTTTGCCTTATACCGAAACTGATCCTATTAGATTAGACGAACCTGCTAGTATTTATTCAAATAGGCACTATTTAAGTCAGACTGAGGAGCCTCAATGGTGCAGGCATCTTCAAATTCAGATTAGTTTTGGTAAGTCAAGTATTTTGGATGAGGTTCTTACTTTCTCAATTTATGGAGCCATACATTTAGAACGTAGCGAGGCTGGACGATGATAGTTTACCTTCTTAGGAATGTTATTAATGGTAAATGCTATGTAGGCCAAACTATAACATCTCTTGAGGAGCGTTGGTCTAAACATAAATGGTCTGCAAAAAATAGAATAAAGGGATGTACACTTTTATGGAGAGCCGTGCGTAAGTATGGTGATGATTGTTTTGAGCATTGTGTTTTAGCTAGTGCAGACACATTATTAGAATTAAATAGGTTAGAAATTTATTACATTAAAAAGTTAAGAACTCTAGAGCCTAGCGGGTATAATCTTCATCTTGGTGGTAAAAACCATAATGTAACAAAACAAACTCGTCTAAGACTAAGCAAGGCCCTTAGAGGTAAAAAAAGAACTGTTGAACAGAAGAAAAGATACAGGCTAAGCCAATTAGGTAAAAAACTTTCTTCAGAATCCATTGCTAAACGAACAGTAACTAGACTGTCTCGTGGGAGATGGAATAAAAATAAATATAGGTCAGATTTTGGAAAACATAGGGTAGGAAAAGCGCTTAGAAATATTAGAGCTGCTCTTAAGAGGCGTAGCGATGCCTAACAAGACTAATATAAATAATGTTGGGCCAGTCATAGTACCAATTCTGTTTACTCCTCCTACTCCACCTCCTCCAACCAATGTCAGCACTATAACTCGTGCTACTTTTCCTACTGTAATACCTGCTAACACTGACCTTGTTAATTTATGGAATGCTAGAACTGCAACAATTCCTAATAGAGGAAGATTACTTCCTGTAGGCACTACTGGAAGTGGGGCTCAGGGTTCACAAGGAGCACAGGGAAATCAAGGCACACCCGGAAGTCAAGGAAGTGGTCAAGGTAACCAAGGCAATCAGGGAACTCCAGGCTCGCAAGGACCGCAGGGCTATCAAGGTAATCAAGGCGTGCAGGGAGAATCGTCGGAACAAGGCCCACAAGGTAATCAGGGAAATCAAGGTCACCAGGGAAGTCAAGGAAACCAAGGAAATCAGGGAGATCAAGGAAGTTCTGGTGATTCTGGAACTCAAGGTAATCAGGGTAATCAAGGAAGTTCTGGTAGCCAAGGCAATCAAGGCAACCAGGGAAATATTGGTTCTCAGGGCAATCAAGGTAATCAGGGCAACCAAGGTAATGTTGGCTCTCAGGGTAATCAAGGCAACCAATCTGGATTACAGGGCTATCAGGGTAATCAAGGCAACCAAGGCAATCAATCTGGATTGCAAGGGTATCAGGGAAATCAAGGCAACAGTGGCTCGCAAGGCAATCAGGGCAATCAGGGCAAT
>Ga0181538_10001108_pt1 | contig 31138 bp, 26 predicted proteins | sample PEATcosm2014_Bin_40_FD_119773 | JGI IMG/M metagenome (GOLD analysis project Ga0181538, IMG submission 119773) | Peatland microbial communities from MTU Mesocosm Facility, Houghton, MI, USA - PEATcosm2014_Bin23_30_metaG | ecosystem: Environmental > Terrestrial > Soil > Wetlands > Peat | place... | reverse complement strand
TGCGCATGCTGACTTCAACATAGCACACAGTGAAGTTAAAGTCAGCAAACCAAACGCTGAACAAAGCCCATCAAATAAGGGGAAAATCACATTCGCCATGAGTTGTCACGACGGATCCAAGTATAACGGGCATCTTCACTTCGGCTCGAGCTCAAACAAGGCCAGTTCCGAAGATTGGAGCAAGGGGGTGACTTCCAGCAAGCGCGCACCCCGGACCGAGGAGGTCGCCTTCAGCTTTCCACTGGAGTCGTAAGACTGGACGCGATAGGAATCCGAAGCCGGGAGCCACAACCCCAGGTCGGCCTGGAACGTGACCTCTTGGGCTTGCGCCTGGTCGTTTAACACGATAACCAGGAGCTTGTCCCCATGTACGTATCCCCTCACGAACGCCGAACACGGCTGGCTGATTATGGAGTCACCGATAAAGACTCCATCCACGAAAAAGGGTAGAAATTGCTTGCGCAGAGAGGCCGCCTCTTTCAGGGCCTTCGCCATTTCTGGCTGGCTGCTGATGAGGGCGGACCCATTCGGCCCATCTGGCTTCCTGGCCATCACGTTCAAGTAGAGTCCCTCGCTGAAAGCTTTCTTGACGACCCGGGCAGAATCCTCGACGTTGCAGTTTAACCGAGGCGCACGAAGGACGTTCAAGATCGGGCCTGCGTCAACTGCTGCGTCGTAGTCGCCAATAATATTCCAGGTGTAGTCGAGCAGCGACGCTTCCAGTTCGAGATTCGTGACCGATTCGCCGGAGAAGGTCGACTGGGGATCCTTCGCTCGCGCCATCGCCCGTACCTGCTCGATGAGCTTGATCAGTCCAGGCTTCTGTCCGGTGCCTTCTTTGAAAAAGACCTGGTCCCATGAGAAGGATGGGATCCCACGGTTGACCCACTCTGTCAGGGCCGCCAGCACGTCCTGTTGCCACAAGGGGTTGTCATCTTCAATAAAGGTGCCTTCCAGTTCACCTTCAAGTCCATGCGTGTAATAGGGCCGGAACCAGGGGATGAGTTCGGTGTCATAGGTCCAGTCGTCCTCTCCCGGTTTAACGCCGTAGCGTGCGACCTCCCGGTTGCGGATGATATGCACACTGACGAACGGCGCCACATTGACGCCCGCATCCCGAGCTTGGCGCACACCTTCAAGGAAGTCTTGCATTGTACCGAGTTCTTGGCTAAGAGGTATGGGTAGCCGGAAATAAGTGCACCAAAACCGAAGCACCAGTTCGTCAATACCATTCGCCCGGGCGTCCGCCGCCACACGCGGTATGTCTTGGAATCGAAAGTCAGCCATGGCGGGATCTTTTTCCGGAGACTGCATCATCCAGAGGTTTTGATAACCCAATCCGTCTCTCACATGCCGGGGCAAGGCGCGCGGAGGATTTACCTGATGGACGTAATTGCGGAAGACTTCAATCCCCTTGGCCCATCCCCCCGGATGCGGCGTCAGCCAGATCTCTCCACTCTCCCAACTCTCCCCCGCCGCCACCGATTGCCTGTGTTCCCACACCAAACGCAGATGCATGGGATCTTGCTCGCTGCGATAGGTCAGCACGTTAGGCCGATCCGCCGTACCCCACTTCTTCTGAAACACACTCAAACCACCCTCAAAGCCTCCGAAGTCAAGCCAACGCAGAGCATTTTGGGACTGGTATCCCCCGAATCCCACGGGGTCGTCGGCAGGATAGTAGTTCCACCCGTGCTCTATATAGAAGGGCGCCGAATCAGGATGCTTGATCGGTTCTGCAAAGGGCCGCACCACCGCACGTGCCAGGCGCAGACGCGTCCCCTCTTTCCCCGCCAGCGGCTGCAATCCCCACAGGTCGGGAAACAAAATCTGGGGCACCGGAGCGGCTGATTTGTTTTCGATTCGGCAGGCCAAGATGACAGACCGGCCATCCTCGGCAGCCCGGAGGGTCACTCGGGCAGTCACCTTCCCCGCCGGCAGTGCAAAGTTGCCGCGGCTGGGTCCCAAGGAATCCCAAGTGATGACGATTCCGTTGCCTTCTTTCGCCACGTGCGCCCGCGAGAAACGCGACGCCAGGCGCAGGGGCGTGAAGGAATCGACGGGATAGGCAAGATCGATGAGCCCCGCCTTTTCGGGCGCCGCTTCCAGGATGGCTCCCGTCGCAGGATAAGAGAGATACACCAAGCTTCCTGTTTGTTCATCCACCCCCACATCGAGACCATTCAAACGTGTCCTGTAAACGCCCGATTCAGCCGCCCAACTCATGCTTAACATAAGGGGGATGCAACTTAGCCGAACTAGCCTCCGTGCTACCGAATAGGCCATCTCTACCTCCTGTGTTGGTTTACCTCCCGGCGCAGCCGCATAGGGGCATGTTTGCTGGAAACGAGGATTCACTTACTTCACAACTTCTGGTCGCGTCACTGCATAGGGCCTCGAGCCTCTTGAACCCCCTCTGGGAATCGTCGAACGCGGAAAACCCGACTGCTTGGGGCGAGTTCTCTATCTCGCGCCTGGCCAGCCGGACCCTGACCCACGGGAATGGCAATTTCGCAAGCTGAGCAAGAAGGGCAGCCGTGTCTTTGTACGGCACCCGGCAGTCTGTTCGCGATGATATTCAGTGGGCCGAAAGTAGGGCGAAAGCATGATTACCACTTCCAATTTTGCGAAAAGCGCGAAACATCCGGATGCGGTGGCGATCAGCCGGCGAGTGACGCGATTCTACAAGGGACGTCGCTACGTGGCCCTTGCTCCTCCCGCTTGGCTGCTCAAAGCAAAAGGCCCAGTACTGTGTGACCGGGAATACCGCAAGCAGCTCGATTCGCTCCACACAAAACAGGTTGCTGAGGAACTCGGCCCCAATGCCATCGTTCTCTCGATGCAGCTCGGCAAGAGTTCCGGACCGGCGTGACACTCAGGCCGCAGGATGCAAGAGCTCACATGGGCCTCGGTGCTGCTTTTCGGCAGAGAGGCAATCTGGATGACGCAATTCACGCGTACCCAGCGGCCCTAGCACTTGACCAAGAAGCGATCGGGGCACTCGAAGAGAAGGGCGCTGGTTCGCAGCGACCGTTCACACCTCGTAGGGGCGTACCCGGTCCATTAAACGGTTTGCGGCATCGGCGTCCGGCACATGCTGAACCCTGTAGAGAACCCCTCCTTCCAAGTGATGTGACTCCAGCGCTGCGGCAAATTCCTTAAACTCGACCTGCAACACCACAGGCAGATCCCCCAGTCGGCTCTTGAGGTCTCGAAGCTGTGAAAACGCCGAAGGAAAGTGACGATCGTCGCCGAGGAACAGTGCCTTGAGTCCACGAATCGTGGCCACCGCTTCGAGCAAATGGCGCCCATTGCCGTGGATGTGCAGCACCCCCCCGTCAAAAGTCGCCAGAATTCGCTCTACGGGCTCACGTCCCCACTCTTCAAAACAAGCGACGGAGGTCATATGAAAAGGATCCACACTCTCCGAAACAATGCGCCCAGGAATCCATTCCATCATCCCGTTACTGCAGGTGCCGCCCTCGAGTAGTGGGGAATCCTCAAAGAAAGTCCTCTGTACATCCACGTTCAGCTTATAGGCGAAATCTATCGCCTGCCGCACTTTCTCGGGGTGATCCAGCAGTTCGAGATAAGTCTGCGTGGCGCCAAACAGCTCGAAAAGAAAGTTGAGGCCGTCGATCAGGATGAAGTGGCTGATTCCGAACTTTCCCTCTCCCGCTTTGCGGAACTGGGCGAGGGCTGATAGGTAAAAGCGGTACCACTCACAGTGATGATCGATCACCAACTTCTCCAACCCGGACCAGTCTTTGAGGATGGGCGCGACCATGGAGGAAATCCATCCAGTCTCAGGACTGGCCATGAACTGTGCCCTGCCGCCAACGATGCCCCCATACAAAGCCTGGTCCATCTCGGTCAAATAGGCGGAAGGAATAGAGTCGTCGCGAATCACGGCGCGCTCTGCGCATAACTCTCCCCAGAATGCGGTACGGTCCTCAAGTTCAGGACGCTGCGTGTAGCCGGGCGAATATTTCTGTGCAAATTTCCGAACGGCATTCGTCTCAACTTCCATACGCGCGAAGATTCGGTCCTGCGGACGCTCACAGAAGAGCGCCCGCAACCTTTCGAGACGTGCCCAACCGTCCGGGCAATAGCTGAGCGGGAAACTCATACACACTTCTCCTTGAAATTAAAGTAGCACGACTAAACTGGGACTTCTGTTTTCGTCCCCAGTCGACCGCCAGTGTATGTCTCACCGCGGGCGGGGCGTACGTGCCGCCTGTTTACAGCAGGGTTTTTTCCAGAGCCTCTCTCGCCAAGTTCGTCTCGTGGGCCTGCGGTGCCGCCATCGCAACTGACAAAAGCAAGTGTGTCTCTTCCTGTGCGAATATGACCGAGGTAAGGAGTGGTCGCACCTCGTCCTTCTGTCCAGCCGTCAAATAGGCCCGGGCGAGGAGGAGTGTCGTCTGAGGGTCCCCCGGTGCCAGCTAATTAGTCCGGCGCAAATGCTGGACCGTTTCCGTGGCCGCCCCACTGGCGAGTTCGTCTTACCAAGGTGCATTAACCACCAAACTCATACAAAGCCATACCATACCCAGAGATATGATTTTAAGTCGCTTGCGTGTACCAGTTCCGCCACTCCCGCACGTTTACAAGAAAAGACAAAGCGAAGCTGTCAACGGACGGCACAGAGAGCGATCTCAGGGGTAAAGTACCGCTATTTGAAGCTTGCGGGTGGTTATGGGCCTGCCATACCCTTTATAGCATAGCAGGGCCAATGCCGGGTTTTTGCAACACATCCTGGCGCCGTCCCCAGCCATGCGAGACCGAAACGTGTCTTCCATCGCCTGCCGGAACTTCGCATCGGTAAGACTTGAGGTTTACTCGTGATCTGCTGCCTTCAGTTTCGATACCCGACATGCTGTCTTCCAACTGGCCGCCTGATACAGAAAGCCCTGGTACCACACCACGGGCTTGTGGCTCGGTTTTCCTATGGGCCGCGTCAGCAAATCCGCGATGTCCTGGTCTAGGCTGTCATTGGCCGGTAGACGTATGGCATACTTCACGCCCCCCTCCTCCAGCGCCTCGTAAGTCTCCGGCTTAGCAAAGGCAGCATCGGCGCGAAACACATCCTTGTCTCCTCAATCGGGGAATGCCTCGATCGGCCTCGCAATCGGTTCCTCAAGAGGAGAGAAATCCCCAGGATCGGCCGGGGTCGCCGATCCGGCAATCTGAACCGGAAGATTTTCCAGGTAGCCCCCCAGGAACTGCCCTTTCTGGAGCCCTTGAAGCTCAATCACAAGCTCATTCTCCCCCGCGTACTTCGCCTCAGAGGTAATGTCCACGTAGTGGCAGAACAGCCGAGGATGAGGTTCGCCGTTGCTCGATTCAAATCGTTTCACGGCGACTTCTGACCCATTCAACCAGGCCCGGAGGCCCTCTAACGTTTCGGGATACGTGGTGGGTAACGTCACCAGCAGCCGGCTCGGATCGAGGGTCGGCATCCGCTCGTAGGGATCTGCGTTCGCCAATGGTGGCAAGGGCTCCTGATTGGCCCCGGCCCGCACCGTGTCTTCAGGCTTGACCTTGCGTTGGGGTTTTTGCGCTGCGAGTATCTGCGGAACTTTTGCGGGCAGATGAAACAGGCACTCGAGTCGCACACGCGAGTATTCGCGAATGTTGGGAATCGCAATTGCCTCGCCGTTGGCGGTCCAGCGGTCCATCTCCCTTCGGATCCGCTCTCCCTCGAAGCGTAATCTAGCGACGAGAAGGCCCTTCTCCGCTTCCTTGTGAGGTATCGTCTTCCCCTCCAATCGGAGTGCCTTTGCTGGCGAAGAAAGCCGCAGCGCAATCGTCAGTTCCTCGCCTTCCTCTGCCTTCAGTCCTGCCAATTCGATCTCGCCCTCGGGACCCGCGCGAAGGATTCCCGCCGCTCCGAAAAGAACAGGCCCCTCTTCGTGCGGCGTGATTTCCAGGATCTGCACGCCTTGCGGCGGCACGTTCAGAGTCACCTCCCGGCCGTAAACCGCCAGGCCCCTGTCGTGGTCGACAAAGTGAACCCGACCTTCCCGCGGGTACAGTTCTCTTATCAGGAACGTCTTGCCTTCCGTGAGTCCGATCCATTCGTTCAGCGGAAATTTCACCGCAATCGTCCGATGATTGGGGTTGAAAAGGAAGATGAACCCCCGGTCCTTGATGATGTGCGCATAGCCATCCACTCTGCCGATAGCCGGCTCGCCGAACAAATCCTTGCGTACTCGCAGATAGTTGATGTTGCGGTTCGCCCAGCCAATCCACCTGTGCACGAACTCGACATCCTCGTCTTGGAGCTCCGCTCCGATGGGAATGTAAGCATATTCGAGCATCGTGGAAGTGCCCAGCGCTCCGAAAAAGTTCGTCCTCCAGCCGAACGGATCGCCCCACACGTGCAGGCCGTCCTGCCCCAGGTGGCCGACCGAGAAGCGGCATTTGTAAGGCGGATAGTACAGAAGATTGTGGCCATACCACGAGCGCATCCGCTCCTCGTTCCCGTAAAGGTGGTTATAGTGGATGTCGGGGAACGGGCAGAGCGTACTGCCGTGGCTATCGACGCCCGGTAGGTTTGCGTAATCGACGTACTGCAAGGACCAGGGGCCGCAACTGGTTAAACCGCCAAACACGCCGATGTTTATCTCGGGATGCCGGCGGCGTACCTGGCGGTAGATATCAAACAGGTTGCGCCACTGCATATAAAACGCGCCCTCCGGTGTGATCAGCCCGGGGTCCTTGGCATAATCCTGCATGGTAAACTCCATGAAGTCATTACCCCAGTAGCCGATGTTATACTTTTGGATCACCGCCTCGCTCTTCTCGACGATCCAGTCGCGGCGCGCACTGGAGAGGTGGTCGCTCTTCCAGCGGCCGCCACCGCGATCCACGGGACTGAAATAGCCACCCAGTTGCAGCCCCATCTGCTTGGCAAGCGGGAGTACTCGGTCGATCTGCGGATCGGGTCGCGGGTCCCTAAGTGGGTCCAGTCCGCTCGAAGCCGCTCCGGGCGTGCCCGGTTCGCTGAGCCCGTAGATCGCTGCAAAGATCAGGCTGCGGATTCCCAGCTTCTTCGCCGACTGCATGACCTGCCGGTACTCATCCCAGTATTCGGTATAGTTGGCGCCTGCCCAGTTATTCAGCACCACCAGGCACCCCTGGCTGTAGGCCGGGCTGCGGCTCTCGACACACTCTTGCAACGCCTCGATCTCGCCCCAGTCCAGCATGCCGTGATCCGGGTTGGGCGGCAAGGCGTATGTCGGCCGTACCCAACTTACGCCGTACTTGTACTCCTCGAAACGGTATTTCTTCCCTCTTAACCGGTAGACGCCCACGAACTCCGGCTCGCTTATGTAAGTCTGGCCGGCTCCGATCCTCAGCCCGACGTTGTACCATAGCCGGTGCTCCGTACCGTCCGTCTCCATCTGGAAGACTGGGTTCTCCACTCCCAGCAAAACCCCGCCCTTGGCCGCGCGCAGAAACATCGCGGTCGGGCACATGTCATAGAAGTCCGAGTAACCCCGCCCGCCGGTGCAGAAATCCTTTACGACCTGGCAAAACGCGGGCGTGAACCGGATGTGCTCCACCCCAAGCTCGAAGATTCCGAAGGGGGCGCCATCCGTCCGGCTGATCTCCACCTGCTTCTCGAAGAAATGGGCGCCGGCCGCCAGCGTGTATCTCACCAGGACCCGGGCTCGCTCATGATCGAATCCCGCGTTCAGGCCGGACCCGGTTCGCTCCAACTTGGCGAGACGGCAATCGTCTGCGGCAATTTCGCCGAAGGTGGTACGGAGGTGGAACGGCTCAGACACGACATCGTAGGTGTCACCAGTGAGGTTGTTTGCGATTCCGACCACGCTTCCCCTGGTCTCATCGATCGCTACCCGGATCCTGGAGTTCTCAAAGGTCACGCTCCTGCCGCGAGGCTTTTGCTGCCCCAGCGCGGGGTAAGGTAAGGCCGCTGTCAGGATCGCGGCACTGGTGCTTTTCAGGAAGGTCCGCCGATTGGCGTGCATGCTAAGGCTCATGTTCCCGTCCCCTTTCTACGTTAGTCCGCTCTGGATCACCGCGGGAGTTGAGACCTGCATCTCTAAGTCACCTATGGCTCCCCGACGCAGGCCGTGGCGTTGTTGACCAGAACGGATGTGTTGCAAACATCTGGAACCAGTGGATCAGAGCGCGAGATCTTGCGGCGGGCAGATCGTTTGACTACCAAGATCGTAGGTACAACGGCCACACTCGGATTTTGCAGCACATCCGTTTGGACAGCCAGAAACACGGAGGATACGCCTGCCACCGATAGCAAGAAAAACCTCCCTGGCCTCCCCCCCTAGGCTTGGCGTTGCCAAATCAGGGAGGCCAGTGAGCATCGTATCAGTGTACCTGTTCCAGGGTTAGAAGCTCAATCGCAGAGCAAACTGAAACACCCTCGGCGTCAAGCTCTTCCCAATGATTATGCCAAAACTCGCTGGGGCCCCCCATGTCGTGCCCGGGTCGTTCAGGTACGGATGGTTGAACGCATTGAACATTTCCGCCCGGAACTGCAACTTCAGTTGTTCGTGCAGCGTGAAGTTCTTGAACATGCCGAAGTCGGTGAGCATGCCGCGCCCTGGACCGAAGAAGTCACCGCTGCCGGCATTGCCATAGGTATTCGGGGCTTCTGCCACAAAGCAGGAAGTGTTAAACCACTCGGCCGTGGTCGGATTGCTGAGTCTCGGGTTGCACACCTGATTAGGACGCCCAGCGATAGTTCCCTGACTGTTGGTATCTATCAGCCCGTTGTCAGCTACCGTCAAGGGATTACCGCCTTGGTGCAGGATGGTGAAGCTGCTGGCCTCCCAGCCGCCAATTATGGCGTCAGCGACCCCGCCGTGGTTGAGGAACCTTCTTCCCCTGCCCACCGGCAGGTCGAGGACGAAGTTGATCTTCGCTTCGGTGGGGATGTAGTTCCCAGGTCCTCGGTAGATGTTCCCCACGAATTCATCTGGAATACCCGAACACAGGTTCTTCGCCCACGTGTAATTGAACTCGAAGGTGTAGTGTTGGGAACTCTTTCGGAGTATCAGTTCGAGGGCATCGTACCGGTAGGAATTGTCGGTCGTATTCCAAAAGAGGTAAGACGATAGTTTCGGATACGGCATGGCCGACACACCCAGCGGTGATGAATTCAAGTTCAAATAGTTATCCCAGCGTATGGTGTGTTGGTCCTGGAAGTTCGCTTCGGCCACCACACCCCAGGGCACTTCACGCTGGATTCCAAAGTTAATTTGCTGCGTGTAGGGATCTAGCATGTACGGGTTAAAGATAGATTCGCTTATCAGCCCAACCCCTCCCGAGGCCCCCGCAAAAGGATTCTGAATGGTATATGTCGGGTGGGGAATCGTGTTCACCATCGAGCCGACACAACACTGATACGGAGACGCCGCCTCGTTCCGCTCCATCTCGTGTTGATCCCTTAGCATGTAGAACAACCCATAACCACCTCGGACGACCGTCTTGTTATCCTTCCACGGCCGCCAGGCAAAACCGAGGCGGGGCGAGAGATTATCCTTAACCTCATAGATCATCGAATGCAGGGGCAGTCCCATCGCAGCGGCCGTGGTAAACATACCCGGATAGGCCGTCAGGAATGCTTGATTAACGTAATCGGGCAGGATCTTGTTCCCGGCCACCACGACTAAGTCTGCCTTAGGGTCGAAGGTCGTACGCAGATCGTGCTTCTCCGTTTCCGGCGCGAACAGGTCCCAGCGGAGGCCGAGATTCAAGGTGACGTTCGGCGCGATCTTCCAGTCATCCTGGGCAAAGAGAGCGGTGCTCGGGTCCCCTCCATTTACCCTCGGAATGAATTCACCATAGCCCTCTGTGTTTGCGTAGTAGGGCCAACCCAACAAGTAGTCACCCACGCCAATGCCCGAGTACTGCCCATTGAAACCTTCTTCTTGTTTGTTGGGTCCGGGCCCTACCGGGTTCGCAAAGCCATGGGTGGTGCGCTCGAATCCCGCCTTGATCGTGTGGCTCCCATGGATATGCGTGACGTTGGCCACCACGTCGTAGCTACTCATGTAGTAGTCCGACGGGAACCACCACCCGGCATAGTGCACCCAGTAGGGATTCATCCACATGTATCCGGGTACGGAGTCGCCCATCCCAACGATATTGGGATTAGCCCACTGTTTACGTGGGACATCCTGCTGGTTTTCATGCTCTCTGTGTATACCGAAGCGCAACTCCGTGAGGGTATTGGAGGTCCAGTTCCGCTGCCAAGCCGTACCGACAGTGTAATAGTAGCTGAGGACCTGGGTCGGCTCGCTATCCGCACTAAGACCCGCGGAGAGCGGCGAGCGGGGTTCGCCTGCGACCCGGAGGTTCACCCGGTCTTTGTCCGAAACGACGTAGTCAGCCCGGCCGACGACCTGTGACCAGTTATCCGTGACTGGGAAGCTGCTGAGATAGTTGGACGCAATGCCCGGCAGATTTGGCAGGGGCATGTACGCGTTTATCAAGGACAGCGAAACGGGATTGAGGTCTGCCGTGGGAATGATGTTGCCCGGGAAGACTGCGCCTGTGAAAGGATCCTGGACCGTCTGGGGAAGAAATTCACTAAGGTCTCCCGCGCGTTGCTTCGGCGTCAAGACGGTCCCCAACTGCCGGCTAACGGATACCAGCTTCTGGCTTTCCCAGTTAATGAAGAAGAACTCCTTGTCCTTCTTGATCGGCCCGCCGAGGTTCGCGCCGTATTGATTCCGCTTCAGAACTTCCACCTGGTGCGTGAAGTACTCGCCAGCCTCCGTCGCATTGTTGCGGTTGTACTCCCAGGCAGTTCCGTGAAATTTATTGCCGCCGCCCTTGGTGGCTACCTCAAGCAGGGTAGATCCGCGGCCGAATTCGGCCGGCAATTGACTGCGGTCGATCCGGAACTCCTGAATGGAATCGATAGAGGGATTCATCGCCGGCCCGCCAATTAAGGTAAAGCCGTTATCCACTCCATCGTAGGTATACGTGTTCGACCCGCCACCATAGCTGCCACCTTCTCCGCCATTGACGCGCACAAGGGTGGCAAAAAACCCGCCCGCCATGATTCCAGAGGAACCCGACGTGCCTACAACCTGCACACCGGCCATGAGCGGCGCCAACGTGCTGAACTCGCGGCCGTTCAGGGGGAGGTCAGTCATTTCCCGGTTCGAGATAATCGTACCGACCGCCGCCGTATCGGTGTCCACTTTTGCCGCCGCACCTGTCACTTCCACCTTAGTCGTGAGCTGGCCAACCTTGAGTTGGACATCGACGCGTCTCTTTTCGAGAACTTGGACTTTGTTGCCTGTGAAAACGGCGGTCTCAAAGCCCTCCTTTTGCACGGTCAAAGTATATGTGCCGCTATCCAAATAAAGGAACTCATAGTCTCCGGCGCTCGTCGTCGACATCGTGCTCCGAACTCCCGTCGCTTCGTTCGTCAGGATTACCGTCGCGCCGGGTACTGCTAACCCGGTAGTGTCGGTAACGATCCCCAGGACTTGTGATTGTGGCACTTGACCGTATAACCAAGCACCACCTGATGCCATCGCTAGTATCAGGGCCAATAAGATTGTCTTCAACCTGAAACTCCCCATAAACGCCTTCCTCCTCGCGATTGAGATCACCAAGGTTCTTTGACGCAATTACAGACAGACAGCAATAGTCAAATATCGGAATGAGTATTCGCGCGGCCCAAGACCCGACGCAAACTCAGGAATTGAGATGTGGATGCGATGGTCAGCAAGTATTAGGCTTGGACCATCATGACCGCAGCCAGTGGCCGCCGCTGGCCCCGCACAAACGGGCTTAGTTATCTGAGAGCGGCCAAAGCAAGCAATTGCTACAAGTATTTGCGGCATTGTTCGACCATTTCGTTCACAGAATACGAATTGTTTGTTCTCATGTCAAGCAGTTTTTTTACTTTTTTGCCTGTGCGTCGCCAGAGCACGTTTGCCCCTAATTGAATCCAATGAGACTGCATGCCATGGTGGATTCTCCCGGACCGCGGCTGTGAGGACTGTGCTTCCGAGTCCCATCACTTACCCGGGGCTCCTCGCACTCGCGCTCCATGGCTTTCGCAAACAAGTAGAGTTCGGAGAAAGAGGCGGGTAGCAGATCTCAATAAGAATCGTCTCGTTGACCCGCTCATTTATGCCGCTGGGCACCAGGTGTACCGATGGCGTAGCCCACCGACGCGAGGCACGGCCACAACCGCGCACGGAGCTGCCGCCCTCTGGTCGAAGGGTCTCTTCTCGCGTGCGTCCTTGCGCGATCCATCGTGAATTCGACTCTCGTGATGGTAGCCAAGTTGCCAGCGATTGCCGGCGACAGCTCCCACCTAACGTTCGGCGATACGATTTTGCCCAGCGGCTGCGGTCGGCAGTTCGGAGTACGTGGTGCTCCAATTCAGACGCACCGCGGCCAGGCGCTTCCCCCTGTAATTGAAGACTTATTGACAGTATGCCAGCATGCCGGGCGAGAGCGGTCCCCCTCCACGCAGGGAGCTATTCGGCTGGCAGTCTTCGCTAGGTTCGTAATCCCTTCCAGCGGCCCCTCGAATAAAAAATGATCCATGGCCCCGATCACGGCCCGCTCGTTTCGGTTAAAAAGCCGCTAAATGCGAATGTTTCCGATGGTTCGTATGCTCCTCTGCAGGATTTGTGGTGCGTCTTCCTAAATCAGACTGACTACCCCGGGATTGCCGCTGCGATTCCAGCGCGCCAGCAAAAAGCTGGTGGCTCAGCGCCGTTTCTTCCGGTGTGACGCAACCGGCAAATGTCTTAAGCGTTGGCCCTTCGTTAACTCGTAGACATACGACGCACACATTTGAAGGGTTGACAGGATGTGCCGACTGATAATAATATTCATCTTTGGCGAGCGACCCGTTCGTATCCTCAGAGCATTATGCGGGAAGGCTTCGCGCGCACGACCGTTCATCGGCCGAGGGGCGAATGAGGGGGGCGAGCGGGCCCTGCCAGATGGCCGCCGGACAAATATCGGTAATCAGGAGACCATCCTTCGCAATGAAATGGTCTTCTTCGGCAGCGCTGACCGGCCGAGTCTACGCCTTCGAACACTGCTGTTGGAGTCTGGACGCCAGTAGCCGCAAAAGAGTCTCTGGCGAGAGTGCAATGTTCTGTCATGCCTGGGACTTCGTGGAGATGGGCCGCACCAAGGAGACTGAAAAGGTCTCGAGCAACTTGCGGACGCCCCGTCTAAGGCCAACACCACTGCCGAGGGTTGTTACGTTGCTGCGTTGGCGGCACGATACTTGAAGCATGGTGATGAAGCGAAGGCAGAGTTCCAAAGGGTCTTGGAATTTGATCCAAGCTTGTGGCAAGTGAGCTTGGAACTCTCACGGCTGGCGAATGTCAACTGGTGGAGGGCTACTGTGTTCTGCGGTTTGTTATTACGGGAAAGGAGATATCGATGAATGAAAGCGGTGCGAGTCGCGAAAGACGCGCCACTGGGTATTTTCTCTTGTTGATTCTGGTCAATTTGATGTGGGCTTTCCAGTACTCGGGGGCCAGGATCGCGACGCAAAAACTCGGCCCGATCACGGTTGCTCTGTTACCGATGGCTATGTCGACGGTCCTGTTAAGCCTCGTGCTCTTCTTAGGCCGGCGGAGGAAAAGCCTGGATGTCTCCAGGGTAGGCGCGAGCTTCGGCCGACAATTGCTGAGCTTTCTCGTACTGGGAATCGTCGGGAGCGTTGTCGCGCAATTAGGTTTGACTTCGGGCCTCAAACGCTCCCTTGCGTCCAATGCATCCGTCATCACTCTGACGATTCCGGTCCTGACGGCACTTCTCGCAACGATCCTCGTCGGCGAGAGGATGAGCCGTCTTCTTTGGATCTCATTTGCGCTGGCGATTGTCGGCGTGCTGCTGGTGTCGGACGTGGACTGGCGCACCGTTCACATCTTTCATGGCAATTACCTGTTCGGTAACGCCCTGATTCTGGCCAGTTGCTTGGGGAGCGCGTTCTACAACGCCTTCAGCAAGAGGCTACTCCGCATATTCGCACCTCTGGAGGTGCTCGTCTATAGTTTCATCGTTGCGGACGTGGCGCTCGTCATTGCGATGCTGGCGCGCGAACCGGTGTCTTGGCAACAACTGGCTTCACTCGGTTTCGCAGTTTGGTTGAGCCTCGGGATAATTGCGGTTTTCACCCTAACCCTAGCCATGACGCTTTTCTTCTGGGTGATTAAACGGATTGACCTCACCCAGGCGGCGCTATCCTTTTATTTTCTGCCGGTTTTTGGAGTGCTGATTTCCACCGTTACCTTGAAGGAGAAGATGAGGTGGCAGTTGTTCGCTGGGGGAATCTTGGTATTTGTCGGCACCTTTCTCGCAACTATGTACGGGGAACGTATGAGAACCACCGACGCACGATTTTAGTATGCGACGCGGAGAGGCTCTCTGTGTGCCGGTCTTATTGGGCCTTTCCACGCGCCACCAGTTTGGCAACACACATAGCGCCAGGCTTTGGGTCGGCACGTGCCGCCCTAGAGGGCGGCACTACACCACCCGAGACCGAGGGATTTCTTGCCCAGCACTATCATTTCGCACAACCTGAATCTGAATGTATAATTGCCTGTCATTTACCACAAAGGCTTCAGAATAGGTGGACCATGGAACCACAGCAGCGCGAACAACAAATCCTTGCTCAACTGTACGCATTACAGTCAGAGATAAGTGTTGAGGAACTGGCCAAGAAGTTCGCCGTGTCAGCCCTCACCATCCGCCGGGATTTGGACCGACTGGAAAGAGCCAGCGCAATTCTTCGCACACACGGAGGTTGCCTACTAAGGACTTCAGTCGAATCTGCTTATCAGAAGAAGGTCGCACTCAACTTTGAACTCAAGCAGGCGATAGGGCGAGAAGCTGCCAAGGAAGTGAGGAGCGGCGACGTCATTCTGATTAATGATGGGTCAACACCATTTCATCTGGCGCCCCACTTAGATCGCGTCGGAAAGCTCGACGTGTACACGAATTCTCTAGCGGTCATCTCGGTTCTAAGCCGGTTCCCCGGTGTGCGGCTCTTTATTCTGGGAGGTGAATATAACCCCCAGATGCGATTTATCGGTGGGAGTGTGATGGAACAAACCTTGGAGGGGCTTCAGTTCGACAGAGTCTTCTTGGGAACCGACGCCATTGATGCCAAGGGGAACTGCTTGGTTTCAGACCCTGATATTGCACGCCTCACCGAAATCATGCTGCGACGTGGATCGCGACGCATCTTGCTGGCGGACCACACCAAGGTCGACGCGAGTGCCCACGCCATTTATGGGCGTCTCTCCGATTTTGATGTTTGGTACACTACCTCCCACGTAAACCCAGTCCAACTCCGCCGGTTCAGTCAGCAGACGACTGTGAAAGTTGCCAATCCGTAAAGGTCCATCACACTGTGACAACACAGACATAAACTGCTGGGGCGTATCAACGCCTAACCGATCATGGTTGCGTGTCCCTCTCAAGTTCACGGGGGGGGCAGAACCAAGGCCTTCCCTGATGCTGAATGACGTGCGGATCAGACCAGCGTTGATGGCCTTTTTGGGACGAATTATGGGATTTCGGCACCTTGTCGGCAGGCTTCGACAACAAGTCTTCGAAAATCGCTTCAGGACGCAACGCTCCAAGGCGGACAGCGAGGGGATGGTAGATGATTTTGATGTCGAGAGGCCCGAAACAAGAATGTGGACCGTACTTGCCTTTCGGTACGGGACTCTGTTTCGGAACGAAACCGTGGGAGCTCTGGATGTTGCCAATGGGACCGACTCGCAGTGGCAGAAGATCGAGCCTTTACTTCCCCGACCGCGAAAGCGTGCTCGCGGTGGACGGCCACTGATGGCGCATCGCAGGGTACTGGAAGGAATCCTATGGATTCTGCGGAGCGAGTCTCGCTGGCAGGACTTGCCCAGCGAGTTTCCGTCCCCGTCAACGCGCAGGAAGCGGCTGCAGGGCTGGGAAGAGCAGGGCATCTGGAGAACGTTCCTGGCAGAGTTAAACGAGCGGCAGCAGTGGAAGTGGAGCGAGCCTCTCCTGGACGGCAGTTTTGCTCCGGCGAAAAAAGGGGTTCCGCCGTCGGCAAGACCAAGCGGGGCAAGGGGACGAAGTGGATGGTGGTGGTCGACGGCCGCGGTGTTCCGATCGGAGTCCGCCTGCACTCTGCTTCTCCGTCGGAGGTCCGGCGGGCAGAAGAAACGCTGGCCACGATCCGAGTCGGGCGGCGGCAACGCCGCGGACGACCACGACAAAAGCCCACGCGGGTGATTGCCGACAAGGGGTACGACAGCGATGCTCTGCGCGAACGGCTGCGGCGTCGCGGCATGGTCTTGATTGCCCCGCACCGTACGAACCGGCGCCGAGCGGAGCCGCAAGGCGGGCGCGTGATGCGACGCTACAAGAAGCACTGGATCGTCGAGCGGAGTATTCCGTGGTTGGGCAACTTCCGGCGACTCGTCGTGCGCTGTTACCACTTGCTTACCATCTACCAAGCGTTTATTCATATCGCCTGCTTTATGATCGTCTTACGGAGAGTCTTGAAATAGCTTCTAGGCATGTCCGGACGCGTCCCGCGGCGCCGCCCACCTTCAAGCGGTTTCCTGCCTGTCTTGTCAAAGCCAGTTCAGATTACAACTTGCCGCATTCCGGATCACTCCAACTGGTATTTTCGCACTGCCTCATCGGGAGCAAGTCCCCGCTTCACCACATCACACAATGCCTGTTGAAAGGCAGGCGGATTGGGAACCTGAATCGCATTTCGCCCAAACACCACCCCGCCGGCGCCCGCCACCACCACCTCGGCCGCTAACTGCAGAGCGGCAAGCTGGGTCGGCAACTTTGCCGCTCCTAGGCCCAAGACCGGCACGGGTGAACTCTCTGTCACCTCCCGGAACGAATGCGTGTAAAAAGTCTTAATTAAATCGGCTCCCAGTTCGGCGATGATTCGGGTTCCCATGTACACCTTGGCATGCAACTGACCCGGTTCCAGTTTTTCAGCCTCAGCGGGAAAGTATTCACCTAATACCGGCATACCTAGTTCTTGGGCTTCTCGGCAGAGTTTCCGAAATACGGCAACGTTATGCGCATCCTCGGACTCGCTGCCGGTTTCCAGCGTCAGTGAAACCAGGGCCACTTCTGCTCCTAATAGCAAAGCCTCGGCTGGCGAAAAAGCCGGTACAGTCGCACCCTGCTTGTAATTCCATCTGAAGCAATACGTCGTGCTCCAATTTAAGCGCACGATCGCCATGGGAGCGCCCTTGTAGTTGAAGGCGTCCCGGCAGTAGGGGAGCATAGCCGGTGAAAGTAGAATGCCATCAACACAGGGTGCTACTTTGCGCGCTGTCTCTGCCAGATTGATCATGCCGTTCGTCGGTCCATCGTGCAGACAATGGTCCATGGCCACGACCACTGCCCGCTCATTTCGATTGAAAAGTCGCTCGAAGCGAATGTTTCCCACAATCTTCACTCCCTTAGCCTATTGGAGGCTTACTACCTGAGATCCCCGATGTGACTGCAAAGCTGCCGTGAAAAGTTCGTGGCTCAAAGCCGTCTCTTCGGGTGTCACGCAGCCGGCGAACGGTTTAAGTCGCCGGCCTCTTGTCAACTCATAAACGAACGCTGCCCACATCTGGAGGATAGCGTCGGCGAACCCGAACTCAAAGTTTGCGCCGGTAATCGTCTTGAAGGCCGTTTCCTGTCCCATATCCAATTGGCGCCATGACTGGTCGCCCCCGTGATATTCGAGCAACCCCAGACGGCGTGGGTTTCTGGTACTAAACTTGGCGGATGCCTTGGTGCCAAGAACTTCCAAGTACCAGGTGTTCTTCTCGCCGGGTGCAATCCGTTGCGTCTTGATAGTCAGTGGGAACACTCCCTTGCCTGTCGCTCCGCACTGAGCCTCACAGAAGAGCGTCGCATTATCCCAGGTGAGACAGGGCACCAACTTCCCTTCCCCATCAGGCCGCTCAGTGACTATTTTCGACAGAATCGCCCGCACATTACGCGGCCGCCATCCCGCCCGGAAGGGAACGTGACAGGGATGCATTCCCAAGTCGCCCATGCACCCGTACTCCCCATTGAAGTCAATTTGACGTTTCCAATTGATAGGCTTATTGGGATCAAGATCGCTGGAGTGAAGGAACCCACAATTGACTTCCAGGATTTCCCCGAAAGCCTTTCGCTCAATCATGTCCCCGATTCTTTGCACGGGTGGAAAGAAGGCGAATTCCGACGAACAGCGCACGACCGACCCAGGATGCTTTCCTATAGCCTCCAGGATTGCTGTATTGGCCGCCTTGTCTATGCCAAATGGTTTCTCGCCCATGAGGTGTTTGCCAGCTTCAATGGCGGCACAATAGAACGGCTGATGCAAGTGATGCGGGACCGCACAATAAACAGCTTCCACCTCCGGGTTGGCCAGAAGCTCCTTGTAATCTTGGGTCACTTGGCGGATGGAGGGGAAATTCTCTGTGTACCATTGGGCAAAGGCGGGAGGCCTTACGTCAAAGCGATCGCAAATGGCCACAATTTCAGGGCGTGCATCCATATCCGGGAGGTGGCACCAGCGTGCGCTCGCACTGGCGAACTCGCGTCCCATCAACCCGCAGCCAATCAACCCGAAACGTATTCTCCTCATACCTTTACGAGTCGTGCCTACAGAAAATTGCGCTCTCAATGCGAGTAGCCGAGGTGGCGTTCCGCCTCCCCGATCGCGTCATCAATAATATCCATGCACTTTGCTGCCACGTCTAAGTCCATTACAATCGGCGGGCTCATGCGGAGAATATGGCCGGCGGGAACCCAGGCCAGACCATTTCGAAACGCTTCCTTATAGACAAACTCGCCCGCTGCCACAAACGGTTCTCTGCTGGTTCGGTCTTTGACCAATTCCACACCCATCAGACAGCCTTTGCACCGCACATCGCCAATAAGCGGGTGGTCAGCCATCATCTGTGCTAAACGCTGGACAAAGTAACCCTCCAGACGTAGGGCATTGTCAAGCAACCCCTCCTCTTCCATCGCCTCGATCGAAGCCAGAGCGGCTGCACACGCCATGGGGTTTCCCCCGTAACTCGTGGAGGCGCTGATGTGTTCCACGCTGTCGGCATAAGGTTCCCGCACCACCATTGCCGTCACTGGGAAGCCGTTGCCAAAACCCTTTCCCAGAGTCACGACATCCGGCAAGGTGTTCCAGTGTTCCAACGCTAACAACTTCCCCGTGCGCCCCATCCCGGTCAAAACCTCATCCGCCATGAAAAGTATCCCGCGCGCGTCACACCATCGCCGCAGCTTGGGGAAAAAATCATCAGGCGGAAAAATTGACCCCGCCCACCCTTGAATCGGCTCCAGGACGATCCCTGCCACTTGCCCGGTTGTTGCCTCGGCGATGAATTCATCGTAGAAAGTAAAGTAGGCATCCGTGTCAATGGTCCCGTCCGCCTTCTTGAACCAAGGCCGATACGGATTTGGGCGTGGTAACATGTAGAAACCAGCGGCTCGGGTGGCGCCATTCGCGCGCTCCATGCGGGCCAAACTGACCGCATGCCCACTTTTGCCATGGAAATCACCGAAACAAGAGAGGAATTCATGCTTTCGTGTTGCGGCACGGCATACCCGCAATCCAGCCTCCACAGCGGTCGTCCCGTTATCATACATTTGAACCCCTGCCAAGTCGCCAGGTAGAACCTGCTTGAGTTTCTCGAGCAACCTCAACTTAATAGGTGTCGTGAAGTCGTGGCAGTTCATCAACTGGCCGGCTGCTTGTTGCACCGCCGCTGTAACCTTGGGATGACAATGCCCCAACGTAGTCACATAAATCCCGGATGAAAAATCCAAATAGACGTTTCCGTCCACGTCGGTGAGAGTGCACCCATAGCCCTTCTCAAACACTACCGGGAAGAGGGTCACCTGACTTGAATACCCCTTCATAATCGCGGCGGCGCGCCGGTGCATCACTTTTGACTTCGGCCCCGGAACCTCTCCACTGACTATGTGCGGAACCTTCTTCAAATCAACTTTGGCCCATTCAATTGAACTTCCAGTGTAAGCCATGCTCATGGTCTTGGTCCCTGCTTGGTAATACGATCGACCACATGAATTTTCGGCGAAACAATGCCTCTCGTCTCCATTTCAGGATCGCGGTCATCGGAGGCGCTCACATGCCGGCCCGAAGATGGAAATCCCTCCGAAGCTCGGGTACGGATCAAAACACTCGCTAACAGTGAACATTATAGTCACGCTTTTTATGAAGTCAACAAGATTCTCGCGTTATCCCTTCCCCAATGAATAAGGCTGTCACGCACCTGGATAGTGGTCTTCCATTTCGAGGCGCATACATCCTTCGCCCGAACTATAAGCGCATCGGCTCTCCGACGCTGTCGACGTCGGCAACGATAAACAAGCGAGTGGGGTCCAGTTCCTGGCACAAGACAGTTACTCCGTCAAGAATTTCATCCAAAGTGCAGTTCAGTAGTGGCCAAACCTGTACAGACTCGCCATATTCCTGGATGCGGCGAAGCAAGCCGATCCATTGAGACGGAGGTGGGGGACCGGCGCAGGGAATCTACTGTATCGAATTGAGCTTTTCCACTGCCCAGATTAGGGTCAGGTTACGAATCGCTCGCGGGCCATCCAAATAATAGAGCCAACAATCGAGGTGATGGCAAGATTCGATGAGATCCTGCCAGCAGAATTCGTCGTACATCTCAGGACTGATCATGCAGGTGAGCTTCCACCAGCGGTTCTTCGAATCAATACAAAATTCCGCATGGTTATCCCAATCTCGAGCGAATGGCATAACCCATGGGGTGTTGTGTTCCTTGGGTCGCAGAATCAGGTCCCGGTCTGGGTTGAAAGAGTTTCAAGGTGCCACTTCCTCCCCGCACCTACCTTGCTTGAGTAAACTCGAATCAGAGGACCCTCCAGGCCATGCGGTTGCAGTCATGGATAAGAGTTCCGATGGCCCAATCTCTTCGCGTGTGTATTTGCAGTCCCTGCGGTGTGAAGCGACCGTGATCTCGAAACTTCGGCCACTTTCTCGCGTATGACCACTGGCGAGCTCCCATGCCGGAAAGCAAATCACGCACGGGCGGTCATCTTTTCTTGGTGTCATCGGTTCACTCGCGATGATGGTAGACACGTCGGTAGAGCCCGATGTAGTTCCTGCAGAGCTTTTCGTAAAGGGCATGATTCTCTGGATCAGGGCTGAAAATCCGTTCTCGCTTGTAAAGTGCCTTACTGCACTCTTCGAGAGACGAAAACGCGCCTGACCCCACTGCTGCTATCATTGCTGCGCCGACGACCCCCGCCTCTGCAAACACGGGCCTTTCGATCGGCAATCCCGTGATGTCGGCGATCATCTGTGACCAGAAATCGCTCTTGGCGCCGCCTCCAATCGAGCGGACCACCTCTATCGGAAAACCGCACCGTCGGAAAAGCTCAAAGTTCTCGCCAAGGTTGCAACCCAGTCCTTCCATGGTCGCGCGGTACATCTCTACGCGAGTGTGATGAAGTGACAGATTCAGGAAACCACCCCGGGCATCCGGATCCCGCACGGGAGAAATCATGCCATCAAAGTGCGGAAGCATTACGACCCCGCGGCTCCCGACGGGAACACGCGAAGCCATTTCATCCAGCTCTCGAAGGCTCTGACCGGGACTCAACTCCCGATTAAACCATTCCAGAACCACCCCCGCCGTCTTGGAAAAAGCCAGCGCAAACTGATATCGCGGGATCGGGAATCTGCCTCCCAGAAGTCCGGGAGGCATTGGCTGGGGAAGCTGCTCTGTAAGGGTGACAAGAGAGAGCGCGGATCCAGTCGTCACGGACACGATTCCGGGTCGGCAATTGCCTGCTCCCAGAGCTCCCGAATACTGATCATTGGTCCCTGTCACCACCAGGGTTTCAGGATCCAGCCCCCATTGTTCAGCGCTTTTCTGCACCACCCGTGCTACGGGCTGTCCACACTTCTGTATTTCAGCAACTTCACTTTTCCGGATCCCTGCTGCGGCTAGCGCTGCGGCGCAATAGTCGCGCGCATCCTCGGCATACAAGGCGGTGCTTGAAGCGGTGCAAGGGTCAGTGACGGCTCTTCCCGTCAACCGATATGTGAGGTAGTCGGGAAGCAGCAAGTACTGCTTGGCCTGCGCCATCAGCGCAGGAAAGTGCTCGTGCAACCACATTACTTTCGGCCCTGTGGCAATCGCAGTCACATATGGCATAGCCTCGTGGAGGTTGGAGGATTGCAGAGACCGCGTGAGGCGTTTTGCCTGCTCCGAAGCGCGTCCGTCATACCAAACAATGGCAGGATAGAGAGGTTCATCATGTTCGTTCAGGGAAACGAAAGTCTGCCCTTGAGAGCAAATGCTAAGCGCCACAACCCTTGCGCCACTCTCGTGTATTGCTGAAACTGTCGCCTCACGTGCCGCCGCGTAGATCGTGTGGATCGGAATCTCGATGTGACTTTCCTCAGTCAACTGAGGACGGTAGCGTCGATGCGCGAACCCGAGCAGCCGGCCCTGTCCGTCGAACACGCCAGCCTTGGTGCCCGTTCCCCCAACATCTAATCCTAAGTATGCATCCTGTTTCATGGGCGCTCGCAGACTCCTACTGCAAGAGGACGGTGTTCCAGCGCGTTAGTTTCCCCCAGCGCGCGATTTCCTTAGCCAATTTACCGTAGACCAACGCCGAATGATAAGTACCACCCGCACGACTGTATTCGGCCAAGAACTCACCAACTGGAAGGGAGGCTTTGAACCAGCCATGGATTGAATCCGCCATCCTGACCGCCGTTGCTACGTCTTGCATAACAATAGGAGCGACGGTTAAAGAGTATTCGTCGTTGGGGCCGAAGGCGAAATTTGCCAATACTGCATCCCCGGCGCGAAACCATCCGACCGCAACTGCCGGGCTCCCGACGTCAGTGAACGGAAACGGCCTCTCAATCAGGCTAGTGGTTGTTCCTGCCGACTTGACATTCATCTCACCCATATTACTAAGGAAGATCTTGTCCTCTTCCCAGTCAAAACAGAACATTTCTGTGAAGTTGGTTTCTGGGTAGACCGACGCCAGGGCGCAAACGACAGCGGCGGCGAGGACGTCTCCCTCACTTGCACACCCGACGCCGCGTGCCACCGCTTTGCTTGCTTCTAGGAATGGCATCGCTGGCAAACTCGAAGCCTTATCGACCGATATGAAGTTTATGGTGAAAGCTGTGAGCTGTTCTTTCTCAATCCAGAGGCGAATCGCAAGTCCCGCTCGCGTGCTTCGTCGATGCACTCCTGGGGCAAGGTCCTTGAGGATGAAGCGTTCTCGGTCAGAAGCCGTCTCCGCCTCAACAGCTTGATCGTCAACCTTAGCTAATAATGACCCGGCGACCGCCGGGTCACTTTCAATAGTTTGGATACCCAGTGCCGCCCTTAACTTTTCCGGGGCCACAGCAAAATCACCCATGCCAGTAAAAGCAGGCCCGAGCCGCCCGACTCGAGCCCGCCTTATGCCACCAGCCAATCGCGCCGAGCGAGCCAAAGCGGCTAGGCGATCCAGGACATCAGACTTCTCTCGGCGCCGTGCAACCATCGCAAAGGGTTTCTTGTTCCTAAGCAGCAGGTTGCACATGTGCTGGACACCACGAATGCCATGGTCGTAAAAAAGGTTCCTGGGGGTCTTGTCCCGGACCATATGAGTCAGTGGGCGTCGTATCGAAGACCACGATTGAAACGGGCGTCGATGCCAGGGCTAAAAAGGACTCGAGTGAGCGGGAATAAGCCAAGTGTAGAGTCACAATGGCGTCCACGTGCTCGCTTTCAAATTGGTGGCCGGCCGCCTCAAATTCGGGTTTCACCCGGCACAATGGGACGGTACGGACTTCCAATTTACGATCATTCAAAGCAAAAGCAATTTGATCGTAGAAACCGATTACTCTGGTTCTTAGTTCAGGCCACGAATTATCGTAGAGTTCTAAGTACGAGGGTAGAAGCCCCACTTTAGGTTTAGTCATAGTCTTCCTCCTCCACCGTTTAAAAACGACTCCGGCATCCCAACCTCACATAACAGTTCCGCGGCATTCCCATAGAAAACCGCTTCGATATCATTTTCCCTAAGGTTAGTTTTCGCGGCCGCACGACGGAAGGCATCGATTTCTTCATACATGAAAAAGCTCAACAGGTCCGCGTCCTTTCCCTCGACTTCCCGCATATGCGGATCACCCGCGAGATCTCCGTAAAATCCTTTCGGAACCAGGTTGATATAGGTCCCCCCTTCACAGATGCGCCTTGTGCGCATTCGCAACACAGGTAAATCACTCCCAAATAGGATCCGTCTTGAACCCACCGCCCGGATCAACTGCTCAAAGGTTTCGGCGCAGGTGTTGGCAGAGATGTCGAAAAGCATTCTGCGCGTTTCTCCAAGAATCTCAAAGGCGTTGCCGATATCTTCCGGGCAATAGGCGCGCCCCACATGAGCAATGATCACCTTAATGCGCGGATAATGTTTCTCAATTTCGACCATTTGGGTCAGATTCAAGGGGTCCCGAAGCCGATCGCAGCGCGGAATATGCAGCATGACTATCCAACCGTGCCTATCTAACACTTTCAATTGGTGGTGCGGCAGGAAGTCGTAAATCTGTATGTCCTTTTCGGGGATGCGGAAGTCAGACCGGGTTAAGTACACTTTGGCCCCAAGAAAATTCCCGGATATTATGCCCTCTTCAATTTCAACTTCGCTCCAGCGAGGATCGGCAAAGATCAAAGCTGGCATATGATTCTTGTGCGCACAGTCGCTTACATACTCGTTGCCTCCTTCTATATCATCCCCGGGCGACAAGGCCATCCCGAAAATGAGGGGGAGGATCTTCTTGCCTGGAAACATGAGATGATATGTTTCCATCAGATCTTCAACCGAGTTGTCGATGGCCACGCGGTAGGGCCATGTTACAGCCCGAACGCATTCTTCCTTTTGTTTGGATTTGAACCGATCAAGCCAGACATGCGCATGGACATCGATTAAGCGGGCTGGAAGGAAACTTTGCAAACCATTCTGGTAGAATTCCCGGTCAATCGCCTTGACCTCGAATAAGGAGCCCATTTGTTTTTCCGCACCCTTTGCTGTAAGCCCTACCACAGACATTGGCATAGGCCAGAGCCGTCGCGGCGGGCCGTGCGCTAAGAGTTACCATGCCCGGACAAGATTCATACCGTATTCCACAATGAACTCTTCCAAGCATGTTTTTGAACCTTATAATCAAGTCGAGAGAAAACACAAGGACTTTCTTGTCCCTTCAGCACACGTTCGTCCAACCTATTGAACTCTGAAGGCAGAAAAGCGCCTAGGTCGAAGCACCCCTCAAGCAAAGAGTTGACCAAGATCGAGACTTGTGGTCCGGCAGCCTGAATCTCGCAGAGCTGGATCTCGTCTGGACCGAAGACCCTGGCGAGATAGGTGTAGTTCTCCCGTTCAGCCCTGACCGCCCCCGGGTTCGGCCTCGACCTGGGCCAAGCGAGTCCGCGCGGCCTCTATCCGCTCCTGGCGCTGTTTGATTTGGGAGTCACGTTCGCCATTCTTTCGGCCTAACAAAAGCGGATGGGAAGGCCGCAGCCAGCAGTTTCGGGACTCGCGATAGCGTAGACAGGGCCCTGTCCCGAGCCCCTAGGCCGAGCCAAAGAAAAATGGTGCGCTGGAACCCCTCGAAGAATGTATAGTGTGGGGCTGTTGGGAGCTAAAACGGAAATTCAGGTCAACACCATCGAACAGATTTTTCAGGAATCACGGAATACTGTCAACTCTCACGCGCAACCAACCCCAGGTCTATGTTTTCATCTACGTCTTAACGAAAAGGGAGGTCCCCTGTGAGTAAGGAATCATTTCGGAATTCCGTTAGCAGGCGGGAGTTTTTGGGAGGGCTGGCGGGAAGCGCTATGGCCAGCGTGGCGTTGGGCTGCAGAGGCCGGAAGCCCGCGCTTGGCGAAAATACAGCCAGGGAAGCCTTCATTGTGCCCAACTTCCATCCGGCCAGTTGCGGGTGGTTGACCACTTTTTCCAAGGAACGTGTTTATTGCGCCAACGACTATCTGGACCATCTGGATCGAGTGCGCGACGATCCCAATTACAAGTTCGCGCTCTCCGAAGTCAATAACATGATTGCCATTATGAACTTCCAGCCGCAGCGGATTGAGGAGATCAAGCAGAGAGCGAAGGAAGGCCGCGTGGAGCTGGTCAACGCTAATTTCCTGGAGATGACGGTCAATCTCGCAGGCGGTGAAGCCCTCCTTAAGGAGGGTGTGGAGGGACTGCGCTGGCAGGAGCAGATGATGGGCATTCACCCGCGCCTCATGTGGGTGATCGACACTTGTGGACTCCATGACTAGATGGGCCAGATCTCCTCGGGGTTGGGTCTGGAGGCCATGGTTTACGAGCGCATGAACAAGACAGACAGCACCATACACTGGGCCGAGTCGCCGGATGGGTCTCGCATTCTGGCTCTGTGCCCGGACGGCTACGCTTCTTTCAGCTCGGTCTTCACCACGAGAGATCGGCTGAGCACTGGCGAACTCCAGAAACTCGAGGATGAACTGGGGGAATGGGCCAAGAAAACACCGGACGGCGCTCCCGTGTTGGTTCTGGCTGGGAGTGGAGATTACAGCCAGGCCCCCATGAGGAAAGAATACCCGCAAGAATTCCTCGAGCAGTGGAAAAAGGTGTTTCCGCAGACCAAAATCCACATTGCCATCGTCAGTGAGTACCTGGATGCGATTCTGCCTGCAATCAAGTCCGGCCAAATCAAGATCCCGACCATGAAGGGCGGAACGGGATACACGTTCGACGCATTCTGGATCGAATGTCCCCAGGTCAAGACCTCCTATCGACGGAATGAGCACGGGTTACAGGCGGCGGAGACCATTTCCACCATCGCCAGCCTCCATTCCGGGTTCGCGTACCCAATCCAGACCCTCTACGAGTCTTGGATCCTAATGTTGCTAAATATGGACCGCAACACACTTTGGGGTTCCGCCGGCGGCATGGTTTATGAAAGCGAGAATTCATGGGATGTCCACGACCGAATGGAATACGTGGGAACGAGCAACAAGAAGGTTCAGGCGGCGGCGTTGAGCTCGATCAGTCCGGAAGGAGAGGCGGCGACGCTGTTCAACCCGCTCAACTGGGAGCGGAGCGATCCCGTAGTGCTGGAATTGCCCGATGGGCAGGGTCTTGAGGGGGTGATTTGCCAGACGGCTCCCAATGGTAAGACGCTGTGCAGTCTCGGCCTACCCTCTGTGGGAGTGGCAGGATTAAGGCTCGAAACCAAGAGCCCAGAAGCGTCGAAGAAGATCGAACTCCCCGAAAGCATAGAAACACACCACTACACGGCGCATATCGACTGGAAGACTGGGGCCTTGGTGAGCTTGAAGGTCAAGCCGTCGGGGCGGGAAATCTTGGGCGGCCCTGCCAACGTTTTCGTGGCCGAAAAGCCCAAGCCGCAATCGGATGACTACGGAGACTTTGTGAGTTGGCGCCCGGACCGTACTCGGCTGGCTTCCTCGAGCGATTTCAAGCCCACGTTAACCGTCAGCAGCGGACCTCTGGCCACGACCGTGGAGGTGGCGGGCGAGTTCTACGGTGGTGCACCGAGCCGGCGAGTGATGCGTTTCTACGCGGACTTCCCGCGCATCGACTTTGAAACGGAGGTCCAGGATATTCCGAATATCACGGTGGGGGTATCCGAATTCCCGCTGGCTGAAGATATCGAGGAAGTCCGGCGAGGCATTCCTTGCGGTTTCTCTCATGGGGCTTGGGCCAAGCCGAACCCGAATTTGGTGGGCTGGACAAAGGGCATCGTGCCGGCGGTGCGCTGGAGTCATTACAGCCTGGCCGGAGGAGGAGGAGTGGCAATCCTAGACCGGGGGCTCACAGGCCGGGAGCTCAACGAAAGGACACCCGTCATTTATCTGCTGAACGCCACGGATAAGTATCACGACTATCCCAACGCTTGGCTGAGTGGCAGAGGCAGACACCATCTGGAATATGCGCTCGTTGTGCACGAAGGCCCTTGGGATCAGGCCAGGATTCCCCAGATGGCCTGGGAATACAATTGCCCTCCGGTGCTTGTGGCAGGCAGAGAAGCGATCGCGGCGAAGTCATTCGTTCACACCTCAAGTAACGTCATTGTCGAGGTGGTGCGTCGGGAGGATAAGGATATTGAGATGCGCCTCACCGAGTGCCTGGCCTTGCCTGGAACCGCTGAAGTGACGATAAGCTTGCCGCATCGAGGGGCGGCCCTGACCGACCTGCGGGGCAGGAATCCCAAGTCCCTAGTGGGCAGTGGCCCTACTTATCATTTCCCGGTGCGGCCGCAGCAGATCATGACCATCCATTTCCATGCCGCGTCTCCTGTGGAAGAGATCAAGCCGGTAACAGAGTGGGATAAATTCGTGCCGGAGCCAAAGCGGGCGGCGCTCCACACATATGACAACTACAAAGGGCACCCGCCCTTTGGCAACGAACCGCAGACGTAACCGTGGCGGCGCGTCATAGCGGTTTTCCCAGGGTGTGGGCCCCCTTTTACACCCGGCACAGAATCATGGCAGGCTTTCGGGACATACAGTCTATTGTGGAAATGAACACTTAAAGCCCCTTTTCTCAGGCGTCAAACGACGTAATGCGAGGTCTCGCGGTGTGAGGAGGTTCCGGTTTTCATTCAGCTTACCTTTTCCATCCTGCCGAGCTCTTCAGCCGATACATCATTGGCCGGCTCTCGACCGGGTCTATCGACCCAGCCAGGCTTTCGCTGTACAGCAGAAGTCCCTGCTCGGATTTACTGGGGTGAAACCCCACGACTACTCCTGCTCGGATTGCTCCGCTCTCATTGACCGTCAATGCTCTCACTTCGGCGATCTGAACCGTCAGCACATCACGAAGATCCCAAATCCATTGCCGCGGTTCATTGGTCAACTGAAATGAACCAACCTCGCTCTCTACACCCGTCGGTCCTTCCACAGCCATGGCTCCCAGGCTGCCTGCGAACGTATTTGTTTACCGGGTGGTGGGATCGCTCCAGAAATGAGCTCGAATGGGCGAAGTCTCTTGGGGCCTTGGACGTGACCGCTGAGAGTGCCTCTTGCGAACGTAATCATCGACCCGCTTCTCTCCGGACCGAAGGAATTGAAGAAAGTCGATTCCCTTGTATTCGCAGGTCTGGCTGATACTCAACAGCACCAGATAATCACGGATGCTACTCTCCGTTGAGTGCGGCTCGATTACATTGCGCAGTGCTGCGAAAGCCTTTACCGCGTGTTCCGCATTGTTGTTGTTCCATGGAATATCATCGTGGTCCAGAAAGGTAAAGAGCTTTCCCTGGTTTTTTCTGAATCTTTCCTGAGCCTTTCGCGCCAGTTCGGTCTTGTAATGGCGTGTACTCAGGCGGTCGTAGAAGCGCGTCACCTGTACCTTGTGCTTCTTAAGGAAGTGAGACTTCAGACCAAAGCGGTCAATCGTCTCGATCATGGGCTTCAATAGTTCCGCAAACTCATGAACCAGAGTCTTCATCTCTTCATTAAAAGGCTCCTTGAGAACATCCTCGTTCAAATCCCGAATCAAATGAATCAGACATTTCTGTTGTGCACAGCTGATCGAATCATACGCAGAATAGAAGTCGGACACTAATACACCGTTGAAACCGCTGAGGAACTCCTCGGCAACCTTCCCTTCACGGGTCGCAGACCATAGGTAAATCACATCCTCCATGCTCGTGAATACCCACACGTAACCGTTGCTGCCTTTAGTGCTCATGTGAGTTTCATCAGCATGTATAAGCTTTCCATGGAGTAGCGTCTTCTTGATCTCCTCGTATCCGCCCTGATAGAGTTCCGCAGCCCTCCGCTTTAAGCGGTTGATCGTTGGCTCACCGACATCATAATGAAAAAGCTTAAACATGCTCCCTGACAGCTTCAATTGAGGTATGTGTAGCTCGATGATGTTATGAATCACATAGGCTAGAAGTTGCAGACCATACCGATGTCGTGTCCATTCGTATACGTTCGAAGCAAACGGGATCCCACAATCCGAGCATTTGTAATGGTCGATGATGTACTTGCTAACCCACCTCTTTACGCCGCCCGTAGTGAACCGCAAGTCGTACAGCAACTTGCTGTGCCTTCCATTCATTCTGATCTTTCTGGAATTACACTGCGGACACGTCCAAGGCCGGGACGGGCTCACTGTCACGTTCACCGGCAGAGTGCGGCGCCACTTCTTTCGTTGATTCCTTCTAGCGACTCGCCTGAGGCGAGGATTTGAGCGAATGTATATTCTGTCGCGTTGATAGTCCCAGTACGCGCACTTATTTATCTGGTCGAGTTCGGGAAGCACGAAATCCACTGGTCCCAGCCTGTACGGCGTCTGTGGCTTCAGAGAATCAACGTGGACGGCATTTGGAAACTGCAGTGCTGTGGGCGAGGCGCCCTCTCTCGGGATCAGTTGGAGCAACGTCTTCACCTCTACTTCCAGGGCGGCGCAGTCGTCAGTGTTGTAGGTTATGAGATCCTGCTTGGCAGTTTTGCTACCCGTGAGTTCCCACTCCCGCCGGAGAGCTAGGCTTCGCTGGCCCGAGGGTTCCTCAATTGACCACTTGAAGCCGAGATAGGATGCAATGTCCTTGAGACCGTTGGAGTACGTCGGAAAATATACGCGCCCATACACAACCGAGAGAATATTCTGGGCGGATTTCATCAATCCGTGCACCACCGAGCGTGCGTCCTCGGCGGTGTCACCGTACCGCTTCGTTAGGCGCCGGAGAAATACAGTCTCGTAGCTGCCATAGTAAATCAGCTGAGGATTCTCGATGTTCGTGATGATTTGAAGAAACTCCCTCCAGATATTCTCTTCGTCCGCACGGTCATCCGCCCAAAGAGATCGTTGAACAACAGAGGTGGCGCGCGGAATTCTCAGGCCAATGAGATAGTAGGAGTCGCGATCGGGCGTTCCTTCGACATCGATATATACGGGAGTGCCCTTTATGGTGAGCTCCGGCTTTCCAACGACATAGATTTGTTTCTCGCGAAGCGCGAGGGCCTTGAGAGCGTGGTAATACTTGATTATTCGGGGGTTGGACCGTTTTGAGTGTTTTCGCGGCCGAAACGTGTAGGAC
>Ga0181538_10001107_pt1 | contig 31158 bp, 17 predicted proteins | sample PEATcosm2014_Bin_40_FD_119773 | JGI IMG/M metagenome (GOLD analysis project Ga0181538, IMG submission 119773) | Peatland microbial communities from MTU Mesocosm Facility, Houghton, MI, USA - PEATcosm2014_Bin23_30_metaG | ecosystem: Environmental > Terrestrial > Soil > Wetlands > Peat | place... | reverse complement strand
TCATTCTCCAGCTTCAAATCGCTCGCCAGCGGATCGCGATGCCGCCCATTCATCCACTATACGGTAGCCGATGCGGCGCTATTTGTCCAGCGAAATCGACCTGGGGACGTGAACTGTTACGAATGGACTTCCCAAAGTCACCTTGGTCGCGAACTTTAGTCCGCAAAACCAGGAGGCATTTATGACGCTCACGGGCTACCTAACGGACTGTGCCGTAGTATACGGCGCGGCAGGCTGTCCCGCGATACAGAGTAGCTACTTTCGGCGTGAAACTCGGGTTGATGCGAGAATGACCACTCCCTTGCTCGCCAGAGCGCGAGTGCGGTCATGGCTCGGAAACGCCTCGCTGATGGCACACGACTTATTACCGAGCCGCGACTTATTACCGAGCCGCGACGTATTACCGAGCCGCGACGTATTACCGAGCCGCGACTTGTTACCGAGCCGCGACCGAAGGGAGACATCTGAGTTGTTCCGTCAAGATGTTTTTGCAGAAAACTTAGAAAAACCCGCGACCAGTTTCCACTCCCCCTCGGTGGTCGGCGCGAAGGCGCCGATCAACGGCGATCCGCGTCGTTGTAGAGAGCGCATGTGGAGCTGCTCATCATAGGGGCGGCGGTCTTTCCAGCAGCGATAGATGATCCGGATCCACCGGTAGGCCAGAGCCCGCACGGCCGGGTGGTATTTTTGACGGTTTTCCCGCCGGACCGTATAGAACACCTTCGCCCATTCCGATTGAGCGATCGAGTGAGCAGCGAATTCGTGGAAGGTTTGCCGTAAGAACTTGGGGCAGGCCACCCTCATATGCACCTGTACCGAGTTGCCGCTGCGCTCCGTGACCGCTGCAATGCCACTAATCCGCTGCACGTCCTCTGCCGACTCAAAACGATCCCGGATCGTGCCGAATGCCACGATCAAGCGCGGCACCAGCGCTGGCCCAGCTCCCGGCAGCGAGCTGAATAGGCTGGCTTCCGGGTGTTCGGCGACCACCTCGGCGATCCGCCGGTCATACTCCACGATGGAGTCGCGCAGGGCGGCAATCACCCTTACCAACGCCTGCGCTTTGCGGCTTTCGCCTTCCACAATAGCCCCGTCTTCGGTCGCCGGCATCGCTGCCCGATGCCCTCGATCCGCTCCCGGATGCGCTCCTCGTCCCGGCAGTTGTGCTGGTGGAAGAACCTGCGCAAAGTGCCGGGATGCGCCCGCCGCATCTCCAGCAGCGTGCCCCACCGCTCCAGTACGGCGCCCACCAGCGGTGAGTCCACCCCGTCGAACCACTTCAGGATTTGCGGAAAGTAGATCTTCAGACACGCCGTCAGCCGATTCTTCTGCCGCGTCTTCTCATCCACCAGCATCCGTCGGCTCTCGACCAGAATTTGCAGCAGCCGGGTCGCTACCGTATCCGGACGCTGCGGGCGCAGCTTCTGGCGGTGCCGTAACAGCAGATCCAGCAGCGACGCCGTATCTCCAGGGTCACTCTTGGCACCCGACGGACAGAACGCCTTGCGGTAGTCAGCCGCCGTCTTCGGGTGCACCGGAAACAACACCAGGTGCGGGTACTTGGCCAACAGACACACCAACGATCCGCGGGACTGTTCCAGGCACACCGCGATCGGCCGGCCCGCGAATCGCTGGTGCAACTCCATCGCCCAGACATCGACTGCTTCCGGCGTATTTTCCACTTCCCCCTGTTCCGGCTGTTCGGATTCGGCTGTAACCAATCGCCAGAAATGCTTCTGGTCGGCCCAGTCGATGGCGGCAAACGCGGCCCACTCCGGCTCATTGACTTGCTTGTTGCTCTGATTTGCCATGGCACTCCTGCCCTTTCTCGGGCGGGCTGGCTTGATTCCACCGAAAAGCTTATAGTGGAGTCTGGAAGCCAGACGACATCTGAGTATTCGTCTCTGGAACCAAGCGCATCCCGCTGCTCGAAGCTCTCCCTCAAGCATCGGAGCTGGCGGTCATTATTCGTAGCAGCGGGATGCCCGCTCCAACATTCTTCCTATCAAATGTTTTGAGCGGTGAAAACCCCGGCCTACACCCCTTTGGGGTGTACGGCCCTCCAACTTCAAAACCAGATCTATATTTTATTGTTCGGAACTACTATAAGCGGTCAGCGGACGCTGAAAGACGAATTTTGCGCCGCAAAGGAGCTCGGCGGCTGACGACAGGTCACATTCTGCGATCAATAGAGACCGTGCAAAAGAACACGAAATCACCGGCCGTCGATTAACTTGTTTTCATGCGGGTGATCGATTCGGGCGCTCGATTTCGCCTGTGCCGGGTGGATGAGAACGTTCGCCGCAATCCTGCTGTTCACGCTCGGCGCCATGACAGCCCGGGCGGATACCGGATACGCATACGCGCTGATCTCCGACGGCACCCTTGCCACGGTGAATCCCACGTACACTTTGAACCCGGCTGGCGGCCCCGTCACCGCGAGCCATAACAGCACCGGCTCGTACACCGTCACCTTCCCCAATCTCTCAATCGCCACCGGCTGGGCAGTAGAAGCCGCGGCCTACGGCGCCACGGCCAACTACTGTAACGTGGCAGGCTGGGGCTTGCTGGGAATCAATGTCCAGTGCTACAACCCCAGCGGCGCCGCTGCGAATTCCCCGTTCACAGTGCTGGCCATCTCCAATGGGAACGACAAGAATATTTTGTTCGCATGGGCCGACCAACCTACCGCTGCGAACTATAATGCGAACAGTTCTTATGCCTATAACCTTGGCGGTAGTGTCGGTATCACCCGCAGCGGACCCGGCGAATACGTGGTTTCTTTCGGGCTGAACAGCGCCAACGGAGGCGCCATCCAGATCGACGCCTATAACAGCAACGCCAATTGCTATTCCGGTGGGGAACAGACGGACATGTTTTACGTCTTCCCAGTCTACTGTCTCAGTCCGTCCGGAAGCCCGGTGGATTCAGAGTTCGTAATCGCCAGCGTTCCAGGCGGTGCAACCCCAACAGGGCTCGCCTTCGCATCCACCAGCGGGGGGGCTTTCACGTACAACCCCACCGGCAGCACTGTAAACATCAGTCATGTGTCCACCGGCCAATACCAAGTGACGTTTGCCAGTCTCGCCATCGCCCAGGTAAGCGGCGGGACCGTGATAGCCACCGCGAATGGCTCTTATGGCATATATGCCCGATGTACCGTTAGCAATTGGCAGGTCGGCGGCGGCAGCACCCTGCAAGTATCGGTAGCCTGTTATGACGCTGCCGGCAACCCGGAGGATAATGCCTTTCAGATTCTGGCACTGCCGGCGATGGGGTATGCGTACGCTTTTGTCGTTGATACGGTGGTCTCCTCGGCACTGAATCCCGGGGGCGGGCCGGTCTCGGCCGCTGGCATCTACTCCGACCGTAGCTATACGGTCACCTTCCCCAATTCCGGAATCGGCGCCGGGTGGTCGGTGATGGTATCTGGGTACCAGCTAGGCGAGTCCTGCGGACCCGCCAACTGGGCCAACAGCTCTGTGACAGTGAATTGTTTCAACCCCTCCGGCCTTGTCACCCATGACCTCGGCTTCGAGATTCTGGCCATCTCGAATACCAACGGCAGCGATATCGCCTTCGCCAGTTACGGTCTCCCGCAGTTTTCCTATAACCCGGCGGGCACCATCACCACCGACCACGTCTCCACGGGCTTCTATACGGTTACCTTCAACGGCCTGAACGGAAACGGAGGTACCGTCCAGGTCGCTTCCCCGCAAAATCCCGTCCTTTGCTACTCCGATGGATGGGGCGGGAGCCCTTTCACGGCTCTCGTGTTGTGCACGAATAGCGACGGAAACCCTTTTGATACGGAATTCAACATCATGGTGATTCCGGCCGGAGCAACTCCTCCAGGGATCAACTATGCTCTGGCGGATCAACCGACTTCGCAACAATACGACGCCGACGCCGGGTTCACTTACGATCCCAGTGGCCCGGTGCCTGTCCAGCGCTTTGACACTGGGCAGTACGAAGTGTCGTTCCCGGGTGGGGGGACAATTTCCGGGGGTACCGTATCCGTTACCTCACAAGGCGGCGCTAGTGGAGAGGCCACTTATTGTAGCCCGGAGACCGGGACCCCGTCCCAGCTCTTCGTGAATTGCTATAACGTCGCCGGCCACCTGGCCGACTCGCTCTTCCAGGTTCTCACTATCGCCCCCGTCCCCGGCCCGCCCGCATTCTTGGGTGGGGGCGCCGGCTCCCCGCAAAGCACGCCCGTGACCACTCCCTTCGGCACAGCAATGACCGCCCTTGTGCTGGACGCGAACAATAATCCAGTTCCGAATGTCCCGGTGCTGTTCACCGCGCCCAACTCCGGCCCCAGTGGAACGTTTCCAGGGGCGTCACTGACAGCTACGACCGTTAGCAATGCTTCCGGTGTCGCCACCGCTCCCACTTTCACCGCCAACAGCATTGCCGGTGGGCCGTATATGGTGTCCGCCTCCTTTATCGGAGCCGCCTCGGCGAATTTCTCCCTGACCAACACCCCGCTTACTTCGATTACGCTACAGACGTTGCCGGCCGGCCTCGCAGTCAGCGTCGACAGCGGCGCACCGGCCGCGTCCCCGGTGGTGGCCGCATTGGTCCCTGGTACCAGCCATACCATCGCGACCTCGACCCCGCAGGCCGGCGGTACGGGCATCCAGTATGCCTGGATGAACTGGTCCGACGGCGGGACGCTCTCGCACAACATCACGGTTCCCGCGTCGGACACCGCTTATACCGCGACCTTCCAGACGCAGTATCTGCTGACGAGCAGTGCCTCGCCGGCCGCGGGCGGGACGCTCACCCTCGGCAACGGTAGCTACTACGACCCTGGAACGGCGGTCCCGGTCGCCGCCACAGCCAACCCGGGGTACGTTTTCAGTAACTGGTCGGGACCCGTGGCGAACGCCAACAGCGCTTCCACCACCGTGACCATGATCGGGCCGGAGACCGTGACGGCCAACTTCTCCCTGGCGGCCGGCATCACCGTTCAGACGAGCCCGGAGGGATTGCAGTTCACCCTGGGTGGCACTACCTACACCGCGCCGCAGACAGTGAACCTGTCGCCGGGGATGTATACCCTCGCGGTCCTCGCGACCCAGGCGGGGTCGTCCGGTACCCAGTATGCCTGGATGAACTGGTCCGACGGCGGGACGCTCTCGCATAATATAACCGTCTCCGCGGCGTCCGCCACTTACGCTGCGAATTTCCAAACGGAATATCTGTTGACCGCGAGCGCCGTGCCGGCCAATGCCGGTACGGTGAGTCCCAACAACAGCTACGTCGCCGCCGGATCGAACACTACGCTTACCGCTTCCTCCCAACTGCCGCACATTTTCAGTTACTGGAGCGGCGCCGCCAGCGGTACCGCCAGTTCCGTCTTGGTTGCTATGAACGGCCCCGAGTCTGCCACCGCGAATTTTGTATCGTGCGACCTCAATAACGATGGCGTGGTCGACGTAAAGGATCTACAGATCCTCATCAATCAGGCTCTCGGCAAGGCGCCGCCGGTCACTGATCTCAACCACGACGGCATGGTCAACGCGATCGATATTCAAAGGCTTATCGCGGTGATCTTGAGCGATTAGAGGTCGGCACTCAGTTAGCAAAAATCGAGAAGCCGGATACAGACCCGATAACTGCCGTAAGCCGATTGGACGCGGGGGTATCTTGAGGGCCTAGCGGGTGCGAGCCTGGCGGGGCAGAAAAAATAAACGGACGCCGAACCGCTGTTAGTCTCGGGCTACGAAAACATGGTTCAGCGGGCGTCCACGGTTCCCGCTGACAGACGTTCCTTAGTGGAGCGGGCCGGAGCGCGAATCGTGGAGCTTTATGCGGCTTGGGGAAAATCGGACAAGGCCGAACTTCGGTGAGCGAGGATGGTCCGCTGGCAACGCCGCCCTTGGTTTAGGCGAGCCATCGTAAGCTTGGCGCCGCGCTGCGGAACAGGCGCCGTTTCCAGCAAGGCCCAGATGGCTTTGTGCTGTATCTAAAGAAGATGAGTGTTTTCACCCCCTTCGTAAATGGCCTTTTGGGGCAGCCGCGGCGTTCGGGCGGTTTTGGGCTCTCTTCCGCAATGAGTGCTTTTCCCTCGTCCGCCTCCGCAGGCCGGGAACTGGATCCGGACATCGCCGCGATCGAAGGAGCGCCCCGAAGCGATTTCGCCGGCGCGATGCTTAGCCGAGCGGTTATGTATGAGACCGCTCCGCGACCGAAATGTTGATCCTGCCCAACCACAGTCTCCTCGTGAGCGCGAGGAAATGCAGGCGGCACTCACTAAGCTTCGAGAAACCCTTGCGAAGCTCTACCTGACCATCAACGATGCAGGTCCGCCTTATTCGCCTACCTGGGGGAAAGACTTTCGTGATATACAATGATTCATTCCGTCAAGAGTGACCATCGAATCGCGCGGTTGGATTGGCGTACTGTTCGCCTGCCTCTGCCTCACTGTTCCAGTGCAGGCTGACCTCCCGGCGCCGCCTACCGTGACGAGAGTGAGCCCATCCGCCGGCCCGGCTGTGGGCGGCAATAGGGTTACGATCAGCGGATCGAATTTCATCGGCGTCCTCTTCGTGTACTTCGGCGGCGTTAGCGCAACTGCCGTTACGGTCAGTTCTACCAGCCAGCTCACGGCTACCGCGCCTGCAGGGTCAGCTGGCACGGTCGATATCGCGGTGGGGGCGTTGGGGGGCACAAGCTCCATCAGCGCCGCGGATCAATATACTTATGTGTCGGCGCCTACAGTGACCAGCGTCCGCCCCAACACGGGAGGGTCCTCCGGAGGGACGTCAGTCACTATTACCGGCACGAACTTCGCCGGCGCCACCGCAGTGCAATTCGGGATCACAAGCGCGGACAATTTCACGGTCAACACGGCGACGCAAATTACCGCCACGGCGCCCAGGGGATCCGGCACGGTCGACATCACAGTCACAACGGCGGGCGGCACAAGTCCCACCGGCGGCGCGGATCAATACACGTATTTCGGGGCGCCTACGGTGACGGCAGTGAGCCCACAGAGTGGACCGACCTCCGGAGGGACGACAGTCACCATTACCGGGACGAACTTCTCCGGCGCCTTCGGCGTGGCGTTCGGGAGCACAAGCCTGAGCGCAGACGGATTCTTCGTCGCCTCGTCTACCGAAATTGCGGCTATCGCGCCTGCGGGGTCTGGCACTATCGATATTACAGTCACGGCGCCGGGAGGTAGAAGTTCGACCAGCTCTGCGGACCAATTTACGTATGCGCCAGAACCTACCCTAACCAATGTCAACCCGAACAGCGGACCAACCGCTGGAGGGACGTCTGTGACTCTGACCGGCTCGAACTTCACCGGCGCCAGCGCGGTGGAATTCGGGATCACGAATGCAACCAGCTTCACGGTCAAAACGGCGACTCAAATTACAGCCACCGCGCCAGCGGGATCCGGCATTGTCGACATCACCGTCACGACGCCGGGAGGCACAAGCTCCACCGGCACCGCGGATCGATATACGTACGTGCCGGCGCCTACAGTCACGGGCGTCAGCCCCGGTGCTGGAGGGTCCTCCGGAGGGACGTTGGTCTCTATCTTCGGCTTGAATCTCGCCGGCGCTACCGCGGTGAAATTCGGGAGCGTGAGCGCCAACACTTTTACGGTCTACTCGCCCACGCAGATTACAGCCACGGCGCCAGCGGGATCCGGCACCGTCGACATCACCGTCACGACGGTAGGAGGCACAAGTTCCATCGGCAGCGCAGATCAATTTACCTATTTGCCGGCGCCCGTCGTAATCGGCGTCTCCCCGCCCAGTGGGCCCGCCTCCGGAGGGGCGATAGTCACCATCACCGGGATTAACTTCACCGGCGCCACCGCGGTCAAGTTCGGAACCACGAGCGCAGGCGGTTTCACTGTCAACGGGAACCAGATTTCGGTTAACGTACCTGCAGGGTCTGGCACTGTCGATGTCACCGTCACGACGCCGGGAGGCACAAGCTCCACCAGCAAGGCGGATCAATACATGTACGTGGCGGCGCCGGCCGTGACCGGTATCCGCCCGAACAGCGGACCGCTCGCTGGAGGGACGTCTGTGACCATAACCGGCACGAACCTCAGCGGCGCCACCGCGCTGAATTTCGGGAGCGCGTCCGCAACCAGCTTCACGGTGGAATCAGCAACGCAAATTACCGCCATGGCGCCAGCGGGATCCGGTACCGTCGACATCACCGTCACGTCGGAGGGAGGCACCAGTCCAACCAGCGCCGCCGACCAATATACCTATGCCCTTGCGCCTGCTGTTACGGCCATCAACCCGTCAGCGGGGCCGACCTACGGCGGTAACACGGTTTCGGTCGGCGGCGCGAATTTCACCGGCGCCACGGCCGTCCATTTTGGTAGCCAAAGCGCACCCAGCTTCACGGTGATAACTTCGAACTTGATCTCTGCCATAGCACCTTCCCAATGTTCGGGCGCGGTCGACATCACAGTCACCTCGCCCGGCGGCACGAGCAGCATTGGAGCGGCGGATCGATATACCTACGGCACCGCGCAGAACAGAGTTACCGATGTGCAGCTTGGAATCGACGAAGCTCTCGGAACCACGATGCCGACGAACGATATAAATGGCGACGGCGTGGTCAATGTTGTCGACATTCAAATATTCATTGATGGTCTTCTCAACGTCGGATGCATATCGGGTAATCAGTCGAACCAGGCTTCCCAGGCGCGCATTCTCAATTCCGCGCCACCGGGGTCAATTGCGTCCAACAGCGATGGCGCTGCCGGGAAGCCAGCTCACACATTGGACCTGGGCACGCTCGGCGGATCGATTTCCAGGGCTTATGGAATCGATAACTTTGGCCGCGTCGTCGGCGAATCCGAAACCGGCTCGCAAGGAGATTGCCGATCTCTATCCTGCCCCGTCCGTCACGCCTTTTTGTGGCAATCTGAGCACATGACGGACCTTGGTCTCATGATGGGCGCGGCGGATCTCGCAAGCGTGGCATACGGGGTCAATGACGCCGGCCAGGTTGCGGGATTCAATTCGGTGCTGGCCGAAAAAAGCGCCGGCTTCTTGTATGGAGCCGGATCTGCGGTTCCGTTGAGCAATCTACCGAACAGCCGCGCGAGAGCCGTCAATCTGCATGGGCAAGTTGTGGGCGATTTCTCCAGGGGAGCGGGGGCATCTGAAACACGCGCCTTTTTGTGGTCCGCCGGCGTGGCCCTCGATCTGGGGACATTTGGCGGCGCAGACGCGCGTGCGTTCGCCATTAGCAATCTGGGACAGGTTGTCGGGACGGCCCGTTTACCCGGCAATTTCGCGTCTCACGCCTTTTCATATGCGGGCTCGGGGCTGACCGATCTGGGGACACTCGGTGGAGCCAACAGTACGGCCCTTGGCATCAACGACGTCGGCCAAATCGTGGGAGTAGCGCAGGTCGGCAATGGGTCGCCTCACGCTTTTTTGTATGACGGAGGGCTGATGACTGACCTGGGAACGCTCGGGGGAGCGGAAAGCCAGGCCAGCGGGATCAATGATCATGGTCTCATCGTCGGCTGGGCGAGGACTGCCGATGGCCGGCGTCATGCGTTCGTGTGGAGTGCCGGGCGGATGATTGATCTGAACACTCTTGGCGGCCTCACGGAGAACGTCTTGCTCGAAGAGGCGACCGCAATTAACGATCTGAGACAAATCGTCTGCAATGGAAGTAATGGACGAGGCTACCTGGTGACCCTGCCTGAAGAAATCCGTTGAACTCAAGTGGATTTGCGAGAGCTTGCACGCGCAAGAATTGTCTCTTGCCCGATCGCGAACAGGGTCGCATTATTGATGCGTATACTGTGCCGTCCGGACCGATCAGAGTGGGCGTATAAGCTTCTCCCTTCCCGGTGGTGAGGACCACCGATTGAGAGAAGGTATTGTTCTTCAAATCCCAGCGGTACAGCTTGCCGTCCTCGCTGCCGGCCAGCACGGAGCTGGTCGCCGGATCGACAGCCGCAGAGTTGATGCACCACTCCTTCACTCCCGGCAACCCGGTGTTCGGCGTCGGCCCGAGAATGGTCAGCACTTCATTCATCGTCTTGGAGTTGGTCAGCGTGTAAGTCTCGGTGGTGTTCGGATCGAGAATCGCGATCCGGTTTTCGCCCGTTCCGCCGGCGTCGGCGTAGTCGTTGAATTTGGTCATCAGCATACGGGCGGCCGATTCATTCATCTCGCTCGCGTATCATCTCGCGTTTGAGAAACGATTTGGCAAAGCGCCAATCCCGCGCCACGGTCTCGGGCGATATTTTGAGTGTCCGTGCGACATCTTCAACGCTCAGCCCTCCGAAATAACGAAGTTCGACTACTTCGGCCTGTCGTGGATGTGATGCTGACAGCGATGTGAGCGCCTCGTCGAGCGCGATCATCTCGCGGGCTGTACCGCCGACAACGGCTAATCCCTCATCGATCGGCAGCATTTGAACTTCGCCGCCTCGCTTACCGGCGCCCCGTTTGCGGGCATGGTCCACCAGGACGTGCCGCATTGCCTTGGCCGCTACACCGAAGAAATGGGCACGATTTTCCCAGTCCCGTTCCGCGCGCCCTACCAGCTTGAGATAGGCCTCGTGGACCACGGCTGTAGTCTGGAGCGTATGTTCTGCGTTCTGCCGACCCATGTACAGCTTGGCTATCTTGTGCAACTCCCTGTAGACCAGCGGCAGGAGTTGATCGAGCGCCGCCCGGTCGCCTCTTCCCCATTCGATCAGGAGGCCGGTGACCACATTCGGCGCTGGCGCGAGTTCATCCCCGGAACCGCTCATGGCAAAACCTCAGACGAGTATAACACTCGGGAATTTCTCCGTTTGACGCCAAAAGAGGAACATGGCCCGACAAGTTTTCGGCGCGATCCGACAACGTGCAGCACACCTTCGGTGCTGATCGCAGTTGCATGGCTCGATCCGGAACGATCGTTGGCCGTTGGCACTTCGCGGAACTGGCGGACCCCGCGTCGGCCCGCGTTCGAGATCGGCGCCGCCGGCGTCACGGCGAGCTCGCGATCGCGCATCGCATGATTCGATCCGGATCACTTCGCGGATCGGCGCCGGCCCGCGTTCGAATCATCGGCGCCGTGCGAAACTGCTTTCGGGTCCGCTGAAGACTTCTTGGATCGCTCTGGGATGAGGACACCCCCTCCCTCCCGGCGGAAATGGGCGGGCGCGGGGGAGGAAAAACAACAACGACCGGGCGCCAGGGTCACTTTCCAGAACCCTAACTTCCAGCCTTTATGGCCGCATTAAATATGGCAGGGACAATCATGACTACCAATTGCTCCGGTATTCAGAGATTCAGCCGTAAAAGTGTTTTTCGCGATAGCCGCGGCCTGCGTTGTCTCGGGAGGTTGGGCTCAACAGGGACAGGGAAGAGGATGTTCCAGCGAGCGAAGCGCGGAGCCTGCCGGCGAGATCGCCTAAAGGACTCCCGCCCGCAACATGAGCCGCGCGCGGGCCGAGCGGATCGAAATACGATAACCCACTTTTGAATACTTAGCAGAGCCATCAGGGCGAAGGGAATCTCCGACTTTACCCGGCCCGCGGCCAACGGCCTCGATGAGTTATCCATTGCCTCGATTCGTCTTGGCCGCCTTCTTACTTGCCACTGGCCGGACCGCGTAGTTAATTCAGCATATAGGCAACAGTCTCCGGCCTTTACGGAACGAACTCCTGGGTACCGTCGGCCTGATTCGAAACGTGGAGGTATCGAAGAGCCAACGGGCTCAGTGGTGCTCTGTTCTTTCGGCGGCTAACCTTGCCTTCCACTCTGCCGCTTCATCCGATTTGCCCCAATCCTGATAAAGCTGAACGATGGAGTCCCCGGCCTCCTTGAACTCAGCCTTGTCCGGACTGGGGATAGAGTCTTTACGCTTCTTCAACTCCGCGTAAGCCGCAAGCAGGACGGGCTCCGCGTCGGCGTAACGCTTTTCGCCGGCAATCGTCTCCCCCAGCAGAGTCTGGAAATAGAATCGCTTCCAACCGTCCGGACTCGACTTCTCTACCAGGGCCAGGGCTTCCCGAAGAAGCGGTTCGGAAGCTTCATATTTGTGTTCGTCCTGCAACACCTCACTCAGCCAAACGAGCGAATTCAGGGTATCCGGGTGCTGGGGCCCCAAGACCCTTCGCCGGATTTCCAGGACCTTGGTGTAAAGCGGCTCGGCTTGAGTGTAGTTATGCGTCCGGTTGTACAGGTTTCCCAGATTGCCCATGCTGAGCAGGGTATCCGGATGATCCTCCCCTAGAAGTCTCCGGCGAATTTCCAATGCTTTCAAAAGAAGCGGTTCGGCCTGGTCATACTTCTTTAGAAGGATGTAAGTCATGGCCAGATTATTCATGCTGGTGATGGTGTCGTTATGCTCCTCGCCCAAAACGCGCTTCCGGATCTCCAAGGCCTTATCCAGTAGAGCTTCCGCCTCAGGAAACTTGAGTTGGACATCGTAAATCGCCGCCAGATTGCTCATGCTTTTCAGCGTGTCGGCATGCCCATCGCCCTGAATGCGGCGCCGGATCTCCAAGGTCTTCGCCTGAAGCTGCTCCGCCTGGGCATACTTACCTTCGTAATAATAGAGCTGGGCTAAATTGTTCGTCGCGTCGAGCGTGTCGGGATGTTCCTCCCCCTTGACCCGGCGCAGAATTCCAACTGCTTCCAGATCGAACTGCTCCGCCTGTGCGAACTTGCCTTGCCTGACATATACCAGCGCCAGGTCGACCATGGCTTGAATGGTCCGGCGATCCTCGTTACCGCGCACCCGCCGCAGAATCTCCAGCGTGCGCGCCGAAATCGGCTCGGCAGCGTCATAGCGGCCTAGTTTTTCGTACGTCACCGCCAAGTCATCCATCGCGATCAGGGTCGCGGGATCGTCTTCGCCGAGTAACCGCCGCCGCGTCTCGATCACCTTGGTTAGCAGCGACTGCGCTTGAGCGATCTTGTCTTCCGCCACATATAGTTCCGCCAGAGCATTCATGCCTGCTAAAGTGTCGGCGTGTTCCGGGCCTTGCACGCGGTTTCGCAGTTCCAGAGATTTTTCCATCTGTGCCTGGGCGTCCGGGAACAGCCCGATATCCTTGTAAGCATCGGCGATTGTTTGACGAATGGCAGCTTCCACCAGCGGCTGCTTTTCAAACCTGCCCGGAATTCTCGCGGCGGCGCGTTCCAGGGTGGTGCGCACTGTCAGATTCGGATCGGGCTTATTATTCGGTCCTGCCTGGGTGTTCACGCTCGCCTGCGCCAGCAGATCGTTCTGGAGGAAGTCGCTGATCGCGGTAGCCGTGGCGGCGGAATCGTCAGCCCGATGTTTCTCGGCTACAGCGCGGTGTCTCTCCTGGAGGGCTACATCCTGGGCCGCTACAGCCGAATTTCGTTCGCTGTTCGCGCGGTCGCGCTCCTCCCGCGTCGCTTGCTCCGCGGCCCGGGCCTTGGCTTCCGCCGCAACCGCACGGTCCCGCTCCGCTATCGCCGCATGCCCGGCGCGGTTGGCGCGAACCGCCTGCCAACTGCTGGCCACGACACCGCCCACCAATACAACAAACACGGCAGCGACACCCGTCACCAGGGCCCGGTTGCGCCTGGCGAATTTTTGAAGTTGATACGATGCGCTCGGCGGCCGCGCGGCGATCGGCTGGTCATCGAGATAGCGCCGGATATCGGCGGCCAACTCGGCGGCCGACGTGTAGCGCCGCGCCTTGTCCTTCTCGAGGGCCTTGGCAACAATCGTTTCGATGTCTCCGCGGTAATGGGTATTGATCGAGCTCAAAGCCTGTGGCTCGGTCTCGCGAATCGTTTGCACCGCCTCGTGCGGGCGGGGACTCAGCAGGTAGGGCAGCCGCGCAGCAAGAATTTCATACAGAAGCACTCCCAACGCATAGACGTCGCTGCGCGTGTCCAACTGCAAAGGATCGGCCGAAACCTGCTCCGGACTCATGTATGCCAGCGTTCCGACCAGTTGTCCCAAGTCGGTTTGTCGCGTCGTCTGCGCGTCGCTGTCGGTGATGCGGGCCACTCCGAAGTCCAGGATCTTGGGCTGGCCCGTCTGATCCACCAGGATGTTGCCGGGTTTCAGATCGCGATAGATGATGCCGTGCTGGTGTGCATGATGAACGGCCTCGCAGACCTTCTCCATCATTTCCAACCGTGCCCGCGTGCTCATGCGATTCGTTTCCGCATACCTTCGCAGCGACTGGCCCTCGATGAACTCCATGGCGAAGTAGGGTTGCGTGCCGAAACCGGAGTTGGCAGTGCCTGCTTCGTAGATCCGGGCGATGCCAGGATGCTGCAATCGCCCCAGCGCATGCGATTCCAGATCGAAGCGGCGAAGCAGTTGCGGCGTTGACCATCCCGGTTTGATTACCTTGAGCGCGACCACGCGCCTGGGATGCTCCTGTTCTGCTTGGTAGACCGCCCCCATTCCGCCCTCCCCGAGCTTGGCGAGAATGCGATATTGCCCGACGCGTTTCGGGAGCGGCGGCTCCTCGGTTTCGGTTTGCGGCCCGGGATGCAGCAACCGCGCCGCGGCTTGCAAAACCGGCTGGTCGAGGAATCCATCCACGGTATCCTGATCGAGGAGCGACTGCACTTCCTCTCGCACCGTGGGATCCGCGCCTGCCAAAAGGGCCGCGCGTGCGTCAGGAGCTAATCCGAGAGCCGCGTGGTACAGTTCCTCGATTTGCCGCGACCGTGTGGGATCCATAGAGTAGAGAGTGCCAAAAACGTACGAATTATAGCATCGGTCCGTGCTTATCGACTCTCAAAAGCTGTTACATATTCTTCGGGGTTCCGCGCGAATTCCCACAACTCGCAAAAAAATCGGCGTTCATGACAGATTTCGTTCGCCATTCCCGTTTCAGAAGGGCGGGAGAGCAGTAGCGATCCCAAAATCGCCGGTGTAACGCACCGAACACGGAGGAGAAAGACAATGTCACAGCAAAACTTTGCAAATCGAGATCGCCTGGCTGACAGGCGAAAAACCATAACCGCGTCCAAGAGCCTGGCCTTGGCGCTCGTCCTGACTGCCACCGGGTTGGCCCAAGTGCAGATAGGCCCGAGCCCGATCGATCCCCCGCCACCCGATGCCGTGATGGGCTTCGAGACCCCGGCGGCGTGGTCGATCAAGAGCAGTTCACCAGCCACCGCCGCCTCGGCGACCGCCATACGGACTCAGGGTAGCCACGCCTTGGCTCTCGCGAATCCGGCGGGCACCACCGCTCTGACAAGCGCCGCAGTGGCATCCACAGAGCCCGCACTGGCCGCCGTGGGCGAGGCCGATTCGATATTCGCAGTGGACGTGATGGCGCCGTCGACCGGCGGCGCAGGTTTGCTGACCCTAGGCGTCAGTAGCCCTTCGCGCGGGCTGAAGGGCGAGGTCGCCGAAGTGCAACTCAGCGGGTTAAAGCCCTTCATCTACACCACACTCAAGTTCCCGATTCCCGCCGCGGTCCGCACCGCTCTGGCGGGCGCGGATTTCAAGGATCTGACGTTTGAATTCGTGCTTTCCGGGACCACGGCCGGGGCGTCGAATATATACCTCTTCGACAACCTGCGGGCCATAGTCATTTCGCCTCTCACCGCCAAGCTGGGCGTCATCCTGCCGGCCAACTTCGGCGGGTCCCTGAGCCTGGTGGCGCAGGGAAATGCCCCTGCCATCCAATCCTTCGCGATCGGCACAGTCCAGGTCCCGGCCAGCTTCCGGCTGGCACAGGGAACCACCGCCGGCACAACGGTCCAGCTCCAACTAGGATATGACGGCACTGCCGCCTACGCCTGCACTTACAACGCGGACCCATCGGACACCACGGGCTTGTCCTATACGGTGGCGAGCTGCACCGGTGGGGTCGAAGCCGGCGACGTGGTAGGCGCGAACTATGCCGCGCTCACCATCGTGGGCGGCACCAGCGAGATGAGCCTCCAGGCCGATCTTGCCCCTAACGCGGTCGGCGACCAGGTGGGCAGCGGCCTCATTCCGGCCATGCCGACGTATTGGGGCAAGTCCGGCACTTGCGTGCCGGCGCCGGTTGCGGGAACGGTCTATACGATCTCGCCGAGTTGCACGGCTCAAATCAACGAGGCCAGCCAGATCTCGACCAGCTACTTCAACACAGTCAGCAGTTCGCAAGCTCCCTATAACTTCATCGCGTCGCCCGCGGCCGACCGGGCAGTGGTTCACGGCACCGGCTTGGGGAATCCGACGCCGCCTTCCGATCCGACCCAGTCCAATGACATTCCCATCAATCAGAGCGGCCACGTCAACCAGGGCGGCGACTTCGACGCCTACTGGATCCTGACTGGCGATTTCAACACCAAAGCAACCCCGTCTACCGGCAGTTCCTCCGCGCACTTCGATGCTGAATTCGGCGGACATATCGTGGCGTTCGGGGGAGACGTCGATGTAGTGGATGTGAAGACAACGGTGGACACCTCCACCGGTGCATCTCCGAGTTCCACCGGCAGCATCAGCTTTTTCCTCTTCGGCGAACAGGTGCCCGGCGGCGGCAGCGTCAACGCGTCCACCGGCTTAAACAGCAATCTGTCGGCGAGCCAGACATTCAACCTCCCGCCGGTCGATTTTTGGATTTTCACCCTGCAGGTGGGCGCCAACGCGTCCGCTACTCTCAAGACCACTGGAACCCTCGCCGCAGTCGGTTTCAACGTGACCGTCGATCCCCAGGTGACCATGGGAGTTTCCATCTCCGGCGGCGTGAATCTCGGGATCGCCAGCGGCGAAGTGGACGCAAAAATCACTCTGCTCCAGGTCGAAGTGCCGGTGAACGCGCAAGCCGGACTGATAGTCAACGCGGATCCCGCCAGTTGCTCGATCACCATCGACCTCAGTCTGAATGCGAAGGTGACGGTCAGCTCCCTGGGCGGCGAAATCGACCTGCAAGCCTCGTTCGGCCCGTGCCCGTTCTGCTATAGCAATTCGTATCCGCTGGTAAAGTGGGCCGCCCTGGTGTCCACTACCCAAACCTTGTTCACCGTGGGCCCGGACACACTGGCCGCGATCGAGCTGCCGACCGCGCTGTGCACACCCAATATCAAGTCCACCATTACCTTGCCGTCCACAAACGCGCAAATCGGAATCACCTATCCTCTGCAGGCCACGGTGGCGACGATCGGCGGCACGACGGTCAATTGCAGCGGCGGCTTTCAGTGGTCGGTAGTCCCGGCCGAGACCATTACGGGTTCGGGCTGCGGCGCCGCCATCGAATTTGCCCATACCGGCACCCATACCCTGACGCTATCGATCACAACCAGCTTCCAGGATTTGTTCGGACGGACAATCAGCGGCACTGGAAGCGGGACCGAAGCCGTCAGCGTTTCGACGTTGGGGCCCGGCATTTACATCATCGACGCCAATCCGGCGCCCACCAACGTCCAAGCCCCGTTCAATAATCAGACCCTGCAAATGGGCAACGGGGCGGCCCCTCAGTTCACCGGGGAATACGTGGGGTCGGCTAGCTCGGTGAATGAGACCTGGACGATGACTGACGGAGCCGGCAAAACCGTCACGCTTATCAGTCAGCCACTGCCCAACAACCAGTCGCAGGCTACCTGGCCTGGTCCCGCTCTTCCTTCTGCGGGGACATATACGGTAACCATGACGACCACGGATAGTAGCGGGAAGGCGCTGGGGTCGGCGACCATGACGGTGCAGGTGCTTTCGTCCGTCCTGCATATATAGACAGGCGATATAGAGACAAAGGGGCGCGCCATGAACAACACCAAACTTACACTCCAATCGAAAGCCATCGCCACTGTGGCGCTGGCGGCGGTAATCGGCGGCGCGCCCCTGCGCGCCGCCGCCCCTTCAGGAAACGTCGTGCCTGGAGAACAACGGCGGTGGACCGTTGCCTTTCGCGCCCGGCTGGAACAGGCAGGCGGCGCCCGGCCGGTGGAGATCGATCTCAGCGGAGATTGGGTCTCGACCGTCAGCGCCGTGCGGCCAGATGAATATGACGTCATGCTGCAACTCGCCAACGCCCGGCTCAGCGGACTCGACAGCGTGCCGGCCACCCAAAGCGAGCAATTTCGCCAACGGCTGGAACGTCCTTTCTGGGCCACTTACCGCGCCGATGGATCTCTGGCCTCGGTGTACTTCTACAAGGACACCGATCCCGGTGATCGCAATCTGCTGCAGATGATCGCCACCGAGTGTCAATTCGTGAATACGGCGGCGGACCGTCAATCGTGGACCGCGATCGAGCGCGACGGCGCCGGGCGGTACACCGCCGAATATCGCCGCGAGGCGGACGCAGTGACGAAGCACAAGTTGAATTACCTGGATTCGGCCGGCGCGATTCGGATCTCGATCGATTCCTCGGAGATGCGGTTCACGGTGGACCCCGACGGCGAGATTGCAGGCTTGGATGGCGGCAATCGGGTTCGCCTGGAAGCGGCCTTTGGGAAATCGGGCGCTCTGGCCGCCATCACCGAAGTCCACCTGGGTTCTTGGCACAAGGGGCAGGCGCCCAGCGAGATCGGGAGCTTGGCGCGCGCGTTGCCGGGGCTGATCGGTTCGCCTGTGCAGACCCACAAACAGGATCCCGAAGCGGTGCGCGCTCGTCTGGACAGCCAGTTGCTCGATGGCCGTACGACCGAATCGCTGCTCTCCGCCGCACTACCCGGAAACGCTCAGGAAGATCCGTCGATCGGCGACCGGCTCGCGGCGCTCTTCCGCCAGCGTCCCGAAGCGCCTGCGGCCGCAATTGAGCTTTTGCGCGGGAACGGACCTGTGAAGAAAATTACGGACGCCCTCGGGACCGCGGGCACGCCGGCGGCCATCGGCGCGCTCAGCGTCATCGCGCGCGACCGGAGTTTGCCCCGTCCTCTGCGCATCGATGCGCTGACCGCCCTCATGTTGAATCAACAACCCACGGCCGAGGCCCTGCGCGTTCCGCCTTCGCTGATGGATGACGGCGATGCGGCGGTGGCTGCGGCGGCGCGCATCTCCGGCGGCGCTTTGGCGAGAGCGGGACGGGCGAGCCATCCGGAGGAAGCGGCCGGAATCGATGCCGCGCTGCTGACGCGCTACCGCCTGTCGCGTGACGTGAAGGAACGCTGCGACCTGCTGGCGGCGCTGGGCAACAGCGCCGGCGATGCCGCCGCGGTGGCGATCGAGCAGGCTCTTCACGATACCGACGATGCGGTTCGGAGCGCGGCTGCTGGAGCGTTGCGGCTGCTGTCCGTTCCCGAAATCGATGGCTTGCTTGCCAATGCCATTGCCAGCGACCGGGACGCGGAAGTCCGCGCGTCCGCCATTTTCGCCGCCGGTTTTCGACGACCAATGAGCCCGAAGCTGGTCGAGGCGCTCACCCATGCGGCGAAGACTGATGGTGCCGAGCATGTGCGTGTGGCGGCGATCACGCTGCTCCAACAGAATGCCCCGGTGGTACGGAATCTCACGGAGACACTAGCCTGGATCGCCGAACACGATGAAAAGCCTGCGGTGCGCCGTTTGGCGCAAGAGACACTGAAGAAGTAGAATACTCATGCTAAAACTCCCCGCGGTTCCCGCTAACAAAATGGGCGGGTAACGGTGCGCAGGCTGCATGTTCGCTGATTGGCCTGGCGTTCAACAGCGTGGACCCGCGGGAGCGCTGTCGCCCTTCGTGGTCTGTCGACGCGCGGACCGTACCCGCACATCGCCGCCTCCGACTCGATTGGCATTGCGTGGCGCGATCCGGATCTCTTGGCGATTCGGCGCCGGGTCCGCGCTCGATGATCGGCGCCGGCGAAATCGCTCCAGGGCGCTCCTTCGAATCGCGGCGATGTCCGGACCCAGTTCCCGGCGCGCGGAACCGGAGGAGGAAAAGCGCGCAATTTGCGGAAGAGCGCCCGAAACTGCTCGAATGCCGCGGCTGCTCCAAAAGGCCATTTACGAAGGGGGGTGAAATCACTCATCTTCTTTAGCTACACCAAAACACCCCAAGTTTTGATCCAATAACCACCCTTTGTGGATCACCCGAAATCGGCCTTACTACGCCATCGCCAACCCTCTAAAAGTGAGAGGGTTATCCGGTCAGTCCATTGCCAACCGAGAAGAGTCCGGCCTCGCCGCCGGCCGTATGTTCTGATTCACTCGGAAGAAGTTTCCGGGATCGTACTTCGCTTTGATCGACGCCAGCCGGTCATAATTCGCGCGGTAGGTCGCCCGGATCCGGTCCTCTCCTTCTTCCATCATGAAGTTCAAATACGCCCCGCCGGCGCCGAACGGATGCAGGGCATCGTAATAATTCCGGGCCCAATCGGTGATCTTCCCGCAGTTCGCGGGATCGGGGTCCACACCCACAATCACCTCGCTCCAGACCACATCGCGATAGCTGAACGCGGTTTCGGTTTCGCCCACTCGATTCACTTTTCCATTCACCGGATAGAGGTGCATGGTCGACTGCCACGTCGGCAGAAGAGCAGCGTGTTCGAGATGCTTTTCAATCGCCGCATCGCTGAGTTCCTTGAAGAAATCGGCCTTCCAATACCATTGCAGACCGGCGGGGTAAATACCGTCGAATAGTCCTTGTAGCATGGGAAACGGCATCGGCGCGAAGAATTCGAAAGCGGGCGGACGGTAGCTGCGGATCGATTCCAGAATGGTATTCGCCTGCTCCATCGAGCCCTGATAGCACCACACAATCCCGCACATCTTGCGCAGGTGCAACGGCTCGGGGAAGGGCGGCCCCGGGGGCACGGTCATCATCGCGAAGAAGCCGTTCATTTCCTCGGGCGCCTGCGTGATGAACTCCCGGTACCACTTCATCACGTCGGCCGCATCTTCCAGGTTCCAGAGCATCGGGCCGGCGCAAACGATGCCGACCGGATGCGCTTCAAACAGGAACGAGGTCACGATGCCGAAATTTCCACCGCCGCAGCGCACCGCCCAGAACAGGTCCGTATTCTCCTCGCCGTTCGCGACCACGAAGCTTCCGTCAGCCAGCACAACATCGACCGAGAGCAGATTGTCGATCGTCAGCCCGTACTTCCGGGTCAGGTGTCCCATCCCTCCGCCCAACGTCAGACCGGCGACTCCGGTGCCCGAGACGATGCCCGACGGCACTGCCAGGCCGAACGCGTGTGTTGCATGGTCCACGTCGCTCCACTTGCAGCCTGCGCCCACCCGCACCGTGCGCGATTTGGGATTGACCCTGACATAGTTAATCGGCGCCAGATCGATCACCATGCCGTCGTCGCAGACGCCCAGGCCGGCTGCGTTATGCCCTCCCCCGCGGATCGAAACCCGTAGACCATTGGTCTGCACCATCCGCACCGCCGCCATCACGTCGGCGGCATCCGAGCATTTTGCGATCAGCCTCGGCTTGCGATCGATCATGCCGTTATAGACTTTCCGCGCCTCGTGGTAAGACGCATCTTCAGGCTCGATCACGGCGCCGCGGAACTGGCCGCGGAATTCGGCAATAGCTTCCTGCAACGACATTGTTGTTCTCCTTTGGCCGGCGCGTGTTTGATTTTTCCGCGCCGAATATGTCTACCTTACCCGGCGCGGCGTTCTAAGAGCGTTCCGTAGAGGCGGTTGCGGCCGTTCCGCCGGCAAGAATCGATAATTTTCGCTCGAACGCCAGGGAACCCGAACACCGAGCTGCCTCCAGGCCCCTCCGGTAGCTGGCTCGCGCCGGTTCGGGCTTTCCTTCCGCAGCCAGCAGATCCCCGTGTACACGATGCAACTCCGCGACGGCCCATTCCTCGCCGTTCTTGCTGGCGAATGCAAAGCCGGTGGAGAGACTGGCTATGGCCTCGTTGACCACACCGGCACGCCCGAATGTCTCCGCCAGCAGCGAGAAATAGTACGGCAGCCGGAGTTCCGCGCCCAAGCGGCGCATCCCCTCCAGCCCCTCGCGAAGCTGTGCCAGGCTGGCTGCCACATCGCCCTGCGCAGCGGCCGCCCAGCCGGTAAGCACATTTGCCACCGCCAGGTAATACGCGAAGCCATGCCGGCTGCACAGTTCCACGGCTTCCCGCCCGCGTTCCAGCGCCGCGCGGCTCTCACCCCGGAATACCTGCAGCATCGCGGCATAGTCGAGCGCGATCGCCTGGCTGAATGGGTGACCTATCCGCCGGGCCGCTGCGATAGCTTCCGCAGCGTGTGAATCGGCGTGATTCCCGTCTTCGCGGTGCCATGCCAGATGGGCGAGGTAGGAGCGGCAAAAGACGCCGATGTCGGGCCCGGCGAACAGCGCCAGTACCGAATCCGCGGGACCGGTGTGCGCGCGGATGGCCGCAGTCATATGGTCGAGCGACGCTTCCATTTGGCCCAAATGAAACAGGCTGCATCCCAGCACGAAGTTCGCCGCCAGCATCAGCCCCGGAGTCGGCTCCCGTTCCGCCACTCTAACAAATTCAAGGCCGAGTTGCCGCGCTTTTTTGAGATCGCCCCGGACAATATGAAACACCCAGATGCCGCTCAGAGTCACGAAAATATTGCGGCTCGAGAGCCGTCTCGCAAGATCCAGCGCCCGCTCGTACGTCTCGCCCACTTCCCCCGCGGAGTAGCCTTCCGTGGTCACCAGCGCCGCACCTAGCGTAACCAGCAAATCCAGTTCCTGTTTCAGCGTCCGGTCCGACTCGGAAAATCCCCGGCACAGCGCCAGGGCGCGCCTCAGCAGGTCCGACGCCTCCGTGTCCGCATACCGCTGCCGCGCATAAGTAGCTGCCCGCCAATAGTGCTCGATCGCCTCTTCCGCCATTCCGGCTTGTTCGAAATGCGAGGCTATTTGCCCGTTCCAGCTTTCGATGTCGGCCCCATACACTTCGGCCAGGGCACGCGCCACGCGCCGGTGCCAATAGCGTTGACGCACCAGGCTCAGTTCCGAACAGGCCACTTCGCGTAGGCGGTCGTGCGTGAAATCGTACTCCGCCGGCCCACGGCTTTCGATGATGCGCCGGCGCCACAGTTCGTCGAGTGCGTGGGAAACGCTGCCTTCGTCCCAATCGGCAGCTTTCTCAAGCAATTCCAGGGAGAAGGGCCTCCCCACAACACTCGCCAGGCCAGCAAGTTCGTTAGAGGCCGCCGTAAGCTGTGCTAGACGCGCGGCGATTACGGCATGCACGCGCGTGCTCTGCATTCCGGCGCGTACACTTTCCACGACAAACAGAGGATTACCCCGAGTGGCCCGGAAAATCTCCCCCAGGTTCCCGCTTTCGAGCGGTTTTGCGGATTCGAGGCGCGCCAGTTCGGCCGTCTCCTGGGCATTCAAAGGCTCAAGCGGAATTTCCAGAACCGTCCCCGATTGCCGCAACCCCGCCACAAACCGGGTGAACGGATGTTCGCGGCCCGTCTCTTCCGCCCGCACCGTCCCAAGCAAGAGCACGCCAGCCACGGCAGGAGAGGTCAACAGTGCATTGAGCCACTCAAACGAGTCGGGATCGCACCATTGCATGTCATCGAGACACAGCAGAGCCGGCTTCCGGATCTTTCCGAAAGCGGCGTTCAGGGATTCGTAGAAATGAAGGCGCTGCCAGCTTTCAGCGATGGGGCGGGGCTGTCCAGGGCGCAGCAGTTCGGATTCCGGAAACTGCTCACTGATTTCGGGTACCAGCCGCACCAGTTCCGCCAGTTGCTGCGGCGCGAGGTTCGTCCAGCCTGCGCGAACCGAATCAGTGCGCAGCCACTCGGCCACGGGCGCGTAGGCCACCTGCCCCTGTCCGGCGTAACAGCGGCTGCGCGCGGCCGCAAGCCCCTGCTGAACGCACGATTGATAGAGCTCATCCGCGAGCCTCGTCTTGCCAATCCCCGGTTCACCCGAAATTATGGCCACTCGCGGGCCATCCTCCACCGCCGATTGCCAGGCCGAAACCAACTGATGCCATTCCTTCGTGCGGCCAACCAGTGGCCGCACTTTCTGAAGTTGCGAGACCGGCTTCGCGGACGGAGACACGGACGACCCGGGCTCCTCTTTCAGAATTCGGTCAAACAGCTCCTGCGTTGACGCGCCCGGATCCACGGCCAATTCACGCCGCAGCACGCGCATACACTGGTGATAAGCGCGTAGCGCACTGGCCCGGTCGTGGTTGGCCGCATGCAGACGGATCAGCAATTGATGGTGCGCCTCGCACAGCGAATCCAGTGCGACCAGGCGCTCGGCGCAGGGGATTGCCTTCGCGTAATCCTTCTGCTCTTCGAAGAGCGTGGCGAGACGCTGCAAAACCTCGGAGATCCGCCTCCGGTAGTCTTCGCGCAATGGAGTCAGCCAGTCGTCGTAGAGCGCCGGCAAAAGGTCGTCTTCATATACGTGCGCCGCGGTGGCGAGGAATTGTATCTCCCGCGCGCGATCTTTCCCCATTCGCGCAGAGCCGGCCTCGGCAATCGCCGCCCGGAACTCCACGGCGTCGATCGTACAGGAAGCATCCTGCCGCCACTGAACCGCGAAATGATCGGTCACCAGGAAGCTGCATTCGGCCGGCAATGCCCGTTTCAGATGGTGGAGAAGTTGCCGCAGATTCGTCCGCGCCTGCGATTCGCTCGAGGCCGGCCACAGCATAAACGCCAGTCGCTCCCGCGGCTGCGGCATATCGCCGTGAAGGATCAAGTATGCCATCAGGGATTGGAGACGGTTCGTGTTGACCGCCGTGACCGGACGGCCGGCGAAGCTGATCCGCAGGTTGCCGAACAAGCTGATCCGCACGGGGAGGACGGCGCGGGAGGGCTGATTGTCCGCGGGTTTTGCGGCTGCTGCGGCTTCCAGCGCTGCACGCACCTCCTTCATCGTTTGGAACCGGTCCGCCGGCAACTTTTGCAGGCACCGCGAGACAATCGCGGATAGGTTCGGCGGAACGCCTGTTCCGAGGGTGAGCGCAGCGGGTTCGTCGCGCAGAATTGCAGCCATCGTTTCGATGGATGAACTGCGCGAAAACGCCCGGAGGCCACTCAGCATTTCGTACAGTACGGCGCCGAAGGAGAAGATGTCGGAACGTGCGTCCACTTCCTCCCCTTTGGCTTGTTCGGGCGATATATAAGCCGCCGTGCCCATTATTGCGCCCGCTTCGGTGAGGGCCATGGATTGTGTAGCACCATCGGGAACCTTTGCCGTCACGACCTTGGCAAGCCCAAAATCCAAGAGCTTCACGCCCGATGCGGTCACCAGGATGTTGGCGGGTTTGAGGTCGCGATGCGTGATGTTTTTCTGGTGCGCGGTGTCGAGAGCATCGCAGATCTGAACCGCGTAGCGCAGCGCTTGATCGAGCGCGAGAGGACCCCTGAGAGGAGTTCCCTCGATGAACTCCATGACAAGATAATTCGGTCCTACGTCGTAAACCTGGCAAATATGAGAATGATTCAGTGCGGCAATGGCCTGCGCCTCGCGTTCGAAGCGCTCACTGAACTGAGCAGCGGAGACTTTGATCGCGACGTCCCGATTCAAACGCGGGTCGCGCGCTCGATACACCTCACCCATGCCACCCGCGCCGATGGGAGCGAGAATCCCGTAGGGGCCGAGTTTGTCGCCTACAGAGAGCGGCATAAGAGTAGAGCAGTTATGTTTAGCTGATCAAAAAGCGGCTTGTGCCTGAGCCAAGGGCATCCGGAAACTATCCATCCAGTCGATCCTACCAAACCCAATTCCTGTATTACGGCCTATCTCGAAGTTTTCTGCCGCCGACAGGTCGTTGGGGACCAAAGCCGGCGTCTATCGGTGACCTAACTGACCATCCGAAATCCAGAGCCCGATTGCGCGGATCCTCAAGACGGTCATAGTTTCGGCGCTCGCGTGCGCGAATCGCAGAAGCCGTATCGCCGGCCCCGCGCTCAGCGCCGAGGAAACGCTCCGGGTGGGCACTACCTGCGGCAAACCGCGCGAAATGGAGGACACCCCTTCCCCCTGCTGAAAAACATCTGGCGCCGATGAGGAAAAGCGACCGCACGCACCAAGATTATCTGGACCAGTACAACACCCGGCCTGGCCTTCGAGCCGCTGCGGTGCTGATTACCGGTTTTCTTCTCTCAGTCCCCCCGCGTGGTCAACGATACGACAATCGCTCCACCTCTTCGGGGTACCGGTCACCCTGCACAGGTACCGCGGCGGTGGTGTCGGTGATCTCGCGAAGCTCGTCCGCCGTAAGTTCCAGGGCGAGTGCGCCGATATTCTCCTCAACGCGCGCCACCTTTGTGGTGCCGGGAATGGGAACAATCCAGCTTTTTTGCGCGAGGAGCCAGGCGAGTGCGATCTGAGCTGCAGTCGCGTTCTTCCGCGCTGCAAACGCCGTAATCACATCCACCAGAGCTCGATTCGCCTTACGCGCTTCTGGTGCCAGACGAGGGATACCGCTGCGATTGTCCGCCGGGTCGAACTGAGTGTCCTCAGTTATTGCCCCGGTAAGAAATCCCCTGCCCAGAGGGCTGTACGGAACCAGGCCAATCCCGAGTTCCTCAAGCGTTGACAATATCTCTGCTTCAGGGCGCCTCCACCATAACGAGTATTCACTCTGTAGAGCGGTAACCGGCTGAACAGCGTGTGCTCTGCGGATTGTCTCTGCCGCTGCTTCTGACAACCCGAAGTGCCTGACCTTGCCTTCCTGAATCAGATCCTTCACCGCGCCCGCCACGTCTTCGATCGGTACGTCCGGATCGACGCGGTGCTGATACAGTAGATCGATGGTCTCGACCCGAAGCCTCCTAAGCGACCCCTCTACGCTTTGCTTGATGTATTCAGGTCGGCTATTGAGACCCGACGCAGGTCTGTCAGAGCCGTCGAGATGCCACCCGAACTTGGTGGCGATCACTACCTGGTCACACACGGGGGCGAGTCCTTCGCCGACCACCTCTTCATTCGCAAACGGACCGTAGGCTTGAGCTGTATCGAAGAGCGTGATGCCACGTTCCACCGCTCCCCGCATGACCGCAATCATTTCCCCCTTGGTCCCTTGTACTGGACCATGACCAACGCTCATTCTCATGCAGCCCAGTCCGATAGCCGAAACTTCCAGGTTGCTTTTCCCAAGTGTGCGCTTCCGCATTTTGTAAGCTCCTCTGACAAAGGTTCCTTTCCATTTCAGTCTAGCGGCACCCTAGCCCGACTTTCGCAAAGTCGATGGCAGGTTCTTCGCTAAGGGGCTGTAAACATTGAGCGGAGCGGTTCGCCCCAGTGTTTAGGGTCCGCGCTCAAGGCTTTGGCGCCGCTCATCTGATGGGGATCTTGGCGCCGGGCTCCATCCGGCAGACAGCCCACCGAGGCAGCTCTCCCAAGGCATCGGACACACCCGATCGGAGTGGGCATGATCGTGTTGCGTGCATGCCGCCCTCCGTTCCTGCTTTTCGGCGCTCACCACCGCGCGTGCCCATCGGACTGCGAGGGCTTCCTCGCCGCCGTATCGTTCGGGAGCCGCGATGACAGTCAAAGGCGGCCTGGAGATTATCTGCGCGCCATTTTTGCTGCGCGCGCGGAGAAGTCGCGGCTCATCGCGACACCACCGGACGGAAGTCGATGCAAATTCGGGCGCCGCGCCGAGGGGCAGTGCGCGACCTCAGATGCCGCGGAGTGCGCCAGCAATTCTATGGTGCTGGCGCAGTTGTGGCAGTCAATTTTCCAGCGTTCTCCGCTCGGGTTCGGTGCTACCATCGTGATGACCTCTAAAGAAATTCGGCCCGCGCGATGCCTCAACATCGGCGGGCCTCTTGTTTTTGTCGGGACTTGGGAAAAATGGAATTTAAGTGGACAGAACACTACCAAAACTGATGGTCAGGTGAGCAGACGACTCCTTAGGCGAGAGGCGCTCTTACTGATATTAAAGGAGGTTATGGTAGGCCCGGCTGGACTCGAACCAGCGACCCTCAGCTTAGAAGGCTGATGCTCTATCCACCTGAGCTACGGGCCCTTGTATCGCTATTCTAGCGCAGCCGTCAGGGGAATCCGATCCACTGGCATAGCTCGTAAACCATGGCCTTCTGGCCCTCTCGCGTGCGCCACCAATCCTCCGGAGCGAAATCGCGGTCGGGCACGTACAGCACCGTGACGTGGATGCCCCGCTTCGCTCCTTCCCGCTGGTACACGCGGTTCGAGCGCCGGGACACCAGCGGATCGACCAGAATTATGGCCGACTTCGCCCCGAGACGCGACACCTCGGCCAGCAGGGCCGCGGCTTCCACCGGTGTCGGGCTCGATGGCAGAGGGACCTCGCGCAGAGGCAGGCGCGGCTTGCCTTGCGCGGCCAGGTCCCTCTGCGCCATCTCACATCCGCTGATGCCGTAGACCGACCCGCATGTCATCACTACGACCTCTGCGCGGCCCGAGCCGATCCAGCCGGAGGCGAATAGTACGCGGTCGACACCGATAGCGCTGGAAATCCACGCTGAATCGGGGACGCCCACGACATCGGCAGTAGCGCTCGAGAGAGTCGCGTCACCGACGTCGAGAACCAGAGATCGTCCGATTTTCGGCAGCCAGATGGGAGCGGTGACGATGGAGATTGCTATCACGGCGACTCCCCCGCCGAGCATACCGGCCACTCTACGCCATTTCGCCGGGAATCGGGGCATCCTCGATGCTATCTTACCCCGGACCGTGAAGACGACTCCGGAGTTGAAGATTGCCCGCGAACGTCAATTCCGGGGACGAGGCGAATCTGTTTCCGATCGTTCATCGCCGCGCTTGACCTGGGCGCGGCGGCGGCCCTGATCGAGATTGCCCGCGGCCTTCTGCCTGGCGGCATCGCTGATCGCGATGTGATTGTTCACCGCGAGCGCGCCCCCGGTCTTGGCGAGACGCGTGGCCGTCCCTTTGTGTTGGATGATGTTGGTTTTGCCTTCGATGGTGGCCACGCCGCCCTGCACGTGGACGGTGAACTTCTCGACGTTGATCTTCGATCGGGCGAATTTAGCGCGGATCGTGGTTTCAATTTCAGCGTCTGATTTCATTGCTTGCTTGGCGGGTGTCCTGGCGGGCTGCGAAGCGGTGTGGGTGGTGGCTGGCCTGGTTTGGCCCATGCACGCGATGGCGGCGACGAGTAGCGAGGCCGCCAGAGCGGGAGCGTGTGACATTCGCTGGTTACAGTCGGCAAGTCTTCGGGAACATCTCAAAATTCTGTGCTAAAGTGAGTGTTTCTCAAGGGTTGTCCGCTTCGAATGTCCGAACAGATCCTGTTGCAAGGTAAAATTCTGGGCACCGGGGAGTTCCTGGTGGCCGGACACGCGGAAGGGCGTTCTGCGCGCTCAGCCGGCGAAGATCTACTCGCCGGGCGCTCACAGTGGATCACTCTGCTCTCCGAAGCGTTGCCCCGGGCATTGCTCGCGGAACTGGGGTTGGCGCGCATTCTGCTCGGGTCGAGTGGCGGCGGTCAGTTCCTGGTGGTGTTGCCCGGCGAGGCTCGCGGCGCGGCGGAGAACTTCCTCGCGGCGGCCGCGCGGCAGGTGTCGGAACTCAGTAGCGGATACGTCAGACTCATCTGGGCTGTCACCGATAACCTGGGCGATTGGGCGGTGATTCGCCGTCGTCTGAACGAAGAGTTGCAGCGCAAACGCAACGCTCCGCTCGCCGAGACAGTCGCCGAAGCATTCCAACCCGCGGCGCTCGCCAAGGACGCCGAGGCCGACACGTATTTCGCCAAGGAATTGGGCGCCAAGGTGCGGGAAGCTTCGTCGGTTGGGTGGTCGCCCGAAAATCCAGCGAAGATTACGGCGGGCGCCGGCAAGCACACGTGGAGCATCACGGCCAATCTTTCCCCGGACGCCATCATGCTGGCGCGGCACGCGGCGCCTTCCGACGACGGCAAGAGCATCGCGCCGGTGCAGACGCTGGCCCGCCGCGCGCAAGGTCGTTCGATCTGGGGCGTGCTGCGGGGCGATGTAGACAATTTCGGACTGCGGCTGCGGCGCGTGCACAGCATCGAGGAGCATGTGCCGCTTTCGGTGCTCTACAAGCAGTTTTTCGCCGGCGAACTGGAAGTTCTGTGTTCGCTGCCGGAATTCTGGCGCAAGGTGAGCGTGATTTATTCCGGCGGCGACGATTTTGCGGTGTATGGCTCGTGGGATGCATTGATCGCACTCGCGCGCGAAGTGCAGCGGCTCTTCCACCGGTTCACCGAAGAGAACCTGAAGGACTATCCGGGCGCGGAAGGGAAGACCATTTCGATGGCTATCGCGCTCGCGCCGGAGACGTATTACCCGCTGGCCAGCGTGTACGAGGATGCCGGCCGCCATCTCGACCTGGCGAAAGCCGCCGACCGGGATTGCATCTATCTTCTGGGCCGCATTCTCGAATGGCGGCATTTGAATGACGCGGCGGAGCTCAAGGATACGGTCACGCGCCTGATCCACGATTTCCGCATGTCGAAGCAGTTCCTCTATCAATTGCGGAGTTTCTATCGCCGCGACGCATACTCCGAGGGTGAGGCCGGAACGGAGCGCACGTGGCGCTTCCAGCGGCGATTCAACCGGATTCTAAGCGGCACGCGCGACCGCGAATTTCAAAAGCTGCGCAGCCACATTATTAATGAAATCGTGGGGAAGAAATCGGCGGAAGTGAAACTGCGGCCCGCGGGCCTGGTGGCCCTGGAATGGGCCAGACTAGTGACTGAGGTTTAGGACATGGCACAAGAGCAGGAACCAAAAAAGGAAAGCCGTCCCCCGAGGGAAGGCGGGGGCCCTCCCCGGGAAGGCGGAGGTCCGCCTCGTGGAGGCCCGCGCGGCGATCGTCCGCCTGGCGGTGGACCGCCGCATCGCGAGGGCGGCGAGCGCGGGGAACGCGGAGACCGCGGCGAACGGCGCGGTTTCGGGGGACCCTATGGGTCGGGCAGGCCGGAAGGGCCGCCGGAGATCGAACTCGAAAAGTTGATCGGCGACAGCCTCTATCTGGACAATCAGGCGCATGCCGTGGTCAGCCGCATGCGCGATATGGACTCCGGTACCAAGAGCCAGTTGCGGCGTCTTTATAGCGCGGTGCGGCGCGCCGTCCGGGCGCCTGAAAGCGAGCGGCAGCACGAGTTCGTCATGCTACGCGCGCGCCTGGCCTATACCATCGCGCGGCACGGTCTGCGCAGCCTCGATCAGCTCGAAAAACTGCTGCTCCAGGTGACGCGCAGGAACGACGCCCGCGGATACGAACGATTCAAGGATCTTTTCGAGGCCATTGTGGCCTACAACGAGTAAAGCATGAGCGCACATACCTCTCAAACCGAGTTGAAACTCGTCGGCAAGCTGATTCTGGAAGGCGAGATGACGTGCGAGACTGGT
>Ga0181538_10001105_pt1 | contig 31190 bp, 28 predicted proteins | sample PEATcosm2014_Bin_40_FD_119773 | JGI IMG/M metagenome (GOLD analysis project Ga0181538, IMG submission 119773) | Peatland microbial communities from MTU Mesocosm Facility, Houghton, MI, USA - PEATcosm2014_Bin23_30_metaG | ecosystem: Environmental > Terrestrial > Soil > Wetlands > Peat | place... | reverse complement strand
GGTGGTGGCAGAAGCTATTGGCCTTGGCAGCCGTGCGGAGTCGAGTTCGGCCAACCGGGTTCTCCTTTGCCTTTGCCCCCATCCTATAAAAACTTTTGAGACAGTCTCGGCCGCGCCGCCGGGCAGGCGGCTGCGCAGCAGCGCAGCCCCACCGTTTGGAACTTCATTTCCCGCTCACCTGCTGCATCCATTTCGCGCGATAGGCTTGCAAAACCTGGGCCATTTCGCCGGTGTAAGCCTGCACCTGGCGGTACTTCACGCCCAAGGAAGCGGTGTCCACTTTGTAAGGATGGATGCCCAGGCATGCCGCCTTGCCGGCAATGGCGGCCCCAAGGGTGGTCGTCTCGGTGACGGCCTGGCCGCTCCGATCGAACATGGCGTACACCGGATGGCCGGTCAACGTTGCCAGCAATGTCCCGAACAACGGGTCCTTTGAACCGCCGGCGGTCAGCACGATGGGCACGCTGGCATCGGATGAAATGGCCGCGACCTGATGGGCCGTGGTCATTGCGGTGAGCAAGTTGCTCATGAGGTGGGCGGTGATGCCATCGGCGAAGAACGCCGCCTCATTGATGATGCGACCCTTGACCTGCGGAAACGGCCCGGTGCCGTGGTTGGACGGATTGATGTTGGGCAATACAAAGCAATCGGTCGTCTTCAAAATCTTGACCATTGTCGAGACGGTCTTGGCGTGGTCGAATTCGAGATTCCTGGACTGAACGAGTTTCTTGAGGTGCGAGAAATCTGCGCCGCCGCCATAACGCGCGGTGACAACCGGTTCGCCGTCCACGGTTCCCTGAATGATGATGTCGCGGGTGTAGCCATCGCCCGGCACCTTGGCCGCGCCGCCCATCAGGGCGATCATCGTCCACGTGCCGGCTTCCACCTGCAACACCGGTTTGCCAACGGCGGCGGGATAGGCCTGATAAAAGGTCGAGAGAATGGGAAGGTGCGACAGGCAGGTGTCGTGCCCGCCCGGAATCACCAGCGGCGGAGCGGAAAGTTTCAAATGCTTCGCCTGCGCGGCAGGCATGGTGCCGATGGATTTGTAACAAACCGACGGCGGCTGCGGCACGAGTCGTTGGAAGCCTTTGACCTGCCGGCTGGCCTTGCTGGGCGCGCCGGGTTTGCTGCGGACGTCGCGCGTGCCGGTGTGACACATCCAGTAGCTGTGTTCATTGCCGGCCTGCTTGATGGCGGCAAGGTAATCGTCGCCGATAAAATGTCCGCCCATGAGCGCCCCGTACTGGCCGAAGCCCGCCGCCCCGGCCAGCAACTGCGGCCGGACCATCTCCTCGTACAACAACCGCTTCAACAGCGTCAAAGAACCCGGAAAATTCCTGATGGAACCGGTTTCCTGGAAAAATTCCTCGCGCGAGCCGGCCAGTTTGGAGAACTGCTCGTTGACCGCCTCCGGATATCCTTGCGTGTAGGCCAGCGTCAGCCGCTGGCCGGGCACTTCCATCAGCGTGTTGTCGGCGCCCACCAAACCGCCCGAGGCGCCGCGCGCGACCGGCGCGACCACGGCGGCGGCGCGATAGGACTCCGGCAATGACTGGATGATCGAATCAAACCAGTCAAATTCCCTGCCGGTGGCGTTATAGGCCAGGCCGCCGGATTGGGCGATCGGAGTTTCGGTGGTGGCGGAATGCACGGTGGCCAGGGTCTCGAAATCCAGGGTTTCCAGCTTGATGTTCGAGGCCCCATCCACGGGAACCAGAATTGTCTTGGCGCTCATGTTGTCTCCACGTTGATGCCCGCGATCCGGTGGCATCGCGGATTGGAATTATTTTCAGTTTAATGCCGGTTGCTCTGCTGTTTCGCTATCATGAATGAAAGCACCCGCCGGGACTGTTTTGGCAAAGTTAGTCAAACGGGCGGCAAGGAACAAGCGGCAAGTCTCGCCGGTAGTGGGCTGGCTTTTGGTGTTCGCGCCGGGGTGCTTCAGGATGAACCGGGGCCACGGGAAGCTGATTGGCACGATGATCTTTTTGAATCGTCGGGAGATCCGTTTTGAGGGAATAGCCGGTCTTGCAAAACCAGAATGGTGCCATTATGGTTACGGGGTATGGCGAGCATAACCTTGAAAGACATTCCGATGGAACTGCACGCGCAGTTGAAAAACGAGGCCGCGGCGAATTTCCGCAGCATCACCCAGGAGGCCCTGAGCCGTCTGGAACGGACGTTCCAGATTGACGCCGCGCTGACGACCAGGCGCGATCAAAAGTGGATTGATGAGGCCATCGCCAGCGGGCCGGAAACGCCATTGACCAAAAAGGAAATGGACGCCATCCGCGACCGGGTATTGCGAGGCAAAAAGTGAACGCCGGCAAACGCCCGCGCTTCCTGCTGGACCTGGCCGGGGAATTGATCTGGCTGAAAGACAAGGCCGGGACAGAGGTGGCGGAACGCTGGTATGACGCTCTGCTTGTAACGGTTCAATTCATCGAGAAAAATCCATTTGTCGGACGTGAACGCAAAGATTTGTCCCCGGCTGGAATTCGTTCCTGGCGGGTGCGCGGCTTCCCGCGCTGGCTGATTTTCTATGCGGTAACATCCCAAAAGGAAGTTGTCTTTTATCGGGTTCGTTCCGGCACCATGAATCTGGTGGTAATGAAAATGGAGTCCTGATATTGGTTTTGTCCAGTGGCGCGGTCGCAGTCTTTGCTGGAAAGGTTTGCGGGGTCATAACTGGCATAAGAATATGCTGGACAGCAATTTCAGTCCAGCTTACACTCTTTTTATGAAAAAGGATAGGCTGCAAAACGGGCCGTCCATTCTGTGTCAGAACCATAAACCGACGTGAACGTCAAAACTTAGGAGCTTAATATGAGAAAAATATTACTAACCATCGCCTTGGCAGCCTCAAGCACGATATTGTTTGGTCAAGGATCCATAGTGTTTGAAAATATCGCTTCAGTCAATGGCAATTACATCAGTGCAGACGGATTCAGCGCCGTTTTAACTCCAACCAGCATGCAAGCGCCAAGCGGGTATTATTATACGCTGCTTGTAGCTGCATACGGAGGCACCGTACCTAGCGATAACCCGCTTGACCCTGCATGGAGTCAAGCTGTCATAGCAAATCCTGGTATAAATAATGGCCAACTATTGCTTGGAAATAACTGGATAACTCCTGGCAGTCTGACAGGCCAAATGGGGATAAGCTACACCGAACTCAGTGGCACGACTGGCAGTTCTCATGAGTATATCATGCTTGTAGGGTGGTCAGCCGATATGGGGACCACGTGGAATGCTGTTTATAATGAATTACCCTATATCGATTATGGCTACTTTGGTATTAGCCCGGTTGGCGATGTCTTATTGGGTCCGACGGGCGGTCCCGGCGTCAGCATGTATGGTGGAAATGGTATTGGCTCTGGTATTACCTTGGAACCCGTTTTTATTCTGGAGCCGGGCACGATGGCGTTGGGCGGATTGGGCGGTCTGTGCTGTTTGCTGTTCCGCCGCCGCAAGTAATCAAAGACCCGTCACTCGTCACGCTGGTCCTCAGGAAGCGGACTTTCCGAGGAGTTCCCGACCTAACAGTCTTGCAATTCTCGGCCATCCCCGCACTTCGATATGAGTTGGCCATCAACCAGTGACGCCCTTTCACGTATGATTTGTCCTGGTGGTGTCGGATTTGAAACCAGGACTGCGAAGGGTGGCGGGGCGCAGTGCTGGTGGCAAAGCGAAACACAAAACCATTGATAACAAAGAAGTCTGTCATGCTTTGTCGTCAACTGGCGCGGAGGGGCGGGAATTGGAGGTGGCGCACCCATCAGGAGTTGAACCTGAAACCTGCTGATCCGTAGTCAGCCGCTCTATCCAATTGAGCTATGGGTGCAACCAAAAAGGAGTTGTAAGGTACGTATCGGAGTCCGTCTGTGCAAGGAATTTCACCCGGCCGCGATTCAGCCATTGAAAAGGTTCCGCAATGCCAGCGTCAGGATGGTCAGCACCAGCATCAGGCCGCTCGGCATGAATTTCCTGGTCTTCGCCAGCCGGATGGCGAACACCACCAGCAGCGCCGCCAGGAGCACGTTCACCAGCAGGAGCGACACCGACGGCTTGAAAATCCCGGTTTGGGTCAACACCAGCACCGCCGCAAACACCGACGATGAAATGAGCGACACCCGGCTGTTGGCCTTGAAGAACCCGATCAGCCCGCCAACCAGCAGCAGGATGATGTAAATCCAAAGGACCGTGTTCGTAAAATTATGCACAGCCGCAGGCTGCCTCAATTTCCCGCCACGTCCAAGCTCAGAATTTCGCCCGGCGCTTCCGCCAGGTTCATCCCGGCCGCGGGGTGGCAAATTTTCGGATGACCGTTTTACCCAAATTGATTCCCGGTTGACCGATCAACCAATGAAGTCCCCAGCTTATTATCGTTGTCAGCATCAGGTTCAAAGCGAAAGCGGGAATAAACTGCCGGAGCGAACCCTGTCCCATATCTCCATGCGGCCAGAACGGGGTTAGCGCCAGTGAGATGACCAGGCTGTGAATGAGATATGTGCCGTAGGAACAATCAGCCAGAGTTTTCCGCAAAGGCAATGGTTCCAACATTCGATCTGCCGTCTGCACCAGGTTGAAGAAGTGATGACGAATTGCCGGGAGGCAGGAGCTGGCGTAACCCGTCCAATAAATGACAGCCATCAGCCACAAATAATTCTCCTTGCAGGTTAGCAAATACACCGGGAAGGCGGCCCAAAACCATTTTGACTTCAATTCCGCCGGCCCTCGGATCAGCACCCAAGCCACGACCATGCCGACGGCAAAAATGTGCAGTTTCAAAGGGAGAATGGACGGTTGGGGAAAATAGAGCAGGAGCCCCGGTTTGGCGTCGTCATAATAACCAATGCCAAAACGGCAGATCGCGCCCAATAACGAGCAGGTAAAGAAAAACAAACCCGGTCCCAAGCGCCTCATCACCAAAGCCAGAAACGGGAAAAGGGCATAGAACTGCATTTCCAAAGTCAGACTCCAATCCGGGACCCAGCAATGCGTGGACTCAGCGGGAATAAAACCGAATATAAATGAAATCCGAAGCAACAACCATTGCCAGACAGGCAAGGCTCCCCCAAGTGTGGTTTTTCCGCCGGAAATCCATCCGGCCACAACCAGGAACAGCAGGATGGCGTAATAAAGGGGGGTTATCCGAAAGAAACGACGAATGTAAAACCGCCACCAGGTAAGAGGTTCATGCCATGGCTCCTTTTCCTGCCGTTCCCAGTAATGATAAAGCATCAGGAATCCTGACACATTCATGAATACATCCACCGCAACAGCCGCCGACCCAAAAACTGGCATGCGATACCCCAAGTAATAACCGGTGTGCCACGCCAGCACCATCCATGCGGCCAGAATCCGCGTCACATCCAGCAACGGGATTGTTTCCGTTGACCGACCGGATCGATGAATTAAGGGCATAGTTGGGTAGGGAATGATGTCCAACTAGAAGAGAACGACGCGAATCAAATAATGTCCGCGTTGCCGGTCGTCTCGCGACCAACCAGAAAAAATGACATGATTCCGGGAAAGCTGATTTGTCAATTGCACGGCCGCAGGCTGCCTCAATTTCCCGCCACGTCCAAGCTCAGAATTTCGCCCGGCTCGCACTCGGCCACCACGTCAAACGGATGGCAGCACACCTCGCAGTCGGTGGTGAACCGCTGGCTCGGCACGCTCGTGTCCACCACCATGTCGAACGCCTGCCCGCAGAATGGGCACTGGATTTTTCCGGTGACTTCCATTTTGCAACCTAGCCCTGCGCCCGGAAATCGCAACCATTATCCCACCATTGCACCGGGATAGAAAAAGGGCCGGCGACCTGCCGGCCCTCCCGCAATCGGGAAATGGTTTCCGCACCCGGTTTAAAATCGCTTCGTGAGGGTCAAGGTGATGTCGTTGCCCTGCGCGCGGCTATACGCCATGAATTCGTAATTGTAGCGGAGCGAAACGAAGAACATCTGCTCCGGGAAAGCCACGCTGACTTCCGGGCCGACCGCCGCCACGCGGTTGAGGGGTTGCCCGTTGCTGTCGCCAGTGACCTGCTGCTGGTAATAGCCGACGGCACCCAAATCAATTACCTTTGCCACCGTTTTGCTTACGCCCCATTCCAGCGTGTAGGCATCGCCGTAAGTGATTTCCGTGTCCCGCTGCTCGGTGTTAAACTCGAAGCGGTTCAACGCCGACACCGCCCAGGTCTTTTCCTCGTCAACATACCAAGTGGCTCCGGCGGTTTGCATGAACGTCCAATAACCCAGGCCGGGCTTCGTCGTGGGACCGGGCTTGGTCGTGGAATCGCCGGTGGGCATGTCCACGCCGCTGCCGATCGCAAAGTCAAACTGCTTCAGATGCCACGACAGCGTGCCTTCGGCAAACAAGTCACCGACGCCAAACGTGGTGGCGTTGAACCCCGGGTTGGCGCTGGCCTGCTGGTAAACGAGCGGCAAAAACCCGTCCACGCCGACGTTACCGCCGAGGAATTTTGTGTCCGTAATCCAGAGCAGACGGGGAAGATTGACGTAAGTGAACGCGTCGAGGTCGGCCGCGCCAATTTTATTGCCGGACGAATCGTTCACCTGGTCGGCCCAGTAGAAGTAATTGTAGTCGCGGAAATAAACCCCTGGCGGCGGCAGGGAGGCGCCTTTGATGCCTTCCACACCGGGCGCGTAATGGGCCGAGGGTTGGGCTTGCAAAACACCCGGCAGCGCCGCCAAGGACGCGGCCAGGATGAGGAATTGAATTCGAGTTTTCATGGTTTTGGGTTGTGGGTTTTGGGGTTGATCAGACATCCTGAAGTTTTCCGGTGAAGTAGGTTTCGTACGCGCTCAGATCGAGCATGCCATTACCGGACAGATTGAACAGAATGACGCGTTTCTTGCCCGCCTCGCGCGCCTTCTTTGCTTCTTCCACCACCGCGGCAATCGCGTGCGCGGATTCCGGCGCGGGCACGATGCCTTCGCTGCGCGCAAAGAGGGTCCCGGCCTCGAAAACTTTGGTCTGATGGTAAGCCTCCGCCTCAATCAGCCCGAGCTTGAGCGCATGGCTGACCATCGGCGCCATGCCGTGGTAGCGCAACCCGCCCGCGTGAATCGGCGGCGGCATGAAATCGTGCCCCAGCGTGTACATCATCAGCAAAGGCGTGGTCATGGCCGTGTCGCCAAAGTCGTAGCGCAGTTCGCCCTTGGTCATCGAGGGGCAGGCGGACGGTTCAACGGCGACGATGCGATATTTCTTTTTCTCCGTGATTTTTTTGTGAATGAACGGAAAGGCGATGCCGGCGAAATTGCTGCCGCCGCCCGCGCAGCCGAAAATCACGTCCGGTTCCTCGCCGGCCATTTCTATCTGCTTGATGGATTCCTGGCCGATGACGGTCTGGTGCAGGCAAACGTGGTTGAGGACGCTGCCGAGCGAGTATTTCGTGTTCGGATGTGTGACGGTGTCCTCGATGGCCTCGCTGATGGCGATGCCGAGGCTGCCCGGGCAATGCGGATCTTCGGCGAGCAGTTTGCGCCCGTATTCGGTCTGGTTGCTCGGACTTGGATGCACGGTCGCGCCCCAGGTATGCATGAGCATCCGGCGGTACGGTTTATGGTCGTAACTCACCTTGACCATATAGACATTGCACTCCAGCCCGAACAGTTTGCACGCGAACGCGAGCGACGATCCCCACTGGCCCGCGCCCGTCTCGGTGGCAAGTCGCTTGGTGCCGGCGACCTTGTTGTAGTAGGCCTGGGCGACGGCGGTGTTGGGCTTGTGACTGCCAGCGGGGCTGACGCCTTCGTATTTGTAATAAATGTGCGCCGGCGTTTGCAGCGCCTTCTCCAACCGCACCGCGCGGAGCAGCGGCGTGGGCCGCCACAATGCGTAGATTTCGCGGATCTCATCGGGAACCGGCACCCAGCGGTCGGGGCACATTTCCTGTTTGACGAGGTTCTCCGGGAAGATGGCCAGCAGCGCCTCCGGCGGCACGGGCTGTTTGGTGCCCGGATGCAGCGGCGGGGGCAGCGGTTCGGGAAAATCCGCCAGAAGATTGTACCATTGTGTGGGAATGTCCTGCTCGCGCAGCGTGAAGTTGATTTGAGTGCTCATAATGCCAAAAAAATACCGGGGAATAAATTAACGCCGCCGAACCACTTGTCACGCAATTATTAGTGATAACTTGAACGTTAATAATCAAAACCAGATGAAATTATTTAAGAACTCCGGCGCGGGACGCCGAATTGCGGCAGCGGCTGGTTGCACCCGCCTTCGCCTTGCTGAAATGGAGGTCAGCGGTTGGCTGACGCGGTGGAGGTGGAATCCGCGTGCCGTTCTCCAGACTGGACCGTTGCTGTTCGGTTAGGCCGTCCATCGCCCATCGCTGTCCCGTCATCCAAACAACGCATTTTCAGCTTCCGGCAAAAATTAGGGGGGATGTCCTGGTGATTTGCCGTTGACGGCAGCGGCAGTCATGGGGGATTTTGGTCGGGCTATGGCAAAAATTCAACGGGCGTTGATTTCTGTTTCGGACAAAACGGGCCTGATACCGTTTGCACAGATTCTGGCAAAAGCCGGGATTGAAATTATTTCCACCGGCGGCACCGCCAAAACGCTGCGCGAGGCCGGGCTTACGGTAAAAGACGTCAGCGATCACACCGGCTTTCCCGAAATGCTTGATGGCCGCGTCAAAACGCTCCATCCGAAAGTTCACGGCGGTTTGCTTTTCATTCGCGGCAACAAAACACACGAAGCCGCCGTCCGCACGCACAGCATTCAGCCGATCGATCTCGTCGTCGTAAATCTTTATCCCTTCGAGCAGACCGTCGCCAGGCCGGACGTGACGCTGCACGACGCGATTGAGAACATTGACATCGGCGGACCTTCGATGCTGCGCAGCGCGGCGAAAAATCATGACAGTGTCACGGTGGTCGTTGATCCATTGGACTACGCGGAAGTAGCGGAACAAATTTCCGCCGCCGGCGATACGACACTCGAACTGCGCCGCAAACTGGCGGCGAAAGTTTTTGCGCGCACCGCCGCCTATGACGGCGCCATTGCCGCACATCTGCAAAAAGAATTCCAGCCGTCACCGGCCTCCAGCCTGCCCGCGGCGCTCAATATTTCCGCACCCCTGGTGCAGCCGCTGCGTTACGGGGAAAATCCGCATCAAGCGGCGGCGCTATACGGCGGCTTCAATGAATTTTTCCGGCAACTGCACGGCAAGGAACTTTCCTACAACAACATTCTAGATTTGACGGCGGCGGAGAATTTGATTGCGGAATTTTCAGACGGCCCGCCGACACTGGCGATTTTGAAGCATACCAATCCGTGCGGTGCCGGCCAGGGCGCCAATTTGCGTGAGGCGTGGGACAAGGCGTTTGCAACGGACAAACAGGCGCCGTTTGGCAGCATCATCGCCGTGAACCGTCCGCTCGACGGCACGTGCGCGGAGGCCATCGCGGAAATTTTCAGCGAGGTCATCGTGGCGCCGGATTTTTCAGCGGAAGCACTGGCGATTTTGCGAAAGAAAAAAAATCTGCGGCTGCTCAAAGTCTTGAAATCACCGCTCGCCGCACGGTCGCTGGACGTGCGAAGTGTCGGGGCAAATTCGTTCTTGTTGCAGGAGCACGATTTGAAAACAGCCACGCGCGCGGATTTGAAAATCGTCACCCGCCGGCAGCCGACGGACAATGAATTGCGCGCAATGCTTTTCGGCTGGCGCGTGGTCAAGCACGTGAAGTCAAACGCGATTGTCTATACAGCCGACGACCGGACGCTGGGCATTGGCGCGGGACAAATGAGCCGTGTGGACGCAAGCCGGATTGCGGTCTGGAAGGCGGGCGAAGCAAAACTTTTACTCAAGGGCAGCGTGGTTTGCAGCGACGCGTTTTTTCCGTTTCCGGATGGTTTGATTGCGGCGGCGGAAGCGGGCGCAACCGCGGCGATACAACCGGGCGGTTCGGTGCGCGACGCGGAAGTAATTGCGGCGGCGGACGGACGCAACATGGCCATGGCATTCACCGGCGCGCGGCATTTCCGGCATTAACGGATGAGCCAGTAAATCAATGCAAATTGGGCGCCAGTGACCGCCGCCAGCAACACCCAGACAAAGGCTTCACGCAGGCGCAGGCTGCGCTGGCGGGCGGCGGCAAGCCAGAACTGGAGTTTGACGGAACCGAGGGTGATGATGTCCCCGTTCCGAAGAATCGCGGCCTGAACGGGTTCGCCATTGACGGTGGTCAGGGCGTCGGGCGCGGTGGCAAGCGTGAAACCTTTCTGCCGGTTAAATTCCAGTGTGAGGTGCTGATCCCAGACGCCGTCGTCTTCAAGTTGCAGTTCGTTTCCCGCCGCCCGTCCGATGCGGAAAGGAAAACGGCGGGCTGCCGATTGAGCGCCCGCCTTTCTTCCTGAAAGGATGTTGAGTTGAATCATCACCAAAATTTACGCGGCACCTGGATCTGGTCGTTGGGATAAACCGGCGGGTCTTGGGACGAGTCCTGAAGCGCCTTGTCACAATTGACTTTGATGGTTTGGCCATTGGCACGGATCAGCCTGACCTTTTTGTGGTTGGCAAAGTCCGTAAAGTCGCCCGCGGTGGTAATGGCTTTGGTGACGGTCATCTGGCCGGCGTACAACTGGCGGCCGGGCTGCTTGACTTCACCGGTGACATAGTAAACGCGATCTCCGGTATTCACGGAAACCGTGAGATGGCGGTAAAGTTTCGGCACATAGAGATTATATATTTCGTTCTGAAGTTCTCCCGCAGTTTTACCCGCAGCCTGAACATGCCCGATATCGGGCATGGTGATGGTGCCGTCTTCCTTGATGGATTCCATATGCGGAGGAATATCGGACGGCAGGTCTGTCAAGGTTACCGAGACCATGTCTCCGACATGAAACCGGGCGACCTCCGCTCCAGTGTAGCCTGTGGATGGCGAACCAGTCATTACCGGCGGAGTGGGGGTGTCGGAAAAGAAAGGATCGCTAGGTGGCGAGTAGCATCCGGTGAAAATCACACCGGTGAACAGCAGGCCACAAGCAAAAAATCCCAAACCAGACGCTTTCCAAAAAAATTTCATTGTTTCTAATCCTTGCGAAACTGGGCGCATAATCAATACTTTTGTTTAATCCCGATCATGTCGGGGTCGTCGGAATCTTTTCCCTTGGCGGGAGTTTCCAGAGCGTCTTCGTTGCGCGTGTAGTAATAATTGCCGTGGTAATAGCCGGTGTAGTAGTAATAGCTTTCGTCCTGCGACATGTTGATATTGTTGAGGAGGATGCCGATGAGGTTGCCGCCGACTTTTTCGATCAATTGCTTGGCGCGGATGCTCATGGGCTGCGGATAGCGGCGATATTGAATGACCTGAATGACCATGTCCACTTCACTGGCCAGGACCGAGGCGTCGCTCACACCCAGAATGGGCGGTGAATCGAAGAAGATGAAATCATATCGCTGCTTCAGTTCGGCGACCATTTCCTTCATCTGCGCCGAACCAAGAATGCTCATCGAAGTGCTCGGCAGTTTGCCGCTGGCCATGAAGTCAAGCATCGGCACGCTGCTGGTCTGGATGACTTCTTCGAGTTTGTTTTGCTTCAACAGATAATTGGTCAGGCCGATATTGTTGCTGACGTGCAACAGTTTATGCAGCGTTGGACGGCGCAGGTCGGAATCCACGACCAATACGCGCTGGCCGGCTTGAGCAAATACTGTGGCCAGATTAACCACGGTGATGGACTTGCCTTCTCCCGCGCCGGCGCTGACGACGACAACGGTGTTGAGCTTTTCGTCCTTGCGTGAGAACAAGATGTTCGTGCGCAGCACGCGGTAGGCCTCGGCGTGCGGGCTTTCGAGGCCTTCGTCCACCAAGTAGCCGACGTTTTGCGGGATAACGCCCAGCACCGGTGATTGGAACGCACGCTCCACCTCGTCAATCGTCTTGACGCTGGTATCCAGATATTCAATGAAGAAAGCCAAACCGACCCCCATGATCAAACCGATGACAACCCCGAGAACAATGTTCAACGTCTTGTTTGGTTTGACGGGGCTGTCTCCGGGCTCGGCTGGTCCGGTAATTTCCACGATGGAACTTTTGGGAATTTCAACGTCGAGCTTTTCTTGTGCAATTTTGACGCCAAGCAGTTTGTGGAATTCGATCTTATCTGCCAGTTCGCGCTTTTTCTCCCAGTAGGGCTGGCCTTTGGTGAAATCCGCCTGATCTTTTTCCTTGGCTGTCTCAACGCTGGCGGTGAGTGCGTCGAGCGAAGCTTTCTCTGACTGAGCCTGGTTTTCAATACCGGCCATGATGCCGGCGACCCGGGCGTCAATCTGGCGATTCAACTCGTCAAGCATGGATTGGACACGGGCGATATGTAGATCAGCCGGTGAATAGTCGTTTGTCAAAGTGACGAATGCCTGTTCAGACTCATGCAATTTGTTCAACAGTTCGGACAGTGCTCCATCTGGAACCAACGTGGGCAGAACGTCCCTCAGCTTGTCCGGGCTTAGGGCCTGAAGTTGGGTCAGTTGTTTCTCCTGTTTCATGTAGTGCGTCTCGAGTTCGAGACGCATGGCGCTGTAGTTGCGCAATTGCTCCGTCGAGAGCGTAGGCGTGGGGAGCATGGAGTTGGGATCACTGTCAGTGACACCCAATTCCTTGCGCAGGTTGTCCACGTTGGTTTGAATGGTTTGGATTTGCTCTGCTTCCGACTGGAACTGATCCTCCAAAACCTTGATGCCGTTCTGGGTGAGTTGCCTGCGCAGATTGAGGCGATAATTGCGGTAAGCTTCGGCAATGGCATTGGCAAGGCGCGCAGCATCATTTTTGTCTTCGCTAAAAACAGTGATTCCAATGAGCTTGGTGTTGCGCACGGGCATCAGGCTCATTCGTCGCTTGAGAAACTCCATGGTCTCGGGAGTTTTGAGCGTTTCGCCGCCAAAGTATTTTTTCCCCCATTCGACGTTCAGGTTCAGGGCTTCGATGACTTTTCCCAAAACAACACGATCCTGGATGATTTCAAATTCGGTCTGAATGAAATAGGGGTCGTAACCCGCGTATGTCCCCTCGCCGCCAACACTTCGAATGTCGGAAATGATGTCAGGTTCGATTCTGATTCGGGCCGTGCTGGCGTAGGATTCGGGCAACAGGAACGTTACCGCTGTGGCGACAATGGCGGTAATCAGAAAAACAGTGATGATGATGGCCTTGCGAATGCGGATGATGCGCCAATAGTCCAGGAAGTGCAGCCTGGTTTCATGTTGCGGCTGATTTTGTAATGAATCCATATGTCGGAAAAAATAATGGAAGCCAGACCATTGACCCGGCTTCCGTTTAAACGTTCAAAACAATTGGTTTAACACGGCTGGCTAATAAACAGCTGAAACTCCCAAATAAACGCGATTACGCGTGTAACCGTATCCTGGAATTTCAGAGACAACATTATCGAGATTATAGCCGGCATCAGCCGAAAAATGCGGAGTGAAACTATACGACAGGTTCAAACCCAAACTGTAGTAATCATCCGCCTGATTGTTGTATAAACCCCCATTGTAAATTGAGTGTTGCCAGCGCCCGATAACTGTACCCAGCAGCTTGGGTGTCAATTTGTGGTTGATGGATGCGTAAACCGTGGAGCTTTCCGTGTACACGGCAATGCTGCCATTGCTTGGGTCAGGCGAAATCTGGTCGGTTGCGTTCTCCGTTTGGGTAAAACCAGCTTGCGCGTAACAGCCCGGCAAGTAGGTGTAAATCAATGAAAGATCCGCATAGGGATTCAATGCGGTTGCGCCAAAGGGATCATTATAGTTGTCGCTGTATTGAACCCCCGCTTTGCCGGTAAAGCTCAAATTCGCAAGCATACTGTGCTGGACGCCAACATATCCAAAATACGAACGGCTGTTGCGGTTGTCGCTGTAATAATAAAGAGGTCCAAACCCTGACAGGTTGTAAGCAATCGGTTCACCCCCCGTATAGTTTACCCACTCGAACGCGCCGCCAAAAAAGGCCACGGTTTCCGGCGCGACCAGCCATTGAAAATCCAACGTAACCGATTGGTCAATACGATTCATCTCGCCGGCAAGACTGGCGCCTTGCGTAGCAAAATTGGCAGTGGTAGCGCCACTGTTTTGGTAATCAAAGATCGAGTTCTGATAGTTAAACGCGGTGCTGAATAATCGTGTCCAAATTGTATTCACGGCCAGAGTGCCCGTATTGCGGATGTTATTTCCGTCAGTACGGGTAGTCACAGAAGTATTGGGGTCAATCAATTCCGGCTCCTGCCCCACAACAAACGAATCCTGCACTTTTGCCTGCCAGCGTTCGGTGAACGCATGATCCACCCATAAATCGAGTTCATGGGTCTGATCAATCGGATTTTGGTCAAGGTTTTCCCGCTCTTGATAATAATACATTCCGTAAGTGTAACGCAGCCCCAACTCAGTTTGTTGCAGTGGCACGTTTAAATTTATCTGGGGAGAAACTTCAAAACCAAAACTGCCGCGGTTGGGCCCCGATGACGCGGTGGTGTAATTGTCATCATAAAACCCCCGTAACGTGCCGGAGACACTCCACATGGAGGCCTCCAAGGAATTCCATTCAGGAGCATAGGCCCCTTGAAGGCTGGCCGTCCCGACAGCAATGAGTCCCACGGAGACAAAAAATTTCTTCATATCGCTATCACACCAGATCGCTACTTAGACCGTTCACACCCTTTAACATTCAAAAAAAGCGCAAATAGCCAATGACTTTGGTAAAGCTACCAACAAGATAATATCACAGTCAAAGCATTTTTTTGCTTATCTGGACAGCAAAAAGCCTTTAAAACATTGCCGGCCTCAACCATGCAAGCGCTTGTGTTTTAATTCCTTCCGCAGCGGTTTCAAGGTAAGAGTGTTGACGACGTCTGTTTGTTCCAGCCAGCCTTTGCGCGCGATTCCCGCGCCCAGCCGGAGAAAACCAGCGTGTTCATTCCGGTGCGCGTCCGGGTTGATGACGCATTTCACGCCCCGGCTTTTTGCGTAAGGCCACAACCGCCAGTCCAAATCAAACCGGTGGGGATTGCAGTTCAGCTCAATCCAGGTTCCAGTCCCGGCACACGCATCAATCACCGCTTGCGCGTTGACTGGATACGGTTCGCGTTCCAAAAGCAGCCGGCCGGTTAGGTGGCCGATGATGTGGACAAATTTGTTTTCCGCCGCCCGAATCAGACGTTTCGTGTTCTCCGCTTCGCCGCTGGCTGGAACATGCAAGCTGGCCACCACCACGTCCAGTTCCGCGAGCAATTCGTCGTTGAAATCCAGCCGGTCGCGCAAAATGTCCACTTCGGTTCCGGTGAGCAGGCGAAAATCACTGCCGCGTTCGGCCAGCCGCCCGTTGATCTTTTTGATTTCCCTGATTTGCTCGCGAACGCGTTTTGCGTCGAGACCGTTCGCCTGAAACGACGATTTCGAATGGTCGGTGATCGCCCAGTATGCCAGACCAAGTTCTTCCATGTATTCGGCAATTTCCTCAAGCCGATTGTGGCCGTCACTCCACGTCGAGTGACTGTGCAGCGCGCCTTTCAAATCCGTCCATTCGATGAGCCGCGGCAAATCGTTCTTTTCACCCGCGGCAAATTCTCCGTGATCTTCACGCAGTTCCGGCGGCACAAACGGCAAATCCAGTTTCGCAAAAATTTCCGTTTCGTCCCGGCACGGCACGAGCAGCTTCGGGTCGCGCGTCTCTTCCTTCGATTGGAACAAGCCGTATTCATTGAGCCGCAGGCCGCGCTGAATCGCCCGCTGGCGCATGACGATGTTGTGCTCCTTGCTGCCGGTGAAATACGCCAGCGCAAACGGGAATTCCTTGTCGCTCACCACGCGCAAGTCGCATTGAATGCCACCGTCCAAAATGACGCTCGCCTTCGTTTCGCCTTTGGCCGTGACCTTGATGATGTCCGGTTGTGCGACAAAAAAACCAATCACCTCCGCCGGCCTTTTCGACGATGCCAGCAGATCAATGTCGCCGATGACTTCCTTGACCCGCCGCAAACTGCCGGCAGCGCCACATCGGATGACATCGGGATGCCCGCGCAAACCGTCGAGCAGCGGTTCGGCGGCGCGCAACGCTTCACTCAACAAATGTTTCGAAGCGTAAATACGGCGGCGCTCAATGCCTTCGAGCAAATTTGACTGCGTTTTTTCACCAAAGCCATCCAGTTCGGCCACTTTGCCAGCCTGGCAGGCAGTTTCGAGTTTCTTGACCGAATCCACGCCGAGTTTCTGGTTGAGCGCCTGGATTTTCTTCGGGCCCAGCCCGGGAATTTCCAGCAGTTCAATCAAACCGGGCGGAATCGAAGCTTTCAACTCATCGTAATACTTCAATTTGCCGGTGGTGACGAATTCGGTGATTTTTTTCGTGAGCGCATCGCCGATACCTTTGATTTCGCCAAGCCGATTTTCGGCGACAATTTTTGTCAGCGGTTCGCCCAGACTTTCAATCGTTCGCGCGGCATTCGCGTAGGCACGCGTTTTGAATGGATTTTCGCCCTTCAACTCCAGCAGGGTGCCGATTTTGGCCAAAATTTCCGCAACTTGCTCTTTGTCCATGCGCTTGAGTATAAGCGTACAAGAACGGGTTCCAAAGAGAAAGTAAGTGAAGGCGCAAATTCCTTTCCGGCCCGAAAAATGCTTCCTCAACCGCAGGTCAGAAAGTTTGACAGAATCTGGTTTTGTGATTAGGTATATTTAAATTGCTTGGAAAGGCTTATGCAACATGCTGAAGGTTTAATGATCAAGATGGTCAGATTGATCAAAGTGCGGCTGGAAATGAAATTATAGGACTTAAAGGTATGGATTTGATATTTCCCCGGGAATATATGCGAGCGGCATTGATGGTGTCGCTGTTAAGCGTGTGGGTGCTGGTGGGTCTTTTTTACTACCTGAATCGTTACACCAAACGGGAGTATTTCACCGTGTGGACGGCGGCATGGTTGTTTTATGCGCTGTGGCTGACGTTAAGCCTCCAGATGCAGAATACTCCGCCGGGGAGCACCTTTTTCATGATCAAGCAGTGGTGTGTGGCCATTTCAGCGGTCTTTCTTTTGTGGGGCAGCTTGCGTTTTCTCAGCCTCCCCGTTTCGCAGACGTTGTTTGGTTTGTTTATGGCGTTCCTGCTCGTTTGGACCCTCGTCAGTCCGCAAATCCTTTCGAGTACATTGGAAATTCAGATGCCGGTCTTTATTCTGATTGGTTCCGGCAGTATTTTTGCCGGAGCTTGTTTCTTCCGGCTGCGGAAGAAGATGCCGTTTGTGGGCGCGGGCATGCTGGCGCTGGGATTCTTTCTGTGGGGATTCTACCTCGGGAGTTATCCGTTTTCGCAACAATACGAAAACCTGTTCAGCGCCGGTTTTTTTGTGGCTGCGGTGCTGCAGCTCTTCATTGCCGTCAGCATGATTGTGCTCGTTTTGGAGGAGGTCCGGTACAAGAATGAGCAGACGCTTGCCGAAATCGCGGCGGTTCGTTCGGAAAAGGATGCCTTGCAGGTCAAAGTCATCACCACCGAGGAGCAATGCCGCAGCCTTTATGATCAAGTGCGCGTCACCGAGGGCCTTCAGAGAGCTTATGAAGAGTTGCGCCGGACCCAGCAAATGGTTGTGCAGCAGGAGCGCCTCCGCGCCTTGGGACAAATGGCCAGCGGGGTTGCGCACGATGTCAACAACGCGCTGTCTCCCATTGTCGCCTATTCGGAACTGCTGCTGAGTACGCTGCCGGATTTGCCGGAAGCCTCAAGGCATTACCTGCAAACCATCAACCAGGCGGGTGGAGACATAGCTCAAATCGTCACCCGCATGCGGGAGTTCTATCGGCGCCGCTCGGATGCGGAACCCTTGCTCCCGCTGAACATCAATCAGATTATCGAAGAAGTAATCGAACTCACCCGGCCGCGCTGGCGCGATCTTTCACAACGCCAGGGCATCTCCATCCAGATCCAGCACGAACTGGAACCCCAACTGCCGCGGCTGTTGAGTGATCCCAGCGAACTCCGGGAAGCTCTGATCAACCTGGTCTTTAATGCGGTGGACGCTATGCCGCAAGGCGGCACCATCACTTTTGTCACTCGTTCCATCAGCGGTCCCGTTTCGGAAGAGAGTGGAGCCGCCGAACGGCAGCTTCAGGTCGAAGTGAAAGACAACGGCATCGGCATGGATGAAAAAACCCGGCAACGTTGTCTGGAGCCGTTCTTTTCCACCAAGGCCCAGCGCGGCGGCACCGGACTCGGTCTGGCGATGGTTTACGGAATGATGCAGCGCCATGACGGCACCATTGAGATTGAAAGTTCTCCCGGCCGCGGCACCTGTTTCCGGCTCACTTTTCCCGTTCGAGAAAAATCTTCGCAAACCGTCCGGAGCACTTTGCCGCAAGTCAAACCGGAGCGCTCCCTTCACATCCTCTGTATTGATGACGACGCGCAGGTCCGGCAACTCCTCGATGACTGTCTTACCCACTACAATCATCGGGTGATGGTTGCCACCGGCGGGGAGCACGGAATGGAATTGTTCCGCACCGCCATGCAGAAAAACCAGCCTTATGAAGTGGTCATTACGGATCTGGGCATGCCAAAGATGGATGGACACCAAGTGGCCCGAACCATCAAAGCGGAGTCCCCCAACACACCCATCATCATGATGACCGGCTGGGGCACGATTATGAGGGAAGAGGGAGAAACCGCTTCGGAAGTGGACGCCGTAATCGGCAAGCCCCCGCGCATGAAGGAACTAAACGACTTGCTTCTCCGGGTTACTGCGTCAGACAAACGCCCCGCCTGAGGGTTCCGGGGGGGCAACCCAAGCCCCGCGCCTGCCGGTCTTTTTCCGTGCCGTTTTGTGCGAATGCCGGTAAATTCAAACTCATGTCACGGATTGTGAAATGGCCGGTGGCGCTTACCATTGCCGGCTCTGACAGCGGCGGCGGCGCCGGCATTCAGGCCGATTTGAAAACCTTCGCTGCGCTTGGCGTTCACGGCGGGAGTGTCATCACCTGCCTCACCGCGCAAAATCCTCGGCGCGTCCTCGCCGTCGAACCGTGTTCGCCTCAAATCGTGCGGCAGCAAATGAAAGCCGTGTTTGAGGAATTGCGGCCGGCGGCGGTGAAAACCGGAATGTTGTTTTCAGCGGAAATCATCCGCGCCGTTGCTGATTTTTTCGAAAAGCAAATGTGCCCGCCGCTCGTGGTTGATCCGGTCATGATTTCAACCAGCGGCGCGGAATTGCTGAAACCGGCGGCGATAAAAATGTTGCTGGAAAAATTGCTGCCGCTCGCAACCCTGGTCACACCGAACCTTGACGAAACCGGGATTTTGATCGGACGCAAAATTGCGTCCGTTGAAAATATGCGTGTGGCGGCGCGGGAAATCCACACGCAGTTCGGCTGCGCCGCACTGATCAAAGGCGGCCATTTGCGCGAGGTGCGCGAGGCGGTGGATATTTTTTTTGACGGACGGACGGAATTGCTGTTGCGCGCACCGTTTATCAAAGGCGTCTCAACCCACGGCACCGGCTGCACTTATTCGGCGGCCATCGTGGCGGCGCTGGCGTCGAACCATGATTTGCCGCATGCGGTTGAAATCGGCAAACGCCACGTGACCGCAGCCATTGCGCGGAGTTATCGCATCGGGAAATATTCCGCGCTCGGACATTTTCCCTGAGCGTGCGAAATCTTCACGGTCGCCACAGCCGGAAAAACTGACTGATGTTGGTAGCGCCCACCACCACGGAATTTTGATTGTTGGTCACGGCGGGAGCCGGGTTGTTTGTATTCCAAACCGGCGCCGCCAGATTGGTGGCGGCTTGGAGCACGAACCCCGCTGGGTAAATCGGCCAGATGAGAATGACGTTGGCGCCGGACCTGGCGACACCCAACGGCAGGGAGAAAAATTCAAATGCGAGCGCGTAGGTTTCGCTGCTGCTGACATAACTCCCGCCGGCTTTCCAAACCTGCAAATCGTACCGTCCCGGCGCGAGGCTCGGCACAAAGAGGTGCTCCACATTGTCCACGGCGCTGGTGCTGACCGCCACGAGATTGCTGTTGGCGGCGTTGTACAAGAACAGGTTGAGGTTGTTGATGGCCGTCTGGTTTCGTTGCCGGTTCCAAACGAGCGTTGCTGTCGCCGTGAACGTGGCGTTGCTGACGCCATTGGTCGCGTTGAAATAATAATGATTCACCCCGTCGGACTTGGAACTGCTGGTGTTGGTGTTAAAATCCCAGCCGCTTAAGGTGCTGACCGTGCCGCTGGCGCCAGTGGGAGGATGTGCCCCGCCGGTGGAAACGCTGGTGGCAACAATATAAACATGCCTGCCTCCCGCAAGTTGCTTGTAGGAATTGAAAACGTTCAACACCCCCGCGCCGTAAAGCGGATTGAGCGGCGAAGAAGGACTGTTCGCCCAATCGGCAGGTTTGATGGCGCCGTTCAACAGCAGCGCCTTCACCGTGCGGATGTCCGCGGCGGCATTCGTGCCGTTGCCGCCGTCGCCGCGCAATCCCGACTGCATCAACGCCGCCGCCGCACCCGCAACTTGCGGCGTGGAATAGCTTGTTTCGCTGGCCGGGGCCATGATGTCCGGCTTGGCCCGGCCGTTGTCCAGTGTCGGCCCCACACTCGAACCTCCGCCGTAAGCGCCGACTCCGATTCCGTTGTAGCACGTCGCCGGCGGGTTTACCGGCCCGCCATTGCCCACGCCCGAAATAAAAAGCGTGTTGTATTGCGCGGCGTAATTGTCGTAGGCCGTATCAATGGCTTTTTGTTCGTTTGTTGAAACGTGAGAGTAATCCGAATTCTGAAAAATGAAGCTTTGGTTTACCACCGGATCATTGATATTGGCTGAGGGCAGTGACGCGGTGTAATTGGTGGAAGAACCAACGATGCGGGCGGAAACCTGGACAAAATAGTTCGCATCGTAATTATCCACATGCGCGACGTTCGTCGCCACGCCGCCGGGAATGCCATAAAAATATCCCGCCACGTTGTCCGCGTGACCCGATTCACCCCCCACGGCATTCGGAAAATTATTTGCCGTGCCACTGCTGGAATAGTAAGTGAAAAGATTCACCGACTGTCCGACCGTGCCGGGATTTACCTGCCAATTGGTCGCCGTACCGTACCCCGCCTCCGGCTGCGCCACGCGAATGCCCGCACCGTTGACGTTAGTCGTTACCGTCTGCAACAGCTTAACGCCGATGGGGTCGAGATTCTGTGCGCGGGCGGCCATTTGCCCCAAGAAAACGAAGGCCAGGAGGAATTGTGCGCCACGCAATTTCACAGGGTTTTCATTCTTTTGCCGCAAATTTTATGCCCCGATTCCCACCCCACATCTGAAGTTTGAGGTGGTTACGGATTCCCCAGAATATAACCGTGAACCGCACCAAAGCAAATCACCGCCATTTCCTTTTTTAGGCCAGACCGCTACACTGCCAGCGTGTCCGACACTCTGGTTGTCAACGAAATCTATTTGAGCTTGCAAGGCGAAAGCTCCTTCGCCGGGCTGCCTTGCGTTTTTATCCGGCTCACCGCCTGCAATTTGCGCTGCTCGTATTGCGACACCGCCTATGCCTTTACCGAAGGCAAGAAAAAATCACTCGAAGAAATTTGCACGGAAGTCCGGCGGCTGGCCGCGCCATTCCGCCCACCCCGCACCCCCCAACCCGCAACTCTTAACTCTGTGCCCTTGGTTGAACTTACGGGCGGCGAACCGTTGCTCCAGAAAAATTCCCTGCCGCTGATGAAACGGCTTTGCGACGACGGTTTTACCGTGTTGCTTGAGACCAGCGGGGCGCATGATATCTCGCCGGTTGACCCGCGCGTCCGGCGCATCATGGATTTGAAATGTCCCGGCAGCGGCGAGGCTGAACGCAATCGCTGGGCCAATCTCGAACTCCTGAAAGCGACCGACGAAATCAAATTTGTCATCGGCACGGTTGAAGATTATGAGTGGGCCAGGCGGCAAATTGCCAAACACCGGCTGAATCTGGTATGCCCTCTGCTCTTTTCGTGGGTGCATCCGCTGGTGCCGGAGCGACAAAATAAATCATTGAAAAGGGTTCCCGGCGGCCAGACCCCGGTTTCGCAGCCCGAATTGGCGGAACGAATTATCGCTGACGCGCTGCCGGTGCGGTTTCAAGTTCAACTGCACAAAATCATCTGGCCGTCGGCACAACGGGGAGTTTAGTGAGCAAAAACCGTCAAATTCTTGACCTGCTGCGCGATTACGAGTCGCGCAATATGGTGTTCATGGAGCCGAACGGTTCGTGGCCCATCGTTTGGGACCGCGCCAAAGACGTTCACGTTTGGGACGCGGACGGGAAAAAATACCTTGATTTGACCGCCGCGTTTGGCGTCGCCGCCGCCGGTCACGCAAACCCGCGCGTCGTCAAGGCCGGGCAAAAACAGATGTCCCGGCTTTTGCACGCCATGGGCGACGTGCATCCGCACGCGCGCAAAGCGGAACTCGCCCGCGACTTGAGCCGGATCACCTTCGAGCGCTGGAGCCAATCGTTGAATCCTTCAACTGTTCAACCGTGGAATCGTGAACCGAGTCAACGAGTCAACGAGTCAACGAGTCACGGGAAAACCATTTTCAGCAATTCCGGTTTTGAAGCCGTTGAGTCCGCATTCAAAACCGCGCTTTTGGCCACCGGCAGGCGCGGGGTGATTGCCTTCGAGGGCGCGTATCATGGCCTCGGCTACGGTGCGCTCAACGCCACCCACCGTAATTTTTTCCGCAACCCGTTTCATTTTCAACTTCGCGAGTTCGGACACTTCGTGCCATTTCCAAAAAAATCCGCCGAACTGGCCACCGTGGAATGGTCCATCCGCCGGATTTTTCGCCGCGAACATATCGGGGCGATTCTGGTCGAACCGGTGCAGGGACGCGGCGGCATCCAGGTTCCGCCCGTGGAATTTCTGCCGCGGTTGCGAAAACTTTGCGACGAACTGGGCGCGCTGCTGATTCTCGATGAAATTTTCACCGGCTTTGGCCGCACCGGAAAATGGTTTGCCTGCGAACACACCGGCGTCGTGCCTGACCTCATCTGCTTGGGCAAGGCGCTCACCGGAGGTTTCCCGCTTTCGGCCTGCGTCGGTCGCGCCGCCCTGATGGATGCCGCGTGGCCGGCGTCGCGCGGCGAGGCCATTCATACCAGCACCTTCCTCGGCCATCCCGTCGGCTGCGCGATGGCACTGGCACAAATCAAGGAAATTGAAAAACTCAAATTGCCGGAATGCAGCGCGGAACTTGGCGAATTCCTGCTTGGCGAACTGCAATCGAAGATTTCAAATCCGAAATTTCAAATCGCCGTGCGCGGTTTGGGTTTGATGGCCGGTGTGGAACTGCATCTGGCCGACGGCCGGCCCGCCACTGACGCGGCCATGCAGGCCATTAAAACCATGTTGCAACGCGGCTTCATTCTGTTGCCCGAAGGAGAGTATGGCAACGTCATCAGCTTCACCCCATCGCTTACCATCACCAAAGCGCAATTGGCCAAGGCCGTCGCCGAACTCCAAAAGGTTTTAACCACGGATGGACACGGATGAACACGGATAAAAACGGCGCATGGAATATGTTCTGTTCCCCTCGCCCCGCCCAAGCGGGGAGAGGGACAGGGCGAGGGGGTTTGAGTTTCACGCGCCACCTCCCGGCCCTCTCCCCCAACTTCGTTGGCGGAGAGGGAGAAAACGCAGTTGCGCACTTCGGTGTTCAATCCGTGTCCATGCGTGTCCATCCGTGGTTTAATCTCTCCCGGTGAAACTTTCTGAAATGCGGGAACTGCTGGCCGCGCGCGGGATTTATTTGACGAAATCCCTCGGCCAGAATTTCCTGCACGATGGCAACCAGCTCCGCCGCATCGTCGAGGCGGCGGAATTGAAAAAGACGGACCAAGTTCTCGAAATCGGCCCGGGACTGGGGCCGCTCACGGAATTGCTTCTGGAAAATTGCCGCGAAGTCCTGGCCATCGAAAAGGACGCCCGGCTGGTCGAATATTTGCAAGAGCGTTTTAACGTAGGACAGGCTTCCAGCCTGTCTCCATCTCGGGAAAAGTCAGAGACAGGCAGGATGCCTGTCCTACATTTGCTCCACGCCGACGCGCTGGAATTTCTGAAGCGCGAACCGCGCGATTGGCGCGATTGGAAGCTCGTGGCCAATCTGCCCTACTCCGTCGCGTCACCAATTCTCGTCGAACTGGCGCAAACACCCCAACGACCGGAACGGATGGTCGCGACATTGCAACTTGAAGTGGCCCACCGGCTCATGGCCAAAGCCGGCGATGACGATTACGGCGTGCTGACGTTGCTGGTGCAACTCGATTACGAGCCGCGCGAATGGTTCAAAATTCCGGCGGGTTGCTTTTTTCCCGCGCCGGACGTGGATTCGGCCTGTGTGGTTTTGATTCGCCACGCCCAGCCACTTTTGCCCGAAAACCAGCATGCCGCATTTGTGAAAATTGTGAAGCGCGCGTTTTCACAGCGGCGGAAGATGATGCTGAAACTGTTGAAGCAGGATTGGCCCGAACAAAAATTGAAACAGGTATTTCAACAATTGTGCATCCCGCCACAGGAACGCGCGGAGAAGTTGAGCTTGGAAAAGTTTGTGGCGCTGACGGAAAAACTTGTTGGCCGCGGATGAACATGAATTCGCAGACTTGTCTGGCGGCTAAAACCGGATATTCTCCCGGCATGGTGACAAAGGCTATTGCGTCCTTAAAGTATTATTGGTTGGTTCGGGTTCATCCAGATGGCAAATCTGAAATGCAAATCATGCTGAGTAATGACAATCTCGTCTCAGTAAATTCTTCTGAGTCACCGGTCCGGTTTCCAATGCCATAAATATGGCCTGAGCGGCGCATGAATTCCAAAACGAACAAGCTAAACAGGTTCACGACGCTTCCGGTTTTACTGGATATGCTGATAAACAAGCACCTTGTGTTTTCGAATCCAGAAGATTGGGAAGATAGGAATGACGCAGAACTGCTGGAAATATATAAGAAAGCAAAAGGTAAAAAGTCCCTCTTTGCGCTTTGCTTCTTGATGGAAGACGAAACAATTCATCACTGGAAAGCCTTTGCGGACGAAATTAGTGGATGTTGCATTGAGTTTGACAGGAAGAAGTTGGTTGCGTCGTTGGCCGCCCACAAAGATAAAGGAATTAAATATGGTTCAATCGTTTACAAAAAAATCAAGGGGTTGGACGATGGAGCCATAGATGATTGTATTGACACGGTTCCTTTTATAAAGCGATGGCTTTATAGGTTTGAGTTGGAATTTCGCGTCATTTGGGAGTCAGACACTCACATTCAAGATCACACAATCAAGTTTGAAGATATTGGAATGATAAGACGAATAACATTAAGTCCCGATTTGCCGGAGTGTTTATTTAGAACGATCAAAACCCTTTTGGAGGGCTACTTCCCCCAAGATGCAAAACCAATAATCAACCTTTCCACATTTAAAAGGAATGCCGAATGGATTGGAAAGTTTGAAGTTTTCGACGTCGTCAATGATCGGGACGAGGTGGTTGACCGGAAACTGCGCCGCGAGGTACACGCCTGGGGATTGAAGCACCGGGCGGTGCATGTGCTGGTGTTCAATTCGCGCGGCGAGACTTATCTCCAAAAACGCTCGAAAACCAAAGACCGCGAGCCAGGCAAATGGGATTCCTCGAGCTCAGGTCACGTGGATTCCGGCGAGAATTACGACGCCTGCGTGGTGCGCGAATTGCGCGAGGAAATCGGATTGGAAGTAAACCCCGGAGTTGTGGCGACGAGGGCGTCGCCGCCACTGCAAAGGCTGTTCAAAATCGCCGCGTGCCCGGAAACGGATGCGGAATTTGTCTGGGTCTATCGCTGTCAGGCCGAGGGACCGTTTCAACTGCATCCGGACGAAATCGAGCGCGGCGGATGGTTTGCACCGGAAAAAATCACGCACTGGATTGCGGAGAAACCGGGGGATTTCGCGGGCGCATTCCGGCTGATCTGGGGAAAATATTTAGCCGTAGAGACGGGGGATGAAATTTAATTTGGCATAACGCGCCACCTCACCCCGACCCTCTCCCCCAACTCCCGTTGGCGGAGAGGGAGAATCGGTCGCCGTCTCAAGCGGCACGGGTGATTTTTTATCCGTGTTTATCTGTGTCCATCCGTGGTTAAAAACGTTTCCCGCCTTTACTTGCGGCCAAAATGGAGTAGTTATTTAGCCATGCAAGATTTTCTGGTTCCAATTGTGGTTGAACAGACCGGCCGCGGCGAGCGCAGCTGGGACATTTATTCGCGCCTGCTCGTTGACCGCATCCTTTTCCTCGGCACGCCGGTGGATGACATGGTCTCGAATGTCATCATCGCGCAGCTTTTGTTCCTGCAAATGTCCGATCCCAAAAAGGACATTCATCTCTACATCAATTCGCCCGGCGGCAGTGTTACGGCCGGTCTGGCGGTTTACGACACGATGCAATATCTCACCTGCGACGTGAACACTTATTGCGTCGGCCAGGCGGCCAGCATGGCCGCGGTGCTGCTCGCGGCGGGCACGAAGGGCAAACGTTACGCCCTGCCGAACGCGCGCATCCTCATCCATCAGCCTTGGGGCGGAGTGCAGGGCCAGGCAAGCGACATCAGCATCCAGGCCAGGGAAATTTTGCGGCTCAAGGACCGGCTCAACGAAATCCTCGCCAAACACACCGGCAAATCCGTCGAAAACATTGGCAAGGACACCGACCGCGACAATTTCATGTCGTCGGAGGAGGCCAAAAAGTACGGCCTCGTGGATCAAGTGGTGCAATCCCGCAAGGAAATCCCGGGGTCCGCGGAGAAAACTTCGGTGGTTGTATGAAAAAAATTGCATTATTGTTGGAGTTCACGCTTTAGCGTGCCTTGCGGGAACAATTCCGCTGGGCGGGATTGAACTCCAACGAAATCGTAAATCGTAAATTCCCCGTGGCCCGGCCGAACAACATCACGATGTGCAGTTTCTGCGGCAAAACGCAGGCGGAAGTGCGCAAGCTCATCGCCGGGCCGGGCGTTTACATCTGCGACAATTGCGTCATCCTTTGCAAAAACGTCCTCGACCACGAACTTGAGGTCCAAAGTCAGAAGCGGCAGCCCAAATTCACCGTCCCCAAACCGGCGGTCATCAAACGGCATCTGGACCTTTATTGCATCGGCCAGGAGCACGCCAAAAAAACTTTGGCCGTCGCGGTGCATAATCATTACAAGCGGATCCAGCCGGAACCGGCGGCAAAAAATGAAGAGGCTGGCCAGTCTGCACCCCAGCCGCACGCCGACGTTGAAATCGAGAAGAGCAACATTTTGATGATCGGGCCGACCGGCTCCGGCAAAACGCTGCTGGCCCGGACGCTCGCCAAAGTTCTCGACGTGCCCTTCGCCATTGCCGATGCGACAACGTTGACCGAAGCCGGTTACGTGGGCGAGGACGTGGAGAACATTATTTTGCGGTTGCTGCAAAGCGCCGATTACGACGTGAAGCGCGCCCAGCGCGGCATTGTTTATGTTGACGAAATTGACAAGATCGCGCGCAAGGCGGACGGCCCGTCCATTACGCGTGATGTTTCGGGCGAAGGAGTGCAGCAGGCGCTTCTGAAAATCCTCGAAGGCACGGTCTGCAACGTCCCGCCCCAGGGCGGACGCAAACACCCGCAACAGGAATACATCCGTGTGGATACGACGGACATTTTGTTCATTTGCGGCGGCGCGTTCATCGGGTTGGAGAAAGTCATCCACCGGCGGCTGGGCCGGCACGTGATGGGTTTTGGCGCAATTGGGGAAGCGCAAAAAAACGCCGGCACGGCGCGCAATGAAATTCTCCAACACGCCGAACCGGAAGATTTGCTCAATTTCGGCTTCATTCCCGAATTTGTCGGCCGGCTGCCCGTCGTGACGACGCTGGCCGAATTGACCGAAGACGAGTTGGTGGCAATTCTCACCGAGCCGAAAAACGCGTTGACGAAACAGTACACCAAACTCATGGCCATGGAAGGCGCGGAACTGGAATTCACCCCGGACGCCCTGCATGAACTGGCGGCGCAGGCGCTGAAGAAGGGCACCGGTGCGCGGGCCTTGCGCGGGTTGATTGAAAAATTGATGCTCGATTTGATGTATGAAGCGCCGGACAACGGCAGTATCATTCACGTCAAAATCACGCGGCCGGTGGTGCGCGGCGAAAGCCAGCCGATCGTGCGGCGCAAGCAGGACCAGAAGGCGGCGTAGAGTGCGCCGCTAATTCTTCTTTTTTCCCAGTCCCCAAATCAGCCAGACCGCCAGTGCCAGGAGCAGAACCAGCCACCAAAGGTAACGCAGTTCGCGTGCGCCCAGTTCCACAAATTCAAGCACGGGCGGAAAAAGCAGAATCAAAGCGAGCACGACCAGCGCCAAGCCGCAGAGCTTGAAAAAAAAGACCCAGCGCGGATTCATGGAGTGATTTACGGTGCGGACGATTGTGCGCGTTTCTTTTCCAGATCAGCCAGTGGCAAGAGCATGTTCACCCCGCCGCCAGTGTTGCCACCGACAACCAACGGCGCTTTGCCATCCCACTTCTCGACGATTTGCAATTCAATGAAGGCTGGCGTCTGTTTGAGCGCTTCGCCGCGAATCCGGATGGATTCCGCGTCGCCTTTGGCCTTGATGACCACGGTGTCGGCTTCAATCTGGGCTTTCTGCTGGGTGAATTTTGCCTTCGCGGCCTCCTGTTCTTGCACCATTTTGGCTTCAATGGCCGTCTCCAATTCCTTTGAAAGGTCTATGTTTTGGATGACGACATCCTCCACGACCAGCATCGTGCCAATTTTTTCCCGCGCCCCGGCCAGCGCCTTGGTTTTGATCATCTCGCGGTTTTTCACGATTTGCTCCGCGCTTTCCATGGCGGTCACTTCCTTCAGCGCCTCCTGCACGCGCGGGGCGATCAAACTGTCGAACGGATCACCGGCATAACCCTGGTAAATCTGCACCACCGAGGCTTCCGGTATCCGATACAGCACGCGCAATTCCATCTTCACCTGCTGCAAGTCGGCGGAATAGCAGTCAGCCGTAAGCTCACGGGTCTGCTGGCGGATCGTCACCGGTATGATGGTGGTAATGAATGGAGTCTTGTATCCAAACCCCTGCGGTTTGAACACGGGCGACACCTTCCCAAGCGTGACTTCCACACCGCGTTCGCCCGGCTGCACCACATAACTGCTCGTGGACGCGGCGATGACGATGACAAAGATAAGGATGGCTACGCCGATTAGTTTGGCAATGGTTTGTGCTCTCATGGGTCGGAGGTTAGACAAACAATTCCAACGAACCAATTATAATATACACCAATAATTACAACCCGATGTCCTCATTCCAAAGCTTCGGGCGCGCGGCGATAAAATCGTGCATAAGTTGAATACAGGCCGGGTCTTGCAGCACTTCCACCTGCACGCCTTGTGAACGGACATAAGCCTCCGGGCCTTGAAAAGTTTTATTTTCCCCGACGACGAGGCGCGGAATTTTGTAGAGCAAAATCGCGCCGCTGCACATCGGGCAGGGCGAGAGCGTCGAATACAAAACGCATCGCTGATAAACCGACGCCTTGAGCCGCCCGGCGTTTTCGAGGCAGTTCATTTCCGCGTGGTGAATGACGCTGCCGTGCTGCACCCGCCGGTTGTGCCCGCGCCCGATGATTTTGCCGTCGAGTACGAGCACCGAGCCGATGGGAATGCCGCCGGTCGCCAAACCTTTTCTGGCTTCTTCAATCGCGGCTTGAAGAAATGGATCCATGCGCGGATTGAAGCACGTGACCGGTTGAATGACAAGCCGTCGGAGGGGCGCTGTCGGAGGGGCGAGTTACACGAGCCCCCATTTTTAGAGCATTCTTTGAGTCAGGGGCTCGTATAACTCGCCCCTCCGAGAAATATTCATCGCGCAAAAATCTGGCGGATGACGTCTTCAATGGGCACTTCCTGAATGTCAATGTCGCTCACCGCCAAATCGTCGAGCAGCGCTTTGCAAACCGGGATGACGCGGTCACGCTTGACCTTGAACCTGATGGAACCGGCGTTTTTTTCAACGACTTCACCATAGCGCGCCAGATTTTCCGCCGGATTATCATTCGCTTTTTCGCATTGAATTGTGACGAGTTTGAAATCAGCGAAGCGATCCACGATTTCGGTTAATTTGCCGTCAAAGAAGATTTTACCGCGGTCAATGATGATGACACGCTCACAAAGCGCTTGGATGTCGGCCATGTAATGGCTCGTGAGCAAAATCGTCGTCTTTTGCCCGGCGTTGTGGCGGCGGATGAATTCGCGGACGATCTTTTGGGAAACCACGTCGAGGCCAATGGTCGGTTCGTCGAGGAACAGCACCTTGGGCTGGTGCAGCAGCGAAGCGATCAATTCCATCTTCATGCGCTCCCCAAGCGACAGTTCGCGCACACTGACGTTGAGCTTGTCGCGGACGTTGAGCATTTCACTCATTTCGGCGACGGTGCGCTCGAAACGGTCGGCGGGGATGCCGTAGATTTTCGCGTTCAATTCGAGCGATTCACGCGCGGGCAGGTCCCACCAAAGCTGGTTTTTCTGGCCGAGCACGAGCGCAAACTGGCGGCGATAACCGTCGGCGCGCTCCCACGGCACATGGCCGAGCACGCGCGCCGACCCGCTTGTGGGATAAAGCAGACCGGCAAGCATCTTGAGCGTGGTGGTCTTGCCCGCGCCATTCGGACCGAGAAATCCGACCAGTTCGCCGGGTTCAATCTTGAAGCTGACGTCGTTGACGGCGATGAGCTGCTCGTATTGGCGGTGAAACAGTCCTTTGATGGCGCCGCCAAACCCCGGCAGCTTTTTATAGGTGCGAAAGGTCTTGGTCAGACCGCTGACTTCAATCACCGGCATGGTGGAAGTGTCGAAAGTCGGGAGCCGGGTGTCGAGCGCGGAAAATTACCGCATGAGCTGCTTCTCGAGGTAATGGACGACCTGGCGGACATTGGCGTCCACTTCCATGCGGTCTTTGACCAGGCGGCAGGCGTGCAGCACCGTGCCGTGATCGCGTCCGCCGTAGGCTTCGCCGATGGTGTTGAGCGAACTTTCCGTCATCTGACGCGAAAGATACATGGCGATCTGGCGCGGGAAGGCGATGTTTTCCGGGCGGCGCTTGCTGGTCATGTCGGCCAGGCGAATGTCAAAATGTTCCGCGACTTTCT
>Ga0181538_10001104_pt1 | contig 31191 bp, 24 predicted proteins | sample PEATcosm2014_Bin_40_FD_119773 | JGI IMG/M metagenome (GOLD analysis project Ga0181538, IMG submission 119773) | Peatland microbial communities from MTU Mesocosm Facility, Houghton, MI, USA - PEATcosm2014_Bin23_30_metaG | ecosystem: Environmental > Terrestrial > Soil > Wetlands > Peat | place... | reverse complement strand
CCGCGCCACACCAACCACTAATTACTGCTCTTAGACGCGACTCCGCTCAATTCGTAATCGAAACTACAAGAGATCATCTCGCTCGGCGACGCGAATCGTGCCCCGCACGGTCCGCAGCGCAACCGTCACGCCGCCCAGGCCAAGACGCGTCCGGCGCGTCCTGTCTCCGGGCACGGTACTGGCCTGAAAGGCGTAGTTTCCCTGGATCGACCCGTCAAGTGTGCTAAGTTCGAGATCCGCATTCGGCCGAGGGGGAAGGAGAAGGTCGATGTTGCCATTCACCGTGTCCAGGAGCAAAGGACGCGTACCTGCGGGCAGCGCTTTGAGCGAGACCATGATGCTTCCCGTGAGAGTCCTGGCCGTAACGCGGCCCGTCACGCTCATCTCCACGATGTTTCCGCTCAGCGTGCGCGCGTCCACCGAACCTTCCACGCTGTGTACCGCGATGTTGCCCTCCAGGGTGCGCAGCGTAGCAAGATGGACCTGACGCGGCACGCGCAACCGGTAATCGACCCGCACGGGCTTGTCCATGTGGGGCGGGTAGACGGTCCTGAATGCCAGACTCTCAATCCCCAGTTCGGTCACCACGCGCACATCTTCCAGATGGTCGTCCGGATCTTTCCCGATTTTTGCCGCCGTAATCTCGACCTCGGCACGATCCCATCCCTCGACGCTGATCTCGCCCTGAACGTTCTCGACCGACACGCTTCCTCCGGCGGGGAGAGGGTAGAGGCCGTACCAAGCGCGTTCGAGTTGCTGCGAGGCCGCGAGGCTGGCAGCGAATGCCATCCCGAGGCAGAGGAAAAGGCAGGTGATCAGAGGTTTTTGAAGCCGCGTGCGGTCAATTCTCGTCACGTTCGTCCTCCGTTTCCTTTTGCTTCTGCCGGCGTTGTTGCTGGCGCTCACGCTCTCGCTGCGCTTTTTCCGCGACGTGTTGCTGCAGGCGATTCCAGGAAGTGTCTTCGCGGCTCTTGATTTCCTGCAGGCTGCGCGCGTCGATTTTGCGAATCTCAATGTTCCCGGCCACGGTTCGAATGCGCAAAACCTCACCGCCGCCGTTCAAGGCTCCATGGCCGCGAATCGTGCGCTCACTGAAATCCTCTTTGTCGCCCAGAATGCTCAACGGAAAATCGGTAACAATATGATGGCCAGCGGCGGCGTCGATGGCTGCGTCGATCGTCAACGAGAGATTCATAGGTAGATAGACGTAGACGTCCCCCATCGAGCTCTCGAGTTGCGACGCCAGAAAGGTCTTGGTATTGGCATCGAACTCCGCCACGATTCTTCCCGCGGAGGTATTGGCCCGAGCGCCAGCGCCAAGCTGCAAGAGGTCGATGCTGCCCCCTGTCGTCTCCGCCACCACCCGCCCGCGCGCTCCGCGAAGCACGATGTTCCCTCCTGCGGTCTGCGCCCGCACGCTGCCCACGGTCGGCCCAACTTGAATCTGTCCGCCCGCCGTCTCCGCCATGACTTGGCCGCCGGCGCCTGCAATCACAATATCGCCGCCCGCCGTCTCCGCGCGCACGCCCCCGTCCACTTGCCCTACTTGGATTTCTCCGCCGCTGGTTTCAATGGTCCCATCGCCCCTGACATTTCCGACATGAATGTTGCCGCCGGCGGTGCGAACTTCCGCGCGGGCGCCCAGATTCCCCAAACCGATGTTCCCGCCGGCGGTTTCCACTCGAATAGGGCCGCTAATGTCCCCTGCGTGGATGTCGCCACCCGCGGTGGTCAACCGCGCTTCACCTTGCAGGGCGCCGTCGAGGTCGATATCTCCGCCCCTCGTCTCGAGGTCCAGATTGAAATGAGCGGGAAGCTTGATGTCGAATTCCACTCCCATGGAGTCATCGTGGCGCCTTGAGCCGGCAAACTCCGCGCTCACATAGACCCCGGTGCTTTCGATGGTTCGGGCGGTGAGGTGGAAGGCGTCGAACACGCGGCGCGCCCTCTCCTCGTTTCCTTTGTAAACGCGCACCACCGCGCGACCTTCGATCTGATTGCCTGTTCCCGGAGCGATTTCTACCGAGCCCATGTCGGCACGCAGAACCAGTCTTCCACCTTCGCGCGCCGGAGCGGTCCAGGTGTAGGTCTCAGTCCAGGCGTTGCCGCGACGTACGGGCGCGCCTCGCTGTTCATTGAGCTGGCCAAGGGCAGGCCAGGGCAGGGCCGCCGCCAGGCAGAAACCTATGGCGTATCGCCATAAAGGTCTATTTGTCGTTCGCTTGTAGGATTCCATCGCTTCCCAGCTTTCGCAGAGCACTCGCGCACTTCAATCGCACGTAGTTATTCGAATCGCTTGTGGCAAGACGCGCCAGGGCGCCCAGGGTGGCCTCGTCACGGCCTTGCCGCTCCATTTGGTCAACCATCAGGTCGACAGACTCGACCCTGACTCCCATGTTACGGTCATGCTCGAGGACATTAATCAGGGTTTGCTGCAAATCATCCCCGCCTTGCATAGCTCGAGCCGCGTCCATAGCTGCCAGACGGTTCCCAACGTTCGGGTCGTGTTGCATGGTATAAAGCAAGGCAGCCCGGACGTTGGGACTCTTGGTGCGAGCGCGCAAGGCATCCAGTGTGTCGCGGCGAATCCCCGCATTGTCGTAACTCTTCACAGCGTAGACCAGGAGTTGTTGGATGCGGGGGTCGTCAAGCGAGCCTTCGAGAGTGAATCGACGCTGTGCGTCCATGGTGATGCGCACGTCGCCGGTCTGTGGATCGGGAGCCACGCGGCTGATGTCGTTGATGCGCATGTTTTCCAGGTCCGCGTCAGCAAGGGAGGACGTGTTTACGTTGCTGGGGGCGGAGGGAACCACCCGCTCGGCACGGGGACGCAACGTCCAACCCAGGCCAAAACCGAAAACAACCAGGGTGAGAACGAAAGCCAGGCGGGAGACCACTCGCTGTGGCGGAAGCTGAAGGAAGGCCAACCACTCGCGCAGCAGGCCGTGCCATCCCAATCGCTCCTTCTCGAGGGCATCAGACAGGGCTTGGCGGCATTCCACCAGAAGATCGGGAGACGGTTCAAGACGTGCCCGCTGAGCCAGAAGCTCATGCAGGCCGCGGACTTGTTCGCGCGCCGCCCGGCACTGAGCACAGTTGGCAAGGTGTGCCTCGTAAAGCGCTCGTAGCTCAGGCGGAAGGTCGCCGTAAAGATCGAGCGTCATGTATTCCTCGAATTCCCGACACTCCATAACCGAATCTCCTAAAGGCAGTGACAAGTGACGAGTGACAAGTGACGAGCAAAACCCAAGCCAGCCGACATTGCTCTGTCGAACTCGCTGATACCTTCGCACGACTCTTGCAGCTCTCCGTTCATCACTTGTCTCGTTGCTTTCTTGCCTTCCAGGCTCGTCACTTGTCACTCGTCACTAAACAAGGTCTCCAAGATCCGTGCGCAGTTTCTGCGTGGCGCGGAAAAGGCAATTCTTTACCGTTTGCTCGCTGGTCTTACAAAGCTCGCCGATGGCTCGAAGCTTCAGGCCCTGGTAATGCCTCAATTCGAAGACCAGGCGTTCGCGAGGGTTGAGGCGCTGGAGCGCAGCCTGGATGCGGCGCCCGATTTCTCGGGAGTGCACGGCACGTTCCGGGTCCAACACAGGCCTTTCCTCCGGCACCGTTTGAAAGTATTCCGGTTGACCGTCCTCGCTTTCCGGCCCCTGCACTTCCTTGCGGGTGTTCTGGCGGCGCAAATAGTCCAGGCAAACATTCATCACCACGCGATAAAGCCAGGTTGAGAATCGAGCCTCCAGCCGGAAATAACGGATGGAACGGTAGACCTTCAAGAAGGCCTCCTGATAAAGGTCACGAGCCTCTTCCGGCGAATGCACCACTTGCAAGGCCAGGCGAAGCACGTTCTGATCGTACGCCCGCACCAGTGCCTCGAACGCTTCGGAGTCGCCCTCCTGGGCGCGGCGGATCAACGTCAACTCATCCGCCCCACTCAGTTTCGCATCTTCTGGTATGTGTCCGGCTAGCTCCAAGCAGCCTTCCATCACCGACTTTGCTTGACCTCTCAACTCGTTACGACGACTGGAGAGCAAAAAGGTAAGCGGTCGGAGGCAGAAATCAAGAATCCGACATCAGAAAAGGGCAGCCGGCTTGCAAACGGTCGCGGCCGTTCGACTCGGCGGACAGCCCCAGATAATGACATATTGACTGAAGTCCATCCCCGGCGGCAAGTCCGGTCGCGGTTTGAATCCCGGCTGGAGCGCCGCCGCAATGTGGTTTTCAGCTCTCATTTTCGCATTACTTGGAGCCTTGTGCGACCAAAAAGGTGGTCGGTACGCTTGACGCAGGATGGCAGTTGGCCTAGTATTGGAAGAAACAGGACAGTCTGTCAGCTTTGTTCCGGAGTCAAGGGGGTCGGTGGGATGCCGCCTTCTGCAAGCTGTAAAGATGAATTCAGGGCTTGTGGAGATATGTGACGGTGCCGTGTGGCGCCCACGTGAAGACTTCTTAGCCCTCCTCCGGTTACTGGCATTTGCAGGAATTGTCGCGTTAGGTCGCAGGGAAGGGAGCCCGATATGAAACCCCGCGTATACCGAGCATTTCCTCTGGCAATTCTTCTCTTCGCGTATTCCGGAGGGTTTGGTGGAAAAGGCGCGAGCGCGGCCCCGCTTCCCCAAGAGGACCAGCGAACCCAGGAGGCCGGGCAGACCCAGCCGAGCCCTTCCTCTTCGGGGACAGTCGATTTCATTCCCGGCCCTCTCCGCTCCTTCTTGCGCATGGCTGGCATCAGCCAGAAAGTACCTCCACAGGAAGTGTTGCCGCTTCTGGCGCGGAATGTGATTACGCACGGTTTTACGTGGCAAGATGGCGGGCGCAGGTCCACTGAGTTTCTGGTGCTCTTGAGGCGCTACGTCGACCATGCCCGGGAGCTCCAGGCGTTGGCAGGCCCGGAAGGAATCATCCGGGTTTCCACTTGCGACCAGGCGCAGCCGCTGCTCAATGCGCTTGGCTACCGGCTCTCGAGTGCTTGCGGGCCTCGAGTGGCACTCGAAACCGCTGACCAGAAGAAGGCGTTCATTACTGTCGATTCAGGATTTCCCTTGGCAGAATTGGAACAAACGCTTCAAGGGAGCAAGCCGTTCGCTTATCCGTTCCCGAGCACAAAGGTCCCAGTCTTATTCAGTCAGGCGGATTGGACGAAAAGCAGCAGGACTAAGAAAGAAGACGTCATCGACGTCCTTTTGCAGGATCCCGAAGCAGCCCGGCTCTACTGGGCGCTGTCACGGATGGATGACGGCACCCGGCGCGCCCTGCTGCGGTCCCCGGGACTCGAGAAGCTCGCGCCAGACGCGGCTACCCTGGATTACTTTGGGAGTCACATTTGTATTCGGTCGAATCGCGTGGTAGTCCCAGGTGGAAACGCGGCTGAACCAGCCTGGAAGAGCCTGGTCGGTGCCAGCCCTGACTCACCCGCGGACTTCGTGCTTCGGTTGGTGGGGAGAGACGCGGGTTGGCTGGCAGCTTATTTCGACGCACTGTCGCGCATCAGCCCGGCTCAGCAGTCCTACTTCGTTGAGCCGCACCGATTGACTCGGTTTTATGCAGCTTTACGAGGGAAGAGACCCACCCCAGGACCGGCGAAGGGCGCGTTCAGAACGGACCCGGGCCTCATGTTGCTGGTAACCCGGCTCTGGTTTGAGCCAAGCGGACAACCTCATATTCCAGGGGGTTTGGGGGTGTGGCAAGGAATCCTGGGACGCAAAACCTATTCCAAAATCGACGCCGCATGGGTTCAGCGTTCCAGGGAGTGGAAGACTCCCGAAGATCTCGTCGCAGGCATGTTTGCACTCACGCGGCAAGTCTCGGCAGAGTCACCGCTCAAAGTATTCCTGACTTTGAATGAGATTGACCGTCGGCGCTCCCCGGGTGAGCGCTTGAGTCCCCAAGTACTAAGCTTGCTGGCCGATGATTTTCCACGCTTCGGGGACCACTATGCTATCTTCTCCGAGTTTCACGCTCTGAGCGACGAGTCGGTGGGCCGTTTTCTCACCGTAGCAGATGCGATCGACCGCATTCCTGACAACGGCGTGCGAGGCGACACCTTAGGCATTTATCAAGCCATCGTCGGACTTTGGGAAATTCTGGCGCGCCAAGGGGAAATTCAAGACCTGAGCCAATCCTGGCAGCGGATTATCAAACCATTCGGAAGCGTCTCGTCCTCAGTCCAACTTTTCGACGCCACGGAGAGTTCGTTCGGCGAACTTCTGCGGGCCGCTACGGGCGAAACGCAACGCTCCCAGGACGCCATCATCACCTTGCTTGCTGGTCCCAGGCAGTCCACCCCAGCTGGGCGGCAGGTCAGGCAGCTTCTGGCTGACAACATCCGCGCTGTTCTGGATGCGCAACGGCTCATTTCTCTCGACAACTTGTTCGCTCTGGGACACGGCTTGAACCAATCGGGGCGCGGAAAACCGAAGGTCGATACGCTGTTGATCTTGGCTGGGGAGTTGCGGGAATTCGAACTGCCGAAACCGCTCTTCACGACCGGCGAAAGATTGGAATGGGCCAATGGCCTTTATACCACCCCGCACATCAAATTCGAGCTGCAAATGAACCTGGCACCGCTCCTCGAGTCGCCGGCGACTGCCGCCGACTTGGCAGCGGCTCGTGGCCAACTGGTGCCCTTCCTCAGGGACACCTTAGTGGGACTGAACTACGCCTATTACGAGCCTCCCGGGGCGCAGATGCTACTCACTAACCCACTTTTTGTGCGCGCCCACGATCCCGTCGGAGAAAAAGTCAACGGAGAATACCATTCCTGGCAGAGCCCCACTCTGATTGGCGTTGGCGATGCAGCAAGCGGCGGAGCGCACCTTTCTGGCTCGCTGGCTGACCTGCCTTATGCTCTGGCGGAAGTGGAGCAGAACTTCATTGTGCCGGAAAACGTACAGGCTCTCATCTGGGAGGATCTGGTGCCATCTCTCCTGGTGGACGCCGTCCTGCCGCGGTGGTGGGGGGTGACTCGATCGGAACTTCGTTCCGTCAGCCTCTACCAGCGCGCCGGAGAAGAGCTCCTGGAAGCCGCGGCCAAAGATGAGAAGCTGCGCGAAACGGTGATGACGATTCTCTCCGATCGCATGCTCCCCCAGAGGGCCGGAGAAGTGGAGGACGATCTACGGCGCGGGGAGCCGGAAGCTGCGATTTCCAGAGTGACGCCGGCAGATGTCTTTTATTTGGCCGAGGAATACCGGCGACGATCCCCGGACCAGGACTCGGGACCCGCGGGGCGAGAATTGACTGAACTTAGCGAACAGCATCCGGCTGAAGTTAGTTGGGAACGCCTCTCGGCGGATTTTGGCGTGCCGCATCCGGCGCTGGAAGAAACGTATGCGCGCGAACTACTGAGCATGAAGCCCCTTCCCACTTTGATGGGGTACTCGAGCCGCCTGCTGGGTGAGTGTTGGGATTCCAACAACCTGTACTGGGCGCGCTTGGCGGACGAGAACGGTTACTCTCCGGAAATGCTTCACATTCTGGTGCCCGAGTTGACGCACCGAATGATTGAGAAGATTTCCGCCACCGACTTGGAGGATTGGCCGGCACTGCTTCGGGCGTTGCGGGAAACGGGTGAGGAGTTTCGACAGGGAAAAATCCGTACTTTGGCCAAAAGTGAGCTTAGGCCTGGGGTTTGAGGAGTCTGCTATGGCGAAATGGGGCATCTTGGTTCCAACACTTTTGCTGGCTACTTTCTCCGGCAGCGCGGCTCTGGTGAGAGCGCAGGAGGAGAGTGGTCCGGACGTGACGGTCTTTAAAGTCACAGTTAATATGGTGCAGTTGGATGTGGCGGTGACGGACAAAAAAGGGGATTACGTCACTCGCCTCACTCCCTGGGACTTCGCGGTCTATGAGGATGGAATCCCTCAGAAAATTGCGACCTTCGGCGAAGAGAACGAAGCACCGCGAAAGCTGGAGGATTACAAGCCGGGTGAGGGCAAGCCGGCGTTGGCGACATCTTCGGCTCCCAAGGGCCGCGGACATCGAAACAAAGATGCCGGGTTCGAGGAAGCGACGCCGGGCCAGGTGGCCTCGCTTGTGGCCGGCGCCAGTGTCTTCATTTTGTTCGACACCAGCAATTACATGTATCGGGGCTTTGTTTTTGCGCAAGATGCCATCGCGGAATTCGTGCGGTCGCTGCAAGATCCCTCGCGTGTGGCGTTTTATTCCTATAGCCGCAATTTCTCACGGGCCTCTGTACTTACCCCCGAACGGTCAGAAGTCATCCGCGCCATTCGCGCCAGCGTGGCAGGAGATGATGCCGCCCTCTATAACTCCCTGCTGATGACGCTCAGAGATGCCGCTCAGCTTTCGGGCCGGAAGGTGGTGGTGGTTTTCTCGAACGGTCCCGACAACGCCAGCGCGGTGGGGCCTGAAGACGTGCGCGAGATGGCGCAGACGGAAGGGATTCCTATTTACATGATCAGCACCCAGGAAGCCCGGCTGGACCCGGTCTCGACTGCCGTGTTCGAACGGGTTAGCGCCACGACGGGCGGCAAGGTCTATTTCGCGAAGAATTGGAAAGAACAGCAGGACGCATTCGCTTCCATCCGAGACGACCTGGCGCACTTGTATTCGATCAGCTACTACCCGGCAGCCAACCCTAATCGCGGCTGGCGTAGAATCACTGTAAAGCTGGTGGGTCAAGACATGAAGAGCTACCACGTTCGCACACGTAGCGGCTACCGCCCCAAAGCCGTCCGGCTCACCGAGCAGATTAAAGCGGCGTCATGACAGCAGGCGCCAGGGAAATAGGTTTCCCCTCTCCCTTGGGGAGTAAGTGTGAGAATCTGACGTCCTAAGAGAGCCTATGAAAACAAAACGCTTAGTTGTGTGGTGTCTGTCTATTTACAAAAAGTGGACACCACGATACGCCTATAGCACACTCCATTTATGTTCAGCGTCAACCTGGTTCTTCGCGTCAGATCGGATAAGGGTTGGGTCCGAATTCCCGTCCGCAGAACACCGCAAGTCAAGTTCATCTGGGACAATCACGAGCACGGCGTCTACTACCTCGAATGGTATGAAGATGGCAAGCGCAAACGCCAAGCTGTCGGGCTCCGCCCTGCCGAAATCCTCGACGCTCGTCGCCGCAAGATCCTCGAACTTAAGGGAAGAGCAATTGAGAATGGTCGAACGATTCAACCAGGCGTCAGCGAAGACAGCCCTGTGCCACTGGCCGCAACAGTGGACACCTACTTAAACCACCTCAGAATTAACCAGAAGTTAAACACATACTGCCGCTACCGCTCAGTGCGCGATAATTTCCGCCAGTACTTCGCCAGCAAGAAGTACCTCAATGAGATCTCGCGAGGCGCCATTCTTGAATATCGAGATTTTCGCGCCACGCTCGTTGCATCTCCCGTCACCCTCAATAGCGAAATCACAATGATCCGCGCATTCTTCTATTGGTGCGTCCACTATAAGGGTCTCCGTGAAAACCCCGCTGCCAAGATAAAACCGCGCAAGGTTGTCGAGAGGCCCCCGGAGGTTTACAGCGATAAGGACATCGCAAAGCTCCTGGGAGCTGCCGATCCTGTAGAGCAGGCTGTGCTCCTTACCCTACTCTACACCGGCCTTCGCGAGCAGGAACTATGCCACCTCGCCTGGGATGACGTCGATTTCAAGAAGAAGGTGCTCAGGGTCACCGCAAAACCAGCAGAGAAGTTCACGCCCAAAACCTGGGAGGAAAGGGACATCGAGATGAGCGACCGGCTGATCCAGTCCTTAAATCTTTTGCCACGTAAGGCCCGTTGGGTGTTTCCGACAGTTGGCGGGAAACGGCATGCGCACGTCTACAAAATCGTCGAGCAGGTAGCAGAAACTGCAGAAATCCAAGGCGCACACCCCCACAAGTTCCGCGCCACTTTTCTCACGCGCCTCCTTCAGTTCGGGTGCGATATCGCCAATGTTCAGGCCCTCGCCGGCCACCGCAACATTAAAACCACTCAGAGGTATCTCGGCGTCTCAACAGCCCTGCGCCGAGAGGCCGTCAATCGTCTCGACTTCCCGGAGCCTGCACCCAAAAGCGAAAAGGCCTCGAAAGAAACTCCGTCCGCTTCCACGCCATCTTGAGCGGCCATTTTGTTTCTGGATGCCTCAAGGATTCGATCCAAAGATTGGACGTCACTTCGCATGATTAGCGTAAAGCTTCGGTCTATGGGTTTGCGCCTCAATCCAGCTCAAAATTTCCTGCTTGAGAAAGCGAACATTGGACTGAATTTTCACATAAGGAATCAAGCCACGATGTACATAGCCATAGATCGTCTTAACATCGATCTTCAGCATCGCTTCGCCACCGCTACCAAAATGTGCAAGAGTTGCAGCAATTCTCCGGCATCGCCCCAGCGACGGAGGCGAGCGGCAAAATGCACGGGGTCCATTGGCGGATGCCTTGCCCTAAATTTTTGCGCCAAACCTTTCACGAATTCGCCAATGCCTTCCGCAAGAAGTCGCGCAGGGCAGAAGCATACTACCAACAACGCCTGCAGCAGCGTGCTTCCCACCACGCCGCAGCCCGTGCCCTCGCCTACAAATGGATTCGCATCCTCTTTCGTTGCTGAAAAACCTCGACGCCCGATGACGAGTCCGTTTACCTGCAGGCCCTGAAGCAACGACGCTCCCCGCTTTTGCTGGCGACCATCTCACTCTCGACGCAGGAGGCTCATGCGTGAACTATGCAGAAAAAGACCTTGACACCAAAAACTCAGATGTCTTATTCCACTCCGGGCCGCAACCCTGGCAGTGAAACAGAAGAGCCGTGTGATTCGCTTTGATAGCGCGGCCGGATTACTTGACTTCCTTCAGTTGCCGAAGGATGGCGTTCGCTACCGGCGTATCATTCAGGCTTTCCAATGCATTTTTGCGGCGAGCATTTTCTTTGGCACGGATGGAGAGCGTGCGGCCAGCCCTGTTTTCGACCAGACGAGGTTTCATTTTTTTGATCGCATGGAACTCTGGTTCAACCGCCTGGACTTCCAGCACGCCCCGTCTTCTGGCCGTACCGAAAACACCATCACCCTTAGTGAGAGTTTCTACGACGAAATCAACCAACATCCAATTCCGTCGAAAGGCATGTCGTCGCCAGTCTGGCCAACGCTCCCGGCCTTCTCGACTTCTACGTCTGGATTGTTTAGAAGATTTGGACTTCGAAGTCGGGACCCTCGAGGATTCCCCTAACCGGTCCCCAAGGACTACAAGGGCAGCTTGGAGTCCTGCGGTACTCTCATAAAAAGCGTCTCCGACAGACCCTTCGCCGATGGCTCGCGCGGATCAAGCTGCTCTGGCCTGAGTGCTCGGCAGAGCTTTCGAGCGATGGAAAACACCTAAGACCGAGACCTCCAAGGGTTTTTGGCCACCCTTCAAAACAGGCCCCAGCCAAACTTCAGGCAGGTCTCTGCGCCCGCGTTTCTACTCACGACCAGCACACCATTCCCCTGCGGACCCGTGCTATGCGGGAATACGCCACTCGCTGGGGCTGGAGGATCACTTTACAGGTCGAGCCCAGCAAACAGCCTCCCCAATTGGACTTAGGCGTTCCCTATTCTAACGCCTATGCCCCGTCCCCACCGCGACCGCCCCTTTGAAGCCTAAGTTTTGCAGAAGTCATTTCCAAAGAGTCTCGGTTCCGCCAAATGAGACAGATTCGCGGCGAAAGGCAACAACATATTTGCTTTGTGATGGCTCATCCCGATGTTCGCATGCGCCGTACCTGAACGCCGATCCTGAATTCTCAAGAGTTCTGGTACTGAAAGTGAAGCGAAAAGGCTCTGACGATCAGGAGGTCCAGCCACCGTCGATGATGTGAATCTGTCCTGTGGTGAAGCTCGATTCATCGGACGCCAGATAGATCGCCAATCGGGCAACCTCCTCAGGCTGACCCAACCGACCCATTGGTTGGCGTGCGATGAAGGTTTCAAGGGCTCTCTCTGAATCGCTCGCGGCTGCCATGCGTTCTTGCAACGAAGGGGATTGGACAGTTCCGGGGCATATGGCATTACACCGAATTCCTCTTCGGACAAAGTCAGCAGCAATCGACTTGGTGAGTCCGATAACAGCTGCCTTCGTGGCGCTGTAAACGAATCGGTTGGGAACGCCTTTCACACTTGATGCTACCGATGAAACATTGACGATACTCCCTGTTCCCGCCTGGAGCATGCCCGGCAGAAACGCACGGCAAGTGCGGTACATGGACTTAACGTTAACGTCAAAGGAACAATCCCAGTCGCTCTCGGTGCAGTCCAGTACGGTCCCTTCGTGAACGATACCAACACAATTGAACAGCACGTTTACGCCGTCGAGTTCCGCCGCCAGAGCGTCCACCTCGAGTGCTTCGCGAACGTCGAGTCGACGAGTTCGAATGGCTGGCCATTCGGAGGCAAGTGCCGCCAGAGCAGTTTCGTTAATGTCGGTAGCCCAAACCTGCGCCCCTTCTGAGGAAAAGGCAATTGCTGTCGCACGCCCAATGCCTTGTCCAGCTGCGGTGACTAGAGCAACTTTTCCTGTTAATCTCCCACTCATTGTGGCACCCGGCCTCGAATACCTTTTGTAGACGACTTGATGGTCCTCCAATTAAACTTCAGATCTACACCTATGGCAGGCTAGTGGCGCACCTTGAATTCCGCACGCGATCTTCGTAATATGCCATCGTCCAAGATTTGAAACGAACATCGTATCGAATTCAGCGCCGCCGAACGCGATGTTTGTACAATTTGATAAGATGTGGCAGGTCGGATCTTCGACGAACAAAGTCGTGGTGTGGTCCGGGCCGATTCTGTAAATGCGCGAGGGAGCGTAACAGGCGCAGTAAAGGTTGCCGGCAAAGTCGAAAGCAAGACCATCCGGTACCTCATGCACATCATCCACAAAAAGCTCCCTTGGCCCCGCATTTCCATCCGGCAGGATGTGGTATCGTGCGACTCCCGGTAGGAAGCTCTCAACGACATACAAGTACTCTTCCTGAGGGTTGAGTGCCAATCCGTTGGCAAACACCAAGTCTCCACCTGCCCACAGCCTCCCCCGACCTTCCGTGTCAAAAAGGAAGATTCTGCCTAACCGCTTTCCAAAGTCGCCGGAATCCGAGAGGTAGAGTTGTCCAGAGCGATCGAACACCGGATAATTAGGGATGTTCAGGCGCCACCCTTCCACACTTTCGGCGAAGACGTGCATTTTCATGTCGTTTAGATCGAGCCGCCACAGCACATGTCGCTTTGAATCGCAAACGGCTAGCCACCTCAGATCGGGAGCGAAGGCGATGCCTAGCACAAAGCCACCCGTTTGTGCAACTTGTTCAACTCTACTCCCATCAGGATTGATGCGGTAGATCTGCCCAGCCTCACCCCCGCACCAAACACTCTGGTCCGGGTGCACGGCGACACCTTCGGGATGGTCCAAGCCCTCCACAAATACGCTCAACTCGGGTTCCACGTGATGGCCTCCTTTCCCCACTCCGCCCACGAAATCCTTTCACTTCCAATATTCAGCTCCAGGTAGACTTCCATCCATCAGGTAACCACCATCAACGGTCAAGGTCTGTCCAGTAATGTAACGTGCCCTTTGCGAAGCCAAGAACACGATCGCGTCGGCGATCCATGACGCCTCGGCAATTTCGCGCAACGGAATGCGCATGAACAAGGCTTTCTTCACTTCCGGTGTATACATAGGAACAGTGAGTTCAGTATAGGTAGCACCTGGACGGACGCAGTTCACAGTGATTCTGTGAGGCGCCAATTCTGTTGCGAGCGTGCGCGAAAACGCCTCCATGCCGCCCTTCGCGGCCGTGTAGGCGCTGGCTGAAGGCTCCGACACTGCTGCGTGAATTGACGAGATATTGACGATTCGACCGCCTCTGCCCTGTTGGATCATCTGCCGGGCGACGACTTGCGAGCAAAGGAAGCAGCTTTTGAGGTTATTGCCTAAGATCTTATCCCATTGTTGTTCCGTCATGTCGAGGGCCCTTGACTGAATAATAATAGCGGCATTATTAATAAGTGTATCGATTGTTCCCCATTCTCCCAGAATTCGTTCCACCATCCGATGGACATCTGAAGCATTCGAAACGTCGACCGTAATTCCAATGGCTTTCCCTCGACGCTCGCGAATCGCTTTGGCGACCCCTTCCGCGCGATCGCCGTGAATGTCCACGACCGCGACGTTGGCGCCTTCCTCAGCGAGAAGAAGGCATGCAGCCTTTCCAATGCCTGACCCTCCACCGGTTACCAAGGCGATGTTGTTATTGATTCCCAGGTCCATAGAATTATCCTCCAATCGTAGTAGCGCCCGCCTCAAGGGCGGCGCTGCGCTTGAATCAACAAATGCCCGTTAGAGGGGCCTCGACATCGATGACGTACAGTGCCTCCGCCCCCTGTGCGGTTGCTCGTTCGATCTGGCATGCGGCCGCCGGGCTAAATCCCAGCTTGACGGGATCGAACTTGCTGCGGCGGCTAGCCGCATGGCTTTCCAAATTGAAACACTTAATAACTGCCGCAGGCTCAGTGGCATGGGTCTGCACGTGCGCCATCTCATCGAGCGTGTAAAACATTCCTGCCTTGAGAGAGGCTTCGAGCCACCCGATCGCCGGCTGGTCCAACTACAGCTTGTGCAGTAACCGCGCCGAGCAGAGCAACTTTACGCCTGATCGTGCTTACGAATGCCGAATGTATTCCGGCCAAAGTCGCTAAATATGCAGAAACACTAGAGAGCTACGCACGGGGCTGTGAGCAAGATCCTTCTTGATGATAGCAATTACGAATCGCCCCTTTTCTTTCCTCCTTCCTTCACTTCGAACCCTCTGCGGGCGCGGTGGCAAGGCAGGTATACACTTCGCTGCCAGCATAATACATCCACCACTTTCCCTTATACCTTGTGAGGGCGCTGAACCAAGTGGTGTCCCGCCAATCGGAAACGTGCTCGTAGGGTGGGAGGGCGGATTTGCCGTCCTCCCAGGGGTATTTCGCCTCGGCGCAGAAAACCGGCCGAGGTACCCATGCCAGTGCCTTCTCAGGATCATTACCATCCAGCAGGACCTCTCCAATGGCGTAAAAATGGCCTGAGTGATGACCGCCGGTGAATAGCAGTATGTTGTTCGGGTATTTGTCCGACCAATCCGCCAGTGCAAAGCAATTCTCGCCGCCTGGCCAGGGATGGGCTACCTTCTTCGATCTCCAGTGGAGCAGATCATCGGAATACGCGATAATACCGTTATTGATGTACATTACGAATTTGCCGTTCACCTTGACCGCCTCGTTCTGGGGGTTTTGCAGAATGGCGGGATTGCGGTGAATTTCTCCGGCCTGGGGAAACACCAACCCCCGCTTGGTCCAGTGGTCCAGGTCCTTGGATGTGGCCAGAAACGCGCCGCTGACCTTGGTATCGTCCATGTGCGCATAGTCCCAGCGATTACAGAAGAGGTAATACGTGCCGTCGAAACTGACCAAACTTACATCTTCAAAGCTGTATTTCTCATCTTCTCCCTTTCGGAAGAAAGGGCTGTGCTCCGTGTCCTTGGTGAAATGCACCCCGTCTTCGCTGGTGGCGAGGCCTATGTCGCAAACATAGCCCGGCTTCCGATAGATTCCCCGCTCGCCGCGATACACGTAGTAGAACTTGCCGTTGACTACCAGCACTGCGCCGGCGTGGACACCCCCGCCGCTAACGGTCTGCCCTCGGTCCCAACTTCCGGGCGTGGGCCCCAGGACGGGATTGGCGGGGCTTTTTGTGAAGGGACCTAGGACCCAGTCGGGGACCTTATACGTGGCGCGGTCGAACTCTTTAGGGAAACCTCCCCAAAACCTCGCCGGGTCGTAGCTCTTCTCTCCTTCTAGGGCGGGGGTGCGACAGTCAAACAATCCGGTGGGCGTACCGCCGCCGATCGCTTGCTCGTTATGCTGCACGGCCTTCGCGCATGGGCCTTGGCCGGCAAACAACAACATCAGAGTCACGCCCCATAGTCGCGCATAGATTGCTGCGGACCCGATCAGAAAGCTCCGAAACGACCGAGCCATCGTTTTCACGTCTACTTACCTCCATCTTTTCCTCGCCAGCTCAAAGTTCTACTCGCGTCACGTGCGTAGCCCCAGGTCCTTCTCCATTCCCCTTGATCCAGTAAGTGCTAGGCAAGAGCGGCTCGGCCGAGTACTTACCGTACTCGTCAGTGCTGACCTGCCGCCTGATGCCCGTGCCAGAATTTGTAACCGGAATGACCACATCATAAAACTCTGCTCCGGTATTATCGGTCACTTTTCCGAGGATTTTCCGGGCAGCAGTTTGCGTTCGAAGTAACTTCGGCCAACTAAGCATCGTGAGGTCCAATGGAATCAGGCCAGAGGTATAAAGGCATTTCACCAGTTTCCGGCGCACCCCTTTTATTCCCTTTCTGAATCATAGATTCGCCCGTTTCGAATGCAACAATATGGCTTCATGCTCGCTTGGTACGTCCACTCCCGGATTGCAGTCCACCTCCAGCGATTCAGCGCAGCCGCGCCGAATAAGCAATAGTGCAAAACCCCAGAATCAGGAATAGAATTCCGAACAACATGATGCCGGCTGGTTTGCGGCTTACGCCCTTCCATTCCCCTGTTGCGAATCCCCAACAGTTCGAACACACGATAATCACAGACATGAATAGTGGCCATGCAAAAATGGGACCCAGGGTTCCCATCTTGGCCGAGGCTGTACCGTAGAGTGCGACACTCCCCATCCAAAGTGATCCCATGACTATGGCTGCAATCCAATACCACCATCTGGCCGATCGCCGGTATAAACCGAAGCTCTTATTCTTTCGCCACAAATGAAGGCAGTAAATCAAGTAAGGGGCGAGGGTCGCGGTCAAAAGCGGAGGCCAGATCACGTCCGCCTGCCTTGCCGGACTTACTCCGTGTTCAGCGGCCCGGGTCAAGAATACCTGACCATAAGCCAATCCAAAGTTCTGCAGCGGGGAAAGGACTCCAGCCACAATCGCGAGCAATAGACCACGCGCGAAGCTCGTCTTCGAATCGCCGTCTCGTTTACAACCTAGTTCTATATCTTTGGCCTTTCCGGCCACGGCACAAATCACAATTCCTATGAGCATGAGCGTTACCCCGGCCATAATCGAAAGTCCCTTAGGAGTTAGGATAACCTGTGACTGCATGGAAAGCAGTGGCACAAGCGACCCTAACGTCGTGGAAATGCCAATGGCGATGGCAAAATTCAGGGCTATCCCAATTGCCGACACGCCAAGCCCAAAACAGATTTGCGCGATTCCAACTCCCGCCCCCAGCCCCACCAGCATGAGCATTGGACCTGGCCCTGCACTTCTATAGAGACCGAAAAGGTCTGGAACTGTGTTCAAAGCCAGAACCCATGGAAACAGGAAGAAGGCCACGACTGCCCACGCAGCCCAGACATTCTCCCATCTCCAAAGCTTCATGTACTTAGTGGGAGTGGCGAAGCTTCCGTTCAATGCTCCCGCCACAAATGAGATTAAGACCCCTAATGAGAAGTCGCTCATTGATCTTGCTCCGATCTCCTGCTGACCTAAACCGGCGCTGCCGCCAAATGGCTTAGAAAGGCTCGACAGCCCCTTGATTTGTCGGCGTCTGGGCTCATCGAACTCCAGAATTTGCCTTGCGACACAGCTTCCGGTTACGAACAGCTCTCGCTCTTTCCACACCACCAGCAAAACGAACGGACCCCGCTCGATTTGACTCGCTCGAAGTGTTCCGTTTTTCCCATTCGATGCCTGAGGCGATGATAAGACCGTCCACGCTTCGGGCCGCGAGCGCCTCGATCTCATTTTCAACTGCCTCATCGCCCCATGGTCCGATCCGAACAGATTATGACCATCAGCAACGAAGTCCGTCAGAAAGCCGGAACATTACCGATACAGTTAACGCCATTCCTGAGAGAGATTACGATGGCATTTGCCTCGCGTCAAGCAGAAAGTCAAGGGCTTTTAGCGGCGTCCGCCAACGTCTAGGCGATCTTGCCGACACCTTGCCGAGGTTGGATGATGCCACAAAATGCCTCATAATCAGCTCACAGGGCAGGTTCAAAAAAACCTTGACGCTTCGCAGACTTGATGATATAAAATTCGCGTTTCCGGTTACTTTAACGGTATATCTATGAAGCGCACCTGTTCTGAACTCGGTCGTCCGGCATTTGGGGATTGGGACCTCAGCATCCTCAAGGATTTTCCGTTACCCGTAGAACAGGGAGTGCTTCAGTTCCTTTTCGAATGCTTCAATGGGTTCAATAATGTTAATTTGGGATCTCCAGGCTCGGGCTTCCGTAAGCCTGTACCGACCTGCGATCCCAGCTTGGACTGGATCTTTGCCACGCAGAATGACTCACGTGAAATTCGGTCTGCTTTAAAGTTGTTGTTCTGATCTTCCTTCGAGCGCCGAAACTTCTTGGGGCTCAGGAGTCTGCCTGAGAACTCAAGTCGGCCACGAGAAAGCAATGGGTTACACGGACGGCCTCCTTCGTAAGTCGTTGATTCTTTGTTCAAGCTCCGAGTTCCCACCCAGTCTCTCAGGTCCCGCGTCCAGGCGGGACCTAGGTCTCGATCGGCACTCAGATCTTCGGGGATCGAAGTCAGTGAATAGCTCACCGGGGCTTGTTTTTTCATCCGTTGAGAGGGCTTGCCACTTGCCCCCCAAGACCCAACAAGTAATTCCCGCGGCACAGCCAAGAAAGAAGAGCCTAAGGCCCAAAATTCAAGTTGGCGGTGAGAAATGACCATGCGGAGAGAGTTTGGATTACTGACTTTCTTGGCGGGTGTGACTGTCCTAGCTTTCGCCATCGGCGGTCGCGATGATAACCCCGATTTGAAAACGCCCCAAAAGTCCCTGGACAGATTCAGGTCACTTAAAGTTGGCGCATTCATTCACTGGGGACCTTCGAGTCAGACCGGGCAGGAAATAAGCTGGTCCCGCGGTGTAGGCGTCCCACGTGAGAAATACGACAACTTGTATAAGACATTCAATCCGGTTGGCTTCAATGCCGACGAGTGGGTTCGCCTTTTCAAAGCAGCCGGGTTCCGGTACATCGTATATGTCCCGAAGCACCACGACGGCTTCTGCATGTGGAATACCGGCACGACGGATCACAACGTCATGAACACGCCGTTTCGGCGCGATGTGACAAAAGAACTGTCGGCAGCCTGTAAGAGGCAAGGCATGACGTTCTGTCTGTATTACTCAATTGCGGATTTCTACAACCCGGACTACCCGCATCCTGCTTACCCGTGGGGTCCGGGTGACGGTAACTATGGTGGGGCTGGGTACCGACTCCCGGCCGGGCAAATGCCTGATTTTGACCGGTACGTCCTGTATATGAAAACCCAGTTGCGTGAACTTAGCCAGAACTACGGTCCGATCCTTGCTTGGTGGTTTGACGCCAATTGGAGTCCCTACTGGACACATGCGCGCGGCTCCGACCTCTACGCGTACATGAGGAAGTTACAGCCGGACGTGTTGATGGATAACCGTGTCGGAGGGGCGTACAATGGGGCCGTTTATGAGCCCACATGGTTTGCCTCAGAAAGAAATGAGCCTGGGGATTACGCGGTACTGGAAACCGACATGCCACGGTTTAATCGCGATATACCCTGGGAATTCACGAAGCCTGCGAAGAAAATCTACAGTTGGTGCCCAGGCCCTTCGGGTGATGTCGGTACGTGGATCGACTGGATCGTTAAATCCGCCTGCGGAGACGGCAACTTCAACCTTGGAATCAGCGCTACTCCCCACGGAGAATTCGAGCCGGAACTGGCAGCCAAACTGAAGTTGCTCGGTCGATGGTTGGAGCGGAACGGTGAAAGCATCTACGACACTCGCGGCGGACCTTACGAGCGTACCGACTGGTACGGCAGCACGTGCAGGGGCAACAGAGTGTATTTGCACGTGTTCAAAACGGAGAGAGGCGCGCTGACGCTCCCTCCGCTTCCCCTGAAAATCACCTCCTGTCATCTGATTAACGGGGCCGCCGTCAACGTGAACCAGACCCAGAAGAACGTAAGGGTCACAATTCGAGAGCACGATCTGCAACCGACGGATACGATTGTGGTTCTGAGTTTGAATGGTTCGGCAGAGCAGATCAAACCTATTGAGGAGCGCCCTGTGAATCAAGGCGCGGCAGTTCGGGCTTCGAACGTGAGGCAGAATAAACCGCACTACGCGGCCGAGCACGCTTCAGACGGCGACATGTCCACATATTGGGCCACAGACGATGGCGTGAAGGATGCGTATCTGGAATACGATCTTGGCCGCGAGCGGACGTTTTCCCGGGCAATTCTTTTTGAAGGAGAAGAAGAGGCGCAGCTCGCCCGGATACGCCATATTCAGATCCAGGTCAAGCTGGATGGCGAGTGGAAGACTGTCAGTGATGATTTGCCAGGTGGAAACGGCGAGCCCTGGCCGCTCTCCGTGATGCATCCGGAGATCCGCTTCACTCCCGTAACAGCCCGCTTTGTTCGATTACAGATTTTGGGTTCAACCGGCAGCCCGGTGATTCACGAGTTCAAGTTGTTTGAACGATGACGTGAAATGAGACACAGGAGGACACCCAATGGATCTTCCGCCAGTGGGAGAGGAGCTTCGAGGGAACATTGCCTTTGTGATGGGCGGGAGTTCGGGCCTCGGACTGGCCTCGGCCCTCCTCATCGCCCAACGAGGCGCTGCTGTCACGATCTTTGGGCACCTGCCGGATACGCTCGAGATTGCCTCGGATCTGAAGGCGAAAGGTCTGAAAGTACATGGAGCGCACGGTGATGGTGCAGAGTCGGAGATCGTAAGGGCCGCCATCGAGGACACCGTCTCCCGCTTTGGCGGCCTGGATATCATTGTCAATTCTGCGGCGATCCATCCCGTGGGCGACGTTGTCGCGACCGACGAGGAGACATGGGATCGGACCTTGGCTGTCAATCTGAAGACCATGTACTTGACTTGTCATTATGGTATCCCCCACCTTATCAAACGCGGCGGTGGATCTATCGTGAACTTCGCCTCGGTCCAGGCCAAGGCATGCTCGTCGGGCGTTTGCGTATATGCAACTTCGAAAGGAGCAATCGTCTCCTTCACTCATACATTGGCGCTGGATTTCGCCAAACATCGGATCCGAGCCAACACGATTTGCCCCGGGTCGATCAAGACGCCGATGCAGGGGCATTTCGCGAGGCTGAATGCCGAGGGCCGAAGTACGGAAGAAATGTACCGGCTGTTCGCCATGCCGGTGCCGCTGCAGCGACTTGGTGAGCCTTGGGAGATTGCCGAGCTAGTGGCCTTCCTATCGGGGCCGCGTTCGGCGTTCTGCACCGGCGCGGAGTTTACTGTCGACGGAGGGTTATTGGCAGGACTGCGCATTTACTAGCAATCGGCAACCCTTTATGCCGATTTAAGAGGCGAACGTGAAGATTATTTCTGTCGAGCCATTCATCCTGCACGTTCCGCTCAACGTGGACTCAATTTCCGACTCGACGCATACAATTACACATTGGGGGGTGGTCGGCACTAAGATCGTAACCAACAAGGGACTCGAAGGATATGGCTTCACCGGCACCCACGCTCACCTGCCTTCTGATCATTTGATTACCAGTTGCATCAAGAACAGCTATGGGCCACTTCTCATCGGCGAGGACGCTGCGGACAGCGACCGCCTGTGGCAAAAGCTCTCACGCTTTCCCGCCTTGCAGTGGGTAGGTCGAGCCGGGATCACTCAGATGTCCCTGGCAGCCGTCGACATCGCAATCTGGGATTTGCGCGCCAAGGCTGCCCGGGTGCCTCTATGGAAACTTCTTGGCGGCGCGACCACCTCCAAGCTTGAAGCTTACAACACCGATATTGGCTGGCTATCGATCCCGAAACCCCAGCTCGTAGACGGCTGCAAGCGGGCTGTGGAAAAGGGCGGATTTCGGTGCGTCAAGCTGAAAGTTGGGCATGCTAATCCCGCGATCGATATTGACCGTTTAGAAGCCGTGCGTCAGGCGGTTGGCCCAAACATTGCGGTGGCCGTCGATGCGAACGGCAGATGGGACCTGCCCACCTGTAAGCGTTTCTGTGCTCGGGCGGAAGCGCTGGATATCTTTTGGTTTGAGGAGCCTCTTTGGTACGACGACATTGCCTCGCACAAAGCCCTTGCCCAATCAACCTCGATCCCTATCGCGTTGGGTGAGCAGCTGTATACGGCGGAGGCATTCAACAACTTTCTCCAAGCCGGAGCAGTCCATGTCGTGCAGCCTGACGTGACAAGAGTGGGGGGCGTCACCGAATTCATCCAGATCGCACATACAGTGCACTCCCATCGGCTGCCTGTTGTCCCGCATATCGGCGATATGGGACAAGTCCATGTCCATCTTGCCTATTGGCATCCGGCGTCGACGATGCTCGAGCATATTCCCTGGATCAGTCATTGTTTCTCGGATCCGGCACGGGTGGAGGACGGGAGTTATGTTCTGCCACAATTACCGGGCGCCGGCTGCACACCGAAGCAAGAGGCGTTTAGTCGTTTTGGCCAATCGCTCACCTGAGCGGGAAGTTCAGCCGGTGCTAACGATGCTTGTCTGGCTCGGATTGACTATCTCCATCGCTTTGAGGAAAACAACATGGCCACGCGAATAGGTTGGATCTGCTTTTTGGCCCTCGTCCCCTCGGTCTTGGCCACGGGAACACCTGTGACGGCCTTCGCCCAGTCCTTTTCCCTGTCGGGGCTGGATTGGTACATTCACGAGGATGCATCCGGAAAGGGAGCGAGCCCGAAATTGTACACCGCCGATACGGCCGAGGGGAGTTGGATTCCCGCTCGTGTGCCAGGGAACATCCAAGCCGACCTGGAAGCTGCGCACCGTTTGGATCCGCTTTGGTATGGGGCTGGTGACCCTCGCCTGGCGGCGGTGGCGGAGAAAGATTGGTGGTACCGAAAAGACTTCACACTTCCCGAGAGCTTCCGTGAAAAGCGTTTAGTCCTCATCTTTGACGGTGTCGATTTCGAGTGTGAAGTCTGGCTGAATGGCCGGCGCCTGGGAGCGCACGCGGGCCAGTTCGCGAGATTCGAGTTTGACGTTTCCCAAATTGCGAGGCCGGGCGGTAAGAATCACCTGGCAGTCAAGATTAAGCGAATGCCGGAGGAGCTCGGCCGGTGTTTGAGGGCGTCCGACGGGGCGTTGAGCGGTCTCGGAACGCCGGACTGGTTCATCAACTGCTATAACTACACCCGGCAGACCTTGAAGGACCTCAAGAGCGGCTCCAACTACAGCTATGACTGGGGTGTCAATATCTATACACTGGGCATTTGGAGAGACGCTTGGCTTGAGGCGAGCGGCCCGGCAAGAATTGAGCGGGTGCAGGTCCAGACGGAGCTGACAGACAACTACCAGAAGGCGATTATCAAACCGCGTCTCGAACTGGACGGCCAATCGGCGGTGAAGGTGCGGGCGATCTTCAGAGTGCACGGACACGGCGTGGACAAAACGGTCGTGGCGGAGGCGCCGCTGGAGGAAGGAGGCAACATTGTTGGCGCCCAACTAGCCGTTGAAAAGCCGGCGCTGTGGTGGCCCAACGGCCAGGGTGAGCAACCCCTGTACGAGTTAGAGGCGCAACTGAAGGACGTTGTTTCGGGCGCGGAATTGGATCACAAGAGCGCCCGCTTCGGGGTGCGCGAAGTGCGTTGGCAACAAGTCGAGGGCGCCCCGCCCAATTTCATCAACCCCTATCGCTTGGTGGTGAACGGCCGTCCCGTGCGGATGTTAGGGTCTGACATGACTTCGACGGACCTGCTCTTTGGACGCAATCCCGGTCGCGGGGCGCGGTACCTCTGGCTGGCAAAGGCGGCAGGAATGAATACGCTGCGCTTGCACGGCGCCGGGGTAACGTTTCCCCCCGACTATTACGATAAGGCCGATGAGCTCGGCATAATGCTCTCGCAGGAGTTTCCCTTAGCCAACTGCAGACCGGAGGCTGACCCCGTGTTCGTCGCAAATCTGGATGTGACGATCCGGAGCATCGTGAAGGAGTTGCGCAATCATGCCTCGATTATCGAGTGGGTAGGTGGAAACGAAATGTCCTGGGAGCAAGGGACCGATCATCCTGCGTTGCACGTTCTGGAGCGTGTGTGCGCCCAGGAGGATGACAGAATCTTTCGGGCTACAGACCCCATCCAAGGCAGCAAACACTCCCCTTGGTTATTTCTTCCTACCAGGTACTACGACCACTTCAACCACGTTTGGGAGCCAAAACCGGACTCGCCTCCGGACTTCAGCGTTAACACCATGAATGCCATGCGGTACGGTGAGTTTGGCACGCAGTCACCAGCGAATCTCGAGCTCTTCCAACGGGAAATCCCGCCCTCCTCTCAGTGGCCCCTAGGCAACCCGCTCGACCCGGTGCTTATCCGCAAGAATGTATTGCAGGCGGCCTTTACTCCATTGGATTGGCTGGTCAAGCCCGTAATCGAAGGTTTTTTTGGTCCACTAGGGGGGTTGCCTGAATTGATTGAAGCGGGCCAGTACGTAGGCGCGGAGGGGTTGCGCTATTCTTTCGACGAACTGCGAAGAAAAGGTAAGCATATAGGAGGAATCACTAACTGGGACTATAACGAACCGTGGCCGAATGGCGCCGGCAGCTATATGGTTGATTACGATGGCCAGCCTCTCATGAACTACGACTTCGTGCGCGAGGCCCTATCGCCGATCAGCCTGACACTTCGTTATTCTTCCAATCTTTACGACCCTAAAATAGGTTTGGATCTCGGCTTATGGTTGGTAAGCGATTCGCCCGGTCCCGCTTCAGGCCTGAAGTGGAATTGGACGGCGCGAGACCGGCGCGGCCGCGTGATCGCCCGGGAAACAGGGAGGGCTTCTATACAGCCTCAAGAAGTGCGCGAGCTGGGACGTGTGAAAGTGAAGCCCTTGCCGGAGACTGCGCTGGGCCCAATTCTGGTCGAATTACGCCTGGACGATGGAACTGGTAAGACTCTCGCCGAGCGCGTCCACATCTTTGGCGCGGATAACGCTCCCATTTGGCCTTTTGATGGCTTGTTGCGCAACAAAGGCAGCGATCGGGATGACAATGCCCTGCTCGCAGCTAGCCCCCGAGGTGTGCGCGTGCTGTGGCTTCAGGATTGGAACGATGGCCGGTACGAAGATCTGGCTTGGTACTTGCGCCGTTTTGGGATTCGTTCGACCCATGTTGCGGCGACTCCGAAAGCCTTTGCCGAGGTGGCGCCGGACGCAGCAGCCCTTGCGAAGAACTACGACGTTGTGTGGTTGGGCGAGGCGGACTTCCGGAGCATGGAGTTGTTGGGCAAACGGCTGGGCGCAAATAATCTGACTAAACTCGTTGACGCCGTTCACGCCGGACTGGGGTTGGGCTTGGAGGGTGGCTGGGGAGGCTTTGGAGATGCCGGACTGACACGAACTCCGCTGGCAGACATTCTCCCGGTCACCTTTGTTGGAGTGGGAAACGATCAGCGCGGTGGACTGAGTAGCGTGGAAATCTCCGATGCCACTAGTGCCTTAGTTGCCGGCGGATTGGCGTCATCGTTTCCCCAGGTGACCAATTACAACATCGTGAAAGCCAAGCAGGGAGCTAACGTCGTCCTCAAAACGAGCGGCGGGGACCCTCTTCTTCTCACTGTCCCTTGGGGTAAAGGGCGCGTTCTAGCTTACACCTCAGGGATCGTGGGAGACTGGGACTATTACGAAGGGAAGTCGGTTGACTGGGGCTGGAATTTAAGAGCCTGGAGCGGCAGCTCGTTCTTCGTGGCCCGCATGTTGACTTGGCTTGCGGGCGCGTCCGATGCGGATGTTGCGGCTATTGGCTTGCCCACGGAGGCGAATCGCGTGACCCGCCCCGTCCGCCGGACCACTTTGCAGGTGTCACCGCACCCGCTGCGCATCGAAAGCTCCAATGAAATTCTAACCTTCGAGCTAAAGAATGCGGGGGAGATGACTGCTTTGTTCTGCACCCCCCACCCCGTGCTGGAATACCGCACCGACCTTATGGTGCTTAACAACCACATTTCCATTCCGCCGGGTGAGACTCGGGCGATGATCATCTCCGGGCCTGCTCAACCGCAAGGAGGCCTCACGCTGGCCCAGACGGGATGGCGAGTGTCCTGCTGGAACGCAGACGATATCATGATTCCGCCCAGCGAGGATGTGTTGCTCTCGTTTGGGCGGCGCGACGCCATGACCATAGAGTACGCAGGCTACCGAGGAGATCCGACTCAAGTTCTCGGCCAGGACAAGCCTTCGCTGCTGGAGTTGGCGGGGAAACGTCCCGATTCCTCCCAAATACCCATGCTGATGCCAGGACCGTTGAACCTCGCGCTCGCAAAGCTCCAGCCGCATAGTCTGGGCTTCACAGTCGGAGTTACGCCCCAGCAGGCAACTCGACCGTCGCGTCTTAGAATCAACACCGCCGACCAGGACAACGTGCGGGGGCCAGTCGTCGAGGCCATCATCAATGGCAAAGGCTTAGCGAAAGCTCTCCCGCCGGGCTTGGGTAGACAGCTGACGGACCCCGCGCATTTAGCTTTCCCGGCGACGGCGGAGTTTGAACTGCCGGCCGGGACTTGGAAGACAGGCAAGAACTCCCTCCAGATTCGAGTCAAGGATGGAGGGTGGTTCACTTGGGATTCCTTGGATTTGGTGGTGATGCCCGCTGCGAAATAACTCAGGCAGGAAGGCGCGGTGCGGACAGATGGCCAATTTCTGATCTCGTAATGGGCAGATGAACCATGGGGGCAAAGTGCAAATGCAAAGATGCGGTACGGGAACTGACTATGCCATCTTCACGCCGACGCTTCTTGCAGCGGGTCGTCGCAGCGGTGAGCCTGAGTCAGGGTAGCTTGGAAGTCGTCGCCGGGAGCGGAAGGAATGAGCCGGCCCCTAACGGCCCACTGGCCGTGCCCCAGACTGCTATCGCACGCATCGAAGAGATGCCCAATTTCCCCACTCCCTTCAAAATGCGCAACTGGAAGCACGTGGCCGAGGACTACGATGCGCTGGTTTTCGACCTGAACGCCAAGGGCAAGTATATGCCTCTGGTGTGGATCGACAAATCGCGAATCAATTTTGATGAGGACACCTTCGGCCTGTATGTGACGGTGGGTGATCCCCGCTGTGGTCCCAAAGAAAACAATGGCGAACACCATGATGCCATAAACGACATCGCCGCGGTCCTTAGCGCGACTATGGTTGGCGTCGACAAGAGTAGCCAGAATGGTCGCAACTGGGTGGGCATGTGCAAGGCCTACTTCAATCGCGCCAACGGGCGCAAGGTGTTCATGGAGCAGGAGCGCGAGTTCGATGCCAAGATAGGCAGCGCATACCAATATAGCTGGGGTCAGGGCATGTTATTTCCCAACCTGCTCTTCTTCCAGTTGGCCCACTACTATCCATGGCAGCCAAGGTTCAGTGAACTCATGCGGACCTGCGCTGACCAATTCCAGCGAGCCGCAGCTGTCCTCAAGAACTCGCCTCGCGGGTTTGCTTACGGCACCTTCGATTTCAAGACCATGAAGCCCGTGATGGATGGCGTCGCCCAGAAGCCCGGCGAGCCCGATGGAGCCGGGCCTATCGGTTGGCTGGAGTATATGGCCTATGCAAAGTACAAAGAACCCAAATATCTGGAGATGGCCGAGTGGGCGCTCCAATCGCTTCTCGCCCAGAATCGAAACCCACGCGGGTTCGGTATGTTCCTTCCCTACGCCGCTTGCTTGGCGGCCCGAATGAACGCCGAGTTAGGCCGAGACTATGAGACCCGCAAGCTCGTTAACTGGAGCTTCTCGGAAGACAGCTATGTGTGGCCAGGCACGCAGGTCCTGGCGAAACGGTTCGGGGATTACGATGTGGATGGTCTCTGGGCAGCAGGAAACCGGGCCTACCTAATGGAGACCTTTCAGTTGGCTGCGGCCCTTGTGCCGCTGGTGCGATACGATCCCCGCTTCGCGCGAGCGATTGGGAAATGGATGCTAAACGCTGCCAATGCGGCGCGTCTGTTTTACCCCGAAGAGCTGCCGGATGCCAATCAAAGCTGCCCGGAATACAAGGCCGTATCGAGGAATGTGATTGCCTATGAAGCTCTAACAGTGAAGCAGAACGCGCCCTATGCGACGCGTGACGACTGGGAATTCACATCTCCAGAGGGCACTCCCTACACATTCCCTAAAGTCTCTCATTTGAGCCTGTACGGTTCGTCGCACGTGGGAGTCTTCGGTGGGATCATCTCCCGGACTGATGACGAAAAGATTCTCCAACTCGACTGCCTGAAGACCGACTTCTTCCACGATAATGCCTATCCTACGTATCTGTATTTCAACCCCTACAGCGAGGACAAGGAGATCCAAATCGAAGTAGGCCCTAAACGCGTAAACTTGTACGACACGGTTTCAAAACGGTGGGTGAAGATGAACGTCCACGGGAGCATTTCTCTGCCTCTGGCCAAGGATTCAGCCGAGGTGATCGTTCTGGTCCCCGCCAGCGCCAAGGTGTTCGGGAGGGGTCCGAAGCTACTCGCAAACGGCCTTGTGGTGGATTACGGCGTGGGTAGCAGCGCGGAGAGATGACCGTGCTCTGACGCCGAAAACAGAATTCCCAATCAGCTTCATGGAGAACTGCGTGAGCTCCAAACCAAACAAACAGCGACGGCGGGACTTCTTAAAGGGAGTTACGTTCGGAACGATCGGCTTGGCTTGCACTCCACAACTTGCGAGAGCTGGCCGCCTTGGACTGATGGCGGACCCCCAATACACTGACCAAAGTGGCCTCATCAAGGGAGGTTCCTCCGATTCGAGCCCCTCAGGTGTCCAAAACGAATCTCGCATCTTCATTGGCGCGCAATACTACCGTCCGCCAAACCCCCGGAGGGAAGACTGGGATCGAGACTTGCATCGAGCCAAGGAGACGGGGTTGGAGGTCATACGCGTATGGATGTATTGGGCCACGGTTCATCCAGACTCGGAGACCTGGTACTGGAAGGATTATGACCTCTTATTCGACGCGGCGGAAAGAAATAGAGTCCGCGTTTTGCTTCAGTACATGCCGGAAGCGGCACCGTACTGGTTTGCAGAGCAATATCCCGACACTCGTTATGTTGATAAGGATGGCAGACCCGTCGAGCTATCCGCTATGCCTGCGCTACAGATTGGAGGTTACCCGGGAGTATGCGTTGACCACCCACAAGCCCATGATGCACTGGAGGAATTTCTTTATCTCGTTTCGAAGCGGTACGGGCAACGCAGTGGCCTTTTTGCTTATGACGCCTGGAACGAGATTTGGCTTCCAGAATGTTTCTGTGCGGCCACGGAAGCACGCTTTCAGGGTTGGTTAAGGGATAAGTGCTGCGACATTCAAACACTCAACCGCAAGTACGGCCGCAGCTATGGGAATTTCAAGGAGATCTGGATTCCGAAGGCCGGCGTGTTCGGCGACATGATGGATTACTGGGAATTTCTTCAATGGGTTAAACAGGAACGCCTTCGATGGCTAGTTGAAACCATCAGGGCTGCTGATCCGAACCACATTGTTGTTTGCCACACCGGATATCCGCTTCTATGGGATTCGGATGCTTGGAGTCTCGCGAATAGCGTCGGCAAGTGGGGTACGAGTTGCTATGTCGGTGACGAGCATCCGTCACTTACCCCTGTCGATATTCACGACATCGCCTTGGAACTAAATGCCACGCGCGATTCGAGCCAAGGTAAGCCTTGGTGGGTCGCAGAAATGACTGCCGGTCGCGTATGGGGAGGTTTGGGGCATGGGCAACGGTCAGATGAGGAAGTGCGGCTGAAAATGATATTGGGCCTCAGTTTCGGCGCCGAGGGCCTGATTTTCTGGCAATGGAGACCTGAGATCTATGGCCAGGAGTCTCCCAACTTTGGTCTGACCGGCCTTGATGGTGAGCTAAATTCGCGCACCGAAACCGTCCGGCAGATCTCAGGAATGCTGACCGAATACCGAGAAGTGTTTGATAGCTTGCAGTGGTCACCTCCCTCGGTTGGTTTGATCTGGGACCCTCGTGGCGCAATGTTTGAGCATGAGATGGATTCCGAGAAGCGCACAGGGTGGGACAATTTCGAGGGTTTCTATCGTGCGCTTATCGATGAAGGTCTCAGCGTGGAGATACTAAACTCACGATTGCTCGCTGATTCGGGTATCCCGCATGAGATTAGAGTCCTGTTTGCTCCTTTTTTGATGTTCGATCGTCCTGGCCTGGCGACCAAGCTGAAAGCCTGGGTGGGGAAGGGTGGAACGTTGTTGGGCGGGCCGCGCATGCTCCTTTACGATTCGGAAACCTACGCCAATAAGAGCGTGCCGCCTCCGGAACTAGTTGAGGTGTTTGGCGTGAAGATGAAAGATACCCTTTATCCTGCCTCGCCCGTTGTCCAAACTAAGAGCAATGATGCGTTGAAGGGCCTGCCTGACCGCCTCGTAGGCCAGTTGCTTGTGGAAACTTATCAACTGCATGGATCCGAGGTTTTGGGGACTTGGGAAGGCGAACCTACCTTGACGATCAAGAATTTCGGAAATGGTCGCGGGATCATGTGCGGCACTTTTCTGGGTGTCAACTACTCACCACAGCAGACACCGCAAATGGCGCGAGTCGTAGCGGCAATTTGTGAATCAAGTGGGCTATTACCAGACGCGAAATCGACTGGAGGCGCCCTGGTCCGCGTCGCACGTTCGGGAAACGATCAGGTAATCTTCCTCATGAATCCGTTCGACGATCACAGAGAAGCGAGCGTGACTCTCTGCGAGGCTCCCCGAGGCCCGGTTATTGACGTTCTTAGCGGCCTGGATGTGGGACGCGTGGAAGCAGGTAAGCCGTTTTCCGTCCAACTCAAAGCCAAGGACGCAAAGATACTGCTATGCCGAGGGGTTTAGGCCTCAGGGCGCCCCTGAAGAGGAAACCGGCTCTTCAGCCGGGAATGAGACCAGGGACGACCAACACGCCCGCGAAGGGCACTAAGATGATTGCCCCGCATCGCTAGCGACGCGTGGTCATGCCCGGGTCGATTGCGGACATTCAGTTGCGGCCGCCATTTTCGGCGTGCGTGATGCGAAAGGCGAAAGATTGTTGGCAAGGAGGCGGAACGTGACGCGAAGAGAACTTCTGAAGCTGGCGTCTAATCGGCATTATTCATGAATGCGCCGGACAACGCGGATTTGAGGCGTTCGGAGCCGGATGTTCGTGGCCTTGGAGGTCGGCCGGT
>Ga0181538_10001097_pt1 | contig 31270 bp, 22 predicted proteins | sample PEATcosm2014_Bin_40_FD_119773 | JGI IMG/M metagenome (GOLD analysis project Ga0181538, IMG submission 119773) | Peatland microbial communities from MTU Mesocosm Facility, Houghton, MI, USA - PEATcosm2014_Bin23_30_metaG | ecosystem: Environmental > Terrestrial > Soil > Wetlands > Peat | place... | reverse complement strand
TACGCGGGCAACTACGCGGGCGCGGGCAACAGGATGCCGCGGCGTACGGCGTCGGAGACGAGGTTGCGCGCGTACTGGCCCAGGTCCGCTGAGCCGTCCTCGATAAGCCGGACTCGCTCCAGCACCTGGTCCGCGGTGATGCCGTTGGCCTGCCACGTTTTCCCGCCCGCCGCGTAGTTGGCGATCAGCGGCTGCAGCCGGTCGAGGGCGCGGGCGAAGCGGGCCTCGGGGGTGATCCGCTGCTCGAACTCATCCCAGAGCGCCCGCAGCGCGGAGCCTTGCTCCGGCGGCAGCAGGCCGAAGAGACGGTCGGCCGCGGCGCGCTCGGCCACCGCCTGGCGGCGCTGTGCGGCCTCGTCGGCGTACACGTAGAGATCCCCGGCGTCGATCTCGACCAGGTCATGCAGCACGACCATGGTGCTCACCCTGCCCAGGTCGGTGCCGCGCGGGGCGTGCTCACCAAGGACCACCGCCATCAGGGCCAGGTGCCAGGAGTGCTCTGCCGAGTTCTCCCGTCGCGAGCCGTCGTTCAGGGTGCTGCGCCGCAGGACGCTCTTGAGCTGATCGGCCTCGAGTACGAAACGCAGCTGGCTGTCCAGGGGATCCATATTTCCCATCTGACCAGCCGCCCCTCCGCCCGGCAACCCAGCGGGCGGCTCCGCCGGCGGCCTACTCGGCTGCGGCTTGTCCGGCTAGCCCGCGCTGCCGGTGATGGCGACATCGACCTCGGCGGTGCGACTAGCCAGTAATCACCCGCCGCGCAATACGCAAATCGCTGTGGCACCGCACCAGGGCCCGAAGCGCGAACTCGCGAAGTCATTGGCCCTCCGCCGCGCCCCGGCCCGTGCTCAGGGCCATTGGTCAGCTCAGCCAGGGCCGATCGACCTTGGCCGCGGCCTGGGTGGATGATCGATGATGGCGCGGGCGCCTCCGCTCTGTCGGCGCCGCGAACAGACGGAACGGTCACGGTGGTCACGGCGGTTCCACCCGGTCGGTGAGCCGGTGCAAGGCCGCCTTGACGGCATAAGAGATGGAGGCGGAGATCTAGTGGCCGTTCGTAAGGCGGCGGGGCTGCTCGGCAGGAGCGACGACCTCCCAGAGACCTTCTCGTATTCGGTGAAGCGCCGCCTGCTCGGGCCGCCGCTCGTCAACGAGCAACTCGGCGATGAGCGGCTGTCTGTCCCGCTGGCCCTCGGTGTGCTGTCTCCCGACGGCATCTCCTCCTCGGCGTACGGCACTGAGGAAATCCTGATCGAGCTGCTCAAGGGCGGCCTGCTCATCGCGGCCTTCACGGTGCTGCTCCCGATCACCGGCGTGGTGCTGTTCGTGCTCGCCCTGGTCGTGCTGTCCTACCGCGAGGTCGTCACCGTGTACACCAGGACGGGGGGCTCCTACGTCGTGGCCCGGGACAACTTCGGGCCGCGGGTGGCGCAGATCGCGGCGGTCGCGCTGCTCATCGACTACACGGTCACGGTCGCGGTGCAGACGGCCGCGGGCGCGGCGGCCATCGTGTCCGCGTTCCCTGCACTGAGCACGCTGCACTTCATCAGCGCACAGGACGTCCTGCTGATCATCTCGGTGGCCGCGATCCTGATCATGTGCTACGGGAACCTGCGCGGCATCCGGGAGGCGGGGCACGCGTTCGCCCTGCCGACCTACCTTTTCTCCGGCTCGGTGAGCCTGATGATCCTGGTCGGGCTGGCCCGGGAGGCGTTCGGCCACCTGCCGGTCATCGATGTCCACACGCTGCCGCCGGGCGCGACGTACTACGGCTACCACAACAACAAGATGTCGACGCTGATCTCCGTCGCCCTGGTCTTCACCCTGCTCACGGCCTTCGCCAACGGCGGTTCGTCGCTGACCGGCATCGAGGCGGTGTCCAACGCGGTCAGCGCGCTGAAGCCGCCGGAGGGGCCGAACGCCCGCAAGGTGCTGGTCACCCAGGGCGTCATCCTCGCATTCCTGGTCGGCGGCATCTCGTGGCTGGCGCACGTGCAGCACGCGACGCCGTACATCGTCGGGACGCCGACCGTGCTGTCCCAGGAGGCGGACCTCATCTTCGGCGGCGGGGCCGGCCGGATCCTGTTCTACTTCGTCCAGTTCGCGACCGCGCTGATCCTGTTCACCGGCGGCAACACCAGTTTCAACGGCTTCCCGTTCCTGGCCAGCTTCGTCGCGCAGGACGCCTTCCTGCCGCGCTGGCTGACCAAGCGCGGGCACCGCCTGGTGTTCTCCAACGGCATCATCGTGCTCACCGTCGTGTCGCTGGCCCTGCTGCTGGCCGTCGGCGCGAACGTCAACAACCTGGTGCCGTTCTACGCGATCGGCGTGTTCACCGGGTTCTCGATGGCCGGCTTCGGGATGAGCAAGTACCACCTGCGGCACAAGGAGCGGGGCTGGCGGCGGCGCCTGGTCATCAACTTCTCGGCGGGCGTGCTCACCGGTTTCATCGTGCTCATCTTCGCGGTCACGAAGTTCACCGAGGGCGCGTGGCTGGTGGTCGTGGTGGGGCCCATCGGGGTATTCATCCTGATCCGGCTGAACCGCGAGTACCGCTCCGAGGACCAGGTGCTGGAGAACATCGGCGACCGCCGGGCCGCCGGGGTGGCCCCGCGCCAGCCGAACTACACCCGCCGCACGGTCTTCGTGTTCGTGGACAGCATGGACCTGGCCACGCTGGCCGCCCTGCGCTACGCGCGCAGCCTCCGGCCGACCTCGCTGCGCGCGGTGCACTTCGTCATCGACAGCGCGAAGGCGGAGCGGCTCCGCGAGCGGTGGGTCCGGTTCGGCCAGGACGTGCCGTTCGAGATGATCGACTCGCCGGACCGGCGGCTCGTGCATGCGTCCCAGGAACTCGTCCAGCGCGAGGCCGAGCAGCCGGGGACCCAGGTGACCGTGGTGCTGCCGCGGCGCAGCTTCTCCGCGTTCCTCGGCCGGATGCTGCACGATCGGACGGCGGACAAGATCGCCGCGGCGATCAGCCGCATCCCGAACGCGGCCGCCACCATCATCCCGTTCGACGTGGATAGCCGCGTCCGGGTGCTGGAGGAGCGGCACGCCGCCCGGACGGGGGCCAGCGGGACGACGGACGTCGACGCGACCCGGGAACCGCCCGCCCCGGCGGGCGGCCGCCAGGGCGTGACCAGCACGCACCCCCAACGGCCCGCCGGCGGCGCTGGGCCGCATCCGGCCCCGGAACCCCCGGTCAGCGTGCCGTCCGGGGCCAGCGTGCCGCCCGGGGCCCCGGCGGGCAAGGACGCGGGCAAGGACGCGGGCGGCCAGGCGGCCGGGGCCACTGACGACAATGCGGAGGTCAGGCCGATCGGCTCGCTGACCGAACCGGTCAAGGCCACCGTGGAGGGGCGCGTCGTTTCCATGGCCATCCGGCCGGTCGAACAGAACTCCGTTCTCGCGGTCGAGGTCGCCGATGAGACCGGCACCCTGACCGCGCTGTTCTACGGGCGTAAGCACATCCCGGGGGTTGAGTGCGGCGGCAGGCTCCGGCTGCACGGCACGGTGGGCATCCGCAACGGCAGGCCGGTGATGATCAACCCGGTGTACGAACTGCTCGGGTAGGCCGCTCCTGCGCGGCTGCTACCCGGGGTATTACGCGGGCTACTACGGGGGCTACTACGCGGGCCCCGAGCCGAAGAGCTCGTAGGCGGGATTGATCATGGCGGGGTGGCCATCCCGGATGCCGACCGGTCCGCGCAGCCGGATGTGCGATCCGCAGATGACGCCGGCGATATGCGACCGGCCGTAGAACAAGGCCGTCAGGTCGCCGGTCGAGTCCGAGATCTCGACCGCGAGCACGGAGTTCTGCTCGACCGGACGGATCTCCAGGGCGCGGACGCGGCCCTCCACGGTGGCCTTGCCCGGCTCGGTCAGTGAGCCGATCGGCTTCACCCCGGCCGGCGGTCTCGGCCGCTCGTAGGAGTCCACCTTCTGCTGCGCGGCCGAGCGGTCCCTGGCCTCCCGTCCCTTCACGAGATCGCGAAGCTTGCGCACTGCTTTCATCTCCTGATCGGGGGAAATTTCCTCGCCCGCGGTCCCGGACGCCAGCGGGGCCGGCTGTCCCGGGCCCGGGCCGGTGCTGTCACCGCTGGGCACTTCATATCACCCGTCGATAAGTGCCGGAAACGCGTGCGGCGTGCAGGTGCTGCCCGCCGATCCGCAACCTGATGTTTACCTTCAGCTGCGAGGCTGAAACGGAGCAGCGGACGTCCATACCCGCGTGAGGTGAAATGCTGCTCGTGCCCGATGATCGTGAAGGGAAACCACGCTCTCGTAGAGGAACGGCGATGACGACACCCCCGTCTGCGGCACCGGCGCCCGGAACGCGGCATGGCGCGCTGCGCCTGTCCGACCTGCTCGGGCACCCGCTCGTAGACCGCAGCGGAGAATCCATCGGCCGCCTGTCCGACGTGATCGCGCGGCTGCACGGTGACGACTATCCGGTGGTGACCGGCCTGGTCGCCTCGGTGGGCGGACGCGAGGTCTACGTGCCCATCGAGCAGGTCAGCAACTTCGACGGGGACGTGCCGCGGCTGACCAGCGCCCGGCTGGACCTGCGGCGCTTCGAGCGGCGTCCCGGGGAGGTTCTGCTGAAGCGGGACGTGCTCGGTCACCGGCTGATTGACGTGGAGACCGCGCGCCTGGTCCGGGCGGCCGACGTCGAGCTGGAGCGCCGCAACGGTGAACAGGTGGTGGTCGGCGTGGACACGCGCCGCCGGCCGCCGCGGCTGCTCAGGGCCCTGCATGTCGGAGCGTCCAGGGCGCTGGACGCGGGAGGCCCCGAGCGTTTCCGGGACTGGAAGGCATTCGAGCCGCTGATCGGGCATACGAGCAGTGCGCTGCTGCGCGGCCCGTTCGGCCGGATCAGGAGGCTGAAGCCGGCCCAGATCGCCGACCTGCTGGAAGATGCCTCCAAGGAGGAGGAAACCGAGATCCTCGGGCAGGTGCACGCGGACCCCGAGCTGGAGGCGGACGTCTTCGAGGAGCTCGACGAGGACCGGGCGTCCAAACTGCTCGGCGCGCGCACCGACCGCGAGATCGCCGACGTGCTGACGCGAATGCGGGCCGACGACGCGGCCGACGCGATCGCCGAGCTCCCGCAGAGCCGGCGCCAGCCGGTCATCGACCTGCTGCCGCCCGGGGTGCGCACCAAGGTGCTGACCCTGATGGGCTTCAACCCAACCAGCGCCGGCGGCCTGATGGGCGTGGACTACCTTGCGGTGCCGTCCGGCACGCGGGTGGGCGACGCGCTCGCGGCCGTCCGCACCGCGTCCACGTTGCAGCCCGAGGCGTTGACCAGCGTGTACGCGGTGGACGCGGATAACTGCCTTCGTGGCGTCGCGAATCTGGTCAAGCTGCTCCAGTCTGACCAGGGCACCAGCCTCATCGAGGTCTGCGACACGGACCCGGTCCGGGTCGGGCCGGATACCGACGTCGTCGACGTCGCCGTGCTGATGACCGACTACAACCTGATCACTATCCCGGTGGTCGACGAGCACGGCCGCCTGCTCGGCGTGATCACCGTCGATGACGTGCTCGAGGTGACGCTGCCGGACGACTGGCGGCGCCGGGAGGCCGTCGAGCCGCCGGACCCCCACCATGGGGCTAGCCAGTGACGGGGGAGCAGGACAGCCCTCAGCCGGCTCACGGCGCTGCGGCCCAGGACGTCCCTGGCCGCGCCGGAGCGGCTCCGGGTCCGGCGGCGCCCGGCCCGCCCGGCGCCCGGGACCAGAGAGTAGACGTTCCCGCCACGGAAGTCCCTGACGCGCCGAGCCGCGAGACGCCCAGCCCTGCGCGGCGCTCTGACCACGAAGGCCCCAGCGGGCAGGGCCCCGGCGCGCGGACCTCCGGGCCGCGAGGAGCGGGCGAGCGTGCCGCCCGCGCCAGCGAGCCGGAGCCGCCTGGCCTGAGCCGTCCCGGAGTGGGGCAGCAGAGCGCCGTCCTGGATGAATCGCATCTCGGTGACATCGAGGGGGCGCTCGGCCGGATCCGGGTGGGCGACGACGACAGCCGCCGGGGACTGCGGCGCCGGCTGGTGACCTTCCTCGCCATTATGGGCCCCGGTCTGATTGTCATGGTGGGGGACAACGACGCGGGCGGGGTGTCGACCTACGCGCAGGCCGGGCAGAACTACGGCTACAGCCTGCTCTGGGTGCTGCTGCTGCTGATCCCCGTCCTGATCGTCAACCAGGAGATGGTGGTCAGGCTCGGCGCGGTGACCGGCGTCGGGCACGCCCGGCTGATCATCGAGCGGTTCGGCAAGTTCTGGGGCGCCTTCAGCGTCGGAGACCTGTTCGTGCTCAACTTCCTGACCATCACCACCGAGTTCATCGGCGTCTCCCTCGCGCTGCGTTATTTCGGCATCAGCCCCTACGTCTCGGTGCCGGTGACCGCCGTCCTGCTGATCGCCATCACGGCGAGCGGCAGCTTCGCCCGGTGGGAACGGGCGATCTTCCTGTTCATCGCGGCCAGCCTGGTGCTGTACCCGCTGGCCCTGCTGTCGGAACCGCATTGGGGTTCGATCGCCTACCACCTCGTGGTGCCGGGAATCCAGGGGGGCGCCACCTCGACCGCCATCTTGCTCATCATCGCAATCGTGGGCACCACCGTCGCCCCCTGGCAGCTGTTCTTCCAGCAGTCCAACGTCATCGACAAGCGCATCACGCCCCGGTTCATCGGCTACGAGCGGGCCGACACCGCGCTCGGCTCCATCGTCGTGGTGGTCGGAGCGATCGCGATCGAAATTGTGGCCGTGTACGCGGTCCGCGGCACGAACCTGGTCGGGAAGTTCACCGACGCGCTCGGGGTAGCGCGCGCGCTGGAGGCGCACGGCTACGCGCTCGGCGCGCTATTCGCTATCGTGCTGCTCGACGCGAGCATCATCGGTGCCTCAGCGGTGACCCTGTCCACCAGCTACGCGTTCGGTGACGTGTTCGGCATCAAGCATTCGCTGCACCGCAAGTTCAAGGACGCCAAGCCGTTCTACGCCAGCTACACCGCGATGATCGCCGCCGCCGCCGGCATCGTCCTCATCCCCGGCGCACCTCTGGGGTTGCTGACCACAGCGGTCCAAGCCCTGGCTGGGGTGCTGCTCCCCAGCGCCTCGGTGTTCCTGCTGCTGCTATGCAACGACCCGGAAGTCCTCGGCCCCTGGGCCAACAAGCGCTGGCTCAATATCGTGGCCGGCGTCATCATCGGCGTTCTGCTCACGCTGTCCGCCACCCTCGTGGTCGGCACGATATTCCCGAACCTGAACGTCGCCGAGGTCGCGGTAGTGGCGGCCATCGCACTCCTCGTGGGCGGCGGAGGAACTGGCCTGTGGCTGGAGATCAAACAGCGGCGAAGCGGCCGGACCCGGCCAGTCCCGGTGTGGATGACGATGACGGAACAGGAGCGCACGAACTGGCGGATGCCCCCCCTCGCCCTGCTCAAGCCGGTGGTCTGGTCACCGGGAACCAGGATGGCCATGCTACTGCTGCGGGGCTATCTCGTGGTCTCCGTCATCCTGCTGATCGTCAAGGCGATCGAGCTCGGCGGCGGGATCGGTCACTGACACCGAAACCGGTGGCCGATCAGGAATCTGCGTGGCGCAGCCAACGTTCAGCTAAGTTGCCGGCGCGTCCGGCGGCGGGCTATGGTGTGTCGGGCTCCGCCGAGGCGGAGGTTCCCGGTGGTGGCGAGCGAAGGAGGTGAGGGCCGTGCCAGACGGCAGTCATAGTTGCAGCTGCAGCTCAAGCGAACCTCACCCATTCGCGCCTATCGCGCAGCGCTGACCGCGGTGCCACCAGACTCTCCCTTCCGGTCGTTACCGCGCCGTCCCGGGCCTGGGGCTGGGCCCTCGCCACGTCCGTTCGGCGGCATTCTCCGCCCTCGCAGCTCATCGGGCTGCCCCTGGCGTACGGCGGCCGGATCCCCCGGTCAGCGATGCCTGATACGCGCACCGGATACCCCACGGGGGTAGATCTGGAGATGCGTCATGGCAAACTTCTTCGGCTTCGGTTCCTGGTCGCAGCGGCGCACCGCGCTCCGGCAGGCCGGGTCGGCCACGGGCACGGCGGTTCGCGACCCAGCACACGTCGGTGACATCCAGGGTGCCTTCGGCACCGTGCGGGCCGCTGACCTCGACCGCTCACCGAGCTGGCCGCGCCGGCTCCGGTACCTGCTGGCGATCATGGGACCAGGGCTCATCGTAATGGTCGGCGACAACGACGCCGGCGGCGTGGCCACGTACGCGCAGGCCGGGCAGGACTACGGCACCCGGCTGCTGTGGGTCCTCGCCGTCCTCATCCCGGTCCTGATCGTCAACCAGGAGATGGTGGTCAGGCTCGGGGCGGTGACCGGCGTCGGGCATGCGCGGCTCATCCACGAGCGGTTCGGCAAGTTCTGGGCCGCCTTCTCCATCGGCGATCTGGTGCTGGTAAACGGGCTCACGATCGTGACCGAGTTCATCGGCGTCGCGCTCGCCGGGAGTTACTTCGGCGTCCCCCGCTGGCTGAGCGTGGCCGGCGCGGCGGCGCTCCTGGTCACCTTTACGGTCAGCGGGAGCTTCCGCCGCTGGGAGCGGTGGATGTACGTGCTGATCGCCGTGAACGTTCTCATGCTGCCGCTCATTTTCCTCACCCACCCGCGCCCAGCGCAGATGGCGCACGACTTCCTGCTGCCCGGCTTCCCGGCCGGAGCCGGGGGGCGGGGCGGGCTGAACGCGGGGGTGCTCCTCCTGGTCATCGCGATCGTCGGCACCACAGTGGCACCGTGGCAGCTCTTCTTCCAGCAGTCCAACGTCGTGGACAAGCGGATCACGCCGCGCTGGATCAGTTACGAGCGGGCGGACACGGTGATCGGCTCGTTCGTGGTCGTGATCGGCGCCGCCGCGCTGATCGGCATCACCGCCTTCGGCCTGGGCGGTACGGTTCTGCACGGTCACTTCACCGACGCCGGGGCCGTGGCCGCCGACCTGGGCCGGGCCGTGGGCGACCACGCGGGCGCGATGTTCGCGCTCGTCCTGCTCGACGCGTCGCTGCTCGGCGCGGCCGCGGTGACCCTCGCCACCTCGTACGCGCTGGGTGACATCGCGGGGGCCCGGCACTCACTGCACCGCGGCATCAAGGACGCGCCCATGTTCTACGGGTGCTACGCGTTTTTCCTTGCCGTCGCGGCCACGGTCGTGCTCATTCCCGGTGCGCCGCTCGGGCTGATCACGGAGGGAGTCCAGGCGCTCGCCGGTGTGCTGCTGCCGTCCGCAGCGGTGTTCCTGGTCTTGCTGTGTAACGACCGGGACGTGCTCGGCCCGTGGGTGAACCGGCCGTGGCTCAACGCCGTCGCCGGGATCATCATCGGGGGCCTGGTCCTGCTGTCGCTCGTATTGACCGCCGCGAGCATGTTCCCGTCGCTCAGCGGCGGGCAGCTGACCGCGCTCGTCGCCGGCGGCGCGGCCGTGGGGCTGGCCGGGACGCTGGTCTGGGCGATGGCCCAGTGGCGCTCGGCGCACCGCGCGGGCCTGCCCGACGATCCGGAGGAAGAACTCGACACCGGGGTGGTCCTGCAGGCGGAGCGGCTCACCTGGCGGATGCCGCCGCTGTCCGAGCTGTCACGCCCGCGGTGGTCGCCGGGCCGCCGTCTCGGCCTGCTGGCGCTGCGCGGCTACCTGGTGGTGGCCGTCGGCCTGGTCGTCGTGAAGATCGTGGAACTGTCCGCAGCTCACTGAGCCCTGACGGGCGGCCACCGAGCGCCGGACGGCGGCCTGGCGCACCGACCGCCCGGCCGGCGGAACCGGGGCCCCGGGCTGATTCTTAACCTGCACTGACCTAGCCGCCCGGAGCCAGCAGGCGGCCGTGGCGGCCGCGCCCACGGCGACGCGTACCGGCGCCCCAAGCGGGTACCGCCCCCGCGGCGCCGGTACCCGCCAGGGGCGCCAGGATGCGAGACTGGGCAGGTGAGTGAAGCATCGCCGCGGTTCCGCCGCATTCTCCAGGACCTGCCCGGCTACCAGCCGGGCGCGACGGCGGCCGCAGGGGCCGGCCGGTCCTTCAAGCTGTCGTCCAATGAGTGCCCGTTTGGTCCCCTGCCGTCGGTCGTCAAGGTCATCGCCGAGGCGGCGCAGAGCGTCAACCGGTATCCCGACACCGGTGCCGGGCTGCTGACCACGGCGATCGCCGAGCGGTTCAGCGTGCCGCCGGAGCACGTCGCGCTGGGCTGCGGCTCCGTCGGGGTGGCCCAGCAGCTCCTGGAGGCCGTGGGCGAGCCGGGCGCCGAGATCCTCTACGCCTGGCGGTCGTTCGAGGCGTACCCGATCCTCGCCGGCCTGGCCGCGGCGACCTCGGTCCGCGTTCCGCTCCGCGGCGAGGTCCACAACCTGCCGGCCATGGCGGATGCGATCACGGCCCGGACCCGGCTCATCTTCGTCTGCAACCCGAACAACCCAACGGGCACGGTGGTGCACTCCGGTGAGCTGACCGAGTTCCTCGACCGCGTGCCGCAAGACTGCCTGGTGGTGCTGGACGAGGCCTACCGGGAATACATTCGCGACGAGTCGGTACCCGACGGGCTGAGCCTGTACCGGGACCGGCCGAACGTGGCCATCCTGCGCACCTTCTCCAAGGCGTACGGCCTGGCCGGCCTGCGGGCCGGGTTCATGATCGCTCATCCGCCGGTGGCGCAGGCCGCCCGCAAGACGATGCTGCCGTTCACCGTCAACAGCATCGCGCAGGCGGCGGCGGTCGCGTCGCTGGCGGCCGAGGCGGAGCTTCTCGAGCGCGTGGAGGCGACGGTCAAGGAACGGACCCGGGTCCGCGAGGCGCTGATCGCCGACGGGTGGACCGTGCCACCGACCGAGGCCAACTTCGTCTGGCTGCGGCTGGGGGAGGCGACCGCGGACTTCGCGGCCAGCTGTGCCCGGGCCGGGGTCAGCGTCCGGCCCTTCGACGGAGAGGGGGCCCGGGTGTCGATCGCCGAGCCCGAGGCCAACGACACGTTCCTTGCCGCGGCCCGGGCGTACCCTGGCCGGGGCTGATCACGGTGCGCGGGACGGCTCCATACCCTCGAGTTTCTCGGTGATCAGCCGGTAGAACTGGCGGGGCCGCCCCGGCTGCGCGGCCCGGCTTGGCGGCAGCGGCCAGGCCAGCCCCTCGTCGACGAGACCGCGCAGGAGTCGGCGGGCGGTCCGTGAGGTCACCCCGAGCAGGCGGCCAGCCGTTTCGGCGTCCACCACGAGCGCCGTCTCCGAGCCGTCGAGCCGGCCGGCCAGCCGCGCCAGCGTCTCGATGCCCCGCGAGGGCGCGCGCAATGCGGGCGGCGTGGCCCGCCGGGGCACGACCAGCGAATGACCTTCCCGGGTCAGCGCCGTCCCCGGACCCGCACCACCAGACCGGGACCGGATGAGCGCGGTCCGGGCGTGCGTCTCGGCATCCTGGGCGGTCCGCCCCATCCCGACCCCTACCTCGATCGTGATACCGAGCTCGGCCCGGGCGCGGTCGGCGAACGGCATCTGGCTGAAATCGCCGGTCACCGCGGCCAGCGACCCTCTCGTCGCTGCGACCAGGAACGAGTGATCGTCGGCCTGGATGACCATCGCCTGGATGCGCTGCGCCTCGCCGGTCAGGAACCGGTGCACCGTCAGGCGCAGCTCATCACGCGAGTACCGCGACAGGGCGCGCCTGGCCCCCTCCCGCAGCCGCGGGACCTCTACGACCACCATCGCGAATTGCGCTGCCGCAAGCCGGTGATGCCCGCCGAGCAGGACAGCGTTCCAGACCGCCATCCGGATGGCCTCGTCAGTCGGGTGGACGCTGATCACCGGGACCCCGGCCCGGGCCAGCCGCCGGCTGACCGACTCCAGGCAAGTCAGCGTGGCCGACGTCTCGCCCATCCGCCAGAGCCGTTCGTGAAAGGCCGCGAGGGCCGCCGGGCTGCCCGGGTCCTGGCGGAGCCGCACGCCGTCCCCGGGGATGTCCAGTTCGGCGTAGGCCTCCTCCACCGAGCTGCGCGGCAGCACGTCCATGCTGATCCGCTCGATGTTATGGCCCTGCATCCTGGCCCGCAGCAGCGCGGCGTACAGGGCCCCGCCGTCGAGCCGCACGTAGGTGGAGGGCACCGAGATAACCCCGGCGCGGCGCGCGTACTCGTATGGCACCGGGCTGGCGAACAGGCAGACGTCGATCGCGGCGCCGAGCCGGGCGACCTTTTCGGCGGCTTCCCGCTCACGCCGGTAGGCGGCGGCAATCAGCCGCCGCGGCAATGTGCCGCCGATGACTCCGCGCAGCTCCTCGCGCGGCCAGGCCGCTGCGCCGGGACTCGTCGGGCCTCCAGAGCTCGCCGGGCCCGCGGGCCCCGGGCCACCCTGCTCCGCGAAGGGCTCCGTCGCCTCCGGCCGGGGTGGCCCCGGGGCCGGGGCCGCACCGAATGTTTCGTCCCGCGCGGCCGCACCGGAGAGCATGATCCGTTCGACCAGGTCGTATGGCCCCACGACGCCGATAATGAGCTCGCTGGGCTGGTGCCTCCTGGCGGTCATCGGCCTTTTCCCCCGTGGACCGTTAACCCTTGGCAGGCCGTAAGGTCGCTGCTGACGTGCGCGCTCAACGTTCACCCCATCCTTATTCGGTCACCGACCGCCCGCCGTATCCCGCACAATCACGCCACCTCATCGCCCCGGATAGATGCCGGTCAGTACTTTTCGTAACCCATCCGGCGTATTTTGTGAAGAGGTGCACGAGTCCGGAATAATCATATTGGGAACCGAACCAAAACCGGTTTATCGGCGGCTACACGTTGCAACTAGGCCAGAGCGGGCGTTATTGCCCTGGTCGGATGCCCCTAAACCGAGGTCGCGTCCTCTAAACCGAGGTCGCGTCCTCGACTGTGATATCGGCTCCGAGGGTGGTGAGCCGCTGGGCGATCGAGGCGTGCCCGCGATCGATCAGGTAGCCCGGCGCTACCACCGTCTCGCCTTCGGCGATCAGGCCCGCCAGGATCAGGGCGATGCCGGTGCGCAGGTCGTGCGCCACCACCCCGGCCCCGCGCAGGGTGTTCGGGCCGTGCACGATCACCGCGTTCCCGTCCACCTCGACCTTCGCGCCCATCTTGTTCAGCTCGCCCACCAGCGTGTAGCGGCCGTCGAAGATGGTCTCGCGGATGTAGCTTGAACCATCGGCCAGGCATGCGAGCGCCATGATCGGGGACTGGAGGTCGGTCGCGAAGCCCGGGTACGGCGAGGTGATGACATTGATGGGCCGGAGCGGGTTGGGCCGGCGGACCTGCAGGACCGCTCCCTGCGTGGAGAACTCCACGCCCATCTGCTCCAGCTTCCAGCGGACGACGCCGAAGTGCTCCAGTGAGCCGCCCACCAGGTTCAGCTCACCGCCGGTGATCGCGGCCGCCATGGCGAAGACGCCAGCGTCGATCCGGTCCGGCATTACGGTGTGCTCGACCGCCGTCAGCTCGCTGACCCCTTCCACGGTCACGAAGCCGGTCCCGCCGCCGGTGATGCGCGCGCCCATCTTGGTGAGGAAGGCGATGACGTCGAGCACTTCCGGCTCGAGCGCCGCGTTGTCGATGACCGTCGTGCCGGGGGCGAGCGACGCGGCCATGATCAGGTTTTCGGTGCCGGTGTGCGACGGGGTGTCGAGGTACAGGTGCGCCCCGCGCAGGCCGTCCGTGCCCGCCTTGATGTGGATGACCGATTCGCCCTCATCGACCACGGCGCCGAGCCGGGCAAAGCCGCGGTAGTGGAAGTCGAGGTTGCGGTTGCCGAGGTTGCAGCCGCCGACGCCCTCGATGACGGCCTCGCCGAGCCGGTGCAGGAGAGCAGGCACGAACAGCACCGAACTGCGGAACCGCCGGGCGATCTCGGCCGGCAGCACCGGGCTGCTGAGCCGGGAGGCGTCCACCACCAGCGTCCGCTCTGACTCGTGGAACTCGACGATGGCCCCGACCGCCTGGGCGAGCTCGACGGCGCGGCGTACATCTTCAATGGGCGGTACGTTCCGCAGGACCGTGCGGCCCTTGGAGGCGAGAAGCGACGCCGCGATCATCTTGAGCGCGGCATTCTTCGCGCCCTGGACAAAAACGGTGCCGTGCAGCGGCGCGCCGCCCCGTACGCGGTAACGGGTCTCAGTGCCCATCGTCATATAGATGCAACTCCTGTCGAGGGGTAGCGAACGGTACCGGTGTGTGGCCGGACGCAGGCCAGGCGGCCCAGAGCGCCCTCCGGGCGGGAGCGGGGACGACCGGAACCGCGGCGGTCTCCCCGCGCAAGTGCGTGGCCCAGTATTCCATCCACCTCGCCCAAGAGCGGTGGCTTGACACGATTTGCGGTCACGTCAGCCCCTCCAGTCTGGCGAACACCGGTCCCAGGCGCGCCACGTAATGTTCGGGCCGGCACGCCTCGTCCAGCCGCGCCTCGTCGATCGACTGCCCGCGGGCGGCCGCCTCCTTGCGCAGTGCGTCGCGGAACGGGACACCCTCGTTCCAGGTCTCCATCGCGGCCGCCTGGACCAGGGCGTAGGCATCTTCGCGGGCCATGCCGGAGGCGACCAGATCGAGCAGCGCCGCCGACGAGTAGATGAGGCCGCCGGTGGCGTCCAGATTGGCCCGCATCCGATCGGGGTTCACGACCAGGCCGTTGACGAGCCCGGTCGTAAGGTGCAGCAGGTAGTCCACCGTGATGGCCGCGTCGGGCAGCGCGATCCGTTCCACGCTCGAGTGCGAGATGTCGCGCTCGTGCCACAGCGGCACGCCTTCCATCATAGGCGTGATGTAGCCGCGCACCACGCGCGCCAGCCCGCAGATCCGCTCGGAGCGGATTGGGTTCTTCTTGTGCGGCATCGCCGAAGAGCCCTTCTGGCCCCGGCCGAACGGCTCGGACAACTCGCGCACCTCGGTGCGCTGTCCGTGCCGTACCTCCAGCGCCACCGCCTCGCACACCGTGGCGGCCAGCGCCAGCGCACTGACCCACTCCGCGATCCCGTCCCGCATCACGACCTGGGTGGCCACATCCGCCGGCCGCAGACCGAGCGCCGGCATGACCGCTGCCTCGATCTCCGGCGCGATATTCGAGTAGTTGCCGACCGGGCCCGACAGCTTGCCGACGGCCACGGCGTCCCGGGCCCGCTGGATGCGGTCCCGGGCGCGGGCCGCCCCGAAGGCGAAGTCCGCCACTCGGTGGCCCCACACGTCCGGCTCGGCGTGAATCCCGTGGGTCCGGCCCGGCCGCAGGGTGGCCCGGTGCGCCAGCGCATGATCACGCAACGCCGCCACCAGCGCGTCGCACTTGGCGAGCAGGATGTCGGTCGCCTCGGTGAGCTGCACGGCCAGTGCCGTGTCCACCAGGTCCGACGACGTCATCCCGAAGTGGACGTAGGCTGCGGCGCTGCGCGGGGAGGTGTTGTCCGCCCACGCGGTCAGGAACGCGATCACGTCGTGGTCGGTGACCGCCTCCACCTCGGTGACCGCCTCGGGCGTCGGCGGCGGAGCCGCGCGCACCGGTGCGACGCTGTCGGCCGGAACGGTCCCGGCGTGAGCGTTGGCCTCCAGGACCAGGGTTTCGACCCGGCACCAGAGCTCGTACTTGTGGGCCTCGCTCCAGACCCGGCCCATCTCGGGAAGCGTGTACCGGCTGATCATGACCCGATCCCGCCTCTCCTCTGGGTGCCGCCGGACGCCGGGGCGTCCGCTCCCGCCGGGGCGATGGCGCGAGCGGCGGTTGCGGCGATGTCGCCACGCCACCACGCTCCGCGCATATGGATCCAGCTCGCCGCCTCGTAGGCGGCGGCGCGGGCGGCCTCGATATTTCCGCCGGTGCCGACGATGTCCAGGACCCGGCCGCCGGCCGACCGGAGCACACCATCGGGCCCGGCAGCCGTGCCGGCCTGCAAGACGTACGCGCCCGGAACGTGCTCGGATTGCTCCAGGCCGCTAATGGCGTCACCGGTGGCGGGCCGTCCCGGGTAACCCTCTGCCGCGACGACGACGGTCACCGCGGCGCCGGGACGCCAGCGCAGTGCGCCCAGCCCGCCCAGCCCGGCCAGGTCACCGGTGGCGGCCGCGTACAGCAGGCCGGCCAGGGGCGTCTCCAGCCGGTCCAGGATCACCTGCGTCTCCGGGTCGCCGAAGCGGGCGTTGAACTCGACCACCCGGAGACCCGCGGCGGTAAGGGACAGACCGGCGTACAGCAGCCCGCGGTATGGTGTGCCGCGGCGTTGCATCGTGTCGACGGCGGGCTGAACGACCGTCGCCATCACCTCGCCGACCAGGCCGGGTGGAGCCCACGGAAGCGGCGTGTAGGCGCCCATGCCGCCGGTATTCGGGCCGAGGTCACCGTCGTGGGCACGCTTGAAATCCTGCGCCGGCAGCAACGGCACGGCGGTGGTCCCATCGCAGACCGCGAAAAGGGACACCTCCGGGCCGTCGAGGAACTCTTCGATGACGACCTTGCCGGCGGACCGCGCGTGCGCCCGCGCGGCAGCTGCGTCCGTGGTGACCAGCACGCCCTTGCCGGCCGCGAGCCCGTCGTCCTTCACCACGTACGGCGGCCCGAACCCGGCCAGCGCCGCGTCCGCTTCCGCGGCCGTCACGCAGGTACGCGACGCGGCGGTCGGGATACCGGCTTCGGCCATGACTTCCTTGGCGAACGTCTTGGAGCCCTCGATCATGGCCGCGGCGGCACCGGGCCCGAAGCAGGGGATCCCGGTGTGGCGCACCGCGTCGGCCGCGCCCGCCACGAGTGGCGCTTCCGGCCCGATCACTACCAGGTCGGCCCGCAGTTTCCGGGACAGTGCGGCGATGTCCGCCGGATCGGACGCGGACACCTGCGAAGTGCTGGCCAGCGCTGCGATCCCGGGGTTACCGGGCGCGGCGTGCAGGCTGGTCACGGCCGGGTCCCGGGCGAGCGCACGGACGATGGCGTGCTCCCGGCCCCCGGAACCGATCACTAGAACGCGCACGCCGGCGAGCCTACCGGCTAATTCCTGGCTGCTGATCCCGCATCAGATCAGGTCGCGGATCTGGAGGGTCTGGTCACGCCGGGGCCCAACGCCGACCGCGCAGACCGGGGCGCCGATCATGTCCTCGATAGCATGCACGTAACGTTGTGCGTTCGGTGGCAGGTCAGCGAAGGATTTCACCTGCGAGACATCCTCCCACCAGCCGTCGAGGTACTCATACACCGGGCGCGCGTGATGGAATTCGGTCTGCGTCGCAGGCAGCTCGTCGCAGCGTTTCCCGTCCACCTCATACGCCACGCATACGGGCACCTTGTCCAGGCTGGACAGCACGTCCAGCTTGGTGAGGAAGTAATCCGTGATGCCGTTCACCCGGGTCGAGTACCGGGCGACAACTGCGTCGAACCAGCCAGTGCGGCGGGGGCGCCCCGTCGTGACGCCGTATTCACCGCCGGTCTTCCGCAGCCATTCGCCCTGTTCGTCAGTCAGTTCGGTGGGGAAGGGGCCCGCGCCGACCCGGGTGGTGTAGGCCTTGGCGATCCCGATGACCTTCGTGATCCGGGTGGGGCCGACGCCCGATCCCGCGCACGCCCCGCCGGCGGTCGGCGAGGACGAGGTGACGAACGGGTAGGTGCCGTGATCGACGTCCAGCATGGTCGCCTGGGCGCCTTCGAGCAGCACGACGCGGCCCTCGTCCAGGGCCCGGCCGAGGACCAGGCTGGTGTCGGCGACATAGGGCCGCAGCCGTTCGCCGTAGCCGATATATTCGTCGGCGATCCCGGCCGGCTCGATGGCGCGGCGGTTGTAGACCTTGGTCAGCATCTGGTTCTTCTCGCGCAGCACCAGTTTCAGCTTCTGGCGGAAGATCCCGGGATCGAAGAGGTCCTGGATGCGTATCCCGACGCGGGCGATCTTGTCGCCGTAGGTGGGGCCGATCCCGCGTCCGGTGGTGCCGATCCGCGCGCTGCCCAGGTACCGTTCGGTCACCTTGTCGAGGGCGCGGTGGTACGGCATGATCAGATGCGCGTTCGCCGAGATCAGCAGCTTCGCACAAGACACCCCGCGCGTCTCGAGGGCGTCGATCTCCTCCAGCAGCACGCGGGGATCGACCACGACGCCGTTGCCGATGACCGGCACCACGTCCGGCGAGAGCACCCCGGAGGGCAGCATGTGCAGGGCGTAGCTCTGCTCACCGATGACCACCGTGTGGCCTGCGTTGTTCCCGCCCTGGTATCTGACGACGTAATGGACCCGGTCGCCGAGTAGGTCGGTCGCCTTGCCCTTTCCTTCGTCGCCCCACTGGGCGCCGACGAGCACAATGGCCGGCACGGGGCTTGTCCCTCCTGGCTAAGGCATCGCGAAGCCCCTGGCAGCTCTCGGTCGTCAGGACACGACACCACGGCCGCAGGGGCTCTTACAAATTGAGATTACCCTGTTTACCCAGGGGGGCGACCCCCCGGATCCCCCCGCTGCGCTTCGCGCCCCGCTGCGGTACTTCGCCGACACACCGGCCGCTCGCCCGGGCCGGAGGCCCGGTTCGCTGTGCTGGCCCGGGGGGGCGACCCCCCGGATCCCCCCGCTGCGCTTCGCGCCCCGCTGGGGTACTTCGCCGACACACCGGCCGCTCGCCCGGGCCGGAGGCCCGGGACTCGCTGAGCCGGTATGAGCGCCTCGCCGTAACCCGCTGCGTTGCTCGCCGTGCCGGAGGCCCGGTCCGCTGGGCTGGCCCGGGGGGGCGACGCCCCGGATCCCCCCGCTGCGCTTCGCGCCCCGCCGGGCTGCTCGCTGTGGCACCGCCGCTCACCGGGCCGGAGGCCCGGTCCGCTGGGCGGTTGGAGCTTCGCTCAGCCACGGTCCGTGACCCGCATGCGGTACAGGCCGTAGAATAACGAGCCGGCGCGGATCTAGCCGGCCAGCCTCCTGGCCGCCTCCGGGCTGCAGTCGGCCAGGAACTTACGGCAGCGGGCCGCCTCGTCATCCTCGCCGATGGCCGCGGCCGACGCCGCGAGCATGTGCAGCGAGCGGAGAAAGCCCTGGTTGGGTTCGTGGTCCCAGGGCACCGGGCCGTTGCCGCGCCAGCCGGCCCGGCGCAGCTGGTCGAGCCCGCGGTGGTATCCGGTCCGGGCGTACGCGTACGCGGCGACCACCTCGCCGTTACCGAACGCCCGCTCGGCGAGGGCGGCCCACGCCGCCGACGACGCGGGGAAGCGCCCGGCCACGTCAGCCAGGTCCTTCCCGGACCGGAGCGCCTCATCGGCGCCCGGATCGGCGGGCAGATAGGTCGGCGCGGGCCCGGCAGTGAGGCCGGGCCCGGCGAGCAGGTCCTCGCGTTCCATCCGTTATCTGTTATCCCGTCAGTGTCTCAGCCGAGCCGGTGGCCCACGGACAGCAGGTCTTCGCAGGCATGCACGACACGGTCGGTCATCCCCTGCTCGCCGGCCTTCCCCCAGGCCCGCGGGTCATAGTCCTTCTTCCGGCCCACGTCGCCGTCTACCTTGAGCACGCCATCGTATTTGGTGAGCATGTACCCGGCGACCGGCCGGGTGAAGGCGTACTGCGTGTCGGTGTCGACGTTCATCTTGACCACCCCGTAGGAGATGGCCTCGCGGATCTCCTCCAGCGCCGATCCCGAGCCGCCGTGGAAGACCAGGTCGAAGGGCTTCTCCTGGCCGTACTTGGCGCCGACCGCTTCCTGGATCTCCTTGAGCACCGGCGGGCGCAGCTTGACATGGCCGGGCTTGTAGACGCCGTGGACGTTACCGAACGTTGCGGCCAGGATGTACCGGCCGCGCTCACCCAGGCCGAGCTTCTCGGCGACCGCGAGCGCGTCGTCCGGGGTGGTATACAGCTTCTCGTTTATCTCGCCGACCACTCCGTCTTCCTCGCCGCCGACGACGCCGATCTCCATCTCCATGATGATGTGTGCCCTGGCGCATTCATCGAGCAGCTCCGAGGCGATCTCGAGGTTGTCGTCCAGCGGCACGGCGGAACCGTCCCACATGTGCGACTGGAACAGCGGGTCCTGGCCCCGCGCGACCCGCTCCTGGGAGATCTTCACCAGCGGCCGCATGTAGCCGTCCAGCTTGCCCTTGGGGCAGTGGTCGGTGTGCAGCGCGATGTTGACCGGGATCCTGGCGGCGACCACGCGGGCAAACTCCGCGAGCGCGCTCGCCCCGGTCACCATGTCTTTGACCGAGCCCGACAGGTACTCGGCGCCTCCCGTGGAGATCTGGACGATGCCGTCGCTCTCGGCGGTGGCGAAGCCGCGCAGTGCGGCATTGAGCGTCTGGGTGGACGTCACATTGATCGCCGGATACGCGAAGCCCTGCTGCTTGGCCCGGTCGAGCATCTGGGCGTAGATCTCCGGAGTCGCGATAGGCATGGGCTGTACCTCTCTTATTGCTTTTGAGGTTCCTAGTATTGCGAAAGCGGGCCGCCCTGGATACCAGGGCCTGGCTGGTACGGGCTCCGGGACGGCGTAGATGGGGTACAACTGGAGCCCTATGGAGAGCTTTCTGACCTCGGCGGGCTACGGCGCGCTCATCCTTTTCGGATTTCTTGAGGCGTGCTGTGTGCCGATCTCGTCGGAGATCACTTTCGGCTTCGCGGGGGTTCTGGCCTACCAGGGGCACCTGAACCTTGCCCTGGTGATCATCATCGGGACGCTGGCCGAGCTCGCCGGGTCGTGCACATCCTTCGCCGTAGGACGCTGGGGCGGCCGCCCGCTGGTCGACAAGGTTGGCCGGTACGTGCTGATCACCCGCTCAGACGTGGACCGGGCCGAACGGTTCCTGGAGGGGCGCGGCGCCTGGGCCGTCCCCGTGGGACGGATGATTCCCGTGGTGCGCGCCTTCATTTCGATTGTCGCGGGCCTGATCGAGATGCCGCTGGCCCGGTTCGCCGTCCTCAGCCTGATCGGCACCGTCGTATACGTGTCGGCGTTCTCGGCCATCGGCTACGCGCTCGGCAGCGCCTGGCACACCGTCGCCCACGACGTCTCGATCCTCGGCTACGTCATCGTCGTCCTCCTGGTCGCCGCCATCGTCGGCTTCATCATTATCCGACTGCGCGCGTTCCGCCGGGAGGCGGCCGCGTCCACGGCGGTCAGGGCAGTCGGCGCCGTGCCGCCAGACCGCGGTGCCGGCCCGCGTCACGGGACCGGCCCGCGTCACGGGACCGGCCCGCGTCACGGGACCGGCCCGGGCCGCGGGCCCGGTCAGCCGGGCGGCATCTCCAGCGATGCGAACGGCCGGACCGGCGCTGACCGTGGCTGAATCCGGGATAAAGCCACCCACTTTTCGGCTCCGGGGATAATCTCCCCCCGTGGGCCGCCATAAGTCAGATCCCCATGGAACCGGCCGCTACGTGGCGGTCGGCAGTGGCATCGTTGTGCTCATCGTCCTGCTGGTTGTGGGAGGGCTCGCCCTGTACGGGTCGCTCTGAGGCCCGGGCCGTTCAGGCCGTGCCCCGGCTTGTCCCGGCTCATTGGCGCCGGGTTCAGACCCTCAGCTCCGCCTGCAGGTAGGCGGCGCGGTAGGGCAGCCCGAGATCGGCGATACGCTCCCGGGCGCCCCGGTCAACGAGCACCGCCACGCCCGCTATCTCCGCTCCGGCCTCTTGCAGCGCCTCGACGGCCATCAGCACCGAACGGCCCGTCGTCGAGGTGTCCTCCACGGCGAGCACCCGCCGGCCCCTGACGCCGGGGCCCTCGATCCGCTGCTGCAGCCCGTGAACCTTCTCGCCCTTGCGGACGACGAAGGCGTCCAGGACGCGGCCGCTGCGCGCGGCCGCGTGCATCATTGCGGCCGCGACCGGATCCGCTCCCATGGTCAGACCGCCCACGGCCTCATACGACAGGTCGGCCGTGGCGGCCAGCATCACCCGGCCGGCAATCGGCGCGAACCGCCCGGCGAGCAGGATGCGCCGCAGGTCCACATACCAGCTAGCGCGCTGCCCCGACGACAGCACGAAGTCGCCGTGGACCACGGCATCGGTCCTGATGGCGCGCAGTAGTTCCGCTCGGTCGCCCACAGCCCGGATCTTAGCCGCCCCGCGGCGCCGCCCCTGCGGCCCCGGCCCCCGGGGCGGCCTTTCTCCCGCGCTGGCGGCTGTGGGCCTCGGCCCCCTCCGCCAGGCCCGCAGCGTCGGGCGGGCCGCCGGCGCCGGGTCCCGTCCCCTCCACGGGACACCGGCGCCAGCGGCGTCAGTGGGCCAGCCCGTCCTGGAGCCGCTCGGCGTCCTCCGGCCGGGCCGGCAGCCTGATCATGCGTACTTCTGTGCCGAGGGCGGCCCGGATCGTGCGCCGGAGACTGGTGAAGCATTCGCCGCATCCGGGACGGTTGTCCGTCGTATGCCGTCTGACCCCACGGGCTGTGCCTCCGCCCGCCGGCTTCCCCTGTCCAGACGGCGAACCTGCTCCGGTATGACGCGGCTTGCGCAAAGATTTTGTGACCCAACGAAGTCATCTAACCACGTCGAGTAATAGAGCAGCTCACGGCCGGGCCGTCGCGGGGATGGCTGGATCTGGCCTTACCCGTCATGAGTCACTGTGACCCGTCATGAGTTCTGTGGCCCATCAAGCCACAGCAGTCACAGACACTGGCCGGGCGCCGGCTGAACATCGTCTGAGCAGCAGCGAATACACGGAAAGGCAAACGCCGGAAGCCGGCTTTACTACGCTATGACCGGAGCGCGGGACGGCAGGCGGCCCCTCACTGTGACGCCACGACTTCAGAGAGGTCCCGCGTCAAGGGAAGGACGGTGTTGCGTGGATCGTTGCGCGCTGTTCGTAGACGCGGGCTACATGCTCGCGGACGGCGCGATGGCCGTTCACGGGACGCGCCGGCGAGAGTCGGTCAGCTGGGATTACGAGGGACTGGTGCAGCTCCTCGGGAACCTGGCCCGCGACCGCACCGGCCTCCCGCTGCTGCGGTGCCACTGGTACGAGGCCACCGTCGAGGGACGGCGCGCGGCCGAGCACGACGCGCTCGCGGACATGCCGGGCATCAAATTGCGCCTGGCCAAGCTGCGCCCGGGGCGCCGCGAAGGCGTAGAGACCGAGATCCACCGCGATCTTATGGTCCTGGCGCGCAATCGCGCGGTCAGCGACGCCGTGGTGGTCAGCGCGGAGGAAGACCTGGCACAGGTGCTCTCCGACGTCCAGGATCTTGGCCTGCGGGTCACCATCGTGCACGTCACGGTGGACGGCAACTGGACGATCTCCCGGTCGCTCCGCCAGGAGTGCGACGACATCATGGAGCTGACCAGCGCGCACTTGCGTCCCTACGTGGAGCTGATCCCTGGCGCCGAGCCGGCCCGCGCGGACGAACGGTATCCCGCGGGGGCCCTGTCTGCCCGGTCGGCTTCCAACGGCCACTCGAACGGCAGCGCCGACTCCGACCAGGCGCTGGCCTCGGGAAGTGGTTCCGCCGGACCGCCGTCCATCTACACCGCGCCGGTAGTCGCCGAGTACCAGCGCCCCGCGCAGCCGATCGCGCCGTTGTACCGTCAGGACCCTGAGCCCGAGCCCCCGGCCCGCGGCGATCCTGCCGCCGGGGCGAACTCGCCGTCGGCCTTCGGGCGGCCCGAGGTGCCCGGCGTGCCTGGCGTGGCCAGAGTGCCGGAGCGGGCCGAGCCGGCCCGTCCGGAGCCCCCGCGCTCCGAGCCCGGCCGTGGCGACGCCCCCCGCACTGATGTCCGCCGCGGCGACCCGCCGTCCGCCGGCGTGCGCGGTGATTTTGACCGGGGCGGCTTCGACGCCCCCGAGTCGGCTCAGCGCGACCGCGGCGACCGCGACCGCGGCGACCGCGGCCGGCCCGACCGGGGCCGGAGCGACCCGGGCGCGTCGCCGCTGCCCAGCCCGGCCGGGCGCAATGACGCCGTCGAGACGGAGCCCGCCACCCGTCAGGACCTGTACGGGGCGCCGGTGTCCATGCCTTTCCAGGGTACGTCCCCGGCGCAGCCGTCGGCTGCGGATGACCTGCCCGGCCGTGCGGAGAGCGGCGGGCACGGCCGTTCGCTCCCATCCGGTGACCAGCCCGTCCCGGCCGGGCCGGCCCAGGGGCCTCAGCCACCGTCGGGCCCGGCAGGCCCGGTCGGCCGGGCGTCCGGGGGCCGTTCGGCCCCCAGCGACCACTCCGGCCGCCTCCGGGCCGCCGAGGAGCCGCCCGCCCACGGGACCGGCGCGCAGGACCAGTCCCGCGGGGAATCGCTCGATCCACACCGCGTCGGGGCGTCCCCGTCGCCGGGCCCGTTCCGCCGCCCGGGTGGCCCGTCCCCGGCTCCGCCGCTGGGGCCCGCGCCCACCGGGCCCGGCTCGCAGGCCCCGCAGAGTCCGACCGCGCGCCACGGGGCGCCGGGGCCGCAGGGCGCACCAGCGCCGGGCGCTGCGGTGCCGCAAGGCCCGCAGGGTCCGCAGGCCTACGTCCCTCCGCAGAACGGGCCCTACGGCGAGTCCCAGTCCCCCGTGCCCGGACGGTCGCCGTTGTCAGCCCCGGTATCGCTGACCGACGCGGTGCAGTCGGCGCATGAGGAAGGCACGGAATTCGGCGAATCGGTGGTCCGTGAGGCGCCCGCGTTGTGGCTGGAGGCCGTGCTGGCCCGCAAGCCGCGGATGCCGTCCGACCTGGAGGCCCGCCTGCTGCAGGGCTCGGCGCTGCCGATCGACTTCCTGCTCCACGACGAGGTCCGGCACGCGCTCCGGCGCGGATTCTGGGACGCGCTGGAGAGTTCACGGCGCTGACCGGGACGAACATGGCCAGGGCAAACGGAACCACCGATCAGCAGCTGAAATCAACGGACGGGACAACGGTGAGCGATCCAGTCCGCCGCGACGGTGCGGCCGCAGGTAACAGCCTGAGTACTGCCGCAGGTAACAGCCTGAGTACTGCCGCAGGTAACAGCCTGAGTACTGATGCCGGCGAAGGGTTGGATGCGGGGGACCTGGGTACGTCCACACGCATGGTTGTCCTTAACGATGACCTGTTCGACGAGATCGAATTCGACGCCGCCCGTACCGGTGATCACCGGCGTGCAGCGCTGCGCATGAACCATCTCGCCGCAACGGCCGAGCAGGCGGGAAGCATGTCCCGGGCCGAGGCGTACATGCGGGCAGGCGAACAGTGGCTGCTCGCTGACGAGCCCGCGGTAGCCGCCGAACGCTTCGAGCTGGCCATGGCGGACGGCGGGGCGACGTTCGCCGACCCGCGGGCGCCGCTGGCCCGGGCGATGTTCGCACTCGGGCGCCGCGACGAGGGTCTGGCGCTGATCCGCGAGCTCGACCATGAGGGCGCTGAAGGCAAACGCGATCCGCGGACCTGCGACCTGATTGCCGAGCTGCTCGCCGAGCAGGGTGACATGGACGGGGCCCTGCACTGGGCCACGGCAGGTGCGGACGAGTGCAGGCGCCGCGGCGACCGGGCCGAGCTGCGGCTGCTACTGAGCCTGCGCTACCGGATCCGCAACGACCTCGGGCTGCCCGAAGATGACTATGACCGGCTGCTCGACGAGCTGACCGTCGGCACCGGCGAGGGCCAGCGCTTCCGCCCGGCCAGGCCCGCCAGAGGTACAGCGGACAGCTAGGTTTGCTACGCACGGAAAGCCCGCACGGCCAATGGCCGTGCGGGCTTTCGTTCGAGCAGGCGATCAGGCCTGGTTGGCCGCTTCCTCCGCGGGGCGGATGGTCAGCGCATCCGCTCCCTGATCGACGTCGACGACGACCTGGTCACCGTCGGCGATCCCCCCCGACAGCAGGGCCCGCGCCAGCTGGTCCCCGATCGCGGACTGCACGAGGCGGCGCAGTGGCCGGGCCCCGTAGACCGGGTCGAAGCCGGTCAGGGCCAGCCACTCGCGGGCCGCCGGGGTGACAGCCAGCGTGAGCCGCCGGTCGTCCAGCCGGCGGGCTAGGCGTGCGACCTGCAGATCGACGATCCGGCCGAGTTCGTCGGTGCCGAGGGCATCGAACACGATCACGTCATCCAGCCGGTTGAGGAACTCCGGCTTGAAGGTGGACCGGACGACGTTCATGACCGCGGCCCGCTTGGCGGCCTCGTCGGTCATGGCCGGGTCCGCGATGAACTGCGAGCCCAGGTTCGACGTGAGGATCATGATCGTGTTGCGGAAATCCACCGTCCGGCCCTGGCCGTCGGTCAGCCGGCCGTCGTCGAGCACCTGCAGCAGGATGTCGAAGACCTCCGGGTGCGCCTTTTCCACCTCGTCCAGCAGGATGACGCAATACGGCCGCCGCCGAACGGCCTCGGTGAGCTGGCCGCCCTCCTCGTAACCGACGTAGCCGGGTGGCGCACCGACCAGGCGCGCGACCGAGTGCTTCTCGCTGTATTCGCTCATGTCGATGCGGATCATGGCCCGCTCGTCGTCGAACAGGAACGCGGCGAGCGCCTTGGCCAGCTCCGTCTTACCGACGCCGGTCGGGCCCAGGAACAGGAACGATCCCGTCGGGCGGTCGGGGTCGGCGACGCCGGCGCGCGCCCGGCGGACCGCGTCGGAGACCGCCTGCACCGCCCGAGCCTGCCCGATGATCCGGTGCCCGAGCTCGTCCTCCATCCGGAGCAGCTTGCCCGTCTCGCCCTCCAGCAACCGGCCAGCCGGGATGCCGGTCCACGACGAGACGACGTCCGCGACGTCATCCGGGCCCACTTCTTCCTTGACCATGGGGGCTTCGGCCGGGATGCCCGTGGTACCGGGCGCGTTCCCGCCGGCGCCGGCGCCCGTATCGGAGGCGGCCGCGGCGGTCGCCTCGGCGAGCTCGTGCTCCAGGGCGGGGATCTCGCCGTACATCAGCCGGGAGGCGGCCTCGAAGTCGGCGTCTCGCTGGGCACGTTCGGCCTGGCCCTTGAGGTCATCGAGGCGCTTCTTCAGCTCCCCGACCCGGTTGAGGCCGGCCTTCTCCTGGTCCCAGCGCGCGATGAGCGCGGTGAGCTGCTCCTGCCGGTCGGCCAGGTCAGCGCGCAGCCTTTCCAGCCGGTCCTTGCTCGCGGCGTCGGACTCCCGCGCGAGCGCCAGCTCCTCCATCTTCATCCGGTCCACGGTCCGCTGCAGCTCGTCGATCTCCACCGGCCGCGAGTCGATCTCCATGCGCAGCCGGGATCCGGCCTCGTCGATCAGGTCGATCGCCTTATCCGGCAGAAACCGGGCGGTGATATAGCGGTCGGACAGCGTGGCCGCGGCGACCAGCGCCGCGTCGGAGATCTGCACCTGGTGGTGCGCCTCGTAGCGTCCCTTCAGGCCGCGCAGGATCGCGATCGTGTCCTCCACGGAGGGCTCGCCCACGAACACCTGCTGGAACCTGCGCTCCAGCGCCGGGTCCTTCTCGATCCGCTCGCGGAACTCGTCCAGGGTGGTCGCCCCGACCATGCGCAGCTCGCCGCGGGCCAGCATCGGCTTGAGCATGTTGCCGGCGTCCATGGCGCCTTCGGCCGCTCCCGCGCCCACGACGGTGTGCAGTTCGTCGATGAACGTGATGACCTGGCCGTCGCTCTGCTTGATCTCGTTCAGGACGGCCTTGAGCCGCTCCTCGAACTCACCCCGGTACTTGGCCCCGGCCACCATGGCACTGAGGTCGAGGGCGATCAGGCGCTTGCCGCGCAAAGACTCGGGCACGTCGCCCGCCACGATGCGCTGGGCCAGCCCTTCCACCACCGCCGTCTTGCCGACCCCCGGCTCGCCGATCAGGACCGGGTTGTTCTTGGTCCGCCGGGACAGCACCTGGATGACGCGCCGGATCTCGGCGTCCCGGCCGATCACCGGGTCCAGGGCCCCGTCACGGGCCTGCTGGGTCAGGTCGACGCCGTACTTCTCCAGCGCCTGGTAGGTCTCTTCCGGATTTTCCGTCGTCACCCGGGCGCTCCCGCGCACCTGCGTGAACGCCTCCAGAAGCGCCTCCGGAGTGGCCCCCGCGCCGCGGAGCAGCGTAGCGGCCTGGCCGCCGTCGGCGGCCAGGCCGACCAGCAGGTGCTCGGTCGACACGTACTCGTCGTTCATCTTCTTGGCCCGGGACACCGCTGTGTTGATCACCGCGAGCAGCGCCCGGGACGTCTCCGGCGCGCTCAGCGTTTGCCCGTTGGCACGCGGGAGCCGTCCCAGGCGCGCCTCGGCGTCCTTGGCCACGACGGCCGGGTCCGCTCCCACGGCCCGCAGCAGCGGGGCCGCGGTGCCCCCGTCCTGCGCAATCAGCGCGGCGAGCAGGTGCAGCGGGTCGACCTGGGGGTTGCCGTCAGCGGCGGCGCGCCGGACGGCCGCCGACACGGCGTCCTGGCTCTTCCTGGTAAGTTTGTCGTCCATTTAGCTCTTACGCTCTGTTTCTCATTCTCTCGGTCGTGCGTTCTCTTCGGGTCGGTTCAGCTCTCGGCCGGGTGCGTTTCGGTGGCCGCCGGGTCGTCGGTGCCGCGATGGGCGGCCCGGGCCCGGCCATCCTGGCCGCCGGACATCGGATCTGGTCCTGTGACTGGTTCCCAGACGGCGACCCGCGCGCTGCGGGCCGGGACGAGCCCGGGGCCCTGGCGGCCCTTCCGGAGCAGGTCGGCCAGCCGTGCGGCTACCGAACGGGTGGATTCGAGCTCCACCCGGACTTGCGCGACCTCGCCGTTCAGCTCGGCGATCAGCCGTTGCGCGCGGTCCAGTTCGTCGTTCAGCTCCAGGATCCGCTTGATCCCGGACAGGTTGACGCCCTCGTCCTGCGAGAGGCGCTGCACCTCGCGCAGCGCCAGAACGTCCCGCATGGAGTAGCGCCGGCCCCGGCCCGTGCTCCGGCCGGGTGATACAAGCCCCAGCCGGTCGTAGGCCCGCAGCGTCTGCGGATGCAGTCCAGAGAGCTGGGCGGCGACGGAGATGACGTAGACCGGCATCTCGTCGGACATGTCATACGGGCTTGTCATGTCATCTCCCTCTCGCCCTGTTCATCGTGTCTCCTTCTTTCCTGGCCGGCCTTAGGCTTCCTTGGCCCGCAGGAGGAGTTCCTCCCTCGGGTCCTCGCCGGCCGTGGCCTCGCGCAGGTCTTCCAGGGCCTGACGGCCCTTCGTGCTCACGTTCTTCGGCACCATCACCTCGACGGTGACGAGCAGGTCGCCGTAGGTCCCGTCCGGCCTGCGGACGCCCTTGCCCCGCACGCGGAACGTGCGGCCGTTGGGCGTGCCGGCCGGGATCCGGACCGTGACCGGCACACCGCGGTGCGACGGGACCTTGATCTCCGAGCCGAGGGCCGCCTCCGGGACGGTCACCGGGACGGTGACCGTGAGGTTGCCGCCCGACCGGCCGAAAACGGGATGCGGGGTGACGTGCACCCGCACGTACAGGTCGCCAGCGGGGCCACCGCGCTCGCCCGGCGCGCCCTTGCCCCGGAGCTTGATCCGCTGGCCGTCGGCCACCCCGGCCGGAATCCGCGCCTGGATGGTCCGGGTGCTCGTCGCGTGGCCGCTGCCGTTGCACGACGGGCACGGGTCCTCGACCACGAGGCCGCGGCCACGGCAGGTCTGGCACGGCTCCGAGAAGGCGAAGTTGCCGAGGTTCCGGCTGGACTGCCCGGTGCCCTCACAGGTCGGGCAGACCTTGGGCACGGTGCCGGCCCGCGCGCCGGTGCCGTGACAGACCGGGCAGGGGCCCTCACCGGTCAGGTGCAGCGGGACCGTGGTGCCGTCGACCGCCTCGCTGAACGAGAGCGCGGTTTCGGTCTCCACGTCCGCGCCCCGCCGGGCCCGGGTCTGCGGGCCCGGCGTGCCGCCGCCCCGGTTACCGAACATTCCGCCGAGCAAGTCACCGATCCGGCCCCCGCCGGTCTCGGCCCCGCCTCCGCCGAACAGGTCGCCGAGGTCGAAGCCGCCGAAGCCGCCGGCTCCGGCTCCGGTGCCGGTGCCGGCCGTGCCCGGGCGGCCACCGGTACCCGGTACCCGGAACCCGCCGCCACCGAAGAGCGAGCGGGCGTCGTCGTACTCCTTGCGCCGCTTCTCGTCCGACAGGGTGTTGTAGGCCTCAGAAATCTCCTTGAAGCGCTCCTCGGCCTTACGGTCGCCCTTGTTCGCGTCCGGGTGGTACTTACGGGCAAGCTTGCGGTACGACTGCTTGATCTGGTCGGCGGTTGCGGTCTTAGGGACACCCAGGACCTTGTAGTAGTCCTTTTCCAGATAATCCTTGGTGCTCATCCGGTGTGCTCATCGCTCCCCTCGCCGCTCGTTAGTTGTCTTGCCGGTCGTCCGGACGGCCCGGCGGCCCAGTGTTCGCAGCTGGGTCCGCGCCCGGTTCGGCGGCACCGTCCGGGCCGGTAGCCGGTTCCGCCACCAGGACCCGGGCCGGGCGCAGGATCCGGTCGCCGACCTTGTAGCCCGGCTGGAAGATCTCCGCGCAGGTGACCTCGGTGACGTCGGGCGAATAGGAGTGAGCGAGCGCCTCGTGGATCTTGGGGTCGAATGGCTCCCCAGGCTCCCCGTAGGTCACCAGGCCGAGCTTCGACGCGGCCGACTCCAGGGACTCGGCGACAGACTTGAAACCGCCCGACAGCTCGTCGTGCTGGCGGGCCTGGCCGATCGCGTCGAGCGCTGGGAGCAGCTCGGTCAGCACGTTCGCGAGCGCGAGCTCGCGCACGGCCATCCGGTCCCGGTCCACGCGCTTGCGGTAGTTCGCGTACTCCGCCTGGATCCGCTGCAGATCGGCCGTCCGGTCGGCCAGCTGCTCCCTCAGTTTTGCCATCTCCTCGTCCATGCCCGTATCGCCGGCCGGGGCCGTATGCGCCTCGGAACCGTTCCCGGCCTCCCCGGCCGCGCCATCCTGCCCGGTGGGGGTGCCGGACACGCCGGGCCCGCCAGGCCCGGCGTGCTCGTCCGGCCCGGGGGCGGGCGTGGAGCCTTCCGGCTCCACGCCCCTCCCGTGCCCCGAGTCCTGGCCACCCTCGGCCTGGCCGTAACCGCCCGGTGCGGAGGCCGCGTGCTTGCCGCGGGGCCTATCCGGCTCTCTCACCTGCCCGGTCACGGGGTCGATGCGCCGGCGGTCGTGGATCACCGGCCCGTTGCCCATTTCCTCAGGTGAATTCATCAAGCAGCGCCGCCTTCACGCGTGTGCGTGTCCGAAGGACCCTCGTCGTCGACGATCTCCGCGTCCACCACGTCGTCGCCCTGCGGGGCGCCTTCCCCGGCGTCGCCGGAGGCGGCGTTCTCCTGCGCGGCCGCCTGCTGCTCCGCCTGAGCCTGGGCGTAGATCGCGGTGCCCATCTTCTGGCTCGCCTGTGAGGCCTTCTCGCTAGCCTCCTTGATGGCCTCGGTGTCGCTGCCCTCGAGCGCCTTCTTCAGGTCGCTGATGGCCGATTCCACCTCGGACCGGAC
>Ga0181538_10001094_pt1 | contig 31285 bp, 28 predicted proteins | sample PEATcosm2014_Bin_40_FD_119773 | JGI IMG/M metagenome (GOLD analysis project Ga0181538, IMG submission 119773) | Peatland microbial communities from MTU Mesocosm Facility, Houghton, MI, USA - PEATcosm2014_Bin23_30_metaG | ecosystem: Environmental > Terrestrial > Soil > Wetlands > Peat | place... | reverse complement strand
GCGACCTTCAGGTTATGAGCCTGACGAGCTACCGGGCTGCTCCACCCCGCGATTAGAGATAATTAGTATGTCGAACGCTGACTCAGACGCAAGAAATTTCGGCTCCCATTTAAAATGGACAAACGCCGTAGCGAATCCAGTAGCCGATCAGCTTCACAAACTCCAGCCGGATGCGGCTGCCGATGCGGTTATGCGACCAATCGGCGCGGGCAGAGGCGAAATAGGAAGGGCGCGAATAAAATTTTATCTCCGGCGCATAATGCCGGAAACACGCCACCGCGCGGCGCGAGTGATACCACGACGTGACGAGAATGACGCGCTTCAGTTTCTGTTCGCGGAGCAGATTGACGGTGAACTGCGCATTTTCCCTGGTCGTGCGGGATCGGGTTTCCAGTTCAATCGCATTCGCCGGCACGCCCGCCGCCATCAACATCCGGCGGCTGGCTTCAGCATCGCCAAAGCCGCTGATGATGATGCGCGGCGCGGCGTGTTCCTTGAAAAGTTCCGCCGCGCGTTCCGGCCGTTCGTGCGAACCACCGCCCAATACCACTATCACATCGGCTTTCACCGGCCCGCTGTCCACGCACAAAAACGGCTGTGGAAAAAACAGCGCGGCCACGGCCAGCAGCAGCAGCAAAACGAAAAAACCGAGCGCGATCCGTTTGATTTGTTTTCTCACGCGGGAAAAGAATTACACAAGTCACTCGTCACATGCCATACGCCTTCACTCACCCGTACAGCGGCCCGAAATTCCGGCAGGCCAGATAATCCGCCGCCTGCGGCTCCAGCGCGCCGAACAGGTTCCACGAACTGGGCCGGAAGATTTTTTCCCCGGACACGTTGTGCATCGCCACCGGGATGCGCAGCAGCGAGGCCAGCGAAATCAAATCCGCGCCGATGTGGCCGTAGCTGATGCTGCCGTGGTTGGCGCTCCAGTTGTTCATGACCGTGTAAACGTCGCGGAACGCGCCCTGCCCCGTCACGTTCGGCGCAAACCATGTCGTCGGCCAGGACGGATTGGTTCGCTCGTCGAGGGTCTGATGCACCTTCGCCGGCAAATCCACCGACCAGCCTTCGGCGATTTGCAGCGCCGGGCCGAGGCCTTTCACCAGGCTGATGCGGCTCATCGTCATGGGCATCCCGCCGCGCGACAAATAACACGACGAAAAACCGCCGCCGCGGAAATACTCATAAACCGCCGCCGGCCACGAAGTCGCCTCCAAACATTTTGCAGCTTCCTCCCGGCTGATTACCCAAAAGGGCTTCATCGCCGGTTTGCCGTCGCGCGTTTGCCGGCCGGTGCCGTCGAGCGTGGCCGCGCCAGAGTTGATGAGGTGCAGCAAACCGTTTTCGCTTTTGCCCGCCAGCGTGTGGCCGGTGACGCGCTTGACCGCGTCGGGACTCCAATACGTCCGCACGTCGGCAAATATTTGCGCGGTGTTCGTCAGCAAATAACCGAACAACATGCCCGCGCCGTTGAGCGCGTCGTTTTCCGTGGCCAAGACCATCGGCGGACGAATGCCATTCCAGTCGAACGACGACGTGAGCATGGCCTCCATGAAATCACCGTTCGGGAAGTGGTCCGTCCAATGCCGCTGCCCCTGGAAACCGCCGGCGATGGCGTTGTGGCCGAGCGCCTCCTCGCCAAAACCAAGTTCCGCCAGGCGCGGATTGCCAATCATCAGGTCGCGCGCAATCATTGTCATCTTCACGACCGTCTCCCATTCCCAATCCTTGCGCGCGGCATCGTGCTGCACTTTCTGCGGGTTCCAATCCTTGCCTTCCTTGCAATTCACCCGCGTCCAGGCGCGGGCGCGTTTGAATTCGCGCTCGTCATAAATTTTTTCCTCAATGCGGCGGACAAATTCCGCCATGTCCACACACTCAACCCGCATGCCGAGGTAACTTTCAAAAAATGTCCGGTCCACGATGGAGCCGGCGATGCCCATCGAAACGCCGCCCAGCGACAAATAAGTTTTGCCGCGCATGATGGCGGCGGCAAGGCCGGCGCGGGCAAAGCGCAGCAGTTTTTCCTGAACGTCGGCCGGGATGCTGGTGTCGCCGCCGTCCTGCACATCGCGCCCGTATATGCTGAACGCCGGCAGCCCTTTCTGGTTGTGGCCAGCGAGCACGGCGGCGAGATAGACCGCGCCGGGACGTTCCGTGCCATTGAAACCCCACACCGCCTTCGGGAGCAGCGGGTCCATGTCCATGGTTTCACTGCCATAGCACCAGCACGGTGTGATGGTGAGCGACAAACCCGCGCCTTCGCGCCGGAATTTTTCCGCGCACGCAGCAGCTTCGGCCACGCCACCGATGCAGGAATCGGCAATGATACATTGAACCGGCTTGCCGTTCGGATAACGCAGGTTAGCGGACAAAAAATTCGCGGCGTTTTTGGCCATGCCCATGACCTTTTTTTCGAGCGATTCGCGGACGCCTTTGCGGCGGCCGTCAATGGTGGGCCGGATGCCGATTTTGGGAAGGGAGCCGATGAGTGGAAATGAATTTTTCATAATATGATGATTGGCAGTTTTGCAAGCGGCACAATGACTGTCACTGATTTTTTTCCAAAGCCGGTTGAACTATTTATCGCCGGCCCGGGTCAAGAATTGCAAGATTCGGACCCGTTGGCGTTTACGTTTGCCGGATTGAGTGATGCTCCCCCAATGCCCATTGCAAGATTGTCCATCCCCACGCAGACCAAAGCACATAAGAAAATCCATGATTTTTGTTTTGCTTTGCGCAGCGCGTCATAGCATTTTTGGCGATGGCGAACTCGAATTGCGAGTCGCAGAACCCAAAGGAAATTTATGCAAAATGCAAAACGTTTGATGCAGTGGTCGTTTGTCTCTTGTATTTCGGTGGCGGCCGTTATCTTATTCACCGGCTGCCAGTCATCCAAAAACAGTGGTTGCAACAAAACGTCGTGCCAGATGATGGCCGCACCTGCCGCAACAGCCACACCGGCGGCAGCAACCGCACCAGCGCCAGCAGCCGCACCGGCGCCAGCAGCCGCACCAGCGCCAACGGCCGTACCAGCGCCAGCAGTCGCACCAGCAGCAGCAGCAGCACCCGCGCCGGTGGCACCGCCGGTTCGCATCAAGGCCGGTCTGTCCACCTCATTCACGGATTCCGACGGCAATGTCTGGCTTCCCGATCAGGGTTTTACCGACGGCGACGTCACGGAACGTCCCGACGACATGCAAATCGCCAATACGAAAGATCCGGCACTCTACCGCTCGGAACGATACAGCATGAGTTCCTTCTCGTATCCCGTGCCCAATGGCAAGTACACGCTAAAGCTGCACTTTGCCGAAACCTATGAGGGAATCAGCGGGCCGGGCGGACGGGTGTTCTCGTTCAATGTCGAGGGCAAGGAGTTCAAGGATTTTGATGTATTTGCGAAGGCCGGCGGCCAACAGCGCGCCTACATCGAAACCGTCAACGTGGAGGTTACCGACGGCAAGTTGAACATTTCTTTCACCCCCAACGTGGAAAACCCCGAGATCAACGGGATCGAAATCCTGCCGGCGCCCTGAAAGGTTGTTTCGCCTCCGCCCATCTCGCGCCTGACACGGACGCGAACAGGTGTTATGTGCCTTGGTTGGCCTTCGGACATACCGAAGCTGGTGCTTTGCACACAGCCCCGTTGCGGCTAAAAACTCCGCATTCTGGTGTCCTCGGACAACCGGCAGACTGTCCCTGCCAACGGCAAATCCGGTGCTGGCCAAAACCCGCCGATTTGATACTGTGGCCGTGATGTTCAGTCTTTCTGCCAGCAAACGCGTGAACGCAGCGTTCGCCGAGCTGGGCCAGATCACTTTGCTGGCCAGGGAAGTGGTTTCGTCGCTGTTCAAGGGGAAGACCTCGTGGCGCGATTTGCTCCACCAGATTTATTTCATCGGCGTGAAATCACAGTCGGTCGTCCTCATCACCGGCGCGTTCACGGGCATGGTGTTGGCGGCGCAGACTTATTTTCAGTTTCACAAGGTCAAAATGGACACGGCCACGCTCGCGGTCGTGAGCGTCTCAATGTGCAGCGAACTCGGCCCGGTGTTGACGGCATTGATGGTCGCCGGCCGCGTCGGCGCGGCAATGGCCGCCGAAATCGGCACCATGCGCGTGACGGAACAGATTGACGCGCTTCGCGCCCTGGCCACGCATCCGGTGGATTACCTGGTCGTGCCCCGGCTGCTGGCAGCGCACATCGCATTGCCATTGCTCACAGCGGAATCCATCGCCATCGGCATCTTGGGAGGCTATTTCGTAAGCGTGAACCTGCTCGACATCGAGCCGACCTATCTCTGGGCGAACATGCTCAAATACACGCACCAGTCAGACCTGGTCATCGGCCTGATCAAGGCATTCTTTTACGGCGGCGTCATCGCGCTCATCGGCTGTTACAAGGGCATGACGTGCAGGCTGGGCGCGGAAGGCGTCGGACAGGCCACCACGGAGGCGGTGGTTTACGCCTCCATCACCATCCTGATCGCGAACTTTTTCCTCACGCTGGTCATGGGCAAACTGGTGGGTTTGTTATGATTGAAGTCCGGGATTTGACAAAAAGTTTCGGCGCGCAACTGGTCCTCGACAGCATCAGCTTTAAGATTGAGAATGGCGAATCCGTCGCCATCATCGGTCGCAGCGGCAGCGGCAAAAGCGTCCTGCTCAAGCACCTTATCGGCCTGCTGCAGCCGGACACGGGCGCGGTGTTGATTGACGGCGAAAACATCGTGCCCATGAACGAACGCCAGTTGCTGCGCGTGCGGCGGAAATTCGGCATGTTGTTCCAAAGCGCGGCGTTGTTTGATTCAATGACGGTGGCGGAAAATGTGGCGTTCGGATTGCGCCGGCATGAACATTTGACCGAGGCGGAAATCGGCCGGCGCGTGGCCGGAGCGCTCGAAATGGTTGATTTGCCCGGCACGGAAGACAAAATGCCGGCCGAACTGTCGGGCGGCATGCGCAAGCGCGTGGGACTGGCGCGCGCCATCATTTACGAACCGCAGATCGTGCTTTATGATGAGCCGACGACCGGCCTGGACCCGATAGTGTCCGACAGCATTGACCAGTTGATCCTGCGCGTACGCGACCGGCTGAAAGTGACGACGGTGGTAGTCACGCACGACATGCGCACGGCCCGGCGCGTCGGCCAGCGGGTGCTGATGTTGCACCACAAAAAGATTTACGCGAACGGCACGCCGGACCAGATTTTTGACTCGCTGGACCCGGTGGTGCGCCAATTCGTTGATGGCGTCGCCGATCCGAAGGAAAATTTGCCTTGAGTCATGGATAAATCGCGATTGGAAACCAAAGTCGGCCTGTTTGTGTTCATCGGGCTGGTGTTGCTGGCGGCGTTGCTGATTCAGTTCAGCAAGGGCACGAGCCTGTTCCGCGGCACCTACGAACTGCGTCTGCACGCGGGCAACGTTGGCGGCCTGAAGCAACGCGCGGGCGTTTTGCTCGCCGGCGTCCAGGTCGGCAGCGTCTCCGACATCAAACTTGCCAATGACGGCAAAAGCGTGACGATTCTCCTGAACATTTACAAAGAAAACAAAATCTACCACGACGCGCGTTTCGTCATCGAGCAGTCCGGCTTTCTCGGCGACCAATATGTCTCCATCATTCCCACAACGAATTCGCCGCCCTGGCTGCAGGACGGCGCGGACGTCGTCTGCCAGGAGCCGTTGAATTTGCAGGAAGTCGCGCGCTCGGCCTCCGGGTTTATCAAGCGCATAGACGATACCGCCAAAAAGCTCGACGACTCGGTCACGGATTTGCGGCGCGTCGTGCTGAACGAAAATACGCTCACCAATTTTTCCGTGGCCGTGGACAACATGCGCACGTTTTCCGAACAAGCGCTGGCCACGATGAACGAGATCAACGCGATCATCGCCACCAACGGTTCGCAGGCCGGCCTCGCCGTCAGCAACATCGTTTTCTTTTCACAGGACTTGATGCACCTGGCCAATGCCGCTGAAGGCGTGCTGGCCACCAACAGCACGGATATCACCACCGCCGTAAAAAACATTGAATCTTCGACCGAAGTGTTGAAAAGTGTGTTGAAAGACATCCAGTCTGGCAAAGGTCTTGCTGGAACCATGCTGCAGAACGAACCATTGGCCACCAACGTGCAAGCCATCGCGAACAACCTCGCCATTGCCTCGAGCAATTTGAACCGGCTCGGACTGTGGGGTTTGCTCTGGCATCACGAACCGCCGCGCACCAACGCACCAACGGCTTTGCGCCACCCTGAACCATGACTCCACTTTGGGCCATCCGGCTTTTGTTTCTCGCTCTCTGCACGATGGGCGGTTACGCCGTCAGCCAGGTGCGCCCGGAATTTATCACGCTAAGTCACAGCGGCTTGATCGGCATGATGACGGGCTTCGGTTTTGGCGGGCTGATGGTTGCCCTGGACGAATTGCTCAAGGGTTTTTCGCTCCGCGCGTTTTCGGCCACGACCTTCGGTCTGTTGCTCGGCACCGTCGTCGCGCTGCTGGTGGATCACTCCGGCCTTTTTGAAAACGCCCCCGACAATGTCCAGTGGCTCATCCGGCTTTGCCTGTTCCTGGGTTTCGGCTACATCGGCATCATCCTCGCCATGCGCAGCAACAAGGAGGATTTTTCACTGATCATTCCCTATGTCCGTTTTGCGCCGCAAAACAAACCGGACAATCTGCTGCTGCTCGACACCAGCGTCATCATTGACGGACGCATCGCCGATTTGATTGAAACCGGCTTTCTGGAGGGGCTGATCGTCGTGCCGCGTTTTGTGTTGCAGGAAATCCAGCAGATTGCCGATTCCTCCGACCCCATCAAACGCGCCCGCGGCCGGCGCGGTCTGGAAATGCTCAACCGCCTTCAGCGCAACGCGCACACGGAAGTCCGCATTCACGATGGCGATTTTCCCGAAGAACATGAAGTGGACACCAAGCTTATCCACCTCGCGCACAACCTCAATGCCCGGCTTTACACCAACGATTACAACCTGGCCAAAATCGCTGAACTGCAAAAAATCAGCCACGTAAATCTCCATGAGGTCGCCAAATGCCTCAAGGTGATCTTGCTCCCCGGCGAAACCCTGCAACTGAAAATCGTGCGCGAAGGCCGGGACAAGGGACAGGGTATTGGCTACCTGCCCGACGGCACCATGGTCGTCGTCGGCAACGGCCAGTCGCGCGTCGGCCAGCAGGTCGAAGTCCAGGTCCTGAGCCTCCTCCAAACCGGCGCGGGCGTCATCGTGTTCGCGGAAATACGAGTGCCGACCGTCTGAATGCCATTCCGCGCCAATTAACTCCGCCATGGACTTCGCCACCGTCTTTACCGCCCTGAGCCCAGCCGACGCGCAGCTTGTCCGCTCCCGGCTCGAAGCGGCGGGCTTTCATCCGTTCGTGGCGGGCGAACTGTCCGCCTTGAGCATGGATGGTTACTCGCTCGCCGCCGGCGGCATTCACGTCCAGGTGCCCGAAGCCGAAGCCGCCGAGGCGAAGGAATTTTTGGAAACGCCGACCGCGCCCGCTGAATGATACCACTTCCCATCGAAGGTAGGGCGGCGCTGCCGCGCCGCCAGAAATTGAAGGCAGCGCAACAACGCGATCCCGCTTTGCACGAATCACCCTCGCCCCGCCCAAGCGGGGAGAGGGACGGGGCGAGGGGCATTTAGTTTGGACCGATTTAATTTGGCATTGCCATGAGTCCTGCAAAATTAAAACTCCTCCAACGGCTCAAAAAAATCCTGCCGGATGAAATTGTCCTGGCACCCGCCACACTCGCCCAATACGCCGGCGACAAATGGTTTGCCTCGCATCAACCGGACGCCGTCGCCCTGCCCTGCTCCACCCAATCCGTCTCAGCGATTCTGCGTTTTGCGAATCAGCATGGCATACCCGTCACCGCGCGCGGCGCGGGCCACGGCTACGTCGGCGGCTGCGTGCCCGTGCGCAGCGGCATCGTGCTCTCACTCGAACGCATGAACCGCATCCGGGAAATCAACGCCGACGATTTCGTCGCCGTCGTCCAGCCGGGCGTGAACACGGAAAAATTGCAGGCGGCCGTCGAGAAACGTGGACTTTTTTATCCGCCTGATCCCGCCAGCCGCGCGGACAATTTCATCGGCGGCAACATCGCCACCAATGCCGGCGGACCGCGCTGCCTCAAATACGGCGTCACCCGCGACTACGTCCTCGGCCTGGAAATCGTCCTCGCCGACGGTTCCGTCGTCCGGCTCGGCGGTCGAACGCATAAAAACAAAACCGGCTTTGACCTGCACCGTCTGTTCGTCGGCTCCGAGGGCCTGCTCGGTGTCATCACCGAAGCCACGCTCAAATTGATTCCACTCCCGCCGTTCCGGGCCAACCTGGCCGTGGGTTTCGGTTCCATGAAAAACGCCGTGGGCGCGCTGCAAGCCATCCTGGCCGCGGGTTTCCTGCCCTGCGCACTGGAACTGGCCGATGAATTCACGCTCGCCGCCGCCTACAAACACACCCGGAGCGAACGCCTCCGCAATTGCCGCGCCCATCTCATTGTCGAACTCGATGGCCAGGAAAAATCCGTCCGCCACGAAATTCAGGACCTGGAAAAAATCATCCGCCGGCAAAAACCGTTGTTTGTCGAGCGCGGCCTGGGCGCCGCCCAATGCGAAGCCGTCTGGAAAATCCGCCGCGAATTTTCCTATGCCCTCCGCGACACCGGCCTGACCAAGCTTAACGAAGACATTGTCGTGCCGCGCAGCCGGCTGGCGGACCTGTTCCAGTTCGCCGCGCACCTGCAAAAGAAGCATGGTCTGCCCGTCGCCTGCTTCGGCCACGCCGGCGACGGCAACATCCACACCAACGTCATGGTGGATTTGACCCAGCCGCGCGCCAAGCAACGCGCCGAAGCCGCACTCGACGAACTCTTTGCGCAAGTCATTGCCTGGGGCGGCGCCATCAGCGGCGAACACGGCATCGGCCTGGCCAAAAAACGCTGGTGGCCACAGGCGGTTTCAAAAGAAGCCCACGAACTCCATCGCACCGTGAAGCGCGCCCTTGACCCGAAGGGCATCCTGAATCCGGGAAAATTTGTGTGAAGTACCCCGGGCTCGTCCTCGTTCTCGTCCTCGAATTTGTTTCAACGCAGAGACACCGACAACGCCGAGAGCCGCAAAGATTTTTGACCGCGGATGAACGCGGATGGACGCAGATAACGTAGGACAGCGCTTCAAGCCTGTCTCATTTTTCTGCGTTTGGAGCGCCGGCCTCCGGCCCGGCTCGATGCCGATATGAACAGAAGCAAACGAAGGAAACCAAGGGAAAATTCTTCGTTTCCTTTGTTAGCTTCTGAAAAAGCTTTATACCGGTTCTGCGGAAAACCCATTGCCCCAAATCATCCGGCGACGTAATCTCGCTGCGTCCGAAAAAACCAAAACGACCAGAACCAAAATTTAACCAAAATCATTTCGCGTAGCTTCGGCTGCTGTCCACTACGAAACTGGTAATTTCACTTGGAAGACAGCGCTTGAAGCACGCCCCAACCGGGGCGTGCCCAAAGCGTTCTTCCAAGGGCATACCAGTGCCTGTAGTGGGACGTGAGTAAGCACGTCCCATTTGTTTGGGCACGGCATCCCTTGGAGACAGTCAACCAGACAGGGCTGATTCGCGCGCGAGCGACTCGGCCATGCGGATTACCACAGCGGAAATCAAGCAAGGTGATTGTTTGGAGGTGCTTCGGAAATTTCCGGATAATACCTTCGATCTGATAGTCACTTCGCCACCGTATGCAGACAAGCGCAAGCATACTTACGGCGGAGTCCCGCCTGAAAAATATGTCAGGTGGTTTATTCCGCGTAGCGCGCAGTTTCTGCGCGTACTCAAACCGAGCGGCACTTTCATCCTGAATATCAAGGAAAAGGTCGAAAACGGGGAACGTCATACATTTGTCATCGAACTCATTCTTGCTCTGCGCCAGCAGGGTTGGCTGTGGACTGAGGAATTCATTTGGCACAAAAGAAACTGTTACCCCGGCAAATGGCCGAACCGTTTTCGCGACGCTTGGGAACGGTGTCTTCAGTTCAACAAAACCCGGAAATTCAAGATGAACCAAGAGGCGGTCATGGTACCAATGGGCGATTGGGCCAAAACGCGGCTGAAAGCACTTGGGAAGAACGATGTGGTGCGTTTCGATTCACAAGTGGGCAGCGGCTTTGGAAAGAACATCGCCAACTGGCTGGAGCGCGACATGGCATTTCCCACCAACGTCCTTCACTTGGCTACAGAGTGCGGCAACAAAAGTCATAGCGCAGCATTTCCGGAAGCATTGCCGGAGTGGTTTATCAAATTATTCACTGATGATGGAGATTGGGTTCTGGATCCGTTTGTTGGATCCGGCACAACTTGCACAGTGGCGTCGCGAATGGGCCGGAATTCCGTTGGGGTCGAACTCCTCCAGGAATATGTGGATTTGGCAAAGGAAGATGTGCAAAGCACCGATTACCAGTTGTTGGACAAACGGAGGCAAAATGAAAAAAGTAAGCACTGAAGAAATCATCTCCTACATTGAGTCGCACATCCCGTCGTTCCACAAACGCAGATTGGAGAGCCTCGCCGATCTAAAACTCAGCAATGTGCTCAAACGAAAAAACCCCTACCTCTTCAAAGCCAAGAATATCACCTCTGCGCCGGAACTGGTGAAAGGAATCTTGGATGCTCACCTGTCTTCGCAGGAGGAAACAATCTTTGGTGGATTTCTTGAAGAGTTGGCTGTTTTCATCTGTCAGAAAGCGTTTAAGGGCCGAAAATCTTCTGCCGAAGGTGTGGATATGGAGTTTGAACGTCGAGGCATCTACTATATCGTGTCCATAAAATCCGGACCTAATTGGTGCAACAGCAGCCAAATTCAAAAAATGGTGCAAAACTTTAAGAAGGCGAAACAAATTCTTGGGACCAACGCGGCCAAAAAGAATGTCGTTGCGGTAAACGGGTGTTGTTATGGCATTGAGAACGTCGAAGACAAGGGCGACTATTTGAAAAGATGTGGTCAGAGCTTTTGGGCTTTTATTTCTGGCGACGAAGACCTCTACACCACAATCATCGAACCGCTCGGCCACAGGGCCAAGGAACGCAATGAAGCGTTTCAGCAGGAATACGGCAAGGTTTTCACCCGATTCACAAAGGAGTTCACAGACGAATTCTGTGAATCGGACTGTGCCATTGACTGGAAGAAACTTCTTAGTTTCAACTCCGGGCGGTCATACGAAACTGTTGAATAGCCATCGAATTGGGAGACAGGCTGGAAGCACTGTCCTACGTTATCAGCGTCATCCGCGTCATCTGCGGTTCAAACTTCGGAAAGTGTTTCAGTCCTGGCGCAAAATTCCGGACAGAAACTCCCGGGGCGAAAGGCAGGCGACCCCATAAGGTTTTTTCAAAACCAACAGGTCGCCATCGGTGGTGACCAGAAAGGCCGCGCGGACGGCCACCGCCGCCATGACGACGGGATCGTCCGTCGGATCGCGTTTGACGGTTTTTTTTATGGGAATGTCATCCACCAGTTTCGAGGAGCGTTTGAGCCATTCAAGCCAGTTCATCCAGTTCGGGTTTTTCCATCGGCGCTCGGTTTCGGCGACGAATTGCACCGTTTCCACCCACTCGGCCGTAAGCCAGGGGGTTCGGAAGGATTGAAACCCGCCCGCCGCCAGCAGGGTTAAAACCTTGCGGGCGTCCCCGCCGCGCCAGCCAATGCCGGAAACCACAACTGAACTGTCAAGAATGACGCGGGGCTTAGGCTGCACGGCGGCCCTTTTTTACTTTTTTTACCAGGGCCAAAATCTCCGCCGCCGGTTCGGCTTCATTGCTGCCGTCCGCCTCCATTTTCCGGAATTGATTCAAAAGAACCTGCTTTTCCTGTTCCTGCTCAGTGCGAATCAAATCGCGGACCACATCGCTGGTGCTGGCGAACCCGCCGGACTCTTTCCGGGAATTCAGCCAGCCTTTTTGCTCATCGGTCAGTGAAATGTTTAATGTGCTGGGCATGGCCCTAACATGCCAGATTGTTTGATCTTGTCAATATCCGCCAAAGAAGCGGCGGGGGCGTCTTTCGTGTTTTCCAATTGAAGTGAGACAGCCCCGAAAGTGTTCGGGGTGTTCTGCATTATTGAGTCCGCCCGCCGTGCTCGCACCCGTCATCTTCCTTCCCCCCGGATCTAACTCGCCAGAAGACATGCAAACTTTTGATGCAGGTGAATCAAAGTTTTGTCATCAATTTGGCCGTGCCGATTTGGAAATCGGCGCTCCCATTTGGATCGGAGACAGGCGGGAATCGCTGTTCTATGTTAGTCAAAATCCACGAACCAAACTTCACCGGGCAGCGGGTTTGCCTTCATTCATCTCATCCCAATGGGCCGTGCGGCGGCGGGGCGTGGACAGGATTTCGTCTTCCAGCGTGTCGGCCTGGATCGGGAACGGGATGGTCCGCCGTTTGACCATTTGCTTGAACATGAGCCGGACAATCTCGCCTGGCGACGTGCCGATTTCCTTTGCAACCGCCTTGGCCTCCCTGGCCAGGGCGCGTTCCATGCGGCATTGAAACACTTCAGTCATACTTCAATTGCAATACACCGAATATCACTGTCAAGCTTTGCGGTTCTAAATCCGTAATACAATCCTGCAACTTCGACAAAGATTTGGACTGCGGTGGCAGAGCGCAGCAGCGACACCGCTTTCCGCGCTCCCGGTTTCTTCCAAAAGCGGCGTGGCGCTTCGCTTCCCGCCGCAGTCCAAAATATGTGGTTGCGGCGCAAGCCGCGTTAGGTCCATCCGTGTTCATTCCGCCGTCGCCGAGGCTATGGCGGACAAGCCGTGGTTAAAGATTCCATGTCTCGGCGTTGAAATGTCATTTACTCAAACCGGTACACGTTGTACGTCCGCGGTTGCTGCAACACTTCAAAGACCGTCGTCTCGCCGTTCACATAGCCGTGCAACTCGCGGCCGGACTGGAGATCGAACAGTTTGGCCCCCGCCTTTTTGATGACGATGTTGTATCGCACCGGGAAAGGCTGATAGGACTTGGCGATGAAGGTGTTGTTGTCGTAGGTGAACAGGCAGATTTTCGCCGGGCTGTCCAGATACACCGGAATGTCATCCATCAGGTCACGCCGGATTTGCGAGAGAACCTCCGGCGGCAGATGATACAGGTCGTCGAAATTCTCCGGGATGGTCAGGATGAAGAATTTGCCCCTGGGCAGGCCCCGCACCTGGATCAACAACGGATAACGGCTGGTTTCCTTGTAAAGGCCCTGGATGATTTCCTCCGAATCCACCAGGCCGTAGGCCAGTTCCGGAATCAGAATCCCGCTGTCCGAGTAATAGACATTCGCCGGCTCCTCGTCCATAAACCGCCGGAACGTGAACTCGCTCACCAGCGCCTTCCGGCCCGTGTCCTCCACTTCCACAATCTTCTCGATGCCCTTCCCCTGCAACGCCTTCAAAAGTCCGGAGGTGATGACGACCGTCTTGTCCGCGTTCAGGTGTTTCCAAATTTTGCTCACGATGTCCGGATCAAGCTTGGCGGATTCCGTGAGGAAAACGGTCCCGCGATCCTCGGGGAAATACGGATACAAATCCATCGGCACGCCGATCATCCCCACGAAATTGTGCAGGTACATTTCACCCGAGGAACTAAACGGTTTGTAGCTGGCGACGCCGTAAGGCTGGCCGAGTTTGCCAAGGAACGAATCCAATTTCGCGAAGGTGTCGCCCGCGTCCGCATACAGGATGCTCGTGATGTTGGTTGTCCCATCCGCCGCCCGCAACGTCTCGAGCGCGTTGCCGTAACACCAGAGCGTGATCTCCCGGGGCTTGGCGAACAGCGTATCTTCGAGCTGTTCGGTGTAGCGGTTCAGGGTCTGACGCGCGCCGGGGTCCACCCATCCGCCGCCGAATTTGCCCGGCTTGGTGTGTTCGTAATACCGCATGATGTCGTAGCTCTGGTACTGCTGGAGGTGCATGACGGTGTTGTCCGGGTCCCGCGTTTCCGTGCCGCAATAGATCATATCGAACGCCTTGGACTGCGCCTCCAGGTTGTAGCCGCAGAATTGATATTGTTCATACCAGTTCGGCGGCTTGATGATGAGGTTGACCTTGGGGTTGACGCTTTTGGCGTTTTTGACAACGAGGTTTTCGCCCACTTCCTTCATGACCTTCAGGCGATAATCGGTCCAGCTCAGGTCGCCCTTGGCCCGTTGATCGAAATCGGATCGGGAATTAAAAATAAACAGGTCGTCGAAGAGGATTTCGTCAAACAGGCCGGCGGTGTAGGCCACCACCTTGCGGAACTGCTCGCGGTCGGCCGGATTCCCGTAGTCGAAGCCGGTGAGGCGGTCGCCGGGCCGGCCCGGACGGGTGCACATCAGGCCGCCGGACACCTTGATGCCCTTGCTCGTGAAGAAGTCCTTGACCTTCTGCACATCGGTTTCCGGAGTTAGCTGGCCATCCCGGTAGGTTTCCAGCCACACCTTGTCCACCTTCAGGTAATGGCTGATAAGGTTCCAGCTCTCCTCCATCCATTTGGGGTCGGACGCCATGTGGCGCATGTCCGCCAACTCAACGAAGATCGCGACATCGAAGTTCTGATAACTGTTGGTGTCCGCCGTGGCTGTGTAACGGGCGCCTGGCATCAGGGCCAGCATCACCCCGATGAGAAATACGATCCTGCCGATAGACATGCTTTTTTTCATTTTGAATAATCCTTCCATCAGAATTTTGCGCGTGGCCTCAAATTGATATGAATCATCCGGTCAATGGCCTTGCCAGCGACGGGAGCGGGCATGGCCTGCAAAAGTAATGTTCAATTTTTTACAGGCGGTCAACCACCAAACACGCCGGGTGGTGCCACGGGGCGCATCTCAATCTTTGTGTACTTGCAAGCCTTGTCTCATTAGCACCCTGCTTAAGCTGGGTGTTCATGGGGAGGAGAACCCAACAACCGCTTCAGCGGTTTTCCATGTGCCCATAAACCGCTCAAGGTTCTGACCTCACGACCACGGCCAGCACCCAGCTAAAGCTGGGTGCTAATGAAAGGGCCGTAAACACAGGGACTTTTAATGGCGCGTCACCGCCGCAAAAATTGAGATGCACCCGGGGTCATGGACGGCGTGAGAATCTGTTGGACAATAATTTCAGTTTGTCTCACAGTCTTTTTATGAAAAAGGATAACCTGCACAACAGACAGGCTATTATCTGTTAGACGGCTCCAGCTATGAAAGCACTTTTGCAGCGAAACTTCTGTTTCATGTTCGTCGTTGCGATTTTTGTGACTGGCTGCAAGTCTCATCCTGCTTTGACCGATGCATCATCAGTTGAGAGCGACATCCATGCACATCTGCCAATTGGGAGTTCAAAGGCTCAGGTGGATGCTTATCTCGACGAGCGGAAGATTCGTCATAGTTGGCTCATAAGCGGAGACCAATTCCCTGGCAATCCATCGACTGATCCCGATACCGGTCTCCCGATTCCGGCTGGCCCGACCGAAGAGGGTGTGATTGACAATGCACAGACGAATAATTTTACTGGTAGAGTGTCCATTGTAATTGATTTCAGGTTTGATTCTACTACGAAATCAAAGTTGGTCGGTTTCACAGTTGATGAGGTGTTTCCAGACCTGTAATGTTACTAATGCTTTGCCATCATGACTACGCCGTCTAATAAGAGGATAGACTGCATAGCTTCCTTCAAGAATTAATCCCGTTTTTTCCAAAGCACTCCAGCCGATTTCGAGGGCCGGTTGATCGTCAACCGGGACATCCGTTCGCGCAAAATTACTTCACCAGTTCAAACTCCGCCGGGTTGCCGGAGGCGGAATCATTACAAATCCAAACCTGGAATTTGCCCGGTTCCACCGGCCAACGGGACGAATTTCAGCGCGGTGATCGTCAAATCCGCCTTCATCGCTTCGTTGTCTTTTCCCAAAGCCAGCACGAGTTCTTTGGTGCGGGCCAGACCCGGCGTGGCCGGGAGCGGAACATGGATTTCCCCCGCCCCGCTTTCCGTCGCTTTGAACCGCACGAATATCTGAGTAGGAAACTGCGGTTCGGCATAAGGGCCACCTTGAACCCTGGTCAGCGTGATGACCGCGTGTTCGACCGGCGTTGAGGCACGGTAATGGATGATTAATTCGCCATTGGAGAGGTTGACACCTTCGGCTTGCGGCACCGTCAACGTGATATGGCCATTCCGTAGCGGATGGCCGGCGATGTGAAATGAATTTTCGTCACGGGAAAAATTGATCGGGCTGCCGTCGCTGGTCCAAGGAATGATTTGCGTTTCCGGCGACAGGAAATCCACGGCGTCGCCGGGCGCATACCATGCGAGCAGGTTGTCGCGCAGTCCCTTGAATTCGAGATAGCGCCGCATGTTGTCCGGCGCGGAGCCGATGCCGCCAAGAATGAGCGCGAGCGTGTGCGCGGTGGTCTGGTATTTGATAGCGGTGCGGCTTTCGGTGTCGAAACCTTCCCACGGCCCGTGTTTCGTAAAGAGACGTGAAATCGCCGGCCAGTTCGTTTCCAGAAAGCGTTCAACCTTGTCCGGCACGATCTGGCTGGCGGCACCCAAGGTGTAAAGCGACGGGGCGTTGGTGATGCGTAATTCTTCGGCGATGGCGATATCCGGAATGCCAATCCGGCCCGTGTATTCAACGCCCTGGCCGCTGTAAGCTTCCGACAGAAACCCGGGCAACTGGTTGCGGGCGGCGTAATCCAGTTCGATGTCCACCGTGTTCTCCAGGATTTTGCGCCAGCCGGCGTTCTCCAGTTCCTGCATGAACACCGTCAGGCCGGACGATTGAAACGCCGAACCTTCCCACGTGGCCAGCGTGTAAATGTCATCGCCTGCTTGAGGGGCGCATTCGGGCACCGTTCCCGGAGCGCGGCTGTGTCCCGCCGAGGCGGGACCAGCCGCAGCGGGTTCGCAAGACTGGGCTGCTGTAATACGCCTGGTGTCGCAGAGCTTTTCAACGTGCTGCGGCTGGTGCTTTGCACACAGCCGCGCTCCTGCCCGGGTGCGAAACGGCTTGATGGTGAATCCCGCGTTGGCGACCGTCGCCGCCGGGAAACCGTATCGCAGCGTGACAAACGTCAGCGGGCCGCGAAATTCGTTCACCAGATAATTCATGTGCCCGACGGTGTAGTTGCCGGCGCCGTCTTCCCAACCAAACAAACGGTCCCGTGTGGCGTCCCAGCCGAAAACGAACGTGCCGGTCTTCGCATCGAACAGATGCGCGTAGCCCGCCTTCTGATTTTCCAGAAAAAGTTCCATCTCGGTTCTCAACGCGCTGATGGCGGGGTCATCCCGCACTTCCGGGCGGAGCAACGAGCCCATTGCCTTGGCCATGGACGCCGAGAGGTTGGCGTTGTCGCCGAAGACGATCTGCACCACCCGCCGGTCCATCAGCGCCATAATCCGCGCCGTGTCCGCATCCGCCGCGAAGGGCGCCAACGGTCCGGTAAAATAATTCGTTCCGTATTGGCCGCTCCGTCTGATGTCGGCTTCCTTGTCGTCGTGGTGGGGAACAATCCAGCCTTTTTCGCGCATCGCCTTCCAGAGGATGGCGGCCTTTTCCTCCCCGTACGCGTCAATGAATTTCTGTTTCTCGATGATTTCCGAAAGCGGCGGTATGCGCTGCGAGTTCTTAAAGCCAATGAAATTCACCAACAGACCTTCGGCGCTGACCCGCGGGTCCTGCTGGTCGTGGCGCAGACTCCCCACAATGCGGGTGAGCCGCGTCTTCGCCTCGTCGCGTGAAATGCAGGGATTGTCCGCGTAACCGGCGGTGATGTTGGCCATCAACTCCAGCCACTCGCCGATGGCGGTCAACTGCGTGAACTGGCGCAGGTAAAGTCCCTTCTTCAGATTCTGATTCCAGCCTTCGACCGGATAACCGGACGCCGGGTCGGTCATCACATTGGCGGCGCCGGTATAAAGCATCGCGTTCTCCAGCAGCAGACGCGTATGCGTGTGCGCTGGATTGACATTGGGAAAATTGAATGCCGTTGGCTGATGCGGAGACGCCGTCCGGCAGCCCGCCACAAGCGCGAGCGATAATAATAGAGCAGCGCATCTTGACATTGCCCTCACGGTAGGGCGTCGCTGCCGCGACGTCCAAACTGCCGCAAAAACAAGCGAAGCGATGTTTTTGCCCGTTCGGTCACTGACATCATTCCGCTCGCCGACACCGCGACCAAGGCAAAGCAGCAGCTTTGCCCTACCAGAATCGGGGTTAGTATCAAGATGCGTCCGACAAATCGCCGGCAGCAGCGCGGCGGCGTTGGAATTTATCTTTCGGGAAAAAATATTCATGGTCAGTTTCACCCCGCGCCAATACTCCCGCTCATCGCTGCGGCTTCGGGATTGTTTCCTTGGCTTCATGGGTGGAAAAATCCGACGGCACGCAGGGCGCGACATTCCCGCTCCGCCGCCTGCCAGTCGAGATAATCCAAAATGTCCTCCGGCAGTGGCGAGCACGAGCCAAGCAACCGCCGCAACGCCCGCTTGTGTTCATAGCTGCGCCACACCGCCTCATCTTCGTTGAAACGGCGCGCGAATTCCTGGGCTTCAATCATCGGTTTCACCATCGCTTTTTCCCAATTTAATACAGCACCGGCATGGAGTTTTTGAAATTCTGACGCGGACGAGAGTAGCGGAGCAAGCGGCGGTTGCAAAGCGGAGTTTGATTGCGTTGCAATTTGCGAGGATTTTGGACTGCGGTGGCAAAGCGCAGCGGCGACACCGCTTTTCGACTGCGGACAGAACTTCCAAAGCGGCGTGGCGATTCGCTTCCCGCCGCAGTCCAAAAAGATTTGGTTGCGGCTATATTACAGCGGAATTCAGGATGCTTCACGTTGAAGGCGAATCACCTTCAAGTCGCCCCGCGGAAGTGCCAGATCATCCGGCAACACCACACGATTGTTGACCAGCGTTGCGCCGATGACGCCTTCGCAACTTTGCCGCAGCATCCAGCCGGCGGCGCCGGTGTAGCCGTTCCAAATCATGCGGCCCGGCTCGAAGTTGGTGAGCAGGTCCGCCGCCTGCTGGTTCGGTTGGCCGCCGTATATTTCAATTTTATCGGGCGCGACGTGCGAAACTGGCGCGATTTTTCGCCACAGGCGGATGGTGGCGTCGCGGTAAAGTTGCGCCGTCGCAAGATCGCCGTCCGCCGCGAACTGCCCGGCAAGCAGTCGCGCGGCGCCGATCAACCACTGGACGCCATGGCAATACATACCGTTCTCCCGCACGCCTTCCGGATAGTGACAGCTCCGGCCCAGATACGGCCTGGAATCCTCGCGCAGCGCCGGCCAGCCCAGCAGGATGACGTCGTCGCGTTCGAGCACGCGCAAGGCGGTGTCGAACATGATGCGGCCGCGCTCGCGGTTGATGCCGGACATCACCGCCCACGCGGCGGTCAGCGCGTCAATCTCCCAGACACCGCTGTCTTTCACGCCGATTTCCGTGCCGTCGTCGTGAATCGCGCGCAGATAGCGGTCGCCGCGCCACACCTTTTCGATGGCGGCCTTCAACCCGTTCAGCCGTTCGCAATAAAATTGCCGGCGCGCGGCGCCTTTGCACTTTTTAATCACATCGAGAAGATGTTCCAAGTTGTAATGGAGGAAGAAACCGAGCCAGACGCTTTCGCCGCGGCCTTCGCTGCCGATCGCGTCCAGTCCGTCGTTCCAATCGCCCGAGCCGATGAGCGGCAGGCCATGCGCGCCGAAACGCTCTTCCAGAACCAGATCCACGGCGCGCAGCACGTGATCGCAGAGCGTCTCCTCGCGCGGCGAGACATGCGCGAACAGCCCCATCCCGTATCGGCCTTCGGGCAACGGCGGCAGCGGCGTTTCCGCCACGAGATACGGCAGCGTCTCGTCGAGAATGGATTCGTCACCGGTCATGCGCACGTATTCGGCGGCCGCCCAGCCGAGCCAGAGCAGGTTGTCGGAAGCGTGCGTGCGCGCGCCCAGACCCGTGCCGCCATTCTGCTGGAGAAAGAACCAATGCAGCACGTTGCCCTCGACGAATTGCTGCCGGGCGTGCAGCAAGATTTGCCGCCGAGCCAGGGCCGGGTCCACCCAGATCAAATTGACCGCGTCCTGAAGCTGGTCGCGAAAGCCAAACGCGCCGCTCGACTGATAAAAACCTTTGCGCGCCCAGAGGCGTTCCGCGAGCGCTTGGTATTTCAGCCAGTTCAGGTGGCGGTCAAATGCCGGGTCGGTGGTTTCAACCCGCAGGGTCCGCATCAGGTCAAGCCACCAGGCACGGGTGGCGGCCAGCTTCGTTTGCGCGGCTGCCACCGTCCGGCAGCGCCGCACCACCGCCGCCGCCTGTTCGTGGGTGTCGCTTTGGCCGAGCATGACCGAGATCGTGCGCGACGCTCCGGCGGGAATTTCCAGCGTGACGAGAAAACTGGCGATGGCCGCCGCGTCATCGGTTGGCCCGGCCCAGGGTTCGCCGGTTTCCACCATCGCGGGATGGGCCGGGGAACGTCCCGGGCCGAGGAAACGGCCGCGCCGCGTTTCGATTTTTTCCGGCGTTATGGAAATCGCCGCGAACGCCGGGCCGGAGCGGAAGGTGTTGCGCGGATTGGTGAAATAAATGGCGGCGTTCGCCACGTCCGTTTCAATTTCCAGCGGCCCGGAGTTTTCCGGATGGTCGGCCAGCGCGATACGGAAATAAGGCGCGAACCGGATTTGCTTCGGCGCATCGCCGCCGTTGCGAATGGTGAGAAGATAAAAGCCCGCCGTTTCGTCGGGCGGCACGAACGCCGTCAATTCCGTGGAAAGTTTGCCGCGCTGCATGCGGAATGTCGCCGTGCCGTCCACGCCAAAATCCGTTTCGTATCCGGCTTCGGCATCGCGCAACGGCAGCCAGGTGGGCGAGAGCCAGCGTTGCTCACCGACATCGTAGAGATAAAAAATCTCCGACGGCAGTTCACTCGTCACCGTGTCGGCCCAGTCCGTCGTGAGCCGGTTCTGCTGCGCGTTCAGGCTGGCCGAGGTGTGCAGTCCGCGATTGGTCACGCAAAGGACATGGCCGAGCGCGTTCGCCATCGTGTGGTCAAAGGGCCGCGGCGTGAATGGCGTGCGGACGCGGAGCGTGTTGCCGCCATCGGCGAATTCAAAATACGGCCGCGGCGTGCCGGGCGGAATTTCGCCATGACCGATGCGTGGCTGTGCGTTAATAACGTAGGAGACGACGTGAGGAGTCTCTGAATTATTTCCGGTTTTAATTTGAGCCTCGTCACCTCGGCTCCTACCAGAATATAGCGCATCGGGATCAGTCTGAATTTTCAAATGGTGAGAAATTAAATCCGCCGCCTGCTGCCGATCTTTGGCACAGCCCATCAACAATCGCAATTTGCCGGTCGCGCCGGGTGCCAGCGAAACATTCAGCAGCAAACTGCCGATGGCATCAAAGCTCGGACATGGTTCAGTGGTGCAGGATTTCTGGAATGCAAGCGTTTCCAGCGCGCGCGGTTTCCAGACGCTGCCCGCGCGACCGATGAAATCCACTCGCGCCGACAAAAATCCTTCCGGCGGCGTTTCCGCCGCCAGCAGACCGGTTTGTCTGGTTTCGTGATGCGTCGCAATCAACGCATTCAAACCGACATCATAATTCACTTCGTGGAACAGGCGGTTGTATTGTGTGTGGCTGCGGTCCGACTGCGGCGAATTCAACACCCATTCCAAATACGGCACAACCTTGAGGTCACGCGCCCGCGAACCGGAATTGGTCACGGTGATTTCCCAAAGCTCCACGGCGTCGGAATCCGAAGGCAGCGTGATGCGCACAACCGTCTGGGTTTCGTTGACCGTCTGCGCCAGAACAAGAACCGAGTCATTTGGTTCGACCGTGGCGGGCGGCGCGATTTCTGCCGGGAAATTGCCGATGACCGGCCACGACTGTGGCTGCCCGGCCGGCGCCACATCGGCCACGAACAACGCGCGACCCGCAGGCTCAAGGCGGTCGTAGGCGCGGCGGGTGAGGTCGCATCCATGCTCTGTCAGCGTGCTGGTGATTTCGCCGCTGGATTTCCATTCGACGGCATAAGTGTGGTTGTCCAGCCGGAAACTGGTTTGCCGGCCTTTCGCGGAGCGTGAACGCCAGGCGCGGACACCAAAGGAAACAAATCCGACGACCAACACTGCCGCGATTCCCGCCAGCGCCATTGGCAACGCCGAAAAATGTCCCAGCGCTTCCGCCAGGCCGCCGCCGGATGCCTGCTGGATGGCTTCGGATTGCGACCAGGCCCAGTCCCAGCCCTTTCCCCTCGGAATAAAAAACGGAATCAACAGCGGCGCCCAGGTGGTGAAGCGTTTGACGCCTTCGGGAATGAACCGGGCCGTGGCCGCGACTGGGCCGATGAAGCGCGCAAAACGTTCGTCAAGCCGATCCATGCCGATGAAGCTCAGATTGACGAGTGTGGCAACACGCAGACCCATGTGATCAATCCAGATCAGGATGCGGAATAAATCATAAGCGAGCACCCACATGAACACTTTCAGGCTCCACGCCTGGAAGCTCGCGGTGTCCGACGTGGCACCTTTGAAAATGCAGAAAACGGTATGAACCGCGCCGTCCTGATTATACCAGGTCGGCACGGACATTTGTTTGAGGAAGGTGAAAATGACCGGCGCCATCCACAATCCCCAGCGCAGGACCTGAATTGTGTTTTCGGTCAGTTCGGCGGCCCCCTTGCGGGAAAACATCCGCCGGATGGGCGCGGTGTCGCGTTGGAACAGCGCGGTGAGAAACGAGCGATTGACAGCGAACAGCCAGGCCGCCACGCCCCAGCCAATCACGCCTTTCAACGCCTCATTGAAGAGCAATTTCGCGCCGCCGGCATAAGTGCCGAGTTGAATGTGCCCCCACTTGCTGAGCAGCGGATAAAAATCATCCGCCGCCGGTTTCAGCCCGAAAGTGTTGTAAAGATTGAGCTTGTCCAGTACGACGGGAATTTGCGCGTGGTCGAAATAGAACGCGAACGCAACTCCGACAAACGCGCCTAGCCCGCCTTCCACCAGATACACGCGCCACGATTTAAGCCCGCCGCACTTCCTCAGGCCGTAAACCAGATCGCGCAGTACACTGACGCCGGCATAAGCCAGCGCGCCCGCCGCCAGACCGAACGCGACGCGCTGCGAAGTCGGAAGCGCCGGCAGATTCACGCCCAACGCGACGGCGCCGGCGATGCCAACGGCCACACCGCGCGCCATCAGCACCGGCTGGCGCCAGGCACTCAGTGCGCGATGAAAAAATGACCGGCTGCCGTCAAAGGTTTCGATGATCGCCTTGAACAATGGAAAAACCATCGCGCCAGCGACGGCCAGCAACAACACTGGAAAAGTCCGGCATAGATTTTGCACGACCGGCGCACCGGCAACGATGTGGAGCAGTTGCAGGAGCGTCATCAGGACGCCGCTGAAAACCATGCCCTTTTTCATCCCGCTGACGGCGTGCGCCTTCATCGTGGCGCGTGTTGGTGCTATTACGCGCATGCCGTCCATGATCATTCCGGTCACCATAAAAACTTCCGCCCACAGCGCGCCTTGCGAGAGCAACGTGGCCAGAACGGCGACAACCGGTTTCAACGCACCGGGCAATCCGGCGGCAAAATTTCCCGAACCAAAATCCGCCACGCCCGGAGCAATGATGGACGCAGCGGCGGCCAGCAGCAGGCAGAGATGCGCGGTCACGCTGGTCAGCGGACGACGGGACGCGGTCAGAGCGAGTATCTGGGCCAGGATTACGTTGAATAAAAACAGCAACAGCACCCGGCCGATTCCCATGCCCCAAGCCGGAGAACCCGACAGCAAACCGGCCGTGACGGAGTTGCCCAGTGAACCCGCCAGTTGATCCGACAGCAGCGCGAGCGGCAGTCCCAACGCGAAGGGAATGACCGTGATTGCCGCGCCTGTGATGGCGTCCAGGTGTTTCCTTGAGTTCACCAGGCGATAGGTGTTGGCGGCGTGATAGAGCAGGTAAAAAACCGTGGCGCTAATGGGGCTGAGCTGGACCAGCCCGGAAAAGTTTTGCGGCGCCTGCCAGAGCAACAGGTGGTGCGCCGAAGCGGCGAACAGGCCGCTGAACAGAAAATCCCGGCCCGCTTCGCCAGCCGTCAAAGCGCGTCCGGTGAAAATGAATTTTAGGATGCCGGCGGCAATCATCCCCGCCAGGGCCGGGCCGAGCAAGCGCCAGCCGGCCTGCGGCGAAGTCAAATTGCCGGACGTATAAACCGCGAGCGCGCCGCCAAGAATCAACACAAGCGCGCAACCGAGGCCCAAATCGTGAATCAGCGACCAACGCCCGGAAAAGCGCGCTTCGCTGGCAGGGTTTTCCTGAAACTGGTTTTTGCCGTGTCCCGGATGCATCATTTAATTGTTCCCACCATCATCAGGAATAACGCGGTTTCCATTACAGCGCATTGTGGTTCGTCAAAGAATCGAATTCAAACCCATTTATTTTGGAGCATCGTTCTCCGACCCGGCGAAAAATCCCACAGTAGGACAGGCATCCCGCCTGTCTCCATCCTTAAAAATGAAATTAGAGACAGGCTGGAAGCCTGTCCTACATTGTTGGAGCAACCAGCACCACAAATTCCCCCTTCAAACTCCGTTTCTTCGCCATCGCCAGCAATTCCGCCGGTTTGCCGCGCAGATATTCCTCGAATTTCTTGGTCAACTCGCGCGCCAGCACCACCTGCCGTTCCGGAAAAACTTCGCTGAGTTCGACGAGCAGCTTTTCGATCCGATACGGCGACTCGTAAAACACCAGCGTGCCCACGACCGTTTTGAGCGATTCCAGCTTGTTCCGTCGCTGGCCGGATTTGTGCGGCAGGAAACCGATGAAATGAAACTCGTCCGCCGGCAGGCCGCTGGCGGTGAGCGCCGCAACCAATGCGCTCGGTCCCGGCACCGATTCAACACGAAAACCGGCGGCAATGGCCGCTTTGACCACGCGCTCGCCGGGATCGCTGATGCCGGGACTGCCGGCATCCGTAACCAGAGCGACTTTTTCGCCGCTCCGGAGGCGTTCGATGATTTCCTCGCTACGCTTCGCCTCGTTGAACTGGAAATAGCTCAGGAGCGGTTTGGAGATTCCGAAATGCTTCAACAATTGCCCGGAATGGCGTGTGTCCTCGGCGGCGACGACGTCGCACTCGCGCAACACGCGTAGCGCGCGCAGCGTGATGTCCTCGAGGTTGCCAATCGGCGTGGCAACCAGATACAGGGTGCCCGGTGTCAATGGCGGCAATGCGGCGTCCATGCCTTGACTTAAACAGAAAAATCGGCGGAAATAAACCGGATTCCGTTGGATAACAAAGTTTTTCAGAAAATACAGAATCATGAAAGTGAAAGACATTCTAGGTTTCCTCTTCGTGCTGGCATGCTTCGGAGCAGCTGTCTGGTTTCTTGACGTCCGCGTTGTCCGCATTCTGGCACGGCAATACCAAAGCCATGCATTTTCAAGCGTAAAAGGTGAAGTATTATCGGGAACGGTAACGCAATGGACGGGCTCCAAAGGCACTGTTCATTATCGTCCTTCGTTTTCTTATCGGTATCAAGTCAACGGCCAGAATTACCAAGGGCGGCGGTATCGCTACGACGGTCATCCGTCCTTTTACAATGAGGCAGAGGCAAAGCAAGTCGTGGCGGCGCATCCAAAAGGTTCTGAAATAGACGTGTATTATAATCCAGACAATCCCGCCGAAGCGGTATTATCACCGGGATTGGATACAGCCGATTTGGGAATTCCTTTTACGTTTGGTGCAATCACTTATTTGTTTTTGTCCGTCTCAATAAAATTGGGCAAAGAGATTGATTGGTCGGGAAAAGCCAGGCCAGTTGCCGGCGGTGTGAGGATGATTGACGACCGGATGACGATTCGCGTGCGGCTGCCTCGTTATCAAGCGGGCGCAATGTGTTCTTTAGTCGCCATCATCTTTTCCCTGATCGCCGGCTTTATCATTCAGAATGTGCCTATCAATTCTCCGCCCATCACCACAGGGTTGTTGACGCTTATGAGCATCAGTATCGTGAGCATGACGGTTTATTTCTGGTTGCGGCAAAAGGCTAAATCGGGTTCGCAGGATTTGGTGATTGATGAAGGAGCGCGGATGATTGAATTGCCTTTGACTTTCCAGCGGAAACAGAAGATGACGCTGACTTTTATCGATGTTTCGTCGGTAATGGTGGAAAAAGTCATGCGCAGAAGAAAACCCGGTGCCAATTCTCTGTATTTTGTGAAGTTGGAGCTTCAAAATGGCCCGCCGCAAATACTCACGGCGCTAAAACTGGACAATGCAGAATCGTTTGCCGCCTGGCTGCGAGAAAAACTCGGCGTTAAAATTGAATAATCATGATTAAATGAAAGTGGCCACAAAATTCTTCATCGTCCTTGTCACCGCTCCCAATTTGAAAATCGCCCGGGCGCTCGCGTGTGCGGCGTTGCAGGCGCGCCTCATTGCGTGCGCGAACCTCATCCCCAAAATCGAATCGCATTACTGGTGGCAGGGAAAGATTGAATCCGCCTCGGAGGTTTTGCTGGTTTTGAAAACGCAGAAGTCAAAACTGGCCGCGCTGGAACAATTGATCCTCGCCAAGCATCCCTACGACACGCCGGAGTTTATCGTCCTGCCGTTGAGCGCCGGGAACAAAAAGTATCTTGAGTGGCTGGCGGCAAGCTGAATCTCCCGCCAATTCACGCCCCGGCCCTCTCCCCCGTCGGTGACGGCGGAGGGGGAGCAGCCACGGCTCGCGAGGACAGTTGGCGTCCCCATAATCAGGGTCGCTGATACAGCAACCCTCCCAATATTTTGTTTGAACCCGCACGATGGGCGGGCGTAAATTCAGAACGTGAATCAGATGAGCGCAATTCCGCCGGCATTGCTGGCCATGCTTGGGTTCGTGTTTGGTTTGGGCATAATGATGCTCGTTTGGATGGTTGCGTTGCACCGCCGGGCGCGACTGGCGGAGTTCAAAATTCGGCAGATGGAAAAATTCCCCCTGTTCCATTCGGCGTTTGGCTCGCGCCCCGCCTGCTGGCTGGCGGTCCGTTCGCTTAATCCCAAAGCCGTTCAAGCCGCGCTGGGCCTGGATCGTTTTGCCCCCTGCCCCTGGGCCGAAGGAATGACGGGCGGGCACGGGTTTTTCATCGGTCCGCCGGTGAACGGCTGGATCATTGTCACCGGTTCCGGCCTGCCAAATCCGGGCGGCGACGTGGACGAGTGTTTTCATTTTCTGACCGAACTCAGTCGCAAACTCGGCCACGTGCAGTTCTTCCAGGCGGAACGGGTTCTGCATCATCACGCCTGGATGCGCGTGGAAAACGGCGTGGTGACGCGCGCGTATGCGTGGGCGGGCGAAACCGTGTGGAATCAGGGCCGCAAAACCGCCGCCGAGATGGAATTAAGCATGAAATGTTTTGGCTACGGGGAACATCCGGATGCCGCCTCGTGGGCGGCGGCGGAATGGACGGCGACCAATGTCGGAAAAGTCCCGTTGCTGGCGGCGCGCTGGAGCCTTGATCCGGCGCGCATCGACGAACGGTTGCGAAACCACGCCAGCGGCGTCGCCGGCGATTCGCCACAACCGGATTGAGCCTTGCGTTTTCGGGCGCGTGAGGCAGATTTTCATCAAAATGGAAAGGAAACATGTCATTCAGCATTGAACTTGAACTCCAGCGGTTCCCCAAAGTCGTCCAACTCAAGGATGGCACGAAGGCGACATTACGCCAGTTGCGCCCCGACGATGAAAAGGAATTTCACAGTTTGTTTCTCAGCATCCCCGAACATGAGCGGATGTTCATCAAACATCGCGTCGCGGAAATTGAAACTATCCGTGACTGGTGCCGGAACCTTGACTACGGGCGCAACCTGCCGCTGGTCGGGCTGGTGGGCGGAAAAATCGCCGGCGACGCCACCCTGCACCAGCAACTCGGCGGCTGGAAGCGGCACGTCGGCCGCGTCAGCGTGCTGGTGCATCCGGAATTTCGCGGACGCGGCCTGGCGCGGGCGCTCATCGGCGAGATCATCGAAATCGCGCGGCAGGTCGGCCTGGAAAAGGTCGAGGCGGAATTCATTGGCGAACAGGCGGCCGCCATCAAGATGTTTGCCCTGCTCGGTTTCAGCCAGCTTTTGCGCCTGGAAAATCACGTCAAGGACATGCAGGCCATTTCCCACGATTACATTTTGATGGAGCTCGGGCTGAAAACCGACGAGGAATATGCCGGCGTGGGAGGATGAAAACGAAGGCTAAAAGCTAAAGGCTGAAGGCCCAAGGAAGAACACCCCGTGCGACTGAATTTTTCATCCTTCATCATTCTTCCTTCTGCCCTGCCATGATGTCTCCCGATGTTTGCCCGAATTGCGGCGCCGAAGTGCCGCGGAACGCCAGGGTGTGTCCCGAATGCGGTTCGGACGAGCAAACTGGCTGGTCGGAAACGGCGTATGCCAGCCATCTCGGCCTGCCGGATGAAAATTTTGACCACGACGAATTCGTAAAACGGGAATTCGGGCCGGAGCCGGTCAAGCCGCGCGGCATCGGCTGGTTCTGGTGGGTGGTGGCGCTGCTGGTAGTGGCGGGGATGCTGTTCTTCTGGTTAAGGTGAACGAGAACATCGAAGTGTTTGGAAGTTGGCCGTTTGATTCGATGTTCGATGTTGGGCGTTCGATGTTCGGTGTTCTCAATTTCAAACAAAAAAACCCGTTCTTGTGAACGGGCTTTGAAATGTTTCTGAGCGTTTCTCCCGGCTCAAGCCTTGGCGGCTGATTCCTTGGCCGGTTCCGGCGTTTTCGCTTCGGTGCCGGGCGTGGTTTCCTCCGCCGCCGGAGCCGGAGGCGTGAAATCCACCCATTCCAAAATGGCACGCGTGGCGGCATCGCCCTGCCGCTGGTTCATTTTGACGATGCGCGTGTAGCCGCCGTTGCGTTCCTTGAACGCGGGCGCGATGTCTTCAAAAAGAATCCGCAGCACGTCCTCGTTTTGCCGCCATTTTTTGCGTTCGTCCTTGGTCAATTGCTCTGTGGTGCCACGGGTGTGCAAACGCGCGGAAACCAGCCGGCGCGATTGGATCGTGGCGCGCTTGCCCAGGGTGACGATTTTTTCCGCAACGGAACGCGCGGCCTTCGCCTTCGCGAGGGTCGTGGTCACGCGCTTGTGTTTGATGAGGCTGCAAACCAGGTTGGCCAGCATCGCATCGCGGTGCCGGGAGGTGCGGCCCAGTTTGGCCGTTCGCTTCAAATGTCGCATAGCTCGTCCTTATTCCGCCTTGGGTTCTTCCTTCGGCGCTTCGAGCAATCCCGGCTCGAAGTTCATGCCGAGGGACAGGCCCAAAGCCGTCAATTTGTCCTTGATTTCGTTCAGCGATTTCTTGCCGAAGTTGCGATACTTGAGCATTTCCTGCTCGGTCTTCATCGCCAACTGGCCGACGCTGGTAATGTTCGCGTTGTTCAGGCAGTTTGCCGCCCGGACGCTCAACTCGATTTCATTGACACTCATGTTGAGAAGCTTCTTCATCTTCGACTTCTCCTCGTCCTGCTTGTCGGCGGCTTCCTCGAATTCGATTGCGTTCTTGTCGTAACCGACGAACACGTCGAGGTGATGCTGCAAAATTGCCGAAGCCTGCGTGAGGGCGTCATCGGGCGACAGCCGGCCGTCCGTCCAGACTTCCAGGATCAGCCGGTCGTAATCCGTGCGGTTGCCGACGCGGGCGGCCTCAATGGCATAACGCACGCGGGTGACGGGTGAAAACAGCGAGTCAATCGCCACCACACCGATGGCCTGGCCGGGCTTTTTGTTTTCATCACTGGGGCAGAAACCGCGGCCGATTTTCACGGTCAGTTCCATCTCGAGTTTCTTCTTCTTGTCCAGCGTGCAGATGACCTGGTCGGGGTTGACCAGTTCGACGTTCTGATTGACCTGGATGTCGGCGGCGGTCACCGGGCCTTCCTTGTTTACGGAAAGCAACAGCACCTGCTCGTCGCGCGTGTGGGCCTTGAATTTGACTTTCTTCAAATTCAAAACGATGTCGGTCACGTCCTCGACCACGCCTTCGATCGTGGCGAACTCGTGCATCGCGCCGTCCACCTTCAACGAGGTGATGGCCGCGCCTTCGAGCGAGGACAACAACACCCGGCGCAGCGAATTGCCGATGGTGTGGCCGTAGCCGGTTTCAAACGGGTCGGCGATGAATTTCGCGTAGGTGGCGGTGGCGCTGGCGTCATCCTTTTGCAAACGCTTGGGCATTTCGAAACGTCCTAGACGTACTGGCATATTTTTCCTTTCAACAATTTTAATCTGACCCCGGTCGCTGTTATTCCCGGCAGCAACCGAAGTCCGTGTAATTGTTATGTTTTGTTTCTTGCTTAACGGGAATAAAATTCGACCACCGCCTGCTCGTTGGCAATCGGCTGGATTTCGTCGCGCGTCGGAATGCGCATGACCGTGCCTTTGAACTCTTCCTTGTTCATGGACAGCCAGTCCGGCACCGAGCGGCTCGTGGCGGTTTCCAGATTCTTCGTGGCCAGCTGGCGCGAGACGTTTGAATTCTTCGCGGCAATGGTGTCGTTCACCTTGAGGCAATACGACGGCACGTTCACCTTGCGGCCATTCACCGTCACATGCCCGTGCGAGACCATCTGGCGCGCGGCGGCACGGGTGTTCGCAAAACCGAGGTGATAAACCACGTTGTCGAGGCGAGTCTCCAGAATCTGCAACATCTGTTCACCGGTGACGCCGCGGCGCTTGAGCGCTTTTTCATAAACGCCGCGAAACTGGCGTTCGAGGAGGCCGTAATAATAACGGAACTTCTGCTTTTCGATCAGGCCGAGGCCGTAATCGGTGTGCTTGCGGCGCGACTTGGGCCCATGCACGCCGGGGCCATAATTGCGGCGCTCAAGATATTTCGAGGGGCCGAAAATCGGCACTCCGAACCGGCGGCTGATGCGAACACGGGGACCTGTATAACGAGCCATTGCTAAAGTTGAGGGTTGAGGGTTGAGAGTTGAATGTTACACGCGACGTTTCTTGCGCGGACGGCAACCGTTGTGGGGCACGGGCGTCACGTCCTTGATGGCGCTGATTTCCAGTCCGATGGCCTGCAACGCGCGGATGGCGGATTCGCGGCCGGAACCGGGCCCTTTGACGCGCACTTCAACTTCCTTCATGCCATGCGCCATCGCCTGGCGCGCGGCATCCTGGGCGACCTGCTGTGCGGCGTAAGCGGTGCTCTTGCGCGAGCCTTTGAACCCGACCCGCCCG
>Ga0181538_10001092_pt1 | contig 31300 bp, 28 predicted proteins | sample PEATcosm2014_Bin_40_FD_119773 | JGI IMG/M metagenome (GOLD analysis project Ga0181538, IMG submission 119773) | Peatland microbial communities from MTU Mesocosm Facility, Houghton, MI, USA - PEATcosm2014_Bin23_30_metaG | ecosystem: Environmental > Terrestrial > Soil > Wetlands > Peat | place... | reverse complement strand
GCAGAAGACCACGATCGAGAGGGAGACGACAAGAATCTTGCCAAAACGATTCATCGGTTCGCTCGCTTTCCAGGGACCGCCATTGTAGCACGGCTCCGGTCCGCCTGGCCGGGACGATCCGCGCGGCGTGTGCCCGATTGCTTAGAGGGCAGTTTCATGCGCACCTGAGTGCCTGGGCACCCTGACTTTGATGCGGGGAGGGGGTAAACGTGATGCCGGGGAAATCTGTGGAGATGCGGAAAGGACTCACCTTTGGGACGAGCTCAAAGCGGGGGCACGCGCAGGGCTATCCTACCGGCTAAGGCTGTGCCGACCGGCGTGATGATTGACGCGCTGCCGTTTTCGAGCTTGACAACAAATGTCCAATATAGGACAATTGTCAGGCGCGGATGGCTCATGAAGAAGAATGTCCAATAAAGAACAGAGGCAAGGAGAAGCACGCCATGGGGGCATTCGGACAATACGCTTGTTGGTGGCAGCGAATCGGTATGACTGGACTCAGGAGGTCCAAGCGGCAATTGAGGACGGTCTGTGCGAGCCCGAGGATTTGGAGAGTTGCATCGAGACGGGTAGGGTGACAAAGACGAATCGTGACAGATATGGCGAGTCGCTGGGCAATAAAGTGTACACGATCGTCGGGAGGGACCGCGCTGGTTGCGAGTTCTACACGGCGGGGAAGATTCTAAAGGCTGATGACGGGGCTTTGTATTTCTTTGTGACCGCTCACAGGTCATGGCGAGGATGACAATGTTTGGATACCGATGCGAAAAATGCCATAAGGGCACAGTCAGGGCGACGAAGTTAGACCGTTTTGAGACGCGCTTTGACGGGGTGCCGTTCGTTGTCGAGAATGCGACAATTGGGGTCTGCGACAGCTGCGGCGAGAGGCATTTCAATGCTGAGGAATGGAAGGCTTGGCGCGAGCAGTTTTGGAAATCGCAGGAATCCCAAGGGCGAATTTTGTCCGCCGACGCAATTGAGAAGCTACGGCAAAACCTCGGATTCTCAATTGCCGAGTTCGCCAAATTAATAGGATGCAGCAGGCAGTCTCTCTATGTGTGGGAGTCTCCTTCTAGAAAGTGTCCGCAGTCTAGAACGGTAGATCTGATCGTAAAGCTGATTCGGGAAGCCGAAGAGAAGGGACCTGTTAACGTTGTGGATTTTCTGTTGCGCGAAACGAGTTCTGAGGCAGGCGGCAGTATCTCGGCGGAGCGTTCCGTCCGGCGCCGCAGGAGCGATCGGCCTTCACGTAGGTGTCCGTCCTACGACCTAGCTCAGGCGGATCCCGTTCGGTACGGGCGGCTCTTCGCCACGCAGCGACAGCCGGCAGGATTCTCTCCAGTTCTTATGGTTGTCTTAGGGAGATAGCGATGTTTGTGACCTTCTATTCCTACAAGGGTGGAGTGGGCAGGACACTCGCTCTGGCCAATGCCGCGTACCTATTGGCAACGGACAAGTATGAGCCATGCAAGGTGCTTCTTTGGGATTTTGATTTGGAGGCACCGGGAATCCCACATCTATTTCGTTGCCGTTGGGGCGCAAAGAAGCAAGGATTTGTCGACCTTGTGGATACTTACCTTGGAGAGGCGAAGGTGCCGCCGGTTCAAGAATACATCCATCAATCGGAGGTTCCAGGGATTGATCTTCTTCCAGCGGGCTACATCGACGGTAAGTATTCCGGAAAGCTTGAAAGAATCAACTGGCGCCTAGTCTATGAAAAGGCGCATGGCTATGATTTCCTCGAATCAATCGGAGAATCGATAAGAAAAATTGAACCACAATATGATTACGTCTTAATTGATTCGCGGACCGGATACAGCGACGTTGGTGGGATTTGCCTTCATCAACTCCCGGATTTGGTTGTCTTGATGTTCCGTCTAAACTCTCAGAATCTCGACGGTACTCAAAAGGTTTTCAGTGCAATTCAGAGATATAGAACGAAAACGAAAAAGCATGTGGACGTCATCCCGGTTGTTTCCCCTGCGTGGCCCTTCGCAACGACGGAAGCTAACAGTCTAGTCAGGAGGGCGAAGAAGATCTTTGGAGGGGAAGGCCTGTTGGATATTTCGTTTGATTCCAGCTTGACCTTTGGCGAAAAGCTGATCGTTCGCGAGGGTGACGACTACGAGATAAAACCGCGAGTGCTCCATGACTACGTGGGACTGGCAAGGGCGATCAGAAGCCTCAACCTGCAGGACATCACAACAATCTTTCGGTTGGGTACACAGAAGCAAAGAGACGGTCGGTTTGATGAGGCATATGACTACTTTTGCCGACTCGTGCGAAAGCGACGGGACAATCAGCGATACTGGCTTTCGTGGACTAACAGCGTGATCTCCAGTACAGCCTCGAAGGACTTACGGGAGGGTGCGAGACGGTTTCTGGACGCTTTCATTGAAGAAGACCCGCTGGCTGCTTACGCATTTCTGGCGCGGGCAAGATTATGCAAGGATTCTGCAGACCAGGGCATTGCCGACGTTAATCGAGCTATCCAGGCAGACTCCAATTGTGCACAGGCCTACTGGGATCGGGCCCTAATCTCGTATGGCAGTGGAAAATACGGGGACGCTCTCCTCGATTTCGAGAAGTATCTTGGCATTTCACAAGCTAGTGCGGCGCGCGTCCAAATTGGAGTTTGCCTCACCCATCTGGGCCGGTTCGAAGCGGCTGCGGAGCAATTTGAAATGGCTCTCAAAGGGAATCCGAGAGACCCGGATTTGTATAGGCATCTGGCGCGGGTGAATCTGGCGCGAGGGCAGTTTGAAGCAGCCCATAGTCATTGTTTGACGAGCTTAGCTCTGAGTCCAAATCTTAGACGAACAGAGATTGTGTTGGCCCATGCGGTGGTGGGGCTCGGTAGAAGACAGGAGGCCGAGTCGCTCGTGCGCGAAATACTTGCAAAATCGGCTGCTGATTACTCAACTGTTCTGGAGTGCGCCGAAGTTTACCTAGCGTTGGAGGAGCCGTCGCCCGCCGTTGGATTGCTCAGCCTATCAAAGCCGAGCATGACAGCGAGGGAGTCTAAGATACGGGACCTGTTGCGTAATCTTGCCCTCTTGTTGAAGGAAGCGGAGGAATTGGTAGAGCCTCGTCTTGTCCCAAACCAAGCGGTCGGGGCTGACTTCGCCGAACTGAACTGGAGCTTGTTGGAGTTGAGAGCCCATTTCTCGTTTCCAGGGCCGTTGTCTCATTTAAGCGCAACCAATCGCGAGCGGCTACTTTCCTACCTTGATCGCCCGTCCCCGACTCTTAGTCCAGCCAAAATCTAGTTCTTCCGGAGATAATAAAGAGGGGGACCTGAGGCTGAGCGTGCGCGGGATGTTTGGAGCCATTTACGTTCGCCTGCGCGAAAATGGACGCGGGTTTGTGTTGCCCGGCTCGGGCTTAGCAGGGGCGGGCGGAGGCCCTCCTTCGCGATGCGTCAAGGCTACGGCGGGCGACCGCCCTTACGGGGCTCTTGGGAGATTCTTTCTTTTTCTTGATCGTTACCCAGGGTTTACCCGCCTCCGTCCAATGAGGCGGACTACGGCGCGGCGGGCCACCCTGGGCTAACTTGTTTCGCCCCGCTGGGGCTTGCAGAAGGCGAGGGGAAAAACCCCCGACGCGTAAAGTCGACGTGTGGGGCACCCCGGCCGCCCCTACCGCCGAGAAAGGCACACAGGCAGGAGTGCCTCTGCTACTCAAACCGGCGGAGAGGTCCCTCGTCGCCGCTCCACGGGATGACAGCGTTTGGGGAGGGGGAGAAAACCCCCACACGTAAGGTCGACGTGTGGGGTAGCCGGTGCGGCAGAGGGGAAAAGCGGCGTCGAGTGTGTCTTAGCCGGGCTGCAAGTACAGCCCGCACTCGCCGCCGCACTCCAAAGGGGCGGAGGCAAGCCCGCAGAAAAACAGTTGGGGCTCGGTGGGTGTAGGATGGGCTTGCGGTTGAAGTGGAAGTCGCTAGTTGGGAAATTTCCGTGCTGTGTGACCGCTCCTGCGCTCGTCCGGCCGACACCACGAATTTGATTGGAGTCACCTATGAAACGGACGATATCTATTTTTCGGGCGACAACTGCTTTTCGAGTCTTGCTGATCCTTATCGGTTTTTCGCTCGTTGCGGCGGCTCAAGATTTGAAACCGGTTTCCCTGCCGACGCCGCAGACCAGCGGAGGCATTCCTTTGATGCAGGCGCTGGGCTTGCGAAAGTCTTCGCGCGAATTCAGTCCGGTGAAACTTTCGCCGCAAACACTTTCCAATTTGCTTTGGGCGGGATTTGGCATCAATCGTCCGGACGGGCGTCGCACCGCGCCATCGGCGTTGAACTGGCAGGAGATTACGATCTACGTCATCACGGCGGATGGCGTGTACACCTACGACCCCAAGGCCTTGGCGCTTGACCCGGTGCTGTCTGGCGATTATCGCGCGGCCACTGGGACGCAAGCGTATGCGAAGGATGCGGCGCTGGACTTGATTTACGTCGCGGACACGACCAAGGAGGGAGCGAATCCTTCGCCCGACGCGGAACTTTATAACGGCGTGGACGCGGGGGTGATCGCGGAAAACGTTTATCTCTACTGCGCTTCCGAAGGGCTCGCAGTGGTGGCGCGAGCTAGCGTTGACAAGCCGGCGGTGACGAAACTTTTCAAATTGCTGCCGACGCAGAGAATTATCCTCGCGCAATCGGTGGGTTACCCGAAGGAAGTGGCGCCAACTACTGCGGAACCATAAATCAGCGCCGCGAACGGCCGGGGCACGGGAGAAAAGAGGAGAGGCACGAATGCCTGTCCTACTAAGAGCGGGGGAAGGCAGAGGTGGAAATTTCAGATTCGAAATTTGAGATTTGAAAGGGGGGAGGCAGAGAGATTCCTCGCTGCGCTCGGAATGACAACGGTTGGGGAGGGGAGAAAACCCCCACGCGTAAAGTCGGCGTGTGGGGCACCCGCGGAAAAAGTCAAAACCCGCACCCTTCCCGACAGGGTCGGGACAGGTAAGACCGAAGGGTGCGGCACCCGCAGAGGGACGGAGCGGACATCGTTGATACAATGGCGCCGCTATGAGCCTGACTGCGCTGTTCGCATTGCTGGGCGGGTTGCTGGTGTTGGCGTTCCTGGCCAATCGCCTGTTTCAGTGGACGCGTGTGCCGGACGTTGTGGTGCTGATGGCGACGGGTCTATTGATTGGGCCGGTGCTGGGGTGGGTGCAGCCGGAGCGTTTTGAAGGTGTGGCGCGGGCGTTCGGGTCGCTGGCGCTGATTTTGATTTTGTTTGAGGCTGGGCTCGATTTGGATTTGCGGCGCACGCTGCGGCATTTTCCGGGCGGCGTGCTGCTGGGTTTTCTGACGTACGCGCTGACGACGCTGGCCGTCGGGGGAATCGTCTGGCGGAATCTTGGCTTGCCGCTGCGAGACGCGATGGCGGTCGGGGCGATCATGGGGTGCACGAGCAGCACGATCGTCCTGCCGATTCTGCAACAGTGGAAGGCGCGCGAGCCGGTGCGCGTGACGCTGCTGGTGGAATCCACGCTCGGCGACATTTTGGGCGTGCTGACTACGCAGTTCCTACTCGAATTCGATCCCGCGCAAGGCTCCGCGATTAAGGGACTGGCTTCGCGGCTGGCCTTGCAAGTGGCGATCTCACTTTTGGCGGCGCTGGCGATCGGATATTTGTGGTCGAAGCTGCTGCCGTTTCTTTCCGAGCAGCGCTTCTGGCAGGTGCTGACGTTTTCGATGGTGTTGCTGCTCTACGCCGGGGCCGAGGCGGCCAAGGGCAGCGGGCTCTTGGCGGTGCTCGGGTTCGGATTGGCGCTATCCAATTTGCCGGGGACGCGACCGGAAATGGCGACCATGTTTCAATGGGCCGTGCCGCAGGCGACGCAGCACCAGCAAATTCTGAGTTTCCATTCCGAGTTGTCGTTCCTGGTGCGGACATTTTTTTTCGTGATGATCGGCGTGGTGGTGAAGGTGCGCGGGTTGCGGGCAATCTGGCTGTTGCTGCTCGGAGTGATGGGCGCGATTTGGCTGGCGCGCTGGATTGGCGTGCAATTGACGTCGTGGTCGTGGCGCGAGTGCACACCGCAGGATCGCAAGGTGGTGCTGTGGATGCTGCCGCGCGGACTGATTACGATCGTGCTGGCGCTCGCGGTGGTGGAAGCGCGCGGTGCGGCGATGTCGTTTGTGCCGGCGCTGGCGTTCGCGGTGATCTTGCTTACGAATTTGCTAGTGCTCATTGGCGGGATTCACGCCGCGCGCCAAGCGCCCGCGCTTGACCCCACCGAGTTGGGTGGTTCTCCTGGCGGCGCGTGAGAGGAATGGGCGGCAGGGAAAGAACCGCACCCTGAGGATCGAAGGGTGCGGCACCCGCGGAGGCGGAAATTTCAGATTCGAAATTTGAGATTTGAAACGGGAAGAAAACCCCCACACGTAAAACCGACGTGTGGGGCACCCGCGGAAAAAGTCGAAACCCCCACCCTTAGAACCGAAGGGTGCGGCACCCTCCGAACTGTGCGCGAGCAGTTATCGCGAAGAGGCTTGGGTGCTGCTGGAAGCGGAGGGCACGGTTGTGGTCGCTACTTGATTTTCCAGTAGCGTCAGGTACGTTTGAGAGATGCGATCCTGCCAGCAGAGATGGTCTTCATCCCAGAGGGACCAGAGAAAACCCAGGCAGAGCGTGCCAGCGGAAACCAGGTAGCCGAAGCTGCGCCAGACCAATTGTTGCGGCGAGGGCTCGTTGCCATCGAAGCTGACTACACGCAGGCCTCGGAGCATCATGCCGGGCGTGGAGCCGCCGAAGACGGTGAAGAGCGTCATGTACTGCGCGAAGAAGAGCGCGAAGGTCGCGACCGTTACGGCGACGTCGAGGCGATTGAGCGTGAGATGTCCGCCCAGCGAGCGGAAAAGTGCGAGGATCGCGCCGAAGGTGAAGAGCAGCAAGGCGAGATCGAGCAGGGCGGCGCGGCGGCGCTCGGGCAGAGACGCTACCGGGTAGAGTTGGTGCTTGCCCGCTTCGCTGGGGCTGGGCGCGGGATCGAGCTGGCCCAACATGCTCGGCGTGATGGAAATTTCCAGGCGCTCGAACAGGGGCTGCGATTGCGTCTGTGACCGCGATGCGGCGCGCGCGGCGTTTGCAAAAAGAGTTGCTGCTTTGTCGGACAGCGCGCCTACGGAAACCGGCGGCGCGGGCGGCGGTGCAGCGGAAAAGGGGAGGCCGGGCTGTGCGTCGGGATCGCGCAGGCCTTGCCGGCGCGCGCGGAATTTTTCGAGGCGCGAGGAGACTTCGTCACGCCAATCGTCGGGCGCAGGATTGACGGCTAGATTGCCCTGCGTGGGACGAATTTCAGGCGAGGACGACGAAGCATCCGCGCTATCGGAAGGGCTCAGGCGCGAGTCGCAAAAGCAGCATAGTTCTGCGCGCTCGTCATTGACGGCGCCGCATTGAAGACAGGTTTGTAGCACTGCTCCGTTTTGCGCTGCGGACAACTCCTCGAGTCGGATTCTCGGGAGTTGGAGGCATTCTACTCTGTTGGTTCGCATTGGAACTGAAATCACGTGCGCGCGTGTCGCGAAAGGCACAACCCGGGGATATGCGGGAGCATCGGGAAGGAAGTGGCTGCGGAGGCAGAGCAGACGGGCGGAGGCAAGCTCCGCCCCTACGGCAGAAAAGGACAAAGACAAGATGGCGACCTGAAGGTCGCCGCTACGAAAGCGATTTGGGTTGTTATTATGGCGGGGCGCTGCGGCTTGGGCGCGGGGGATGGCACGATTCGGGAATGACGCTTTGAAATTTCACGCACGACTCTTGTGGGTTGTGATGCTGGCGGCGGGCGGTGCAGTGGTTTCGGCGCGCGCGGCTCAAGAGGTGCGCATCGCGGCGGGTCGCGAGGTGGTGCGCTTGGAAGCGGATCAGCAGCGCAAAGAGGGAGAGCTTTTTATCGCCGAGGGCCACGCGGAGGTTCAGTACGGAGGATCGATCTTGCGCGCGGATCAGATTGAATACAATTCGACGACCAGCATTGCCACGGCGCGGGGGCACGTCGTCTTCGACCACGATACGCAGCACCTCGAGGCGGAGCAGGCCGACTACAACGTGCAAACGGGCGCGGGCAAATTCCAGAACGTGCGCGGCACGGTGCACAGCACGCGCAAACCGAATGGCACGGTGTTGGTTTCAACGAATCCGCTGGTGTTTGTGGCGGACGAAGTGGAACGCTCGGGGAACAATGCCTATACGCTCAAGCACGTGTGGATGACGGTGTGCGACCCGGCGCGTCCGAAATGGAAATTTTATTCCGCGCGGGCCACGCTGAAGGTGAATCGCAACGTCGCGCTGGTGAACGCCAACTTCCGATTGTTCCGCGTTCCGTTGCTTTACCTGCCTTACGCCACGCTGCCGACTGGGGAAAAGTCGCGGCAGTCGGGATTTCTGATTCCTAGCGTGGGCGATAGTTCGATTAAGGGAGTTGTTCTGGGTGATTCCTACTATTGGGCGCCGAATACCTGGTCGGACCTGACGCTCGGCGCTTCTTATCTGAGCAAGCGCGGCTGGCAGGAGAACGGCGAATTCCGGATGCGTCCGACGGACAACATCACACTTTCGGGGACCTATTTTGGAGTGGAGGACCGCGGGTTGCCGCAGCCGGACGGGACGCTCCTCACGGAAGGCGGCACGAGCACCAACTTTGAACTCGACGCGCATCTCGCGGAGGGCTGGCACGCCGTGGCGGACATCAACACGCTGACGTCGTACACGTTCCGGCTGGCGTTTGCGCCGACGTTCGGTGAAGCGGTGAACTCGGAAGTGCAGAGCACGGCGTTTCTCTCCAATAATTTCAACGGGCTGAGTGTGAATTTCGCGGCGAGCGAGTACAAAGACTTTCTCACCGCGCAACCGGAAACCTCGATTGAGTTGCGCAGCGCGCCGGAGGCGCGGATCGGCCTGCAGGACCGCGAGCTGTGGAAGGACTTGCCCGTGTATGTGGGATTCGACATTTATGGCGGGGGCGTGAGCCGGAGCGATCCGAATTTCCGGACGCCGGCGATGGTGCAGCGAGCGGAGTTCGCGCCGCGGGTGACCGTGCCGCTGCGCTGGGGGCCGTGGGTGGGCGTGACGGCAACGTACGCGTACCACCTGACGCATTACGGCTCACAGGACGTTCTCGGCGTGTTGGTGGGCAATTCGCTGAACGTGAGCGCGGGCGAATTGACTGTCGATTTTCGGCCGCCGTCGTTCGAACGGATTTGGGATCGGGGGGCCTCGAAGTGGAAGCACACCATCGAGCCCGATGTGGTGTACCGCTACGTCAGCGGCGTGGACGATTTCGGCAGCATTATCCGTTTCGATCAGGACGACACGATCACGGATACGGACGAGATCGATTATTCACTGACGCAGAGATTGTTCCATAAAGTGCGCGACGGCCAGGCGCAGGAACTCGCTTCGTGGCGCATCGAACAGAAATATTATTTCGATCCTACGTTCGGCGGAGCGCTGGTGCCGGGGGCGCGGAATGTGTTCGAGGCGCTGGATTCGGTGACGCCGTTTGCGTTTGCGGACGAGCCGCGGAGCGTTTCGCCGCTCGTGAACGACTTACTGATTACGCCGGGAGGCCCGTTCGACGCGGAATTCCGCACCGACTACGACACGCAGCGGCAGCGACTGACGACCGTGGGCACGCTGCTCAAGATGCACCCGTACCAGCAGGTGACGCTGACGCTGGCGCAGTTTTCGATCGACAACGATGAAATTTTGCAGCCGCCGGCGAACCAGATCCGGATGATGGCGGGTTACGGAGATCAGACGAACAAAGGGTGGAGTGGGTCGCTGGGATTCAGCTACGACATCAAGCAGCAGTACTTGCAAAACCAGCTCGTGGAAGTGAGCTACAACGGCTCGTGCTGCGGATTGTCGCTGGAGTACGCGCGGCTCGCGCTGGGTCCGTTGCGCACGGAGAACCAGTTTCGCTTTGCGCTGACGATTGCGAATATCGGGACATTTGGAAATGTCCGGCGACAGGATAAAATTTTCTGAGCGTGGCAATTCGGAGTAAATTCAGACGATGCAAGTCTCAATCTTAGCGGCGTTCGTGGCGGGGCTGATTTCGTTTCTCTCGCCCTGCGTGCTGCCGCTGGTGCCCGGATATATTTCGATGCTTTCCGGCATCGGGGTGGAACAGCTCCGGCGCGGGGAAAAGCCGCGCGGGAGTCTGGTGGCGTCGTCGCTAGCGTTTGTTTGCGGATTTTCGGTGGTGTTCATCACGTTCGGGGCGTCAGCCAGCGCCGTCGGGAAATTCTTGGCCACCAACCGGACGCTGCTCGCGCCTCTCGCCGGAGCGCTGGTGATTTTGTTTGGCTTGCATCTGCTGGGCGTGCTCGGAATGCTCGACGTGGTGACCAGCGCGATCATGGGCGGGGCGCTGCTGGTGGCCGCGGCCTATCTCCTCGGACGCCACGGCACGGAGACGGCTGGGCCGTGGGACTTGATTGGCGCGGCGCCCTTCGGCGCGATCTCAATTATTTTTTTAGCGGGGCCATCGCTGACGCGCTGGCTCAATCGCGACCTGCATTTCCGCCAGCTTGGCGCGACGGATGCGAGTACGGAGAAGGCGGCCGGGCCGCTCGCCGGTGTGACCAGCGGATTCCTGCTCGGTTTCGCGTTTGCATTTGGTTGGACGCCGTGCATCGGGCCGATCCTCGCCGGAGTGCTGGCAATCGCCGCCACGCAAGCGACGATCGCGAAGGGAATTTTCTTGCTGGCGGTGTATTCGGCGGGCCTGGCGATCCCATTTTTGCTGACGGCGATCGGCATCAACGGCTTCCTGCGTTTCTACCAGCAATTCCGGAAGTATCTGCACGCGGTCGAGATGGCCAGCGGGGCGTTGCTGCTTTTCGTCGGCGGATTGATTTTCCTGAATCGGCTGACCTGGCTTTCGGGTAAACTGGGGTTTCTCAACTTTTTCTCGCGATGAAGGGTTTCCTGTCGTTATGAAGCGCACGATTTCCATTCTCGTCTTCGTCATCTGCCTGCTGGTGATCGTGGTGTGGGCCGACCGAAGATGGCCCGCCGGGGGCATGGAGACGCGCGCGCAGTCGGTGAACACTCCCGTGGGCACGGCGTCCTCCGATTCCGATTCGGGGTTGAGCGATGCGGCGCTGCAGAATCTGCCGCTTCCGGACCCCAGCGGGAAGAACGTGACCCTGGCCGATTACAAGGGGAAAGTGGTGCTCGTGGATTTCTGGGCGACATGGTGCGATCCTTGCCGCATCGAGATTCCCTGGCTGATTGATTTGCAGCAGAAGTACGCGTCGCGGGGGTTCGTGATACTGGGCATCTCGATGGACGAGGACGGCGCGAAGGCCGTCAATCCGTTCCTCGCGAACGAGCGGTTCGACGTGAACGGGCAGAAATTGCCGATCAACTATCAGGTTCTGCTCGGCAGCGACGACATCGGCGATAAATTCGGTGGCGTAATCGGAATGCCCACGGGCATGCTTTTCACCCGCGACGGCAAGAAGATCAAGACGTTTGTCGGGCTAACCAGCTACGACGACATTGACCAGGCCATCCAAAGCCAGCTCTGAACGGGGCATAAGGAACTGGCGATCCAAGCCCTGATTCCACGCCACACCCCCCAAATTCTGGGCAACATTCCAGCCACCTCGACCGTATAAGATAGTGGGGTAGGGAGTCCTTCCTAAGCTAGGCGCCCATGAAATCGCGGATCAATCTGCGCGAACCGATTACCGTGGCGCTCGCCACGTTGTGGGAGCACAAGCTGCGCTCGTTCCTGATGCTGCTGGGGATCATCCTTTCGGTGGCGACGCTGATTTTTGTGGTTTCGCTGATTTCGGGGACGAATCTTTACATCGCGAACAAGGTGGCGAATCTCGGCTCAGACGTCTTCCTCGTCGCGCGCTTCCCCATCCTCACGGAAGTCACGGAATATGTGAAAGCGAGCCGCCGCAACAAGAACATCACCTGGGACGATTACGAATACTTGCGCGACAACATGAAGCTGCCTTTGCGCGTCGGCGTCGAGACCCGGACGGACGGCCGCGTGCGCGGCGGCAATCAGACGATCGAGGGTTGCAATGTGCGCGGCGTCACCGCCTCGATCGGGCAAATGGATGTGGAGGAGCCGGCCGAGGGCCGTTACATCACGGACGGCGACGAAATGCACCACTCGAATGTCGCGCTGATTGGGTCTGACGTGGCTGAGAAGCTTTTCTCCAATGTCGATCCGCTGGGGCGCGAGATTACAGTGGACGGCACGCCCTACATCGTCATCGGAGTGGGCAAGCCCATCGGCACCGTGTTCGGACAGACGCAAGACGACTACGTTTACATCCCGATCGAAACTTTTCTCAAGGCTTACAACGTCTCCGACCGCAGCCTGACCATTAATATCCAGGCGCGCGGGCCCGATTGGATGGACCGCACGCAAGACGAAGCGCGTATGTTGATGCGCGCGCGGAGGCACCTGGCGCCGCAGGAGACGGACGCTTTTGGAATCCTAAGCAGCGCGACCTTGCTCGATCTTTGGAACCAGCTCACGGGAGCGATTGCCGCCGCAATGGTCGGAGTGGTGTCCGTGTTTCTGGTGATCGGCGGCGTGGTGATCATGAATGTGATGTTGGCGACGGTTACGGAGCGGACGCGGGAGATCGGCGTGCGAAAAGCTATCGGCGCGCGGCACAGCGACATCCTAATGCAATTCCTGTTGGAGGCGGCGGTGATGTCCGCGATCGGTGGCGCCATCGGGGTGACGATCGCGTATGCGCTTTCGTCGTTGATTGGGGCGACGACTTCCGTTCCGATGCACGTGCCGCTGACGGCGGTGTTCGCGGCGCTGGGAGTCTCCACCGGGGTGGGAGTCTTTTTTGGCGTTTATCCGGCGCGAAAGGCCGCGAAATTAAGCCCGATCGAAGCACTGCGGGCGGAAGTTTGAGGCCGGAGAAACCGTAATGCGATTGATGCTGGGCGAAAACGCGAGAATGGCCGTGACGACGCTGCGCGAAAACAAGATGCGCTCGTTTCTCACGGTGCTGGGCATCGTCATCGGAATCACCGCGCTCATTTCGGTGGTTTCAATCATTATGGGGCTGTACTCGGATATCAACTCCGTGTTGAACGACTACGGTCCGAACACTCTCTTCATCTTTAAATTTAAACCCGGTTTCCACGGGAACCTCACGCCGGAAGAACGCGTGCGCAAACCGCTCACGCTGGACGACGCGCTCGCAATCCGGGAACTCTGCCCCGCGGTCAAAACCGTGACCGCGAGTGTTTTTCCCCGAGTGGGGACTGGGAATCAGGCTCCCGTGAACGCCTTCTACAAGGATCGGGAGGTGGATGGGGTGGATTACAGCGGCAATCTGGTTGAGACGGAGGAGGTCTTCAACTCACATCCAGAGCGAGGGCGCTTTTATACGGAGGCCGAGGACCTGCACCGGTCGGACGTGGCCGTGATCGGCCATGACGTTGCGGAGGGCCTGTTTGGCGCGGAGAATCCCCTCGACAAACAGATTCTTGTCGGCGGCGTGCCGTACCGCGTCATCGGCGTATTCGAGAAACGCAAGGGGCAATTTTTCAAGGATGCGAGCGCCGACGAAGAGATCGACGTGCCTTACCGCACCTACCAGAAACACCATCCGGCCGACGACGAAAATTTCATCGGCGCGGAAGCGTATCCCGGGATGATGGCCGAAGCGGAAGATGAAATTCGCGGCGTGTTGCGCCGGCGGCGAAACGTGCCGTTCGACAAAGATGATAACTTCGGAATTTCCAGCCCGGAGGAGATTGCGGATCAGTTCCGGCAAATCACGGGATCGGTGGCGCTGCTGATTGGGGTAATCAGCTCGATCGGATTGCTGGTGGGCGGCGTGGGCGTGATGAACATCATGTTGATGTCCGTGACGCAGCGGACGCGCGAGATTGGTGTGCGCAAGGCGATTGGCGCGCGCAAGCGGGACGTCATCGGACAGTTTCTCACCGAGGCAATCGTGCTCACCAGCGCGGGCGGCGTGATCGGGGTGATCTGCGGCGTGGGAATCAGTTTGCTGATTAACGCGCTGGTGCCCAGCCTGCCCTCGAGCGTTCCACTCTGGGCGGTGATTTTGGCCGTAGTGGTCTCGATGAGCGTCGGGCTCTTCTTCGGGATGTATCCTGCCGTCAAAGCGGCTAGACTTGACCCCGTAGTCGCACTCCGATACGAATAGAGTCACACCATGGATGATCACGAATTTCGCAAGAGGTCGGATACTGCGCTTGAGGCGCTGAAGCAGCGGCTGCTGGAATTAGGCGATTCGTTCGGGTTCGAGGTCGAAGGCAGCGGCGACCGGCTCGAGCTGCTCTTTGAGGATGCGGACGAGACGCGATTCGTCATCAGCCCGAATTCGGCGGCGCGGCAAATCTGGATCTCCGCGCTGACGACCAGTTTCAAACTGGGCTGGTCGGAAGCGGCGGGTGGCTGGCAGCTCGAAAAAACCGGTGAGACGCTGCCGCAGGTGATGGGGCGCATCTTGACGCAGCAGATGGGCACGCCGGTGGTTCTCTGAGGCCATGCGCGCGGCGGCATTTTTCGCGGCCCTGATTGCGCCTGCATTGCTCGCCGCGCCACGCGCGACAGCGCAAACCGAGACGCTTCGTCCCAATGAAATCGTGCAATCGAGCGCCTACGTTTCGCTTGCGCCGGTGCCCCGAGGACGTGCGTTTCAGATTGCGGTTGCGGCGCAGATTCACGCCGGCTACCACATCAACGCGCACAAACCCACGCTCGACTACCTGATTCCGACGGACGTTACGCCCGCGCTGCCGCAGGGAATCACACTCTCTGAATCCGTTTATCCCGAAGGGCAGATGATGAAGTTCGCATTCTCAAAGACGCAGTTGAAAGTGTATGAGGGAGACGTCATCTTCCGTTTGCACTTGCGTGCGGCAGCGGATGCGGCGCTTGGCCCGCAGGACATCACGTTGCAGCTCGAATATCAGGCTTGCAATGATCGCTCGTGCCTGCCGCCGGTGAAGGTGCCGGTGACGGCTCATTTGGAGATTGCGCCCGCGGGTGCGGCGGCGAGTCCTGTTCACCCGGAGATTTTCAAAGTTCCCACCGGACATTCTGGTTGATTCCGCGCTAGTTGGCCGCGGCAGAAAGATTGTGTCGCCCCTCCGGGGCTCATCAGAGGTTGTGTGGATTCGCGCACCCGGGGCTTCCGGCCTGGGCTAGATTGTTCCGCCCCTCTGGGGCTCCCGCAATTCACCAATTAGGGATCAGGCCGGCTTTGCGGTTGCGGCGATTTCAGGGAGGGCGCGGCGGAGGCGTTCGACTATGCGCGACTGTCCAATCACGACCATCGAGTCGAACAGTGGCGGAGCGACCGCCTGGCCGACGATGGCCACGCGGGTGGCGTTGATGAGCAAGCCGGCCTTTGCGCCCGCGGCTGCGGCGAGATCGCGCAGGACTTTGTCGCAGGCGTCGTGATTCCAATCAGGGAGCGCCGCGAGGCCGTCGGCCAACTGGCCAAGCAGATCGGCGAGGCGCGCGTCCTTCCAGAATTTTTCGCAGGCGGCGGAATCGTAGGCGAAATCGTCGCTGAAAAATGCGCGCCCCCAGGTGGAGAAATCAGGCAGCAGGCGCGTGCGTGGCCGGAGCAGATCCACGGTGTGCGCAAACCAATCGTGCTGCGCGCCTCCCCACTCCTCGCGCCAAAGCTTCGAGCGGCGCAAGTCCGATTCGACTGCGGGCAGCAAATCCTCGATGGGCAACTTCTGCAAATATTGCGTGTTAAACCATTCGAGCTTGGGGCGATCGAAGACGGCGTTGGTGCGGCTGACGCCCGAGAGCGAGAAGCGGCGCAGCAATTCATCAGTGCGCATGAACTCGGTGTCGTCGCCGGTGGACCAGCCGAGCAGGGCGAGAAAATTACGAAACGCTTCGGAAAGAAAACCTTCGTCGCGATAGGAGCCGACGCTGGTGGCGCCGTGGCGCTTCGAGAGGCGTGTGCGGTCCGCGCCAAGGATCAGCGGCACGTGAGCGAAAATCGGCGGGACGGCGCCCAGAGCACGATAGAGCAAGACTTGCTTCGGCGTGTTCGAGAGATGATCGGCGCCGCGGATGACGTGTGTGATGCGCATGTCGATGTCGTCCACCACTGCGCCGAGCTGATACGTCGGAAGCGGCGCTTCGGCGGACTGGCCGGGCTTGGGCGAGCGCAACAGCACAAAGTCTTCGATTTCCTCATTGGCCACTTCGCGCGGGCCGAAGACGGCGTCGTCGAATCGGGTGCTCTCGCCTAGTGGAACGCGGAAGCGCACGGCGGGCGATTGCGATTTGTCCGCAGGATGTCCTTCGCGGCAGGGGCAGCGGCTGATGCGGCGCGGGCCAGCTGCTGCGGCATCGCCTTCGATCGCGGCGTCGCCACCGGCATATTTTTCGGGCGGGCAATAGCAGAGGAACGCGTCGCCAGCGGCGAGCAATTTTTCAGCGGCGGCGCGATAGAGCGGCAGGCGTTCGGACTGATGCAGTGGCCCTTCGTCCCAATCGAGGCCGAGCCAGCGTAAGCCATCTAGGATTCCTTCGACGAGTTCCGGTTTGTTGCGTTCGACGTCGGTGTCCTCAATGCGCAGGATGAGGGCGCCGCCGGTGTTGCGGGCAAACAGCCAGTTGAAAAGGGCCGTGCGCGCGCCGCCGACGTGTAGATATCCGGTGGGCGAAGGCGCAAAACGCGCCCGTGGACTGGCGGCCGTGCCTGCGGGATGGACTGGATTCGCGCTCATGCGCCTGTTGGGTTCATCAAGCGGTGCAAACAACCAAATCTTATCCGAAGCGCTACGGAAACGCGAATGGACGCGATGGGGAAAAATGTTCCTGATAGGTACCCCAGTACCCTTGACCCTAAAAAATGCCGTAGTTTATAGTCGAATGCGATTGAAGAAATCGAGGTGGGGTGGTGTGTTTCGCGGCGTTCGCGCTCCCGGCCCTCACGTAATGTCGCGCATTGTGGAGTTGAGAATCTTCGTCTTTCGAGTGGCCCTTTCCGGCCGCGCAGGCGCTCTCCGCGCGGAAGCTTTCGGCGGACGGTATGCCTGACGTGAATACTTTGCCTCCCATTTTATTGGTGGCGATGTTTGTTGCCACGGCGCTGGTGGCGGCGTTCTTCGCTTACATTCAGAGCACCAAGCGGCAGCCCTACCTGATGCTGTGGACCGCGGCGTGGGGATTCGTCGCGCTGCACTCGCTGAGTTCGGCGCTCGGGGCGTGGGTTACGGTGGCGCCGTGGCAAGGCGCGCTCAACGATTGGTTGATGGCGACGGCGGCTCTGCTCTTTTTCTGCTCCGCTCAACTCTATAGCCAAAAGCTGCCTTGGATTCGCGTGCTGATCGGGGCGGGAGCGGCCTTTGCGGTTTGGGTCACGGCGCATCATCTGCGAGCCATCAACATCTCCCCGAACTACGGCGTTGCGTTGGTGCTGTGCGGAGTCGGCTGGGTGTACTCGCAGGAGAGCCGGCGTCAGGAGACGCTCGCGGACCTGCTGATCGCGTTCGCGTTCGCAACGTGGGCCGCCGTCAAGGTGGCGGTGCTGCTTACGGCGCAACTTCCGGGCGCCAGCACCATTCGCGCTCTCGAACTCGTACCCGAGTTATTCGCCGCGGTCTTAATGGTGATGATGCTGTACGAGGAAGAGAAGCGGCGCGTCGAGCACAACATGCTGGCGCTGTCGAATTTGAACTTGGCGACATCCAGCTTCTCGGGCGGCGAGATTCAAAAGATGCTCGGGCAAGCGCTCGAGCGCGTGCTGAGCGTAGCGCGCATCCCTTCGGGCGCGTTTTTCCTGCGTCACGGCGAGCCCAGCGGACCTACTTCTGTAATTGCGGCCGGCCTCGACTCTTCGTTCTGCGCGGCAGCACAGGAAGAAAATCTGGACAGCCAGCTTGTGGCGCTGGTTTCGCGGCTGGGGGGCCTGGTGGTGTTTCGCGATCCGGGGCGCGACGCCTCATGGGCGGTGCTGGAGCGCGACGACGCGTTTCGCCGCTTCGGGCAGATCGCGGTTCATCACGGCCTGCGCACGGTGGTAGGCATCAGCCTGCAGGCGAAAGAGCATGCGTTCGGCGTGTTGTTGCTGGGGACGCCGGATGCGCGGCGATTCACATCGGCGGAGTTGCGGCTGCTGATGGCGCTGGGCCATCAGATCGGCATGGCCGTCGAGAATAGTTTCCTCGTGCAGCAGACCGCGCGGCGCTCGCAGGAATTGCACGTCCTGAATGCGATCGGCCGCTCGCTCAGCTCGACGCTCGATCCCGAATCGCTCTTCGAGAAAATCTACGAGGAGATGCGGCGCCTGTTGAGCGTGGACGATTTCTTCATCGCCTTCTACGACGAAGCCCGAAACGAAATGCGCTACGAACTCGAAATCGCCGAAGGCACGCGCATGCCCAAGCGCACGCGCCCCGCCGGAAATCATCTGTCGGAGTACATGCTTCGCACGCGCCAGCCCGTGCTCATCCGCGAGAATTTTTCCGAAGAGGTCAAGCGCATGGGAATGCAGCCGCTGCGCAAGTCCGGTTGCTTCTGCGGCGTGCCGCTGGTGCTCTACGACCGTGCGATCGCCGTGATGGTGGCCCACAGCTCGCAGGACCGCGCGTTCGACACCGACCACCTGGAGATGATGCGCGTTCTGGCCAGCGAAGCCGCCATCGCGATCGAAAATGCCCGGCTGTTCCGCGAGGAGCGGTTAAAATCGCGGCGGCTGGCGCTGCTGAACAGAATCTCGCGCGACATCATCACCACGCTCAACCCCGACGAGATGCTCTCGAAGATCGGCGGCGAGCTGAAGGAAGGCCTCAGTTACGACCACATCGGTATCGGCACGCTGGATTACAAGACCCGGGAGATCGTAATTCAAGCCGAGGCGGGCCGCCGCGGCGGAGCAGTCGGACGCCGGTTGCCGTTCGACGGGACTTTGGTCGGGCAGGTGGCCCGTACGGGGCAGATTTTGCTGACTTCGGACGCGACGGCTCCGGGCACGCTCGGCACCCCCGTGCTGGAAGACACGGCGACGGCAATCGCACTGCCGCTGGTTTACGCGGATCAACTCCACGGAGTGCTCTATGTGGAATCGAGCGAGCATTGCGAATTCTCGGAAGAGGAGCGCAGTTTCCTTCGCACGCTCTCTGACTTGATTTCCGGTGCCCTGCACAATGCCCAGACGTTCCAGAAGGCCCAGGAACAGGCGATCACGGACGGCCTCACCTGCGTGAAGACGCATCGCTTCTTCATGGAAGCGCTCTCGGCGGAATGGAAACGCGCGACGCGCGCCGGCCGGACGTTCTCCGTAATGCTGATCGACCTGGACCGGTTCAAGTTCGTGAACGATTTCCACGGTCACCTCGAGGGCGATCTCGTTCTGCAGCGCGTGGCGCGAATCCTCGAGCAGAATTGCCGCCGCTCGGATGTCGTCGCGCGCTACGGCGGAGATGAGTTCGTCGTGCTGATGCCGGAGACGAACGTCGAGCAGGGCCGCCAAATCGCTACGAAGTTGCGCTCCTGGATCGACAGCGACCCCGTGCTGCGCGAGCGGAACATCACCGCGAGCTTCGGTATTTCAACGTTCCCGCTGCATGGCTCGACGCCGCAGGAACTCATTCAAGTTGCCGATTCTTCGATGTACCTATCGAAACACCAGGGCGGCAACGCGGTCTCCACGGCGGATCGCTGCGAACCGAATGAAACGTTGCAGTGGAAAAGAGAAGTCCTCGAAGCGTATCTCGGCGTCACCCTCAAGCGCATGTTTACCACCGGCCCCGAGGCGTATGAGGAGATTTCGCTCCGGCTCAATCAATTTTCACGCGCCCTCACGGTGGGGGAAACGCTCGTGGAGGAGGCTGGCAATGGATCCGCTGCGAGCGATCCCAGCCGCACAATATTCGGCACAGACGCCGAAGAACTTGCTGCGCTCTCGCCCGCTGTGCTCGACACCGTGACTTCGCTCGCGCTCGCGATCGATGCGAAGGATCAGTACACGCAGGGCCACTCGCTGAAAGTTGCGGCTTACGCGGCGCTGCTTGCCGAATCGCTCGGCTTGACGGAAGCCGAAATCGAGGAGGTTCGCCTGGGCGGAGTCTTGCACGACGTCGGTAAAGTCGGCGTGCCGGAGAAAATTTTGAATAAGAACGGCCCGCTCGATCCGAACGAGTGGGAGTCCATGAAGCTGCACGTGACCTTCGGAGGGGAACTGCTCAAGCCGTTACGCTCGCTCGATCGCGTGCAACAGATGGTCGGCCACCATCACGAGCATTTCGACGGCTCGGGCTATCCCGAGGGCCTCGCGGGCGATCAGATTCCCTTGGGCGCGCGCATTATCGCCATCGCCGACGCGTACGACACGATTACGTCCGATCGCACCTATAAGAAAGGCCGCTCACCGGAAGAGGCCATGGCGGAAATCGAACGCTGCGCTGGTACGCAGTTCGACCCCGTCCTCGTGCCACTTTTCCTTGGGCGGCTCCGCCAGCTACCGGCTCCGCTGCTGGATGCCGCGCCGATGCCCGTCGCAGCCGCCACAGCGGCTGTGCGCGCCGAGCGGTAGTCGCCCCCCGCAACTATGGATTTCAGGGTGCTTGTGCCTTGCTCGCCCACTTTTGCCAAACGCCCGGCTCCGTGAGCAGCTTCATGAACACTCCTCCTACCACGGAACGCGCTTGAAAACCTTTCTTGTGTGCGTCAAGCGTGTCGTACCAATCGCTCAGCGGCACGCGGTCCGGAGTTTCGTTTGCGAAGTTGTACGCGCGCACGGCCAGGTGCGTCGAGTCCAGCGGCGAATTTGCGAGCGTCGCGGTCCAGATAAGCCAATCGAGTTTTGTATAGCTGTTGCGGTTATCGAGCGGCACGCCGTAACGGTTCTGCCGCGTCAAGTAGAATGCCACTTCGCGCTGCGCAACCTGCGCCGGGAAAAGATTTAGCCCTAGCACCTTGTCCCACACGAGATTATATTTTTGGCTCCAGGTGCCCGGCGCATCAAACGCCAGCCGATAGTGATCGCCGTCGTCCGCCATCGTTTGCCACTTCGCGGCGAATTGCTCCGCTAAAGCAAGGTAACTTGCGCCCTCCTCCGCTCGTCCCGTTTCATTTGCAAGTCGCGCGTAAGCCCCCAGCGCCAGAATCGCTTTGATGGATAGATTGGCATTGTGCGCAAGGTGGCCGGTGAAGTCGTCGGTCGAAAGTTGATTTTCCGGATCGAGGCCGTTCTCCTTGAGGTACGCTGCCCAACGCGCGAGCAGCGGCCAGTAGAGCTTTGCGAAATCGGCATTCCCTTCGATCTTCGCGAGCGCGGCCGTCATCAGGAGCATGTCAGCGGTTTCTTCCACCGGCATCTGATCTGCTTCGGAAGTTTCACCGCCGCCGTACGCTTGGCCATCGGCTTTCGGATACTTGCCGAGGTCGTGCGGCGCGAACGGTAATTTCCAGCGCGAAGTGCTGGCGTATTCCAGCACCGGCCGCAGCTGAGCCTCGAGCAGATGCGGATTGAATAGCAGAAAATACGGGGAGCAAGGGTAGATCACATCCACTGTGCCGACGAATCCGCCGCTGGAGTTTTCCTTGCCGAAGAGCAGTGGTGTCCCGTCGTCGTCGCGCGCCAGCACGTGCGCGGCTGCGGCTTGTCGAAAGGCCAACTGCGCGAGCCGCGCATAATTGTCGTCGCCGCCCGCGGCGCGCAGGTCAGCCTGGAGCTGTTCGTCGAACCCGCGGGCCTGCGTTGAAACTGAAGCGTAATCGGCGACCGCTGCGCGCAACATTTGCTCCGCATCGGGCGTGTCCGGCCCGCGCCAGTAAGGCCGCAATCGCCGGCCGAGAAATTCAATCGCGTACTCTTCGTCGTAGGCAATCACGATCCAGCGTGAAACCGGTTGCGCCCCGACCGAGCCGAATGTGAAGTGAAAGGCGAGCACCGGCTCACTGTCGTTCGCGGCGCGTGGGAGATGCTGGTCGTCCGAGTCGGGGAACACACCCGAGGCCGTAAATTTTTCTCTCGCGGAACTGTCGGCAATCACGCCGGATGTCCCTTCTCCGCCCGGCGCGGCGAGATAGAGATGGCCCCAATTGATTCGCGTGCGGTCGCCCGCCGTTTGCAAAATGGGCTGCGCTTGCGTGCCCATCGAAAGAACCTGCGTATCACCGAGATTTTCTCTCCCCTCCGCCACAATTTCATCGGGCCGGTTTACAACCCAACCTGCTCCGCAATCAAAATAGAGCGTGACGTCGTGCGATTGGCCGTCCGCGGATCGCACCGACCAGGTAATGTACGTGGCGGGCCGCGCAAAAAGTTCGGGGTTGGAAGGAATCACGGGAGAGAGAAACGTCACGCTCAGTTGGATTCCACCGCCAAGAAATTGGTAGATCGTGCGCGTGGCCCACACCACGACGCCGAGTTGTTCCATCGCGGGCACGTTCGCCGGCTCCGGCCCGACGAAGCGGTACGCTTTGCCGTCAATGCGCGCAATCCCAGACATCTCTTGATCCACTCCAGACCAATGTTTCGGCCAACTATCCGTCAGGTGATCCGTGGTGGACCAGGCGCTGAAATATGGATTGTGGGTCACGAGCGGAGTCGCAGGCGGCCGAAACGCCGGCAACTCTTGCGCGGCCAGGGACGCCGCGCCCGCAATCGCCGCGAATACGAGGATCGCCGCACGCATGGTTGCGGCCCGGCCCAGGGCATCGGCTCTCATTCAGATTTCGTGCCTCAATCGGAGCTTCACGCGGCAGAATTATACGCGCGTTTACTGGCAGCTCGCAGAACTGGTTAACGCGAACCGCCCTGCCGAGCTTGTCACGCCACGACGGATTTCGTAGAATCGCAGTTCCTCGGCGCCGCGTTGCGCCTGTTGGTTCACGGAGATCTCGATGCCCCATCGTATTGCCGCCAAGATTACCGGTGTGGCCGGACACCTTCCCCCGCACACGCTCACCAACGCCGATCTCGAGAAAATTGTAGACACCACCGATGAGTGGATTCGCACGCGGACGGGAATCCGGGAACGTCACATTGTGGACAAGGGTATGGCCGCGTCCCACATGGCCACCGAGGCGGCCAAGACCCTGCTGGCGCAGAAGGGCGTTTCGCCGGAGGAAATTGAGCTCATCGTGCTCGCCAGCGTCACCCCAGACATGATGTTCCCCGCCACGGCCTGCCTGGTGCAGGATCGCCTCGGCGCGACCAATGCCTGGGGTTTCGATCTTTCTGCAGCCTGCTCCGGTTTCGTTTACGCAGTCACGGTGGGGGCGCAGTTCGTCGGCGCAGGGACGCATCGCAAAGTGTTGGCGATCGGCAGCGATGCGATGAGCACGATTCTCGATTATAAGGATCGGGCGACCTGCGTGCTGTTCGGCGATGGCGCGGGCGCCGTGCTCATCGAGCCTGCGGAAAATGAAGGCGAGGGAATTATCGATTTCATGAACGATGTGGACGGCTCAGGCGGTGAGTTTCTCTATATGCCCGGAGGCGGCTCCCTTAATCCGCCCTCGCATGAGACAGTTGAAAAACGCATGCACTACGTTCATCAGGAGGGGCCGCAGGTCTTCAAATATGCCGTGCGTCACATGGCTGATATCGCCTGCCGCATCCTCGAACGCAACGGTTACACGGGCAAGGATCTCGCGCTGGTTGTGCCGCACCAGGCAAACCTGCGCATCGTTCGCGCGATGCAGGAGCGCCTCGGCCTGGAGGACTCCAAGGTCATGATCACCATCGATCGTTACGGCAACACGACGGCGGCGACGATCCCCCTCGGCCTGCGCGATGCGATCGTGGAGGGACGCCTGCACAAAGGCGACCTGGTCCTGCTGGTCGCGGTCGGCGCGGGTTACACCACCGGCGCAATGTTGATGCGCTGGGCCTACTGACTCTCGCGAGATCCGTTCACGAACCGGAAATCCAAATGGTGCAGGGGCCGCGGATGCCGCGCGTCGCAATTACGATTAGCGTTCGGTGGGAAGAGCCAGTCGCGGCGTCCACAGCAGCAGCAGGACAATCGAGACCCCAAAGAAAGCCAGAAATTCAGCGCGCTGGGCGCCGTACATGGCGAGCGCGAATCCATAGATTCCCAGCGAATATGCCAGGACCAGGCAGGCGATGGTCATTTTTCTCCAGCGCAAGATCGCCTTCATATCCGCAGAGTTCTCAAGCACGGCGGACTCCGCAGGCCCGAAATATTTGGCGCGCAGGCCCAGCGCAAGCGCGCCGTCTACCACGCCGATCAGGACCAATCCCGCGTTGAGAGATGCTTTTATCGCGTTTGTGGGCTGCAAACTCTTGACGAACACGCCGAACAAAATGATTGTGATGAGCAGCATCAATTGAATGACGCGCAATTCCTTGATTTGCCTTCCGACCGGGCTCACAGCCATTTCGTTTGGTCTCCTTGTCGTGCCCGGGAATTCTGCCTGAATTGCACACTTTGCTCAACTGCGGCGCGCTTCGCGCAACGTGATTACAGGAATTGACTGGGTTGGGGAGTTAGATCGAGCGCGAGGCTGCGGCAAACACTGCCACGCGTTCCAGCCGCCGGTCCAGCAGCGCCGCGGCGTACCGCGCGCAGACGACCTTCTCGCGATCGGACCAAGCCGAAAGTGGGAGGATGACACGGCCGATCAACGAAACGACGGCGAAGTAAGCGCGCACCGGACCCATGCCGCTGGATCCGCCAAGGCCCGGCGTAATGTCGATCAGGCTGAGGATCTCGCCAAAGTCCGCTGCGGCCGGCTCGTGCTCCTCGAACTGCGCGGCGACCCGCACGCGATCGGAGATCGGTTCCGCGGCGACACCCGCCACCAACGCGCGCCAGTAGTAGATGCCGAACTGGCACATCGTCAGAACCGAGAATATGAGCAGCAGTACCGGCAACATGGCGTTCAACCTCAACTGCTATTCTGGACTTCCTCTCCGCCCATCCCAATAGCTCGGCCGTACTCACCTCGTACCCCATCGGTACTACCCCGGAGAGCTGCCGGGAATGTCTGGCCGTCACGAAGCGCTCAGGATAGTTAAGTCTTTTTATTGCAATACGTTACAGGACGCGGCGGGGCGATTCCTGCGCTTGCTGGCCGAGGGCCCAATCAGCCGTGCTGCAAGGGGAAGCCTGCCCAGGCATTGAGCAGGCCAAGAACTTCTCGCAGCACATCCAGAGCGTCCTCGGTATGCCGCCACCAATGGGCGCCGTCGTAAGGATCGTCCTGAGCGTAGCGCACGATGAGTTTCAAGTCTCCGCCTGCCTTGCGATTCCAGATGGCGCGCACGCGCCGGGTGTGCGCTTTCGAGGTGACAATGATGACGTTGTCCGCCCCGTCGCGCCGCAAGTCCTCGGCGATCTCTTCGACTTCCTGCTCGGTGTTCGCGGCGGGTTTTTCCAGAACGCGGATGGCGTCGGTCGGAACACCTTCGGCCAAAAGCACCTTTTGGTTGTAGAACTCTTCGCCAACGTAGTAGATGTTGAGCTTGGCGAGTTCATCCGCCGGACTTCCCGGCTGCGACACCCAAACCTGAGCGGAATAGTTCTGGCGATACAGCTGCGCCGCCTCCATCGCCCGTTCGGGCAAACGGCCGCTCAGCACCACGATCGCATGGGCGGGTTCGAGCGGATCCTCGACCACCAGCCATCGCCCCACGCCAAAAAACGCCACGATGGCCGCCAGCAGAAGAGCGCTCGGAATTCCCCAAAGGAGCAGCCGCCGGAGCCAAATGGATTTCGGCCGGCGAGGCGGCGGAGGCGGGGGTTCAGGGTCGGGGTACGGCTCGTAGAGCGGCGGCCAATTGAAACTGCTCATTCCGATTTTACTTTCGGGGGAACGGCGTAAGACGGAAGATCACCTGCCCAAATAAAATTAAAGTGGCGTGTGCCGCAATCCTCGCAGCGAAACGGCCGCATCAGAACGAGCGGAAGCAGCAATACTTCGACGGCGCCGCGCCGGTGAGAGCGCCGCACATCGAAACTGCGGCAATAGGGGCAGCAGCGAATCGCCATCCAGCGGGGATGCTTGGTGGACATCGTTCGGGCACGAATGCTATCGCGCCCGGCTTCGCAAGGTCAACAGACACGCTGCGTGATTTTTCCGCCTTGCACGGCGGTAACAAAAATTCTACGCCGCACTTGCGAACCGGCGCGCCACCGTCCCATACTTGCCTGGGCCTCGGCTAGGAGCAAACGATGCGAGCAGTGATCACCGGTGGCGCGGGCTTTCTCGGTTCGCACCTGTGCGACTACCTCATCGCGCAAGGCTGGGAACTTCTCTGCATCGATAATTTCGTCACCGGCACGTCCGCGAATCTCCAGCATCTCGAGGGGCATCCGCGTTTCCGCTCGATGCAGCGGGACGTCTCGAACCACATCGCCGTGGACGGCCCCGTGGACTACGTCGTCAATTTCGCCTCGCCCGCGAGCCCGGTGGATTATCTGAAGCTGCCCATCCAGACGCTCAAGGTCGGCGCGCTCGGCACGCACAACACTTTGGGCCTGGCCCTCGCGAAGAACGCGAAATACTTTTTGTCTTCCACGTCGGAATGCTACGGCGATCCGGCCATCAGCCCGCAGCCCGAATCGTACTGGGGCAACGTGAATCCCATCGGCCCGCGCGGCGTGTATGACGAAGCGAAGCGCTTCGCCGAAGCGATGGTCATGGCGTATCACCGCACCCACGGCGTGGATACACACATCGTCCGCATCTTCAACACCTACGGCCCGCGCATGCGCTTGAACGACGGCCGCGCGCTCCCGAATTTCGTCTATCAGGCGCTCTCCGGCCAGCCCATCACCGTCTATGGCGAGGGCAAACAGACGCGCAGCTTCTGCTACGTCTCGGATTTGATCGAAGGCATCTATCGCTTGATGATGTCCGACGAGCACGAGCCCACGAACATCGGCAATCCCCAGGAAATCACAATCCTCGAATTCGCCGAGCGTATCCGTGAGCTCACCGGCACGAGCGTGCCGATCATCTTCAAGCCGCTGCCGCAGGACGATCCCAAGCAGCGCTGCCCCGACATCACCAAAGCTCGCTGCATCCTCGGGTGGGAACCGAAGGTAGATCTCGCCGAAGGCCTCGAGAAAACCTTAGAGTATTTCCGCGCACAATTCGCCGCCGTCCGTTAGCCCTCTCGTCTTCTGCTCTGAGCGATTGTCATTCTGAACGTAGCGTCTTGCGCGGCGACTCATGCCGTGCAGCGCAGTGAAGAATCTAGCGGTTCCCCCACCCCTTCGTCATCCCGAACGCAGAGAGGAACTCTCTAATGGTGCGGTTTCCGACTTTTCCTCCAGTTGCCGATGGCGCTGCTGAGTCCGAGGAAGCAGAAAATTCATACAACGTGAAAGGCCGGAAAGTCCTACGCTCGAAAACCGCCAAGGTATAGCCCCCGGCCTCGCCCTTCATGATTGGACTATGCGCGGAACACGTGGTTTATATTTCTCTTTCATTTTCTTTTCGTCCCACTCGACGGAATACGATGGGATGATTTGCTTCATAAGAAGCGCGCGCGCCGACCCAGGAAGGCCTTCTATTGCCGTCTTTTCTCTATTTACCGACCAAGCCAGGATATCAGCTGCTTGAATGCCAGGGACCATCCTCATATCAACCGCCGCGACTTCCTCAAGCAAACTCCATTCATTGACCGCTCCTAGGTCTTCTGCGCGATCCTTTTCCGCATTCCATTTATTCTCAAACGGCCCCTTAAAAGGCTCGTTGCGGTCAAAAAAGTAACGTACGCTTCCAACGATGCCTGGATATGTAAAAAAATACCAACGCAAAACGAATTCCGAAACGAATTCGTTACACATCTCAACGGGTTCAGGAAGGTCGTAGTTCTCAACCTTTAATTTACGCCAGGCTTCCAGATCAATCGCGCAATAGAACATACGAAATCTGTTTTTATCCAAATGAGACATGTACATTAGGCATTTGTTGACTAATTCAGATGCATTTTGGATTGTCCATCCGAACTTCCAGCTAAATGTTTTTGTCCCGGGGATCAACTCCCTCATATGAATATATGAAGCAGGAGGAATGTGAGTAGAAAGAATCTTGGCCCATTCTGGCTCGAATTCGGACCATATCTCATCGCTGCCGGCAAACGCAGCGAGGGTAATGTATTTATCCGTCTGCGTACCGCTGCTATCAAGATGGACACGAAAAGCGATGAGGAGGTCTCCTTCTCTCAGCTAAACACGGAACGGTGGTTCGCACATCTCTTGCGTTTTTTCTGCTGAGGAACATTCGCAACGCGATGATACCACTCTGGTCTGTCGCTGGGGGTGACTGGTCTGTGTGGGCGGACTAGGCCGCACAGTCAGGAGTGACTATGCCACTCAGAGCGGCGGAGAAAGCGGGCGGAGATAAACTCCGCCCCTATATGGGGAGAAAGGCAATCGCACATTTGAAATTTGAGATTTGCTATGGCGAGAAAAAGCCCTGCACTTCTAACGATGAACCTGGCCGAGAAAGCCTGATGCGAGCGTCGCGGTCTGATCCAGAAATATCTGCAACGCTTCTGGGGACACCTTTTTGCTGAGGCGGTACACGATCAGGGTATCGGCGTCGCCCTCGATGTGCCACTTCTCTTCGGGGGCTATGCGTTCGGCGAATTCTAGGAGGCCCGGACCAAATAGTGAGCGGACCTGGTCTTCCAGCGCGCCTCGCAGGACGTAACGGCGTGAAAAGTCCGGGTCGGAATCGAAATGAATATTTTTGTGGGCGAGGGCGTCCCAGACTTTGTCCACGATCCCGCAGGGCCGCAACTCGAACGTCGGCAGGGAGAGGCTGTCTTTCGAGAAGCAGGCGACGGTCTGGTAGTAAGTCGTGGAACTCCGACCCCCCGAGCGCACGACGAAGGAATAGTCGAACAGGTTGACTCTGAAACCGTCGCGGCTGCCGCACATGATGTTTTTGAATTCCTTGCCGCGGCCTCTTCCGAACAGAGCCGTCTGCAGGTGCGGAGCGGAGTGCTCGCCGGTCCACTTGTCGCCTATAAAGGCTAGACCGAGCCTCGGAGCTTCCTCGGTGAGCGCTTTGGTTCTCTTGCCGCTTACGACTTTTTGGAGCGCCATCATCACGAGCACGAAGACAATGGCGAACAAAAATACCCACCAGTTATCAAAACTGGCGAAGGCGACGCCTAGGGGATTGCGAGTAATCTCTAGGTGAAACGAGAGGATTAGAAACGCCATATAAGTCAACGGAGTATACACCTCCGAGTGCGATTTTTGGTTGGTGGGAAACTGGTGGCGGTTTTGGAAGTTAACGTAGCGCCGCCCTTCAGGGCGGCATCTGCGGTGTGCGGAAAATGCAAAGGCGAAGACGCCGGGCTGAAACCCGGCCTCTACATGGCGGAAACACCGGGCGCGATGGCGCGGGTTTAGTAGGACAGACATTCCTGTCTGTCCCCGTTGCCGGGGGCGTATGTAGTCAGCCAGGGGAGGGAGCGTGGCGCGGCGCGCGTTGGCTGTGGCTTGCTACGGTGGTGCGATGGTGTGGGGGACAGGCAGGAATGCCTGTCCTACTCGGATCGTCGCCGGTCAGCGGCCGGTTTCGGCGGGGACGGAAACGTTTGCTTCGGGGCGTCCGAAGGAATCGTATTCAAATCCTTGGAGTTTCATTGTTTGAGGATCGAGCATATTGCGCGTATCCAGAACGAGCGGGCGAGCCATCTCGCGCTGGATGCGGCTCCAGTCCAATTGCTTGAACTGCGGCCATTCGGTCACCACGAGCAGCGCATCCGCGCCGCGCGCGATTTCGTACGGATCGGAATTGTAGGTGAGATCGGGGAAGACGGCGCGCATCCGCTCCATCGCTTCGGGATCGGTGGCGCGGACCTTCGCGCCTTCCGTCTGCAAATGCCGGATCACATCGAGCGAGGGCGCGAGGCGAATATCGTCCGTGAACGGCTTAAACGCCAGGCCCAGCAACGCGACCTGCTTGTCCTTGACCACCCAGAGATGCTCACGGACTTTGTCCATCAGCCGATCAATGCGCTGACGGTTGACGCGCTCGGCTTCCTTCAGCAGGCCGAAGTCCACGCCCACCTGATCGGCCAGGTGAACGAACGCCTGCACATCTTTCGGCAGGCAGAAGCCTCCGAAGCCGAGGCCGGCCTTCAAAAATTGCGGCCCGATGCGCGGATCGAGTCCCATCGCGCGGGTGACCTCTTCTACGTTTCCGCCCAGCCGCTCGCACAGATCCGAGATCACGTTCGCGTAGGAAATTTTCAGCGCGAGAAATGAATTTGACGCGTGCTTGATCAATTCCGCGCTGGCAATTGTCGTCGCCAGAAATTCCGGCTTGGCGGTCTTGGGGCATCCCTGCGGGTGCAATACGCAGTCGAACCGGCCCTCAACGATGGGTGCGTAAATCTCGCGCAACTGGCGATCGGCCTCCGCGACTTCGACGCCTACGACGATGCGGTCCGGGTGAAAGAAATCGCCGATCGCCGTTCCTTCCCGCAAAAATTCCGGATTCGATGCCACTTCGAACTGCAATCCCGAGCTGCGCCCGTAAACGTTTAACGCTCGCTTCAGGTTTTGCCCTGTTTGCGCCGGGACGGTACTCTTCTCCACCACGAGTTTCGGCGACCGCGACTCCGTGGCGATCAGCCGCGCCACTATGTCGATCGCAGAGAGATCGGCTTCGCCGGACTCGCGAGGCGGAGTTCCCACGCAGATGAAAATCACATCGCCGGACCGGATGGCCTCAGCCGCGTCGGTCGTAAAGCGCAGACGCCCCGCGCGCTGTGCGGCGGCCACGACCTTATCAAGGTGCGGCTCGTAGATGGGAATGCGCCCCGCCTGCAGCGCCGTAATCTTAGAAGCGTCGTTGTCGGTGGCGACAACTTCATGCCCGACGGCAGCCAGGCATCCGCCCGTTACCAGTCCGACGTATCCGCATCCAATGACGACTAGCTTCATCTCGTGAATTTGCCTTTCGCGCGACTTCTTCCGCGCCGGTAACCATCCCCCAGGTCGCAGCCATTCTCACCCATTTTCAGCAAGCTGGGAAAGAGGAAACTCCCGGTCGTGTGTCGCGCGCTTTACTTGTGCCAGAGCGGGGGCGCCTTCCGGCCGACGCAATCAGCACGCCGTGTCTACTTCTCGGCGAGCTTGCGTCCCGCGTCGAGGTGATCAAAATTCAGAATCGCGTTGAGCACCAGCGCGTAGCTCCCCGCCGTCTCTCCGCGATAGATCGGATTGATGGCGAACAGCACGATGTGGCCGCGGCCCTCAGGCGCATCGATCACGGACGCGTGCCCCGCGATTTCGTCGCTATTCTCCGCGAGCCCGGAGACGAGAAAATCATC